>JACCDV010191014.1_pt1 | contig 172285 bp, 154 predicted proteins | sample 7446131 | NCBI WGS metagenome assembly JACCDV01 (sample SAMN15323448, study PRJNA562643) | freshwater metagenome | isolation source: river surface water | place: USA:Blue River Watershed | collected 2017-08-17 | reverse complement strand
TGGGCTGTCGGGGCGGCTGTCATCAGCTCAAACGGACGTTTTCGCAATGGTCATGTCTATCAAGGACCTTTTGGGTTGGTGAACTCGTGGTTCTTTGGAATGTACATGCACTGGGTTGTGTTCAAGTACGGTATCCTAGCAGCTATGTTCATTCACTTTCTCTACGACTTCATTATCTTTACTGTGGGGGCAGTCGTCTCTGCTTTTAAAGATAGGCGCGTCAGGATCAGTGTGCGTTTTTAAAGTCTTGAGCCATCATGTTCTACCTTGTAGAAGGGTAGAACATGATGGCTCTTTTTGTATTGCTTGGTTTGCAGTCACGGTAGTGATAATTATAAAACTTTGTATAAAAACAGTCATAAAATTTTTTATCGCTAGACACAAAAACAGCTCGCAGAAGCGAACTCCTAGGAGTTGTTCTTGCGAGCTGTGGCTCTTTACTGCTTTTTCTTGTCCGCAGCAGGACGGTCTTCACACTCAATGTCGTCGTCGAGGTCGAGGCGGCAGTGGAGTGGGCCGGGGTTGACCAAGTAGCTGCGGATGAATGTGATCTTGTAGGTCGTGTCGGTACCTTTCTCTCCGCAGTTGATGACAAAACCAAGTCTTTCTTCGTCATCTTCCCAGCCGCCGAAGTTGCAGGTGCCTTCCCAGGTCGTTACTGACCCACGGACGACAATTGCAATACCTTTCTGGGCTGCGAGGCCGAGCGCAAGAAATAGTGACAAGACGATAATGGACTTGTAGGTCAGGATGCTTTCCGATACCCATTTGAAAATCTTGCTCATGTCACTGCTCCTTTGCAACAGTTGGGACGATCTCGATGGTGGGGCAGGTCTTCTGCTTCATCGCAACGAGGTATTCAAAAACGACTTCGATAAAACCAGGGCCCTTGTCCTTCTCCGGCGTCACCAGAACCTCTTCCGCGTCTTCCTTGGTACCTTCAAGCTTTTCGAGCTTTCGATACCGACGGTTGGTCCAGGCTTGGCTCAGTCGTCTGATTCCTTTTCGAATCAGCATAAAGAGCAAGAAGGCGAACGCAATGCCCACAACCACCCCGATTTCCCAAAAGAAGCCAGTCCATCCAATTCGTGTGACAGGGTAGTACACGAGCACGTATCCTGCCCAGGCAACCAGTGCGAGTTGAGACAGCAGCGCAAGCGGCGCCCAGAGGATGATCGATCTGATATACAGGCAAAGGTTGTGATGGGTATTCCAGTCGTTGTCATCCCGGAACGTGTTCCAGGTATCGCGGCACCACAGGTACAACTGCACGTGCCATTGTGATTCTTGCAGTTTCATCTCGAACTCCTTTTCTCCAATAGATGTGGGGAACACTGTCAGCTAAATCAGCTAACATCAATTAGAGAATGACATTTATAATTGAATATGTCAAGTGCTGTCGCAGAATGATAAAACTTATGGTTTTAATACCTGCAAGGGTCAAATTTTCAGACTATATTTTTTAATTATTTAGTCTTTCTTCAATGTGAGGTAATGCTAATTTCTCAACTTCAAGATTTAATGGAGGATCTTGATATACAAACCGTTCCTATGAGGGAACAGATTGCTAGTGATCTTAGGAAGTTCAAGAAGTTTGAGCAAATGATACTCGGAACCAAGACACCAGTAGCTGTAAAAGATATTGATATTCGTAATTATGCCAAGTTTATTCTCCAAGAGGGTGATATGGAAGAAAAACGTGAATTCCTAAGGTGTTTAAAGAGTGAGATTTTTTTGATAAACAAAAAAATCAGTTTAAGGAAGTGATATTACGTTTGCATCACCAAACCATTCTTTCGCTTTAGTGATTACTGCATTCGAAGGATTATGGAAGAAGACTGCTAATTTTTCTTTTGATCGAGTGCAACAGACATAAAATATTTTCTGAGTTCTATTTAGAACAGATGGCGTGCCTGAACCTAAAAACAAATTCTCGAAATTGTAACTGTTCCACTTTCCATTGTCTAAAATTATGAGAACATCATTAAATTCAGCCCCTTTTGTTTTGTGTTGGGTAGAAAACGGAGTTTTCCCCTCAAGGTAGTTATACAACTTCTGAAATTCACTGAATTTAACTTCTTTCACACGATTGTAAAAATACTCCTTTTCGGTTTTAAAGCGGGTCAGATTATCATCAATTAAACAAACGCCACTCTTGTCAGCTGTATTAATTATTTCTTCGATAGTTTTGTCATCAACATGAGTAAGTATTTCAATACTTGATTGTAAATTCTGTTTGTCTGCAATATTTTTTATTTGGAAATCAGTGACTCTTAAAAATTCATTATATTCATTATTCTGGTATAGGTTTATGTTGTTCTGTATCTTAAAAAGGTGTCTTATTAATGCATCTCTTTTTGAACCCTGCTTACTTTCATCGTCTTCCTGTTGTTTTTTATCATCAAGTAATTGGTCTTTGTCAGCATATATTTTTCTAAAGTCAGAAAAGAGATAATTTCGAGCATTTGCATATAGGGCAGGATTTTCTGTGATAAATTTACCGATGTCGGTCGTGGGTTTAATCGTAAGGTTAACTTGGTCAATTACTTCACCGAAAGTAGCTGTTTCTGTTATCGTTATATTTTTGTCTTTAATTTCTTTTACAACTTTCGATTTCAATTCAATAATCCGCTCCTTGTCGTATATATCCATTAAATTCCTAAAGCCCGCCTTGTCCGCTATTAGATTGTGTGTCAAATTTAATTCCTTCGTTTCTTTAGGATCAGAAAAGTTCCAGCCAAGATTTGCAGTAAGATATTCTCTTACTTGTTCGAGGTCTGGATTAGTAGAGTGTATAAATTTAATATCACCGCTCTTAACTGCACCATCTGTAGTTAAATTTGGTGCAGAGCTGTCAGTCGATGGTACCTGTATTATCCCATCTGTCCGTAGTCTATTTGCAAGTCCAATAATACTACTTGGATTTCGTCTGTTTTGTTCTTTTTTAATTTCCTTAACTTGAGCCGTATCTTCACCCTTGTACTCATCAAGATTACCGATACTTCCATCGTAGATTGACTGCATTGCATCACCAAAAAAGCCGATTATATTACGTTTTGAACCTTGTTTAAAATGGTCGAGTAAAATCTCAACCACCATTTTGTCAGTGTCTTGATATTCGTCAATAAATATAAATCCAAATTTATCTTTAACGATGTCACATAATTTTGGGTATTTAGCAAAAAGGTAATTTGCTAAAAGTAATAATTCATCGTGCGAGATTATACCCTCACTAAGTTTTAAGTATTCCTTGTACTGAATACCTTTTTCATATCTATTGAAAAAATCTTCAGGGATTGTATCAAGCTCAGAAATTTTAATTTTTTCAATGTTGACATCATTAACTAATGCAATCAAACTTGTTTTCAGTTCTTTTTGAAAATGCTTAATATTGTCCCATAAAAAATCGTGGATAGTAGACACGCTCAGATTGGAGTGAGTAATTCTTTCGTTGATCTGTCTAACAGCTGCATTAGTGAAAGTAATACAGGCGACCCTTTCTTTAGGATTTTCTGCAAGCACTTGTTTAATTACTTGGATAAGAGAATATGTTTTTCCACTTCCTGCACCACCACTCAAAAGAAAATTCCGCCTTTCATCAATGCAGTTAAATATTTCTTGAACTTCAGGCTCTAGCGCTAGTCTTTTTTCAACCATAGTAATCCTTCTTTTATGTATGATGGTATTTGCCAATTGTCGAGATTTTCGTTGCTGTAAAATAAAATATCTAGTGCGAAATGTGTCTTCTTTTTAATACAATTAATAGCTAAATCGTAGGCATCTTTTGTAATGTCATCAAAATCAGCTCTGTTTTGAAGTCCTTGAAAATTATCTTTGTTAGATGTGACAAATTGCCTGTTGATATGTATAAAAGCATCCTCAAAGCTACGAGCGTTGTATGCATTCTCCTCAGTTTGATATGTAACACAAATACGGCCATCAGTCTGCCGAGTCCAGACGCCTGCGGTTTTACAAAACTGTTTATCAGCTGTTGTATATCCCTGTAAGGTAGCAAGTGTTGTTGCACCAAAGAAAAAGCTCAAGGCGCTATTTGAATAGTTAGCACCATCAGCAACCTTACATGCTCTCCCATTTATATCCACACTATCTAAGTCTGTAATAATTAGCGACTTAATACCCAGGAAGTCGATAAACTTTTCAAATATTTGAGTATACGCACCGACTTCAATAATCGAAATATTTTGTGAAAGAAGTGGGGGGTAGGGATCTTTCGTGCCAGAAGATTTGTGTACGGAATCCTCTTCTATGTCAACTTTCTTCATTATTGTTGGTAATAAAATTCTTTCAGTATCACCTTCGATAAGGATAGCTTTTTCTGCAAAGAATATCTCAGCTCTACTTATTGTTAAATATTGTTTCAGGAACTGATATTGATTAGTTGCTATATCATATTCGACTCTCAAATCTCTCAAGTTTTTTGCCACAACATCATTAGTGTTTACTTTTTTCAGATACTTAATATCATCAAAATCACTGTCAGCAACAATATGGGATGAGTGTGTACTTATAATGTATTGTAGGTTTCTATTTTCTCCATCCTCTCTCCTTATACCCTCACCAAGTAGTCTTTTGATGTTTTTGATAAAAACATATTGCATTTGCGGGTGCGTGTGCGCTTCGGGCTCTTCGATGAAAAGTAGATTAATATCCGCAGGTCTAGATGATTTCTCTCTTTTAAAATCCTGGAGTTGGATTTCAATTTCAAAAATCATACTTATTAAGTTCATATAACCAAGACCGTTATAATGTTCGGGAAGTTGGTTTTCAGCATCGTGTTTGTAAACAACGGTTGTATTACCGTCAAGTAATTTCTGATGTTGTAGGGTTGATATAATTTCAATTTTTGACTCATTGACAGTTATTCCGCCAAAGTTTTTTACTTTTTGGATAGTTTCACTAAAAAGAGCTTTGTAAATATCACTCAAGCTTTGATCTGCTTCATCGAGCTTAGTTTTGAATTTATCAATTACATCACTATGTGTTTCACTTATTTCGGCTCGTTCATATATTTTTGAAGTTTGTGATGAAAGAGTTTTATCCGAATCGCTGTTCGTAACTCCACGCTTTGCACTAATGTATTTGAAATTTATTATTTCAGCGATGTTAATTTTTTCTTTTATTAAATCAATATATTCTGAATCATTTTCAAGTTTACTTATAGGGTCAAATCCAATAGTTTTCCTATTTAACTGAAAATAGGAAAGATAATTTTGCTTGAAAAACTCGAAGAAGCCTTTTTGCTTATAGGATGGATTTGCAGTATTTTTATCATTCTCGCCATTTTTAAAAATTGAGTAGTCACTTCTAAGAGTCTTGTAGTTATTAAAATTTAGAGTGTAATCAAATCTTAAAACAATATTGTTATTTGATGGATTTAAATCCATCATTACACGATTGATACTTGATAAATTGTCGCTATCAGAGTATTCGATAAATAATTTCAATTTAATGCCAAGGTCATTAAATTTATCAAACTCTTCTTTTGTAAGTTCCGTCGTGCTTTCAATTTTACTTTTTAAGTCAGTTTTGAAATCGATGTTGAAATCGTCATATGAAAACTTGTTTCTTTCATTCAAAAACTTATCAAGTACTGTAAGTACCGATGTTTTACCAGTGTTATTTTTACCAATTATTAACGACAGTTGATCTTCAAGATCCAGTGAGAATTTTTTGAGAAGTCTGTAATTTTCGACCTTTACTTTAAATATTTTCATTTCATGCTAATTATACCCTTAAATATTGACTTGTCGTGTACTCCTCCATACAAAAAGAGCCTCAAACGAGGCTGTTTTTGTATGCTTCTCGTGCTAGCACGAATTGTTGGTGACCCTACGGAGAATCGAACTCCGGCTTTAAGGATGAAAACCTTACGTCCTAACCACTAGACGATAGGGCCATGGGCGCAACTGTTGTTGGCCAATGGAACTCGTTTCCTTGGGTGGAGACCAAGAAAACAAGTCGCATATTTATAGCAGAAAAAGTGAGATAAGTGAAGGGGGTAATTTGTTTATCTAGCGCTTAGGCTTGGCCTTTGCTTTGGCTTGCCAAGACATATGTTTGTGGTAGAAATATTAGGTGTAAGTTCTTCATAAACCACTCTAGGAGGATCAAATGAAACAAAGTCCTTGGTCTAGTGCCTCGGAGGCGCTCAGACACGCTTTTCTCTCACCTGATTTGGTATCTGCCAAGACCGGCTTTACGTATAGCACGGCACAACTAAGGTATCTTCGGGAGTCATTGCCTGATAAGCAGGTTTTGCAGAAAGTCTTGCTGGCCGATTGTTTTCTTTTTCCTTGTCCTCCCTTTGCCATGAATTTGGTAAGGCTCAGAGGTGGACCATTCTTGCCCTGCTTTTATCCTTCGGCTCGGCCTTGGTATTTGGAAGCAGGGGAGTATTTTGCTGGGGAAGAGGAGTTGCCGGTAGCTACTTGGATGACTCTCCGTTTGTCCAAACTCCTGGAAGCCAAAATGCAAAGTTGGAATGGGCAGTTGAAGGTGTCTGAAACATTTGGTTTGGTTCCTCACATGGCGGTGGGGGCGGCTTATGGCACCATGTTGTACTACCTGACTCGGGGTACTCGTTTGTTTCGAGAATTTGAAATGCGGACGTCGTCCAAAGCGAGTACTGGTGAGATGGTTTCTGTGGGTAACCATTTGGATAGTGGTCTACCCATTAAGCGAGTGCCTGCACAGACCAGAAGCAAGACGGTCAATATTGCTCTGCGGTACCCGCTTGAAGCGTGAAGTGATAAAAAACAATAACCCCCGAGCCAGGCTCGGGGGTTTATAGTTTTGGAATTTGAATAAACAAAATCGGGATTGCTATTGGCAATCCCGAAGGTTTAGGTGGAGGTAGCCCTCCGCCGGAAAAGGTTCCTGAGCCAACTGTCTTCCTTGCTTGATGAAGGTGGCAGGATGTCTATAGACATTAGATACACCGCTGAGCAATAGCTTACAAAAATAAATTGAAGTGAAAATATTAAGCCGGCTAGTTCTGGACCTGCGGAGATAAACAATAGGCAAAAAATTGTTCCCATACTTGTACCACAACGCAAAGCAGAAATTTCACGGTTAATTTTAAGTGGATTGGACATTCCCTGAGCCGCTAATTTTTCTGCTGAGTTCTGTATGGTTTGGCTAGCTAGAAAAATATAAAGCAGTACCACAACTGTTTGTATGCCGGCAAGTGTCAACAGGACTGCAGCTGGACCAATGTTGAGTTGGTTAAAAAAGTAAACAGAACCCCAGAGGCTTAATGTGGTTAATATGAGTGCAATATCTATCGCGGTAGATATCTTTAATCCAAAGTGCTTTTGCAGAAATTGGTAGGACTTTTCGTATTTGTTAAGAACAAACCGGTCAAGCGCATGTAGCATGGTCTTCTCCTGGTTGTAGACTGCAGGAATAGTACAGTCGTGTAGTAATAAGTCAAATAAACCCCCGAGCCAGGCTCGGGGGTTTATCTATTAGTTGGTGTGGCGCATGGTCTCTTTTACGTCAAAGCGTGGATTGACCTTCTTGCCCGGGTTGAAGATATCGTCTGGGTCGAAGATGTGCTCTAACTCTTTGAAGAGATCAAGAACGTGCTTGCTAAACATCTTGCTAAGGTGTGGGGTGCGGATGATGCCGTCGTTGTGTTCACCACAGATGTTGCCCTTATGTTTAATGGCGGTAGCAAAGAAACGCTCAGCCATCTTTTCTACCAATATCGGCGTGGTCTTCTGGGTGAAGTCTAAGAGAGGGTAGAAGTGGAAGTGGCCGTTGCCGCCGTGGCCGTGGATGGCTGATTGCACGTTAAACTCCTTCATCATCTTCTTAATCTCCACAAAGAACTTGGCGAGATTTTCTGGTGGTACGGTCATATCTTCGAGGAAGGCAGCTGGTCGCTTCTCTGGGTCTAGTAGCTTAGAGAGAGTGAAGCTAGCGCGACGTATCTGCAGGTACATCTCTACTTCGTGCGGATTCTTGACCACTCGCGCTTTAGCGCCGGGGAGAGACATCGCCTTGGCGATATCGGCTGCAGGTGTTTCGGCTACTGTATCCTCATCGAAGGTGGCAAGAATGGTAAACTCTGGAGTCTTACGTCCCAGACGGACATGATAAGTGGTGTACATAGAGAGCATGGTGCGGTAGTACTCCATACCAGAGAGACGCTTTTTGAAGAAGTCGGGATTTTTAAGAGCTAGATCAAAAGTAAGGCCGTCAAAAATCTCGACATTGATTGGGTTGTACTCCAGGGCGGTCATGATGGCCTTGGCGGCACCTTCAAGATTGAATAGTGGTAATACTACAAGAGCAGTATTCTTCTGAATCGGGACAGCACGCATAGTGAGTCCAACAATCACGCCAATGGTACCCTGACTACCAGAAATCAGGCGAGTCATATCAAAAGTACCTTTACCTTTTTTGAAGTTAGCAATTCCTTCAGGGCAAACATGCCACAGGGCATAGCCGGCAGTATTCTTAGGGGTCTTTGGCTTTGCCTTAAGAAGCTCTTTTTCGTTTTTCTCTAGTAGGGCAAAAACCTCACGGACGACTCGGGCGTACTCATGCTTTTCTTTAATGAGAGATTTAAACTCCTTGAAGCCGATTGGCTTCATTGTGTAGGTGTGACCGTCGGCGAGAACTACATCAAGACTTTCAACCCAATCAGCACAGTGGCCGTAGCGTAGTGAGTCTGGGCCAGCAGCGTTGTTGGCGACTGAGCCACCGATGGTGCAGATGTCTTTTGAGGAAGTATAAGAAGGGATGTAAGCGCCGTGGGCTTTGAGCTTTTTTTCAACATCACGCCACATCGCTCCTGGCTCACAAGTGATGGTAACCTTGTCGCCCTTTTCTACCACCTCTTCTATTTTATTGAGGTGAGGGCAGACATCAATCACAATCGAGTCGGTAAGAGAACCACCAGAAAGACCAGTACCAGCGGCTCGGGGAGTAAGAGAAAGGGAAGAGAAGCGCTTGGTTTCGCGAGCAATAGTTTTGGTAGCGATTTCTACGTCAGCTCGGTTCTTTGGTTGGATAACCACTTGTGGCTTGATTTGGAAAATACTTTCGTCGGTACTGTACTTTTCCAGGATACGCTTGTCGGTAGAGATACCGCCACGAAAGCCGGCCTCACGAAACATTTTTTCAATCAGGAGGTGACCTAGCGGATTGCGCTTAATAAGGGTAGAGCTCTTGAGAGCGGCTGGGGTCAAAACCGGTGCGTGGGCATGAGTATGCTTGGTGGTACTCTTTTTAGCCACCTTTTTAGCAGGGGTTTTTACTGATATGGTTTTTTTGACCTTGGCATCAAGGTTCTTTACTTTAACGAGCGTTGAAGAACGAGCTTTCATATATTTATTGTACCGCACGAGATGGAAAAATGTGGTAACCTTATTCCCAACATGACACAAGAAACTGCTCTCGCGATTTTGAAAACTGGTGCCAACGTTTTTCTGACTGGAGAACCAGGAGCAGGTAAGACTTACGTAATAAATAAATACATCGCCTGGCTGGAGGCGGCGGCTCTTAATGTCGCTGTAACGGCTTCGACTGGTATCGCTGCTACGCATATTGGTGGTATGACCATTCACTCTTGGAGTGGGGTGGGTACCAGGGATACTCTCACTCAATACGATCTTGATAATATCGCTACCAAAGAAAAGCTGGTGAAGCGTATCAAAAAAACCAACGTGCTGATTATTGACGAGATATCAATGCTCGACGGGAAGTTGCTTGATATGGTCGATATTATTGCGCGCACCATCAGACAAAGTAGTGAACCGTTTGGTGGAATGCAGGTGGTGTGCGTGGGAGACTTCTTTCAGTTGCCGCCAATTGGACGTATGGGGGAGATTGTGCGTTATGCTTTTGAGTCTAGAGCTTGGGACGGGCTACGTCCGCTAGTGTGTTATCTCACCGAGCAGTTTCGTCAGGAAGATGAGCTACTCCTGGGTCTACTTGGCTCTATTCGTCGGGGTGAGGTAGAAGAAGATCACTATACTTTGCTTCGAGAGCAAACTGAAATTGCTTATGAGGGTATAGAACCGACAAGACTCTATACTCACAATGCTGATGTCGATGCTGTTAATGCTTCAGAGTTGGCGAAGCTTTCGGGCGGGCGGCGTACTTATAAGATGAGTGGACGGGGTAGTAAGGTGTATCAAGAGTCGCTAGCGCGCAACTGTCTTTCTCCAAGTTTGCTTGAGCTTAAGGAGGAAGCAATGGTGATGTGTACCAAAAATAATTTTGAAGCTGGATACGTCAACGGTACTCTTGGTCGTATCGTGGGCTTTGAAGCTTTTGATGGTCATCCCATAATTGAAACTCCAGACAAGAGACGTATTACTATCGAGCCGGTCTCGTGGGAGGTGGTGGAGGATGGAAAAATTCTAGCGTCTATCGAACAGGTACCACTACGTCTCGCGTGGGCTATTACCGTACACAAGAGTCAGGGTATGTCGCTTGATGCGGCCGAGGTGGACCTATCTAAATCTTTTGTTTATGGACAGGGTTATGTAGCGCTCTCTCGTGTGCGCTCACTGGCTGGACTAAAGGTGCTAGGTATGAACGCCAATGCGCTGATGGTTGATCCAAAAATCATCGCTACTGATGTACGCTTCAAGACTGAGTCTGATATGGCCGAGGAAACATTCAAGGCTATGGATATCGAAGAGATTGAAACTATGCACGAACGCTTTGTGGTGGCTTCGGGTGGCAAGTTACCAAAGGCAGGAGAAGAAATAAAAGAACGCACGCCAGCGGAACGAATTAAAAAAGAAAGTACCACCACTGAAACCAAAAACCTTATGGCTGAAGTTCGCAGTATCGAAGACTTGGCTACCAAGCGCGGTCTCACTGTCTCAACGGTGATTGGGCATGTTGAAGACCTGGCCGCCTCTGGCGAAGTGACACCAGCTGATATTAGGCGCCTAAGTGAAGGGTATAAAGATTTTGGAACAGCTGAAAGAGATATACTGGAAGCGATAGCCAAAAACGGTATTGAGAAGCTAAAGCCCTTATATGAAGCCACCGATGAACGCTATGATTACGTGCTTATTCGTCTGGTGCGCGTACTTTACCTTATGCACAGTCGGGAGTAGCTAAGGGTAGGCTAGGTCTTTAAGGCTGATATAATCATAGTTATGGGTTGGTCCTTGGAGGCCGACTTTTTTAGTACCTAAATTTTAGACTAGTTATATTATTTATGAATAAGTATTTAACCGGAGTAATGCTGGCACTCATGCTTACAGTAATGGGTGGACCGGCCTTAGCTCAAGCTGAAGAAGCTGTTACCACAACCTCAGTACAGGAAAGTTCTGATGTATTGTCTTTGGTGCAGAGCTTAATGAAGAAAATTGAAGAATTGCAAAAGCAACTCTTAGCCATGCGGGGTGAGATTCAGGCACTTCGTTCTGGTCTTCGTGAAGGCGTGGAAAACGATGACGTAAAGAAGATTCAGGAACTACTAGCTACTGACCCGACTATCTATCCGAAAGGTAAGGTGACCGGCTACTACGGACCACTGACTAAGGAAGCGATATTGGCTTTCCAGAAAAAGCACGGACTACCAGAGACTGGTGAGGTAGATGAGGCTACTAAAAAACTACTGGAAGATTACCTCAAGAAAAAAACTGATAAGCATATAGCACCAGGCTGGATGAAAGCTCCTGGTCTAGCTAAAAAAATTGAAGACAAGAAGTGGTACGACTCTTCAAAGAATCCAGCAACCACTGAAGCAAATGCCAAAGGCATGATTGATGCCGCTACAAACGTGATTGCTGATCTTGAAGAAAAAATTGAAGACGCCGAAGACGATACAGACGCTGATGAGTCTGATGTCGAAGATGCCAAAGAAGATCTAGCTCGCGCTAAGACTGAACTAGAAGATGCTAAAGAGTATCTAGACGACGAGGAGTACCAGAAGGCATACGACGAAGCCTATAAAGCTAAGAAGTCTGCTTATGCTGGACTTGAAGAACTAAAGGATATAGACAGTGATGACATGGAAGAAAAAGCCGAGAACATGCTTGATCTAGCAGAAACAGCTATTGAGGATCTTGAGGACATGATTGAGGACGCGGAGGAGGATGATGATGTAGATGCTTCAGATATCGACGATGCTAAAGAAGATTTGACTCGCGCTAAGGCCGAGCTCGAACTGGCTGAAGATTACGAAGAGGATGAGGAGTACCAGAAGGCATACGACGAAGCTTACAAAGCTAAACTATCTGCTTACGCTGGAAAGGAAGAACTCAACTAAATAATTGGTGTGAAAAGACTGCAGCCTATGGCTGCGGTCTTTTGTGTTAAGATGGCCACATGTTTCGTCTCTTTAGGAAGCGTCCCAAAAAGCGTTCTCAAAAATCAGGAGCGCACTACCTAAAACACAAAGAAGAGGCTAGGGCCATAATCTTGGCGGATGTACAAAGATTGGCGCCTTTGTGTGAAGTGGTGGTGAAGCGGGTGGCTATCAGAGACCAGAGGCGAAGGTGGGGAAGTTGTTCTTCTCTTGGTAATCTTAATTTTAATTATCGCTTAGCCTTTGTACCGTCTCATTTGCGTGAGTATGTGGTGGTGCATGAGCTTTGTCATCTTAAAGAACTAAATCATAGTCCAGCTTATTGGACACACGTCCAGGCGGTTTTGCCTGATTATGAAAAGCGGGTGGCCGAACTAAGGACCTTAGAAAAGTCCTTGTTTCATAGCTCGTTATCAGACCTTGAGCTTCAAAAAATATAAATAGCCAAATCTGGTATACTGGTTCACGTATGAAAATATTATCCGCCCTTTGGCTCGTGCTTGGAGTAGTATTATTTGGTTTAAGCCTGCCTAACCCTTCGGCGGTAGCCACCGCTGAGGCGGTGGTAAATGAGGAGGCACCTATATATGTATTTGGACGTGATACTTGTGGCTTCTGTAAGCAGCTCTTTGCTTATCTAAAAGACGAGGGGGTAAAGTACGAATATCTTAATATTGAAAAAGATGAAGAAGCAGCCCGGCTTTATGATGCCGTAGTATCTAAGCACGGCATTACCAAGGTTACGCCCGTGACGGTAGTGGGTGAGAGGGTGTTTGTCGGATTTAATGGTCCGAATACCACTGGTAAAAATATCAAGGAGGCCCAGCAGGTTTCGGTGACTTCCGATATAAAAACCATAGAAGACCATATCGCTCGCGCGCCATCACAGGAGTTGGAGATTGGAGCGGGGTGTACCGAAATAACTTGTGATGCCGGAGATTCACAATTTGTGTTTGAACTACCTGTGCTTGGAGTAGTGGATTTGCGTTCATTTTCTCTCTTCACTCTCTCCGCTATCCTTGGAGTCATAGATGGATTTAATCCGTGTGCGATGTGGGTACTGGTAACCTTCTTGGTGCTTCTCTCCCAAGCCGGCAGTAAAAAGAAGATGATCTTCTTAGCTTCTGTATTTATGGTGGCGGAGGCAGTCATGTACAACCTCATTCTTAATGTTTGGTACAAGACCTGGGACTTCGTGGCACTTGATGCGGTTGTTACACCACTCGTTGGTTTCTTGGCGCTCGGTGGTGGTACTTTCTTTATTTGGCGCTGGCACAAAAACAAAGATGCGCAACTGGTGTGTGATATCACAGATATTGATACGCAGTCTAAGACCATCAATAAGTTTAAGCAGATTATTGATTCACCAATTACTATCACATCAGTAGTAGCCATCCTGGTGATTGCTTTTTCGGTCAACATTATCGAGTTTGCTTGTTCGATCGGTATCCCACAGGCGTATACTAAGATACTAGAACTTAATGGCCTCGTGTTCTTAGAAAGACAGTGGTACATTCTCGTTTATACCCTCGGCTACATGTTTGATGACCTGGTGGTCTTTGGTCTAGCTATCTGGGGTTTTTCTCGTCTAGAAGCCCATGGTGGCAAGTATGCTCAGCTTTCACTCATCATTGGTGGAGTCCTGATGCTTATCCTTGGCTCACTCCTCATCATCAATCCGGGGTTGCTCGTTATCTAATTTTTCTCTATGAAAGTGTTGCCACCACTTTTGCTAATAGATAAGCCTAAGGGGATTAGCTCCTTCATGGTGATTCGTGAGCTCAGACGTCGAACTGGCATAAATAAAATGGGTCACGCCGGCACACTTGATCCGCGTGCTTCTGGCTTGTTGCTTATTGGGGTAGAGAAGGGAACTAAGCAACTAGCGGGACTCCTCGGGCTTGATAAAGAATATGTGGCTGAGGTGCTTATTGGCGAAAGACGCAGTACTGGTGATATGGAGGGTGAGGTGCTAGAGTCTCGTACTTATGAAGGTGATCTAGATGAAGAGAAAATCAGGATAACTCTGGAGTCGATCCGGGGTGAAATCACTCTGCCGGTCTCGGCTTTTAGTGCGATTAAAAAGGATGGGGTGCCAATGTATAAGCGAGCCGTGGTGGCTAAAAGAAAAGGTGAGCAGGTAAGTGAGGTTCCACTTAGGCTGATGAAGGTATATGAAGCAGAGCTCATACGAATTAAAAAGCTGAAGTTTGGTGGAGAGAATAGACTGCTAGCCGTGGTGCGCTTTAAGGTGGGGAGTGGTACTTACATCCGCTCACTGGGTGAGGAGCTGGGTAAGAGGTTAGGCTATCCCGCCACGCTTTATAATCTCAGACGCACTAAGGTGGGTGAGTACCAGGTGGAAGATGCTAAGCAGCTTCGCGACTTTGGTACTTTCTTCCAAGAACTCACTTATAAAATCAAACGCTGGCGCTACAAACTGCTTCATAGAAAATAAAAGCAACCCCACGCACACGGTGTGTGGTGGGGTTGGTGCCTACTTACCGAATGTCATGAACCAAGCGGCGTAACTTATTTCATCCTGGGTCAGGTAACCAATTCTTCCACCGCCCTTAGTTCGGGCGCCGGTCATGTAGAAGTCCCTAAAGCCAGACAGCATTGCATTGAGGTCAACTGCTTCTTCTTTTGTTCTTAGTTCGTGCCATTCTGAATCCAGTATCACATGGCTCAGTTCGTGAGATATTGCCAAAACCACAGATTCAAAACCGGCCTCCGCCAGGAAGGTTTTCCTTAGAAAAATAGTGACTACAGTATTTCGGTAGAGTGAACTATTTATTGGAGGGAGGGGGTATGGTCGCCTAAGCCAGGCTGGTGCAGCTGGACCACCACTATTCACCAGTCCAAGGTTGACCCTCAAATCGATTTTCATGGTAGACATGATTGCGCCGGTCAGGCCGTGGTAGTCTTTGGCGTCATACAAACGCCTCATATTTTCTTCGGGTACCGGTGGCTTAAGGCCAAACGAACGTCTTAAGTTTTTGATGTAAACTTCAAGCATATCTTTTCTCATGACTGCTCCTATGAATTGTTGTCTGAAATGTGCGATAATACTGTTAATACTATACAACTAATTTAAATAAAAGTCAAAAAACACCCCAATAATTGGGGTGTTTTGTTTAAGTGAGATTTTTAGAAAAGACTTTCCACCACTGCCTTCACGTCAGCGCCGTCGGCTTGTCCTTGGAGCTTCTTCATCACTGCTCCTACTAGCTGACCCATCTTAGACTTGTCTTCAACACCGAGCTCGGCCTTTACTGCTTCAGCAATTGGACGAATCTGTTCTTGGCTCATAAGGGTAGGAAGGTAGGCTTCGAGGATAGCAAGCTCTTCTTTCTCTGGCTCAGAGAGGTCGGTGCGGCCTGCCGCTTCGTACTGGACGATAGACTCCTTGCGCTGCTTAGCTAAGCGCTTAATCACAGCGATGGTCTCATCATCGGTAAGCTCAGACTGTGGAGTGCGTCCGGTAGCTACTAGCTCATTGGTGCAAGCAGTCATAATACCGCGAACGGTGCGCAAAAGTGCGTCGTTTTTGGCTTTCATGGCCTCTTTTAAGGTAGTGCGTAGTTCGGTGTGTATCGACATATATTTCTATAATTATGCTTGGATAATAGCATAAGACCAGGCTTTTTGCCTGTGGTACACTTGAGGGCATGGAACCTATTTTGATTATTTTACTTGTTTTGTTACTCGCGATTTTTGGACTCTTGGTCTACGTCTTTTTCTTTAAACCGGAGAAAAAAGAAGACGGGCAAGGCATGCTTCTCATGCAGCAACAGCTTCAAGAGCTATCGAGGACTCTGGATCAAAAGCTCACAGAGTCTAATAGAGCGATGCAGGAGGGGAGTCGGACGCAGTTCAGGGAGAGTCGAGAGTTGATTCAAGAAATTAATCGCGAGGTCAACGAGCAGCTACGCAATGTGGTCCAGAAGACTACCGAAGTGAGTGAAAGTAGTAAGCAGGTCTTCCAGGTGGCAGACCAGCTGAAGGAGCTGCAGAGTATTTTGAAAAACCCGAAGCAGCGCGGTATCCTCGGTGAGTACTACCTTGAGACAGTACTGCAGAATGTGTTGCCACCAGAGAGCTTCTCGATGCAGTATGCTTTTAAGGATGGCGAGATAGTGGATGCGGCGGTGTTTGTGAAGGGAAAGGTGATACCAGTCGACTCTAAGTTTTCGCTCGATAACTACAACCGTTTTGCGGAAGCGGCCGATGGGCAGGATAAGGTTAATTATGAAAAAGCGTTTATCAACGACCTTAAGCTCCGCATCACTGAGACAGCCAAGTACATCAGGCCAACTGAAGGGACGATGGATTTCGCTTTTATGTTTATCCCACACGAAGGTATCTATTATGACCTCTTGTCTAATAAGGTGGGAGCCGGGGAAGAGAATCTTATCCAGCGGGCGGCTGGTAAATACCGGGTGATTATTGTCTCGCCAACCTCGTTTCTGGCTTACCTGCAGACAGTGCTCCAGGGCCTCAAGGCGCTAGAGATTGAGGAGAAAGCTGAGGAGATTATCAAGAATGTAGAGAAGCTCCGCGGACATATTGAGAAATATAATGATTATTTCTCAAAAATCGGAAACTCACTTGCAACCACTGTAAATCACTACAATACCGCCCATAAAGAGCTTGGTAAGGTAGATAAGGATATTCTTAAAATTACTGGCGAGAGTGCTGGTATTGAAGTTTTGACCTTGGATAAGCCGGACCGGGGCGAGGAGTAGAAAACGCTGATTATTTGCAAGATTTAGCCAGCTTATAGATTTGGGTGGGCAGGGTTGCAATTTTTGGGGTTTTCTAGTATTATTGCCCGCACTATGGCAACAAAGACAGCTAATAAAGAAGCTTTTGCGGTAATTGCTACCGGCGGCAAGCAGTACGTCGTTTCTGTGGGCGACACCATCCTCGTGGAACTCCTCGGTGAGCACAAGGCTGGCGACACCATCGAATTCGATAGTGTACTTCTTACTGACGACGGCAAGACAGCTAAGGTTGGTACTCCAAACACTGGTACTAAGGTAACAGCTACCTACATCGGTGAAAAGAAGGGTCCTAAGCTTACTATCGTCCGCTACCAGGCTAAGAGTAACCGCGATCGACGTATTGGACACCGTCAGCACTACGCTGAGGTAAAGATTGTCTCTATCTAGGTTTAAAAAGTCCCCAACAGGGGATTTTTTGTATTTTACATAGGGCCTCTATGTAAAACTTAAGGTGGTTTGTATTTACATAGGAAAGGCCTCTGCAAAAGAAAACAGCCTCCGGAGAGGCTGTATGTGACCACGTGGAAGATCAAGCTGGTATGGTCAGGGGACCAACCAAAATCAGGCCATGGCCACGCTCAGGAACAATGCGGGTCGCTCTCTGGAGCAGGCCGTGGACATGCTGCAGCTTGATGACTAAAGCAGTGTCTTCAGCACTCAGGCTGTGCCAGTCCTGGTCGGTAAGCCGGAAAGCGGCCTCTTTGTTGGTTTCTGGTGTGTCGGTCGGCGTATCTTCGTAAATGCTTGCAGGCATAGCATCACTCCTTTAATGAACTGTTGAGGAACAGGGACTGCTATTTAATACCTGAAATGCAAAATGGTCAAGAAGCTTAAGCTGTGCTTTAAGCATATTTATTATTAAAAAGAAAAGCCCTGGCGGGGCTTTTGGTTGTTTTGAAGGATTGAACCTCAGGTATTTTGCGATGTGAGTAGCTCACCGACAAAGAATTGGTTATCTTTGTATACATTATTGCCGATAAGGCCTTTACCAATCAAAATGATGACCTGGTTTTTTTCTTCCTCATTCAGATCTTGCCAGGGTTGGTTGGCCAACCTTTGGGCACTCGTTTTGTCGTGCTCATTGGGCGGAATGAAATCCATCTAGGTCTCCTTAAGAACTATTTATTCTTGGTTATTAAATATTACTTAATGAATAAAGTAAAGAATTTTAGGAGCGGTTCTTTAGGGCACTTTTGATAGTTTCTGGGTCAGCGTATTCAAGCTCACTGCCAGTAGAAAGACCGCGGCCAAGCTGGCTTACCTTCATCGATTCACCCAAAGTTTCTTTGACCAGTTTCTCGGTATAGCGGGCAGTATTTTCACCGTCAGGATTAACAGCAAAGGCACAAATTATCTCATCAAGACCTTCTGCTCGTCTTTTCTCTAGCAGGGCCTTTAGGGCGCCTGAGCGAAGCTTGTGAGTGGTGTCTCCATTACTTAAAAGGGGAATAGTGCCACCTAATACAAAATACAAACCTTCATAAAGGCCACTTCTTTCAATGGCTTGAATATCTGAGTCTCTAGCGACCACTACCAGCTTGTGATGATCGCGATTAGGATCATTACAAATTTGACAGAAACTACTACCACCGGCAGTACGAGCAAAGAAGCGGCGACAATCAGCGCACTCGGTTACTGCCTCGGGTAGGGAGGTGATGAGGCTGGCTAACTCAGCGGCTTCACCAGGCTTAAGGGTGAGAATATGAAAAGCAAAGCGCCTGGCTTGGCGGGCGCCGATACCAGGAAACTTTTCAAAGTAGGCAATAAGTTTATCTAAAGGTGACATGTTAGAAATCGTCTCCGCCACCTCCTCCAGTACTGCCAGGGCCGGCTGAGTGATGGGTATCAAGATTAAGGAAGCGAACGTGCTTGCCGTCAAAGTAGAGCTCGGCGGCACCTACTGGTCCGTTACGGTGCTTCTCGACCAAAATCTCAGCGATGTTGGGTCGGTCTGAGTCTTTGTTTATCTTATCCTCACGGTGAATGAACATCACGACGTCAGCATCCTGCTCAATAGAACCTGAGTCACGCAGGTCGGAAAGACGAGGTTTACCACCACGCTGTTCTACGGCACGAGAGAGCTGTGATAGGGCAATTACAGGCACCTCGAGGTCACGCGCCATAATCTTAAGCGAACGGGAAATTTCGGTTACTTGCTGCACCATAGAGTCACTCGCCTTGGTGGCGGTAGGGGACATGAGCTGGAGGTAGTCGACAATAATAAGATCAAGGCCGTGCTCGTTCTTGAGACGTCTAGCTGCCGAGCGCATTTTGAGGATGTTGTTACCGGCTTGGTCGTCGATGTGGATCTGGGCTTCAGACAGTTTGGCCATAGCCTTTTGTACTGCCTCATATTCCTGATCATTACTGAGGCGCCCGGTACGAAGTTTCCAAGAGTCTACACCCGCTTCGGCTGCGAGCATACGGTCTACGAGCTGCTGATCGGACATTTCTAGCGAGAAGATACCAACCGAAGCCCCGTACTTTAAAGCGGCGTTACGAGCCACGTCTAGTACGAAAGTGGTCTTACCAACAGAAGGTCGAGCGGCCAAAATAATGAGGTCAGACTTTTGGAAGCCAGAGAGTAGGTTATCAAGAGCAGTAAAACCAGAAGGTACACCACGACGCTCGTCTTGATTGGAACTCAGATACTCAAAGCGCTCCCAAGCTTCGGTTAGGGAAGTACCGATAGTTTTAAACTTCTGAGCGGTCGGTGACTGAGTGGCGTGGAAGATTTTTTTTTCAGCTTGATCAAGAGCTTCATCAACGCTTTCAGGGTCTGAGTAACCAATTTCGGCGATATCGTCAGCCGCATGAATAAGGCTACGGAGAGCTGATTTACCTTGTACTAGTTCGGCGTAGTAGTGAGCGTTACCAGCGGCTGGTACAGTCTCGATGAGCTCAGTGATGTAGCTTGCGCCGCCAATGCGTTCGAGGGAGTTGGTGGCCTTGAGTTTGGTTACTACAGACACTACGTCGATAGGGTCACCTTTGGCAAAGATGGCAGCAATGGCCTCGTAGATAGCTCGGTGTTTGTCAGCGTAAAAACTTTCCGGATAGACCGTTACTGACACGTCGTGCATTACATCAGGCTTGAGGAGAATGGCGCCCAAGAGCGCTTTTTCAGCATCAACGTTGTGTGGTGGAGTGCGAAGTTTGCGGTTAGTCTCTCGGGTTTCTGCCATAGTGGGTAGATTGTATCACGGAAAACAGTTTGACTGTTTTTGCACAGGGTTGTGGACTTTGTGTATAGCTCAAAATAGCTAGGCTTTGCTTATTTTTGGCCCATGCGGTGTGTCTTCGACGGTATAACCTTTGTAGTTTATAGCTTCGCGGAGGCGGTCGGCCTCTACCCAGTTGCGGGCGATACGAGCAGCCTCACGTTCATCCACTAGGGCTTGTATGTCGGTCGGGATGTCTTCTATAGCTAGAATACCAAGTGACTTCTCTCCATCTTCAAGATTGTCACTAAGGCCAATTTCTAAAACACTATCCATTTCGTGAATGGTGGCGCACTTGGTCTTGTTGTCCAGATTATTATCTTTGGTAACTTCCCATAGTACGGTAATAGCAGCTGGAGTATCTAAATCATTGGCGAGGTGAGCGTTAAATTTAGCTAGGTAAGCAGCGTCTGGGGTGCCGGCTTTTTGTTTGTACTCTTCATACATGTAGCGCTTGAGACGGAAGAGTGCCTGTTTTGCACCATTAAGAGCCTCAAAAGAAAAATTGATGGTAGAACGGTAATGTGAGGTGAGTAACCAATAACGATAATCGTCACCGGTGTAGCCTTTATCAAACAAGTGTCTGAGGGTTATGGTGTTGCCAAGTGATTTACTCACCTTGGTGTTATCGATAGTTAAAAAGGCATTATGCATCCAGTATCTAACAAACTGCTTACCAGTAGCACATTCACATTGGGCGATTTCAGCGTTGTGGTGGGTATGGATGTGATCGATACCGCCAGTATGAATGTCTATTTCTTTACCAAGAGTGGCCATGGCCATAGCTGAACATTCAATATGCCAACCTGGAAAACCTTTACCAAATTTACTGTCCCAACCGAGCAGGCCCTTTTTCCAGACTGCAAAGTCGGCAGGGTGACGCTTTTCACTATTGGTCTCTACTCGAGCACCACTTTTTAGACTTTCGAGATCAATCTTGCCGAGACGGCCATACTTAGGGAACTTGGATATATCAAAATACACACCGTCGCTGGTTTCGTAGGTGTAACCCTTTTCTGTGAGAGTCTCCACTAATTTTATTTGTGCAGCAATGTAGTCACTAGCTCTAGACCAGGTAGTAGGGGGAAGGATACGTAGCGAGTCCATGTCATCATAAAACGCTTCAATGAATGTATCGGATAGCTGTCGCATGGCGGAGAGGTTTACGGGTAGGCCTTCACGCTTTAGACCCTTCATCATTTTGTCTTCACCAGCATCCCCATCATCAGTGAGGTGACCGAAGTCTGTGAGATTGATGGTGTGTCTAACGTCATAGCCAGAAATCAGAAGGGTGCGCTTGAGGATGTCGGCAAATACGTAAGAACGGAGATTGCCAATGTGTACATAGTCGTAGACAGTTGGTCCACAAGAGTAAATTTTTACCAAGTCGTTTTCGATAGGTGAAAATACCTCTAAACTACTGGTCTCAGTATTGAATAGCTTTATTTCTGGTTTCTGTGTCAAAACTTCCTTTTTCTTAAAGAGATTACTAAACATATATATGACAGTGTAGCAAAGTGCTGGCAAAACATGAAGTCACAAGCACATTTTTGCCATCTCCTTGGTCTGTGCGATAATAGAAGACATGCATGCAGAAACAAGTACAAACTTAGTACAAAAAACAGAGATTGCCCAAAAGCGGCACGGAATCTTAGGGTTGTTGTTGGCTTTGGTTTTAGCTGGTGGTTCTTTTATATCAGGAATGCAGGTAGATTCCTTGATCGGTAAAGATAGTCAATCAGCGAGTTTATTTTCATTTTTTACATCTCAAAAAACCGTACCTGACACCGAAGCAGATTTAGAGCAATTTTGGCGAGTCTGGAATTTGATGGAGAGTAAGCATATTAGTGCTAGCTCTACCGAAGAGGTGACCAGAGAAGACAAAATAAATGGTGCTATCAAGGGTATGGTCGCTGCGTATGGCGATCCTTATACCGTCTATTTCCCTCCAGTAGAGAGTGCGGCTTTTGCAGAAGATATTTCTGGAAACTTTAGCGGGGTAGGTATGGAGATTGGTATGCGTGACAACATTGTTACCATTATTTCTCCGCTACCAGGCACGCCAGCTGAAAAGGCAGGTCTGCTTTCAAAGGATAAGATTGTGAAGATTGACGGTGAGTCTACCGAGGGTATGACAATTGATGAGGCGGTACGAAGGATTCGTGGTGAAAAAGGCACAGTAGTGAATCTTTCGATTTATCGAGAAGGTGAAACGGAATTTAGAGAAATAGCGGTAACTCGTGACACTATTAATGTCCCGACGGTCGCAACCGAAATAATTGGTGATGTGTTTGTGGTTAGGTTGTATAGCTTTAACGCTATTGCGGAATCAAAAATGCAGGAAGCTATGCGCGAATATACAGAGAGTTCTGCAACCTCAATGGTGCTTGATTTGCGCGGTAATCCTGGTGGTTATTTGCAAAGTGCGGTAGCCATTGCTAGTTACTTCTTGCCAGCTGGTAAGGTGGTGGTACGTGAACACTTTGGGGAAGGAAATGAAGAAAGGCAGTATCGCAGTCAGGGTAAATTATTAAAGAAGATGCCAAGTAAGTTAGTGGTCTTGGTGGACGGCGGCTCTGCTTCAGCCTCTGAAATTCTGGCGGGAGCACTAAAGGAACATGGTGCGGCCACTATAGTTGGTGAAACTACTTTTGGTAAAGGTTCAGTGCAGGAGTTGGTAGACTTGCCTGATGGCTCATCTGTTAAAATTACTGTAGCGAGATGGCTTACTCCAGAGGGGATGTCTATTTCAGATGGTGGACTGGCACCTAGTATAACCATTAAAAGAACTCCTGAGCAGAAATTGGCAGGGGATGATCCTCAACAAGATGCCGCTCTTCGTCTTATTAAGGGTGAAGAAGTGGTATCTGAATAGTTGTGTTTTTGATACGAGTTTGTATCATGTCCATTGTTAGGAGATAGGGAAATAATTCAGTATTGTGTATGAAAGTGATTCTAATTAAAGACGTGGCCAAGCTTGGTCGTCGTCACGAAATAATCGAAGTATCTGATGGTTTGGCACTTAACAGATTAATTCCGCGTAAGGAGGCTGAAATCGCTACGCCAGATAAGGTAAAGCGCATTATGAACCTTCGTCAGAAGGGTGAGTCAAATCGGGCTGATACTCTAGCTGGGTTAAAGGCGGTAGCTGATACGCTGACGGCCAACCCAGTAACCATAGCTAAAAAGGCTAACGAGCTGGGTCATCTTTTTGAGGCGGTTAATGCCGATGATGTAGTTGCTGAAGCTAAAAAGGTAGGAGTTTTTCTTACTAAGGAACAGGTGGAGGTGGACGGTCATCTAAAGACGGTTGGACGGCACACTATTACCTTAAAAGCTTTAAAAGAGAAGCACATTGTGCCAATTGTAGTGGTGGCTAAATAAGTTATATGAGAAAAGAAAATATCATTTCAGTTTTAGCCGCTCTGTTTACTTGTACAGTTTTGATTGTCGGGGGAGCAATTGTTTTTGGACAAGATGGAAATAAAGACGGAGTAACAGCAAAAATTAATGAAGTTGAAAGTGAGGAAATTGAGTTGGTATCACCGCTCAGTCCTGAATCACTTAAAGCATATAATGTACCTATGACTAATGACAAAAATCCAGTAGCAGAAGTAGTGACTAGTAAGGGAACTTTTACCTTAGAGTTATTTGAAGACACTATGCCAATTACTGCTGGTAACTTTATTAAGTTGGCTGAAGAAGGGTTTTATAATGGTACCAAGTTTCACCGCGTGATTCCAGATTTTATGATTCAGGGCGGAGACCCACTAACCAAAACTGCTGATGTAAACCGATATGGTACTGGCGGTCCTGGTTATGCTATTCCAGATGAGCATATTGTGGGTGAATATCTAACCAACGTAAGAGGTACCATCTCAATGGCCAACAGTGGTCCAAACTCAGGTGGTAGTCAGTTTTTTATCAACGTAGCTGATAATACTTTCTTGGACTTCAATAAAGAACCACTAAATTCAAAGCACCCGGTTTTTGGAAGAGTGCTTGATGGTATGGAAGTGGTAGATGGTATTGTGGGGGTTGAGACAAACGACAGAGATTTGCCGCTAGAGTCTATAGTAATAGAGAAGGTGACTATAAAAAGAAACTAGCTAATAAATAAAAAACCGGACCCCTAAGGGTCCGGTTTTTCTATACTTGCTTACGCGGCTGCAATAACATCTACAGCTTTTTTGGTAATTTTCTTACCGTTGAAGCGAGTCTTGCGCATATTGCGGAAAGATACAACGCCTGGAACAGCGGCATAGAGAGTGTGATCGCTACCGATACTAACTCCTTTACCAGCTTCAATCTTGGTGCCACGCTGACGAACAATGATGTTGCCAGCAATAACAGCCTGACCGTCTGATTTCTTGATTCCTAGGTATTGTGGTTGCGAATCTTTGAGGTTTTTAGCGGTACCCGCCGCCTTTTTGGTTGCCATGGTGTTATAATTACTAAACGAAAATTAACCCGAGGAGTATACGATATATGACGGAAAAACTCAAGTCCTATCTCCAAAATGACCATGTATTCTATGGTTTATTGCTATTTTTGGTAGGAGTGGTCTCATTTTACTGTGGTCGGTTTTCGGTTTTGCCAACAAACGAATTAGTTCAATATGAATCTGCAAATGGGTCTGATAAAGCAGAAATGACCAGTAGCCCAGTTACCTCAAAGGCAGAAGTCAGCCCTCAAATTGGTGCTGTGGTCGCCTCAAAAAGCGGTACCAAGTATCACTTGGCACATTGTCCTGGAGCCAAAAGTATTAAAACCGAAAATTTAATATCATTTGGCAGTATAGATGAAGCCGAAGCGGCCGGGTATAAAAGAGCTCAAAATTGCCCATAGTCACGGTAGAATAAGTGAATCGTGAAGTATTTTTATATTTTGATACAAGCAGCTAGGATTTGGCTTGAACGGGGTGGTAGTTATTTCTCAGCCGCTTTTTCTTACTACGCTCCCTTGGCTTTGGTGCCACTAGTTTTTTTCTCAGTAACGGTGGCTGGTTTTTTATATGGTGACACCTTTACTAGAGATGTGTTCTCAAACTGGGGGGCGGTGATGGGTGAGGATCTGCTTGGTCTTATTAGACTCGGTCTCGAAAATCTGCATACTGAGACCGCTCGTTCCTCAGCGCCGCTTTTGGCCGTATCTTTTTTCCTAGGCTTTTATATTATTGCTCTAAATGTGGTGGCTGATGGATTTTTGCGGTTGTGGGGGAGGGATAGCAGAGGAATTGTGGCTTTTATCAAAAAGAGTATAAGAGCTGCTCTGTTTCTTTTTGTCCTGCAGGGTTATTTGGTTTTGGTAATTGGTCTAGATTATTTTATTGTGCCAACCATTCTTGGAGATCATTCACCTTTAGCAAGCCTAATTTTGTATTCCTCAACCGTAGTATTTTTTATGCTCCTGTATCGTTATCTTACTAGTAAGCCACCGAGTATGGCCGGTTGCTTTTATGGAGCTTTGGTGGCTTCGCTTTTCTTTGTAGCGATTAAATTTTTGGTTGACTTATATATTGCTACCACACCGGTATTGTCACTTTATGGAGCGGCTGGGTTGATTCTGGTTTTGTTTGTTTGGGTTTATGTACTCGCTGCTATCGTGTTTTATGGAGCGGCAGTAGCAGGTCTTTATGATCGGGTTCCGGATTACAATAAAACTAATACTTAATTTATTTTTATATGATAAGCATTGATGTTGAAGCTTCGGGCACAAATTATGAAAAGCACTCAATTGTCTCACTCGGTGCGGTGGATTTAAGTAATCCCGAACATCGTTTTTATGGAGAGTGTCGTATTTGGGAGGGGGCACATATTATGGAGGATGCCCTAAAGGTAAACGGTTACACTGAAGCCGAAATTACTGACATTAATAAACAAAGTGAGGCTGAGCTAGTTCGGGCATTTTTGGAGTGGTCGGAGCATATGGCCGACCGCACCCTCCTGGGACAAAATGTCTCTTTTGACAGAGATATGGTCAGAGCGGCCGCTGATAGGGCAGACTTGGCCTATGATTTTGCTTATCGTACTATCGATACACATACTCTTTGTTATATGCACATTGTAAAGAGTGGTTTACCAGAGCCAATCGATCTTGAGCATAGGCGCACCAACTTAAATCTTGATGCTGTACTAAATTACTGCGGTATTCCAGATGAGCCTGAGCCGCATAATGCTCTTAATGGAGCACTCTGCCACGCCGAAGTTGCCTCAAGACTATTGTATGATAAAAAACTTCTCCCCGAATTTTCTAAGTTCGAAATACCTTGGCATTAAGAGAGTGGTACAATATGTTAGCTATGGTTAAGAAAATATTTGGTATAAAAGAAAAAGCTCCTGCGAAGGTGGTGCCACACTGTCGTGTAGTTACTGATTTGCTCGATCCTCAAGGTAATGATGGAGCTGTGCAATCATGGCGGGTGTTCCGTATTATGTCCGAATTTGTGCAGGGCTTTGAGCTTTTGCGTAAATATGGACTAGCAGCTACTTTTTGGGGTAGTGCGAGACTCAAACCAAATGACCCTTACTATAAGGCGGCCGAGGAGTTGGCGGCTAAGCTAGCCAAGAAAGGCTTCACGATTATTTCTGGTGGTGGACCGGGTATTATGGAAGCCTCTAACGTCGGCGCTTTCAAAGTAGGAGGTGATTCAATTGGTCTCAATATCGAACTGCCTTTTGAGCAGAAACTAAACCCCTATACTACTGAATCACTTGATTTTAACTTCTTCTTTTCTCGTAAGGTAATGCTTACTTTTGCCTCTGAGGTTTATGTATATTTCCCGGGTGGTTTTGGTACACTGGATGAATTGTTTGAAATACTAACTCTTATTCAAACCAAAAAGATTGAGCGGGTACCGGTCTTGCTCTATGGTAAGGATTTCTGGGAACCCTTAGTGCGATTTTTTGAAAAAGATCTGCTCAAGAAACATAAAACAATCAGTAAAGAGGATCTCGATTTATTTGTAGTAATTGATTCGGTTGAGGACGCCTACAAATACATACTTAAGAACGTTGACTGCAAAAATATCCGCCAGGTTTAATCAAGAAACAACATGTTTATTTCATACTTTGACGACAAGCGCATTACCGAAAAGACCATCAAGACAACAATCAAAAAACTTGCTTCATACCGTGAGGAAATAAATAAGTCTGTACAAGAAAATGACTCAGCCGTGAGTGAGTATTCTCTGTATCATGCGCGAGATTTTTCACTCCATGAAACCCTCTCTGGGGTAACTAAGCGCTTCAAAGGTGTAAAGCACGTTGTGCTTATTGGTATTGGTGGATCTAGTCTGGGAGTGGAAGCTATACACTCGGTACTTGATAATGGTAAGGTAAAACTATCAGTGCTTGATACTGTAGCGCCATACAAAGTTGATGCTGTACTTAAAGATCTGTTGGCATACAAGAAGGCTTCACAATTTGCTATATGTATCATTAGTAAGTCTGGTAATACCACCGAGACTTTGGCCAACGCTGCTGTGGTGCTTGATACCTTGGTAGCCGAGAAGGGTAGTTCTGTTTATGAACAAACTATCATTATTGGCGATCCAAAAACAGATTTGGATAAGTATGCCAAGAAGCACAATATTACCAGTATAAATATGCCAGCCGTTATTGGTGGTCGTTACTCTGTTGCTACCGCCGTTGGCTTACTGCCGCTTGCTATTTTGGGACATGATACTGACACTCTAATTGAGGGTTATCTTGATGCGTCTCATAATGAGTTTGAATCTTTGGTGACTGAAAGCGCTGCTAGACTATACCTCTATCACACTAATAAGTATCACCATTACAATTTTTTTGCTTTTGAGCCTAGGTTAGAAAAACTTGGTGCCTGGTATCGGCAGCTCTTGGCTGAAAGTGTGGGAAAGGAAACTTCTGTAGATGGTAAGCCGGTCAAACTAGCTATGGTGCCAACAATCTCAACTGCTGTTGAACTACACTCGGTTGGGCAGCTTTATATGAGTGGTGTGCCAGAGACATATACTGATTTTGTGACTTTTGATGATGAGGTGATTGATGTGGTGGTGCCGAAGAAGACTAAGCTAGCACCAAAGCTAAAAGGTAAGTCACTAAACGAAATTGCCACTGCCTTGTATGGTGGGGTAGTAGCAGCTTATGAAGAGCGTCAGCTACCATACCGAGCAACTATTTTTGAGGAAGGTCTTGAGTATTCTCTAGGGCTGTTTATGGGTATGCGAGTACGCGAGGTCATGTATGTATCTAAGTTGCTTGGGGTCAATGCCTTCAATCAACCAAATGTCGAGTTATATAAAATAAAGACTAAAGAAATACTTGAATCATGAGTTATTTAGTTTTTGATATTGGTGGGACCAAAACCCACGTTGCTTATTCTGATGATCTCGAGACATTGCATGAGATAAAGTCCTTTGCTACCCCTAAGTCTTTTAAGGCAGGTATTGAAGCTATTGTGAAGGCTGCTAATGCTATGAAGAAAAAAGGGGAGTGGACTGCTATCGCTGGCGGTATGCGTGGCCTTTTAAATGAAACCAAGACTGGTATTGATAATGATGCGGTACTCTCTGGCTGGGCTGGCAAATCTGTTACTGAAGCACTGAATGAGGCCCTAGGCGCACCGGTTTACCTAGAAAACGATACTGCTCTGGCTGGGCTCGGTGAAGCCAACTTCGGTGCTGGTAAAGGAGTAGATATTATGGTTTATCATTCTGTTTCTACTGGCGTGGGCGGGGTAAAGATAGAAAGAGGTGAGATAGATAGCGCTAGTGCTGGCTTTGAGCCAGGACATCAGGTGCTGGATATCGATCGTACTATTTTGGGAGATGAGATTACTCCGACTCTAGAAAACCTAGTATCTGGAGCTGGACTCGAGGCCAGGCTTGGTCTAAAGCCTACCGAAATCCCTCAAGAAGATATGGTCTGGAATGAACTCTCTGGGTACTTGGCGCAAGGTCTACGCAATACCATCCTCTATTGGTCACCAGAAATGATTGTGTTAGGTGGCTCAATGATGCTCGGAGATCCTAAGATACCACTAGAAGCGGTGCGAAAGAGTACGGTAGAGGTGTTGGATTCCTTTGTAGCTTGTCCATTTATCACTCTTTCCGAGCTGGGCGATGAGGCTGGACTCTATGGCGCCCTGGCTTATCTCAAACAAAGAGAATAATAACTAAAGCCACCAGTGATATTGGTGGCTTTTAATATGCAACAAATCACCTATATGTCAAACTTGGGATATTACCCAACATATGGCTCTAAATAAGCTTATAATAGCCATATTTGCAACCTATTTTATTGACAATAATCTATAAATATGCTATAGTCTAATAAATCCGAATTCCGTGCTATGATTTTTCGGTTATCAGCTTTGCCGCTGATATTTGTAAGTTAAGACAATAGGCTTATTTTATCGACCGTCATCCTTGCGGTTCTGGCAGTAACGTCAATTGGAACCACGGTTCCAGCTGAGACAGCATACGGACAGATTGTATCAACAGGAGAGGTAGAGGAGGCATCTATTGCCCTCGCTTCACCGATGACAGACACTGAGAGTATTGTTCGCGAATATTTCGCAGACATTCCAGTTATGATTCAAGTTGCACGTTGTGAGTCAACGTTTCGTCACACCCTTAAGGACGGTAGTGTGCTACGCGGAGTGGTAGACCCAGCAGATACTGGGGTAATGCAAATTAACAAGCGTTACCACGAAGCTACAGCCACCGCCCTAGGTCTCGATCTTCACGATATTTATGACAACATGGCTTATGCCCGCCATCTCTATGAGAAGCAGGGCACACAGCCATGGAGCGCTTCATCTCCATGTTGGGGTGGAACACTAGCCATGAATATCTAATCTCCACGACAGATCAGAACAAAAAACCACCCCAATCGGGGTGGTTTTTTGTTGTAATAAATTAAATTACTTACTCCACTTTCCAGCGCCAAAAGCTACTACATAGAGCATACCGCCAATGATAGCGAGGTTCTTAAGAGCGGCCATAAGCTGATCTGGGTCAGCGATGTCGCGATGAGCAAGTAGGGTAGCAAGTAGAGTGAAGGCAGCTAGTGCACCAGCAGCACAACCAACGTTGCGTCCAATGATAAGCATTCCCCCAGCTACTACTTTTAGGATAGCCACTAGCCAAACTAGAATACCAGCCATTGGTAGACCCACCATTGTGTAAAAGCCAGCAGAGGCAGCTGGACCACCGTCAGCCATAAACATACCTAGTCCAGCTACTAGAAATAGAAGACCAAGTAATACACGTCCTACCACTACACCTTTTGTTTGTGCACAAACTCGTTGTGATTCGGTTAACATAAATATTTATATTGATAGTGTCCTTATAAAACACTACATTAATTATAGCAAATTTGGGTTATACTAATAGCGTATATGCAATATTGGCTGTTAAAAAGTGAACCGAGCGAATTCTCTATTGATGACCTAAAAAGGGTGGGGGAGCAGGTATGGGATGGGGTGCGTAATTATCAAGTACGCAATTCTTTTCGCGATGTTATGAAAGTCGGAGATAAAGCGCTTTTTTATCATTCCAGTTGTGAGGCGGTGGGGGTGGTGGGGGAGATGGAGATAGTGAGTCCCGCCGAAGTCGATCCAACCCAGTTTGATAAAAAGAGTAAATACTTCGACCCAAAATCGACCAAAGATTCACCTCGCTGGCTCGGGCCAAAGGTACGCTTTGTTTCCAAATTTAATCGTCTGGTGCCACTGAGCGAAATCCGGGCTGATGAGCGGTTTAAGGATATGACACTATTAAAACGAGGGAACAGACTCTCGGCTTTCTTGGTCACCAAAACTGAATATCTAGACTTGGTAAAACTAGGGAAGTAGCGTAACCTTAATGGCAGGTAAAAGTACCTAGAAAGGAAGGTGTCAGGTGAACTCAAAAACCGGATGTGTAGTTTGTGAGGCTGGTGAGCTGTTTTTCTACTACAAGAATGAGAAAGATATAAAGGTTAGAATTGAAGCTTTTGATTGCCATGTCTGCAACGGCGGCGTTATCAAGTTTGGTCTACCTAGACCAGACGAAGAGCTTATAGATAAAAACGAATTTTTCTTACTTATCAACCGCGGCTGGGATATGGACGATATTTGAAAGCGCACCGAGACAGGGGCGCTTTTCTTTAGACTTTTTGATACTATAAAAATATGAAAATTGGCTTTTTTGATTCAGGACTCGGCGGACTGATTGCGCTTAAGGCGGTAGCTAAAGCTCTGCCTCAGTATGACTACGAATTTTATGGAGACACCGCCCATCTGCCCTATGGTGACAAAAGTGAAGAGGAAATATTTGAGCTAACCAAAGCCGGGATTGTACACCTGTTTAATCGAGATTGTCTTTTGGTGGTTGTGGCCTGTAACACCGCCTCAGCTGAGACACTACGTCGTCTCCAGGATGGCTTTCTGAAAAATGAGTATCCAGACCATCGAGTCTTAGGTGTAATCATTCCGACCGTTGAAGAGTTGGTGGCGGCTGACATTAAACATGCACTATTGGTGGCTACCAAGCGTACGGTTGATTCGCGCAAGTATGACATTGAATTAGATAAGCTGACCAAGGCTCCGCTTATTACATCATGCGCTACACCAGAGTTAGTACCTTTGATTGAATCGGGTGAGCATGAAGCAGCTCTTAAGTCTATGATAGGTACTATCAGAGAAAGAGGGGAGGTAGATGGGGTGATACTCGGCTGTACCCATTACAGTCTCCTTAAAGATGAACTTCGAAAAGAATTTCCTTCACTGACTTTTCTGTCACAAGACGAAATTATTCCGGACAAATTAGCTGACTACCTAAGTCGTCATACTGAGATAGAAAGTAAGTTGTCTAAGGGAAGTACTCGTAATGTCTACCTGACCGACAACAACTCTCGCTACGATGGGGTACTCAGGGAGCTCCTTGGCGGTGCCTTTATTGCCGACTAATACAGCAATATAGGGATATGTCGCACAATATATCTTTTGCGACAAAGCCATATATTTAAATAAGCGTTTATTACGCTTTGTTACATTCCGCTCTCTTACACCACTTCCAGGGCCCTATAATGGCTTTGGCGCGTTTGTTTTAATTAATATGACATATTGCTCAAGTCTTAGATTTGGTTTTATTTATTATTTATTTTGATCTTTATTTTGGATTTACTTTGTCTAAGTTAGACTTCGGCTCAAACTCGCTACTTGGTTGATGCTTTACTCATGTTCACCTAGGTATTGACCTGAGTGTCGTATTTTTGAGCCTCTACAATCGATTTTAAGACCTCTTGGGTATTTAGACCTGATACATACCTCAGGTCATTTTACCTCTCGAGCCGAGCGGATTTTTAATTGATGTTAGACATGACTCCTACATCATCTTTTATGCATCTTTGCTTAAAAAATTTAGAAAAATATTTTTCAAAATTTAATTTTAAAATAAAATTTAAAAAATTATTTTCTAAAAAATTAATCTAAAAATACTAGTGTAATTTTGCTAAATATTTTTCTCTGTCACTTTGCTTAGCCTTGAGTCTGGCAAAGCTCCGACAGCTTAGTTAGTCATCGCAGATTACCAAATGCTCTATCACCCACCGACCTGACTTCCCTATGTTGAAATATTGTGCGACATTAAAATATCTAAGTATAAAAAATCCCATAGACTGACTATGGGATTTTTTACTGTTATTTACTCTAGGGTGAATTCTGCTCGTACTGTTACCATCACTTCTTTGTTTATGCTAGAGGTGTCATAGCTTCCGTAATCAGCTACCTCTACTCCGCCAACTGGTAGTACTTGCACTACCCCACCGGTGGCAGACTTGAGCTGGCCAACACTGCGTCCAGATTCCTTAGCGATAGCTTCAGCTCTGGCGGTAGCGTCTTTGATGGCTTCGCTAAGTAGGGTGACTCTAGCTTCCGGTAGCTTCTGGTAGGTTAGCTCTACACTGCCAGTACTAATGGTGTAGGTCTGATCTTTTTGTGGCAAAGTAGCTCCTGCTAGTGCTTCAATTCCCTTCACATCTTCACTTCTAACAATAATCTGCCTGCTGACCTGATATCCGGTCTGGTAAGCCTCACCGTTTTGTGGGTAGACATACTGTGGGTAGATACTGGGGGCTGGAGTCTCAAGGTCTTTATAGCCTTTTTCGCTTAAGTAAGCTGATATTTGTTTGGTGGCTTCATCGAGCCTGGTGTAACCCTCAGATTGATTACTTAGACCAGTCTTGGTCTCTAGGGTGATTACCCACTTAGCAAAGTCCGATGTCACAGCTACTTTAGCAGAGCCGGTGACTTCAATCGTTTCGCTTGAAACCTTAATTTTGTAGGCAGTATTACTAAGGATAACGGCACAGATTACTAGGGCGGCACCTAGTACGAGAGCCGGTTTTGAATCTTTAAACATAAAATAAATCAGTTAGCTTCTAACTAAACAATAATACTCCCCAAGCTTAATAAGGCCAAGGACAGAGAGTTTAAAGTGGCTTCAGGTATAGGGTCGGGTCCAGATAAGCATCAGCCGCCGCAACCGGGGTCGAAGCCGGACCACAGCTAGTAGAGGTTTTGATCTCGTTAAACTTACGCACGGTTACGCCGTCTTTGGCATAAACGGTAAAGTGCAGGTGTGGGCCAGTAGAATAGCCGGTATTACCTGAATAACCGATTACTTCACCAGTAGCCACCTTCTGTCCCGGGGTTACACTAATGACGTCTTGGTGGGCGTAAAGGGTTGATAGTCCGTTGGCGTGGTCGATAAGAGTCCACTTACCCCATGAGTAACAACCAGGCACTAGGTCGGTATTACCAGTAGCTCTAACGGTACCTGAAAGTGGTGCGTAGATAGCGGTGCCTCTTGGGGTGCCCAGATCGATACCAGGGTGATAGGCGCGGCCGGCATAAACACTTGGGTTACGTTTAGCGAATTCAGTACCACCGAAGTATTGCGTGACGATAACGTTTTTAAGTGGCCAATCAAAAACACCACTACCAGCGGTTGGAATCGTGCTAGGGTCTAGAATAAACTGCAACTGCGACTCAAAGTTACGCAGATCTTTGATGATTTGTTCACGAGCTTCTTGCTTTTCAGCCAATAGTTTTTGGTAATTCTTCTCTTCGTTCTTAGTAGCTTGAAGAAGGTCGCTTTGCTCAGCGTGGTTGTTAGCCAGAGCAGTGTTTTGGTCTTTATACTGTGTCTGGAGTGAAACTAAGGAAAAGCGCTTGCTGGTGTTTTCATTTCGCTTCTCGTCGAGTAGTCGCTTCATTGAAGATAGTTCAGCTACCTTGCTGGTCATACTGTCACGCACTGCTTCGTGGGCTTCAAAGGTAGACCAAAATTCAGATAGTTGATTGTGTTTAAGCATTAGCTCCACTAAGCTAATTTCACCAGCTTTGTACTCTGCTCGAATAATCTGAGCAATGGCTTGCTCGTTTTCTTCGATCGATCGTTCGGTTTTATTTATCTCTAGTATCAGTTTATTTATTTCTAGGTCAGTTGAAGTAATAAGGTTCTCGGTACGAGAAATTTCGGCGGAAACTTTTTTACGCTCTAGTGTCAGTTGGTTGATGGCTTTTTGGAGGGTTTGCTTCTCGGCCCCTACTGTCTTGAGCTCAGCTTCAAATTTAGCAATTTCTTTTTCAATCTCAGCTAGGCGGTCTCCACTGTTTTTAATACCCTCTTGCAATTTCTCAATCTCGGTAGATTGGGCAAAAGCCAGATTAGTAAACGTAGTCAAAAACGGCATCACTAGGACGCCGATTAAGAAAGATGTGATGATTCTTGTGGACATTACTCCCCTATTTTAGCACAAGCGTTTTTGATGCGAAGTAAGGTTTCCTCTAGTCCGATAATATAAGCAATTGTAAAGGGATCTGGAGATTGTTTAAGGCCAGATAGAGCGATACGTAGTGGCCAAAGCAACTCTCCCTTCCCTACTTCTTCGGCGTAGGACCACAAAGCCGCCTTGATTGAATCAGGTGAAGAAAAGTCAGCGCTGCTAAGTAGTTCGTGAGCGCGTTCTAGGCGAGGCTTGGCGGCCGTATGATCAGTATCGTTTTTCCAGGCAAGCATAGACACCTCGTAGTCAGCAGGAGTCTTAAATGCAAAATCATATTCTCCAGATAGGAACTGAGCAACGGCCTCACCTCTTGTGTGTACCCTCTCCTTAATTACCGGAATAAGTTTAATAAAAGCTTCACACTTGGTGTTGATTTTATCTTTTAACTCCGGATGCTCACTGATGTTTAAATAATCAGCAAACTGTTCATTTGAATAAGAGCGCAGATGTTCTTTGTTAAACCAGTCAAATTTTTTGATATCAAATACTGCTCCACTCTTTTGGATGTTATCGACATCAAAAGCCGCAATGAGTTCTTCAAGAGTAAATAGCTCTTGGTCAGTGCCGGGGTTCCAGCCTAAGAGAGCTAGATAGTTGATAATAGCCTCCTTGGTGTAGCCTAGCTCGCGGTATGAAGAAACAGAAACAGCACCGTGTCGCTTAGACATCTTGGAACGGTCGGGAGCCAGGATTAGTGGCAAGTGGGCATAAATAGGCCGAGGAAAACCGAGGGCTTCTTGAATGAGAATTTGTCTTGGAGTATTGGAGATATGGTCTTCGCCACGAATAACGTGGGTTACTCCCATTAGTTCGTCGTCCACTACCACTGTGAAATGATAAAGGGCATCATCAAGATTACGGGCGATTACCACATCACCTAATTCGGTGGTATCAAAGGTAATATCACCGCGCACTAAGTCGTTGAAAGTTATTACTTTGTTGGGATTTTTTAGTCTGATTACTTCTACCATTACCCCGGGAGTATTTTTACTCTCCTCTTTAGATATATAAGCGGCGCCAGAAGCGATGATTTTTTCTAGTTGCTCACGATAGATAGGTGCACGCTCTGATTGTCGGACGATTTCTTCATTGTCCCACTTAAGACCAAGCCAAGTTAATCCTTCGATAATCTCCTCTTCGTACTCCTTAGTGCTACGGGTTTTGTCAGTGTCTTCACTACGAAAAACCATTTTGCCGCCGTGCTTTTTGGCAAAGAGATAGTTAAAGAGAGCGGTGCGCGATGTGCCGATGTGAAGGCGCCCCGTTGGACTCGGTGGTATACGTGTGACAATCATATTTAGATTAGGTTAAGATCCGTGCTCGGCGCCAATAGAACGTAAAATACTGGCTATTTTAGCGGCTGCATCACGGGGAGCAAAAGCGGTGGCGGCCTTAGCCATGCCCTGCCACTTCTCCATATTGCTCATAATAGTGTGAATTTCTGAGGTTAGCAAGGTCTCGGTTAGATTGTGCTCCTCTACCACGGTGGCAGCGCCAGAACGGGCGTAGGCGTAAGCGTTGCTTCTTTGGTCGCGACTAATATCTTCTGGTATTGGTATTACAATACTCGGTCGGCCATGCAGGGCGATTTCAAAAAGAGTGGTGCTGCCAGCTCTGGTAATAACCAAAGAAGCGGCTGACAGTAAGGCACTCATGGTCTTGGCGTCAACCAAATCAGCTACAAAGTATCTAGATTGCAAAGCCGGGTCCTTGATAAGAGTTTTGGCAGCTAAGACCACCTCATCTTTTTTACTCGGTCCCATTTGGTGAAAGATGCGGAAATTTGGCAGGAGTTCATCCAGACATCTAAGGATGATGTTGTTGATGCGTTCAGCGCCGCTGGAGCCACCGGTGACATAAATAATCGGTAAATCACTTGGCAGGCCAATTACCTTAAATGGGTCAGCAGGATTTTCTAGGAGAGCACTTCTAATCGGTATACCAGTAAGAGCGGTGCGGGTCGCTTCAAAGTATGAAGCCGCTTCAGCATAAGAGATGGCGATGTACTTAGCAAACTTTTTAGCTAGCATGTTGGCTCGGCCTGGGACAGCATCTGATTCGTGTATCACCACTGGTATACGCAAAAAACGAGCTGCCATCAATACTGGTACGCTGGTATAGCCACCCTTACTAAAAACCACGTCAGGATAAAGTAGGTAAAGTTTCCAGATAGCCACAAAAATACCAAAGAAAGTTCTAAACAAGTCAAAAAAGTTTTGGATTGATGGGTAGATTCTTAGTTTACCGGCTGGACAGTATATATAATTTATTTCATTTTCTACCAGCACGTCTCTGTTGTACGGGTCTGGACCCATGTAGTACAGTTCGGGCGTATTCCCTTCTTTGCGCAAAACTTCAGCCACTGCAATGAGTGGATAGAAGTGTCCGCCGGTACCTCCGCCTACAAATAAAATCCGCATAATGATTTAAGTGTATCACGGCCTCGCGCGATGAGTTTGATATTTCGACACATTAAGTACGATGCCGAGCATAGCTAAGGTAGACATGAGAGCAGTACCACCATGACTAATAAATGGTAGTGGTAAACCAGAGAGTGGTGCTACTCCAGCCATAGCAGCGATATTAAGAAAGGCCTGGGCCACGATTATGGTCATAAAACCAACTACCAAAAGTACTGCAAAAACGTCGTTTGACTGAGTGGCAATTTTAAAGCCTCTAAAGGTAAAAATAGAAAGAATAATTATTAAGAGAGCTGAGCCTAAAAAACCAAACTCTTCGGCATACACTGCAAAGACCGAGTCGCCAATTGGTTCGGGTAGGTACTCAAATTTTTGAATACTTTGGCCATATCCCCGACCGGCGACACCACCGGAACCGATAGCAATAAGTGACTGCTGTATCTGATATCCGCTACCATAGGGGTCACTTTCTGGATTCATAAAAGTGGTAATACGCTCCATCACGTAAGGACGACTAAAGGCTACTACCGCAATCAGGGCTATACCAGTCCCGCCTAAAATCAATACATGTTTCCAGTTGGCACCAGCGGTTACAAACATAGCGGCACCGGCCATAGCCATAATCACAAAAGTATCGGTGTCTGGTAGAGCGAGCATCACCAGTGCTGTAACACCAATAACACCGATAAATGGCAATACTCCATAACGCCAAGTGGCGATTTGTTTGTGGGTACCGGAGAGTAAGGTGGCAACATAAATCACAAAACCAATCTTAAGTAACTCTGATGGTTGTAAGGTGGTAAAGCCTAAATCAAGCCATCTAGTAGCACCACCGTGACTCATGCCCAAGCCAGGGATAAACACTGCTAAGGTAAGCAGTGCGGTGGCGATATAAATATAAAAAGCGTATTGACGCCAAGTGCGGTAGTGGATGCTGCTGGTAATCAGTAAAGCAATTGAGCCGCCAATAATTCCGAAAAAGAACTGACTAAACGCCACCGAAGCAAAACTAGCTCCTCCACGAGCCAAGAGACCAAGTGAGGCGGAGGAGAAAATAAAAAAACCACCCACTACCAAAACAAATATCAATGCGAGCAAAATAGTATCAATTGATTTTGGGTTTCGCATGATGGTTTTAGATAAGGGCGGCCACAAAAAGTCCTAGTAGAGCACACACCATGCTAATCACCCAGTAACGCATGGTGACTTTGTGTGACGGCCAGCCAATGGCTTCGAAGTGGTGATGTAGTGGTGCAATATGGAAAAACTTCCGGCCGGTAAACTTCCGGTAGGTCAGCTGTATGATATTGGACGCCACTGTCACCACCAGCAAGAAGCCGATGATAGGTAATAAGAAAACACCATAACCCCCTACCAACTGGTCGGTAGAAAGTGCTACCACGGCGAGGGTAAGAGTGAGGGCCATTGATCCGGTTTCGGTCATCCAGAATCTGGCTGGTGGAATATTAAACCAAAGAAAGGCCAATATTGCTCCGGTAAGCATAAGACAAAATGCCGCTAGGTCGTACTGGGTTTGCATAAAAGCCAAAGCACCATAAGCTCCAAAAATAGTGGCAAACACCCCACCAGCTAGTCCGTCGATACCGTCGATTACCCCACTAGCATATAAGGCGTTGGTGAGTAATATAAAAAACGGAATGATTAAAACTCCTAAATAAAGAGGTTCTGTTAGTGGTATACCAATACTATCTACGCCAAGTTTGGCATAAAACCACCAACCAATAAAAGTAGCGAGAAGACCTATGATGATTAATCGCACTGATAGTCTTACTCCGGTGCCGCCGTGCTCGATGTCATAAAAATCGTTAAGCAGTCCAAAAAATGCTCCTACCATCAAGGTGGCAAAAGGAATCCAGGTTTGAGAACGGCTTAAGAAAAATAGATCATTTAAAAATTGGTTCTGCGTTAGGGTGGCAGAAGCAGCAAGTAAGCCGATAGTGATAAGGACACTTCCCCAAATCACAATTCCACCCATACGTGGGGTCTTGGTCTCTTCCCCACCCTTGAGGCTATTGAATACCAGAGCGGTCTTGCCACCAATAGCAGTCTTGCCGCCTTGTTTTTTCCAAGCTTTGAAATGGTATAGGTAGTGAGTAACAATTGGTGTAATTAATATACCAATACAAAAAGTCATTACGGCCGGCAGTATTAATTTGATGATGAGGATTTCCATAACGGTATAGTTAATTTTTGTGACTAGTAGTTTTAAGAGTGGCTTCGACTAAAGTGCTAACATCACTGAAGCGTTCACTGCGGCTTGAGCCAAGAACGGTAACAACTATTGGTCGATTATAGCCGGCATCAAAAACAATAGTTAGATTGCCGCCCGCTAGATCAGTAAAGCCGGTTTTAGAACCAAGTAAGTTAGGGACTTCGGCGATTATGTTGTTGGTATTATGAGCTTCATGAAAATCACCAGCTTGGTTATAGAGTCTGGTATAGGGTGTGATACTAGGAATAAGCAAATCGGGGTGGTTCTTGTGGATGTAAGCTAGTAGTTTACTCACGTCACGGGCTGAGCCATCTGCCCCAGACTCAGTAGCCGAGACATCAAGCCCGGTTGGGTTTTTGTATTTAAGTGTTGGCAGTGATAGTTCTTCCGCTCTGATATTCATGGCGGCCACAAACTGCTCTTCCGGATCACCGTCACCTAGTCTCTCTCCTACTGCTGTAGCTAAGGTGTAGGCCGCACTGTTGTATGAAGAAATGAGAGCAAAGTCGGCCAAATCGCGGACATTAAATACTTCACCGGCCTTAAGGCTACCGCCACTTTGTTGCTTAGCCGCTTCTTCAGAGATAGTGACATTGGTGTCATCACTCAGCACCTCATAGGCCACCAGAGCGGTCATAAGCTTGGTGATGGAAGCGAGCGGTAATGATTCGTCAGCATTTTTTTCGTACAGTACATTGCCAGTATTTAAATCTAATACCAAAGCCGCTTCACCGTAAATCTTTACGTTCTCTAATTTTGCTGGAGCTTTGGAGGTATCAACCGCCGCTATTTCTTCGGTGGCTTCAACGTACTCGCCGGTACTAGATAAAAGACTTTTGGTTTGCGGAATGATTAGTCCAGCAAAAATACTAACCAAAAGTACAGCAATAAAAAGCAGTTGGGTACGCACTGGAAAACGCTTCAAGGTCGGTTCATCGATTTCCTGATTATTTTCCTCTGTTTCTATAACAAATCGTTCATCATCCATATTTATACTTCACTCTCACTTACCACTTCTTTGCTTTCAATTGTCTCCCCAGCATTAAAGGCTTCAAGGGCGTTGGCTACTAAAGCGAAGTCTGGTAATTCAGCCTTGTGGCTAATACCAAGATGATTGAGGAGATTAGTGCTTATTGAAAATTCGTAACTGTTGCGATTCTTGTTATGATTTCTTTCTATCAAACCTCTAATTAAGAGGTTACGTAATATAAATGATGAGTTTACCCCTCGAATACGATCAATCTCAGCTCTAGAAATTGGACCCTGATAAAGAATAATAGCCAAAGTCTCAGCTCCAGCCTTGCCGATATCAGCCTTTAGTTCATTTTTACGAAGCGTTTCTATTATTGGTGCTAATTCACTAGCTGTCACTAATTGTATTTCTTCCTCGGTTTCGGTAAGACGCAAGGCGCCATTTTCTAGCCGGGTGCGTAGGGTCACAATAGCGTTTTGTAATTCGACTTCAGTGATACCAAACAACTTCAAAATTACCTGCTTCTTTTGAGGAGCAGATTTATAGAAAAGCAGACCTTCGATTAGGACATCTATAGGCATATAGCATATTCTAGCACAGACCTAAGCAAATAAACCTTATAATCCCTAGTAATAACTAGGCGTCTGTCCTCTTTCTAGCTCTATTTCAATGTCGCTGTATTTACCTTCTTGGCGGATTAAGAGGTTGCCTTGTTTGAAAAGTTCCAAAATGGCCAAAAAGCCAACAATAACTACCTTCCTTTCAGTCTCTCCGGCGTGTAGCTCAGAAAATTTTACCTGCAAGTTTTGAGCAATTCTCCTTTCCAACTTATTCATCATCTCCTCAAGCGAAATAACCACCTTTACCTGAGCGGTCGCTTTATTTTCTTTTTTAGGTAAATCATTAATTACGCCATTAATAGCTTCGCGTAGTACCGATAAATCGCACCACTTATCTGGCACAAACACTGTAACTGGTGGCGGAGTAAACTGTGGGGCAAAGCGTACTCTGGTACCAAACTGCTCACTTAGCTTGGCGGCAACATCGCGGTAGATTTGGTATTTCTTGAGGCGTAGCTCGAGGTCGTCGATGCTACTCTCCTCTTCTTCGGTAAGTTCTAGGACTGGCAAGAGTGACTTAGACTTCACCAAGAGTAGTGTGGCGGCTAGGGCAATAAACTGCGCGGTATTAGGTAGTGACATCTCCTGCATTTCACTTACCTGCTTCATGTATTCGTCGGTGACGGAAGCGAGTGAGATGTCATTGATAAGAAGCTTACGTCTTTCGACGAGTTCAAGAAGAAGTTCTAGCGGTCCCTCAAAGACCTCAGTCTTGACGGAGAAATTACTAACAACACGCGGTGGCATAGTCCTCTTATCATATCATGTCCCCTTACCGCCAAATAAAACAAACCCCGAGCCTAAGGCTTGGGGTTTTGTTCCTAGTTTTGTTCTAAAAATTTCACTAGTAATCGAATCGGTTCGCCGGTTGCTCCTTTAGCTAGCTTGTCGCCAGTAGTAGCGGCCATGCGGGGCGCCATGTCGATATGCGCCCAAGGTACATTCTTCGGGGCGAAGAATGATAAGAAGGTTCCACCTTCGATACTGCCACCAAAACGAGAGAAGTTGGTGGCGATGTTGCTGATATCAGCGCGGTGACTCTTTAAGCTACTTTTGTATTCGTCCCAAAGCGGTAGCGGCCAGGTTAGGTCACCGCTTTCTTCGCCGAGGCGCACTAGCGTATTACGCAAGGTGTCGTCTTTGGTCATGATAGCACTCGCGTGTTCGCCTAGAGCTACGAGAGCTGCTCCCGTTAGAGTTGCTACGTCTAGTATTACTTTTGGATTGTACCGCTCACTATAGGTAAGTGCGTCAGCTAGTATCATACGACCTTCGGCGTCGGTGTGTAGCACTTCAATCGTCTGTCCGCTCATTGAGGTTACAATATCACCAGCCCGCATAGAGGTGTCAGAGATAGCATTTTCGGCGGCCGGGACCAGCGCTATTATATTTTTCTTGAGTCCAAGTTTAGCCGCGATAGCGAGTGAGGCTAAGACGGTGGCGCCACCAGACATATCCATATGCATTTCGTGCATATAGCCACTTGGCTTCACATTGAGTCCACCAGTGTCGTAAGTTACGCCTTTGCCGATTAGGACAATTGGCTCTTTGCCTTTAGCAGCCTTCCCGGCTCCCCAGTATTCAGCAATGATGAACTTGGTTTCACTTCTAGTCCCTTGTCCAACCGCTAGTAAAGCGCCCATTTTGAGCTTCTGAAGCTCTTTTTCACCTAAGACAGTGGTATTTACCTTGAGGCCCTTAAAGAGGTCTTTAGCTGCCTTAGCGAGCTCGCTTGGACTTTGGTGTCCGCCTGGAGTGTTGGCAATATCGCGAGCTTGGTTCATATATTCCCCTACCACCAAACCACGCTTTAGACCGGCTTCGGCTTCTTTAGATAGAGTGCCAGAGATAGCGACTTCTATTAGCTTTTTCTTCTTACTCTCTTTGCTTTTGAAAAGGGTAAATTCATAATCAGCCAAAAGCATATTTTCGGCCAGGGTTGAAAGGAGCCAGGTCTCGCCGTAACTTGCTAGTGAGGGAAAGTATAAGCTAGAGCTATCGATGGCAAGGTACTCCACCTGGTGACTCTTGGCGGCCTGGACGATGCTACGCACTAAGGTACGGAAGGTGCGAGCAGTTATGTCTTTACTCTTCCCTGCTCCCATACGGTACTCAGTATTGCCATTGCTTAATTCGACAAAGCGGTGTACTGAAGGAGAGTCTTCTGTCAGTACTAAGCGGCAGTACTTACTAGGTAGTTCGTTTAGTAATTTCTTGGTGGTGGTAATTTTAAGCATATGAAAAGAAGTATATCACCACCCAAATGACTTCTTAAAATCTGTAAAATCAAATACTTAATGTAGATAAGGATTGGTATATATATCCAACTCAATTAGTTATGGACACCAATTGGGCGCGGGGGTCTTGCGCAAATTAAATATACATACGACGAACGAGCTATGGACACCCTATCGGTTCCCTATCTACATTAAGTCAATGATTTTAATACTACTATAAGCATGAGACCCCCGACGCTTTTAGCTATAGGATTATAATCAATTTTATCTTCCAAAGGAACTAGTAATATTTAAAATCTGTGTCTTAATTTTATTAAAAACCACCTCTAGTTAGAGGTGGTTTTTGTTTAATATGCATCTTTAGAAATCTGCTTCGTCACTCTGCTCCTTTGAGGTGAAAGTGTCGATGCGGTTGATGTCACGGGGGAAGAGAGTAGCCTCCTTCACGTTACCAACTCCACAGAACTTGGCAGTAAGACGCTCGAGTCCGAGGCCGATACCGCCGTGTGGTGGAATACCGTACTTGAAGGCCTGGAGGTAGAACTGGAATTTATCTGGATCTAGGCCTTTGCTCTTGATGCGCTCTACCAAGTCTTCGTACTTGTGAACACGCTGTCCGCCAGAACACATCTCCAGACCACGGAAGAGGAGGTCGAAGCTGCGAGTAAACTCTGGGCACTCTGGGTCGATGTGGGTATAGAAAGGACGCTTACTGGTTGGAAAATGAGTCACAAAGACGAAGTCTGAACCAAGGTTCTTGTTCGCGTACTCACAAAGGAAACGCTCATCTTCGGGCTCGAGGTCTGGTTCTTTGGTCTTGTCTACGCCAGTCTCCTTCTTGATGAGCTCTTGCGCTTCACGCAGGGTCATCACTGGGAAGGTCTCTGGGGCAAGGGCTTGTGGCATACCTAGTAGCTCGAGCTCAGCCTTGCAGACGGTGTTGATGTGCTCGGTGATGGCGCGCATCAGTCCGGTCACTAGATTGATAACATCGGTATGGTCTTTGATAAAGGCCATCTCGAGGTCCATCATAGAGATCTCACTTAAGTGACGAGTGGTGGCACTCTTCTCAGCACGGAAGGTTGGTCCAACCGCAAAGACGCGCTCATAGACACCAGCTAGTATCTGCTTATAGAGCTGCGGACTGGTGGCTAGTGAAGCCTCAACGCCCTTGAAGTACTTAACCTTAAATACCTCGGCTCCGCCTTCAGCGTCACCACCTACTAGCTTTGGGGCTTGGAATTCGGTAAAGCCCTGTGTGCCTAGGTAACTGCGGTACGCTACTAGTATCTCGCTCTGTACCTTAAACATGGCGCGTTCTTTAGCACGACGTAAGGTAAGTGGGCGGTAGTCTAGAAGTGTGTCTAGATTTAGATCGGCATCAATATCAAACGGCATAGCTTCAGCCGTGTTCAGTACTTCGATGGCGGTAATTTCTAGTTCGATATCACCGTTCTGGACTTTGTCGTTACGCATCTTCTCTGGGCGCTCATTGACCATACCGGTAATAGCTACCACGTAACCAAACTTTAGTTCTTGGGCAACCTCTAGCACTTCTGGCTTACCAAAGACCACACCCTGGACGATGCCAGTGCGGTCACGGAAGTCGAAGAAGGCCATCTTGCCTTGTTGGCGAGCTACATCTACCCAGGCGCTTATAGTAACGCTACTTCCCTTGTGGGCTGATAATTCAGCAATGAGTGTTCTTTCCATAATATTTGGTGGTAAAGGAGAAACGAAAAACCGCTCCCCCAGATAATTAATTTAATAACGTATCTGTAGGGGCGGTTGGACCGCGGTGCCACCCTACTTCCCTTTGTGTATACACTTAGGGCGCTCTTCGGTCCAGTGTCGTCTGGAGTACGGGAGAGTCTACTAGGCTTACGCTTTTCTGTCTCCACCTCAGCAGTGTCGGCTGCTTCATAGGCTTCTGGTGATTGTATAAAGTCAGCAGAAAATGTCAAATAATAAGACTAGAAAGTTATAATTAGTGTGGTATAATGAGTACCGTTTCGTTCACAAACCGCTCTTTAACAAGGAGAAAGCCATGAGCGTACTCGGAGACTTTTTCAGTTTTGGTACCAAGGAGGTAAAGCCCGGTATCTTCAATGAGGCTGACCATAAAAAGTTGGCTAAGCCCTTTGTGGGCAAATGTCACATTTACCAGGCTCTGCGTTTTGGTGAGGTTGGCAAAGACGGACTGTCTGACGCCGTCTCCATCTGCTTCGTGATTGAGGGAGACAGTGCCTTCTGGCGCTATGAAACTCTGTATCAGTCCCATCTTCCCGCTGACCCAGATCCCTCTGAAGAAAAACTCAAAGAAGTTCGTCTTTTGACCTTCAATGCACTTTGGGGCGGTTTCGGTGGTGATTTGATTAGGCAGTTGCCTGGTAAGGAGCCGTTTCTGCCGCACCAGCTCAATTTGGTGGTGCTGCCAACAGGTTGGCAAAATCGAGTATCAGAGATTGTGCCTCGGTTGCGTTTGCGCCCGGAGGCAATTGAGTTCATCAAGAACACCGGCCACATCCTCCTGACCCAGGTCTGAGTTCAAAATTTCATGAGTAAAAACCCTCGCGCAAGCGAGGGTTTTCTTTTTATAAGTTGATGCCGATAGCTTGTCTTACTTTATCCATGGTGGTAGCGGCGTAGGTCTTGGCTTTAGCTGTACCTTTCTCCAGCACCTCCTTTACCATCTCGTCAGTAATAGTATTTCTCTTCTCGCGCATTGGAGCAATAAGGGTTTCGATATCGGCGGCTAGAGTATCTTTTAGTACCTTGTACTTACCAGCATTGGTTTCATAGAGTTCAATTAGTTCTGGTTCACTTTTACCAAGGGCGCGGTAGACAATTTTGTGAATGTTGTAAACATTTTCTGGTCGGCTACCGTTTGAGTCGGTCACGATACTCATGACGGCTTTGTGTATCTCTTCAGTCGTGCCAAAAAGTGGAATTGTGTTTTTGTAACTCTTACTCATTTTCTGGCCATCGGTGCCCGGTACTACCCCTACACCGTTTACGATTAGCTCTTTTGGTTCTTTAAGAACTTCGCCATAAGCGTTATTAAATTTGGTTACCGCTTCACGGGTGTACTCAAGGTGCTGGCGTTGGTCTTCTCCGACTGGTACTACATCAATATCGTAAAGCACAATATCAGCCGCCATCAGCATTGGATAAGTGAATAGTCCGGCGTTGGCTTCTAGACCTTTGGCTACTTTGTCTTTGTATGAGTGAGCTTGCATTAAGAAAGGTACAGTGACCATGCAGTTAAGCACCCAACCAAGCTCCGTGTGGTATGGATTATCTGACTGCTTAAAAAGTGTAACTTTATTTGGATCAATACCAACCGCCAAATAATCTTTAACTACCTCGTAGGTATAACGACGGAGTAGCTCGCCATCGCGTACTGAAGTAAGGGCGTGGTAGTCGGCCACCATTAGGTACACCTCATTTTCCTCGTCTTGAGTTAGATCTACCAGCGGCTTTAGAGCGCCAAAATAGTTACCAATATGGAGGGTACCTGAGGCCTGGAGCCCGGTTAGAATTCGCTTTTTCATACGGCCATAGTAGCAGAAAACTGCCCTAGATAAAAGTTAGATAATGAGTGGTAGTTCAACAGTGAAGCGTGAACCCTTACCCTCACCGTCTGAGTGTGGTGTTATAGAACCGCCCATGGCCTCAGCCATCTTTAGAGCCACATAAAGTCCAAGACCAGTTCCTTTTACGTTCACTGTATTAGCTTTGTCGCCGCGTTCAAATTTCTGGAAAATACTATGTAGGGTGTCTTCATTCATGCCAATACCGGTATCAATGATGTCTATGTAGATACGCTTAGCTAGTACATCGTCATGGACATAGACAGTGATAGCGCCTTTAGGGGTGTACTTGATGGCGTTATTGATGAGGTTGTGGATGATTTGCTGTACCTTGCCTAGGTCGGCGTGTACGGTGGCTTGGCTCTCTACTCGCTTGCGGAAAAGAAGCACAAGACCTTGATGCAGAGCTTCAGGACGAAGGTCGTCTGATATATGCTCAGCTTCAGTGGCTAGATTGAAATCCTCGTAGTTGTATTTCATGTTGCCAGCTTCAATACGAGAAACGTTTAGGTAGTCTTCAATAGAAGTAGCCATCATGCGTGATGATTGGACAATACGATCTATAGGCTCTTTCATTTTGCTTGGTACTTCACCATAGCTACCTTCACTAATTAGTGAGGCGTAACCAGAAATGGCGGTGATAGGGCTGCGCAGCTGGTGTGAAGCGATAGATACGAATTCAGACTTGAGCTTATCCATTTGCTGAAGTCTGGCGTTGGCCTTTTCGAGTTTGTTGGCCAGCATTTGAATCTCTTCTCTTTGTTCAATTTCTTTTCTAATTGTTTTAGACAAAATAATTCCTAAGAACGCAAATACAACCAGTGTGGCAAAAATAATTGGTCTAGCATTTGAAATGTCGCGGAATAGCAGGGTTGAGAAAACCAAAATCCACAAAGCAGAAATGAGTACCTCAGCTAGTAGTACTTTGGTGCGGAAGGCTCCGAAAATAACTATGGTATAGGCAACCATAGCCGCAAATAGTGGCATTCCGAAAAGTTTATACTGCTCGTAGTATGGCCCAAGACTAAAAGATAGCGTGAGGTTTCCAATCGTAAAGAAGCTAAGGAATACTACTGTTGCGCCACCTATAAACAATATTCTTTTTTTATTGAATATATCTTTTTCTTTTAAATAACCACGTACTGATAGATATGCTGCAATGGCAATTATTACTACCTCAATAAAGTACATGTACTGAATCAAGATGCCCTCAAAAGCGCCAGTGTCACAGTCTGGAGAAAGACCCATTACGTTTAAGCTGGTGTGTCCAAAAAGTACCACCGGCAACAAAATAAGTGCAAATAAATATTTGTACCTTATCTTTATGTCCTTCTGGTTGTTGGTAAATAAATAAACCAGATAAAGTGCACAGAGATACATGAGTATTTCTACCGGTACAATAGCTGACCAGAAGAACATCACCAGCTCAGGTGTTGGAGAGGCCCAGAGTATTAGATCGAAGTATACCCAAACTGAAAAAAGCAGCGTTAGAGCAAAAAGGACCCGATTGCTACGTTGTTTTGGATTGTTAATAAAAACTTGGAATCCTAGGAAGAGAGAGATGACAAGCGGGAAAATGTGGGTGTAATAGATAAGTGTCCCCACGTTATCTGAGAAGATAAGGAAGGCAGCCTCCCCCCATTCGCAAGCGTTATCAATCATATACTCTCAGCTTCTTTGTTATAAATAAAAGGATTAAAAGGGTTAGGTCTTTCGTCTTCAACAGTAAATTGATAGAAGTTTTGGTTTACTACTAAGTTCAAATACATGGAACTAATAGAAATTAGCAACGCAGAAAAAAGTATAGTGTAAAAAACAACGTTATAAATTTTTTCCCAGTTGCCTATTTTCATATTTATTTGGCTTTCTTACGAAGATAGTCTCTTCGTAGTTTTTGAAAGTATTTAGGAATGAACGGCATGTGACGGTCAAAAACCTTCTGGTCAATTCTCTGGATAGAATGAAGTTTTTTGCGACAGTTTCGTTCCCGGCAACTACATTTCATTTCCCAGTTAAGGTCACCATCTGTCATAGAGTAGTCAAAGGCAATCTCTTCACCTTTTTTGATATTACGTAAGGCAATGACTTTTCGGGTGCCGACGATAGCGGTGTTGGGGGCACAACTGTGATTAAAATAACGCCAGATTGTATCTACTGGATCGAGCCATAGTACGTCAGTTATGCCGTACCAAAGTGCCATTTCAGGGCCAGAGGCTTCTTCTTTAGAGTGAGTCACCTTCTTAACTAGCTTACCTGTAACAAAAGCAATGTGTTCACCTTTTTTAATGTCTTCTAGAGTATGAATGCCCACACCTTGGATTTTACTTTTTCGGACTTCAAGTTTTTTCATGAATTAATTGTAGCATTAATAATTACTCGTTAAAGTTTAAAAAGTGAATATTATAAAAAAGCCCCCGCTTGGTAGCAGGGGCTGGGGGTTAGTGAGCAAGGTGATACCTTGGGAAGAAGTTGTTCATCTTCTTCCTGAAGGCAATCACTCCCTCGAGTCCATGAAGGACCGAGTTGAGAACTGGGTAGCTCATCAGGGCGATGAATTCCCAGAAAGACACGTCCCAGTTCATGGGCCACCAGGTTGTTGGCACCACCACTTCAGCACTACCCTTCACCCAAGTTGGGTAAAGCAGTAGCGCGTAAGCGATAGACCAGACAAACCACGGGAGTGGATGCTCCTCCTCCGGTTTTTTGTTGGTCGACCGGAAGATGGGGATGAAGTTGGGAATCGTGGTGGCGTTTGAAACCAACAAGAATCCAATCACCCACCACTTATGGTTCGCATCACTGGTGTCACCGGTTAGGGTGAAGACCCAGAGAACCAGGTAGCCTACAGTCAGACCAAGGTCTGTCGCAAAGGCTTGTCCGTCGGTACTCTTCCAGTCGATAGTCCATTCTTTCGGCCAGCGGGTCTTGGTCAACTTGTAGTTGTCGAGCCAAATTTTAACCGCCACCGATAGTCCACCGATAGAGCAAACCGTCGGCAGAATGAGGACGCTGACAATAGCGAGTATCGGGTTAGGCTTACCGGAATTAGTTTGCCATTGCCAGATTTCGCCAGTGTCTGAACTCCAGACAGCCATTGCTTCTCTGACCATGGAGTCAAACTCCAGAGTGGTCAGCAGCACGGTGCCGTACCCAAACATCAGCCAGGTCAAGGGATTGGGCTTCCCTTCACCTTTGACTACGTGTGTGTAGTACAGCACGTAGCCAGCAAGTTGAAAAAGACCGGCCAGAAGGCCGATGTAGACAGAATCTGCCATACGGCCTCCTTTGGTTTGTTGCGAGATTGCAACCTATGAATACTATAGCATACTATTTACATATTGTAAATAGTATTGTGTATAATTTAGATGCAATTAACGGTTGATTTGGTGAAGACGGCAGAATCTTCGTTTGGGTAAGTGTGAACACTGCGAATTTCTAAAATTTCTCCGTCAAAATTTAGTACGAGCTCAGTAATAGCCTTTTTAGAGAAAAAATGCCTGCCGGGAAACTTTTGAATTATATGAAGTGAGTCTTTGGTTTTGTGATGTCTGAGATGCTTTAGCTCATTTGCTACCATGGCTTTACCCTTCACCTTTTTGTAATCAAAGCTATAGCAACTATCTTCTACATGAAGATGATTATTTGTAATATCCTTTAGGTGTTTAGCAAAAATTATTTTGTCTGAGTCGGTAAAGTCGCCATTAACACAAGCGCAGATTTCGGCCAGCTCGTGTTTTGGTGATTTTACATGAACGAAGTGACTAGCGCCCAAAATCCCGTACGAGACTTTTACGGTATCGAAGTTTTTATAAAGACCCTTTAGAATACTGAATTGCTCGTAGTTGGGACGACCGTTTGAAAGATAGAGTCTAATTGAGTCTGCAGATTGCTCTACATATGTGCTCTGATTAAAAATCATGGGAGGAAATGGTATTTAATGACGCTTGGTGTCGTGATTGATTATACCATTTAGTTTCAACGTTTTTAGTTTTTGGCCCCAGTTCAATTTGTGGTGGAGTAATCATAAATAAACAAAATGGTCCCCCGTAGTAGGTGAAGGCGCCACTGAAAGTAACAAGATGAATATCTCTGTTGTTGAATACTTCTTGTATATCTTTATTTAACTCAGACAGTATATCTCTCTGGAAGTAAAATGATCCGCCAAGTCTCATTACTATCCCCTCTGGACTGAGTATGGTTTTAACTTTATCTAAAAAGCCTTTGCCGAATATAGACTCGGCGACATCAGTTTCGTCTGTGGTGTCGAGAATTATTAGATCAAATTTTTCTCCAGCGAATAGCTGGTCAATCTGTGAGCCATCTTGGTGTAGTACCTTAAGTCTAGTATCAGTAAAGACATCACGAAAATTCTTGAAATGTTTTTTGGTGAGCTCGGTCACTATCGGATCAATATCAACAATCGTGACTGATTCAACTTCGTGTTTTAAAACCTCTCTAGCTACCCCGCCATCCCCTCCGCCAATAATTAGGACATTTTCGGCGTCTTGTAAATGCAGGGGTGTGTGAGCAATGGTTTCATGATAGACATGTTCATCAAACTCTACCAATTGTATTATTCCATCGAGGACTAATACATTGCCAAAATCTTTAGTTTTGAAAACAGAAATGGACTGATAATCAGTCATTCTTTCAGCTTCTAAAATCTTCTCTACTTCTAGGGTTACTTTGTGAGACTTATATAAATCCTCGCTGAAAAATAGCTTTCCGTTGGTTTCAGAATACATAGTCATTATTTTATATTAGTTCAGGTACAAAAACACTATTGGAAGGAGAAGCCACCAGAAAAAGAGGTGGTCGGTACTAAAGAGCATTTGGATTGGTGTTTCGGTGGTAAGAAACTCCCCTACTGGCAATACATTGAAACTAAAAGCTAAGACTAATATTGAAGCTCCGGCGGCTAGCAGTATTTTTTTGTGGAAGCTTTCAAACTTCCCTTCCTGGTATTCAGAGGGCATTAGTCTTCTGAATAACTTGGTAAATATGAAGGTTAGAAAAACAAAAAAGATTAGCTTGATGGCCGACTGGATGGTGGTGCTGTTGATGCCGCCAATTAGTTTTTCGTAATAAGGAAAGTGAATACTTATGAGGAGTGCAAAGTATAGACCACAAGTAATATTAATGAGAGCTTGTCTGCCCTTGAACATACCAATTCCTAAAAACACCACAATTACCACCAAGAAGTAGGCGGACTCAGATAGGATGTGAATTATGTTGGCACTGTCCATTTCCATAAATTATATGGCCAAACTGCTTATTTTGCAGTCTTGGCCGGTTGATAGCAAAACCACCAGAATAATCTGGTGGTTTTGTATTTATACTAGATACCTTCAGCTCTAAGGTCTTCCACGAGCTTTTCAGCTTTTTTGGATAGCTTCTTTGGCATAACGATATTGATGCGAACCATGAAGTCGCCACGGCCACGTTCGGTTGGTACTCCCTTCTCTTTAACGCGGAGTAGTTCGCCGTGAGTGATACCGGCTGGGACTTTTAGTTCGATGTCCCCGTCTAGAGTGGTAACTTTGTAGTTGCCGCCAAGTAGAGCGTCAGTGAGCTTGATCGGCAAAATGGTCATAAGGGTGGTGCCATCGCGCTTGATGCTTGGATGTGGTTCTACCATTACTTTGATGTAGAGGTCGCCGCTTTGGCCGCCAGTGATAGCTTCACCACGACCAGTCATACGAATCACTTCACCGTTTTCGATACCGGCTGGTACCTTAAAGCTAATTTCTTCTTGACCACGTCTGATGCCAGCTCCGGCACAGTGTGAGCACTTTTCTTTAGGGATTTGACCCTTGCCCATACAGGTATTACATTCTCGTACGGTAGTGAAGCTGCCCATGATACTTTGGCGGGTCTCGCGCACCTTGCCGTTACCACCACAAACGGTACAGCTAGTAGTACCAGCTCCCGGCTTACCACCGCTACCCTTACAATCAGCACAGGTAGCGTTTTTGGTTACTAGTACAGATCGATTGGTGCCAAAGACAGCTTCTTTGAAACTGAGGTTTATCTCTATAGAGATATCGCGGCCGCGCGCTGGACGACTGCCGCCCCCAAAGCCAAAGTTTTCAAAAATATCGCCTAGATCAAACTCAAAGCCTTGCCCACCAAAGCCTCCTTGTTGAGCCGCAAAGTCGGCCCAGTTGAAGCCGCCAAAGCCTCCCCCGCCACCACCATTAAAGCCGTGTCCGTAGGTGTCGTACTCAGCCTTTTTCTTTTCGTCACCCAGTACCGCATAGGCTTCGGTAATCTCTTTATACTTTTCTTCGTTACCGGTCTTTTTATCTGGATGGTACTCTGAAGCTAGCTTGCGAAAAGCTTTCTTCACCTCATCCTTAGTGGCTCCTTTTTGGAGCCCTAGCACCTGATAATAGTCTTTCATAGTGTGCGGATTAAAGCATAAATTAGACAAAGGCGCAAAATCGAAGATTTTGCGCCGCTGCCATTACTCTGTCTTACTTACCTTCTTCGTTTACATCAGCGTCGCGTACTTCCCCTTCTTTGTTTTCGCCGGCTTGTTCGGAAGCGGCTTTCTGCATTATCTCGCCAATCTTTTGCAGAGAGGTTGATAGTTCTTCGGTTTTAGCTTCGATAGCCGACTTGTCGTCTTTACCCATCACTTCTTTAAGAGTAGTTATCTTACTCTCGATTTCTGTCTTGGTGTCAGCTGGTACTTTATCGCCATGATCCTTCAGTGACTTCTCGGCGGTGTAAATGAGCTGCTCGGCCATGTTGCGGGCTTCGATAAGAGCTTTCTTAGCCTCGTCTTCACTAGCGTGATCCTCGGCCTCTTTCTTCATGCGCTCAATGTCTGATTCTGATAGACCTGAGCTGGCTTCAATACGGATAGACTGCTCCTTGCCGGTAGCTTTGTCCTTGGCGGTGACATTAAGTACACCATTACTGTCTACATCAAAGGTCACTTCTACCTGCGGTACGCCGCGCGGTGCTGGTGGAATACCATCAAGCACAAACTTTCCAAGAGATTTGTTGTCGGTAGCCATTGGTCGCTCACCTTGCACGATGTGAATCTCGGTTGAGGTCTGGTTGTCAGCAGCGGTTGAGAATACTTGTTGCTTCTTGGTTGGAATATGAGTGTTCTTCTCAATGAGTTTGGTGTTTACACCACCCATGGTCTCGATACCAAGTGAAAGTGGAATAACGTCTACTAGAGTAATATCCTTGACGTCACCCTGGAAGATACCAGCCTGAATGGCAGCACCAAGAGCTACTACTTCGTCTGGGTTTACGGTTTTGTTTGGCTCCTTGCCAAAGAGGCCCTTAACAGCGTTTACAATCGCTGGCATACGAGTTTGTCCTCCTACAAGGATAATCTCATCAATCTCCTCTTTCTTTAGACCTGAAGCCTCCAGAGCGCGCTTGGTAATTTCAATAGACTTATCGATGTACTCAAAAGCTAGCTCTTCGAGCTTGGCGCGAGTGAGTTTGATAAGCAGGTGCTTAGGGCCATTAGCGTCTGATGAGATAAACGGAATATTAATCTCAGTCTCATTGGTGGTTGATAGTTCGTGCTTAGCTTTTTCAGCGGCTTCATCAAGACGCTGAAGAGCCAGCTTGTCTTTTCCTAGGTCGATGCCTTCAGACTTCTTAAACTCGTCAATCAGGAAACGGACAATACGCTGGTCGATATCGCGACCTCCCATATGAGCGTCGCCGTCGGTAGACTGCACTTCAATGACGTCGTCACCTACCTCAAGTACAGTAACGTCAAAGGTACCGCCACCGAAGTCGTACACTACAATCTTCTCATCCTTCTTCTTATTAAAACCGTAAGCTAAAGCTGCAGCGGTTGGTTCGTTAATGATACGCTTAACTTCAAGTCCGGCCACCTTACCAGCGTCCTGAGTGGCTTTACGCTGTGAGTCGTTGAAGTAGGCCGGTACCGTAATCACGGCTTCAGTAATCTTTTCGCCAAGTTTTGCCTCAGCATCAGCCTTAAGCTTAGAAAGAATCATGGCTGATACCTCTTCCGGGCGGTATTCTTTGCCGTCCATTATTACTACAGCACTGCCGTCAGCGCCTTTCTTTACTTCATACGGTACGATAGCCTTATCTTTCTGTACAACCTCTTCTTCAAATGTGTGACCCATGAAGCGCTTGATACCATAGATAGTATTGGTTGGGTTTGTCACCGCCTGGCGCTTAGCAATCTGCCCGACTAGTCTCTCACCGGTTTTAGAAATAGCCACAATCGACGGAGTGGTGCGGTTGCCTTCAGTATTTTCGATAATAGTTGGTTCACCAGCCTCGATGATAGCCATGGCTGAGTTGGTGGTACCTAGGTCAATTCCAAGAATTTTTGCCATATTTTCAAATAGGTTAATTAGTTTTCAAAGTGTCCAATAATAACTCGGGCCGGACGAATCACTTCTGTGTTACCGTCAGCTTTCTTTAGTACGTAGCCCTTTTGGATAACATTCACAATTGTGTCGTTTTCTTCGGCTTTAGTCACCGGGGCAGTTGAGAGAGCTTCGTGTTTAGTTGGGTCGAAGTGCTCACCCTGTGGGCTCACAGCGTCTACTCTGTTACTAGCTAGAATACTACTGAGCTGAGCGTAGATACCTTCTACTCCCTTGCGCCAGATGGCATCAGTTTTCTCCCCAGCTTCTTTGTTACTCATGGCCATTTCGAAGCTGTCGCAGAGTGGAATGAGGTCTTCGATGTGGCTAATGGTACTCCGCTCACGATCCCGTAGTCTTTCATCCTCCAGTCGTTTACGAGCATTGAGGAAGTCGGCCTTGGTGCGCTGCATGTCTTCTAGAGCCTCGCGTTTAGCCTCTTCAGCTTCTTTTAGTTTGGCTTTGAGCTTCTTAATCGTGTCGGTCTGCTGCTCCTCAGCCTCCCCTACTTCTACTTCATCATTAATGTCTAATTTTTCATTGGTGATTTCGATATCAGTATCTTCAATGTGTTCATTTTCGTGTTTTTTGTTCACCATACCCGCATTATAAATTCGAAACGAGTTGTTGTCAAAATCGGTTGAATATATAAAAACCCGTACAAGTACGGGTGCCTGACTACAGGCTTTTGTTTATAGATACCAGCGGAGCTGGGACGGGTTGCCTGCTGATGCCTTGAGGCGGGCTTCAGGCGAGGGCGGCGGCGTGCGCACCGGCCTTGGTCTGCTTGGCGCCGAACTGGCCGATGTAGAACGACTGAATTTCCGTCGTCTGCTCTTCGGCCTGGCCGATGTGGATCGGGCGGCGGTCGCTGGCCAGCATTTCACGGGTGGTGATTGGCTTGAGGTACTCGTCGTTGCCCGGCTTGGTCGAGTGGCCGGAGTTGGCGAGGGTCAGGGCGTCGTCGTTCTCGGACTGCTTGTCCTTGGGCGACAGGTCGATCACCTTGATGGCAGTTTCGTCGCCGACGGCGATTTGTGCCTGGACGGCTGCGGCTTGCAGCACTGCCAGACTGATGAGGGACTTTTTCATCGGAATCTCCTTGATGTTGCGGAGGTACAGGTGTGAGCTGGCTTGGTAGCAAGCTCACGGCGGGCTTCCCTCCCCCTTGGGGTGAAGCTGTTTTTATACTAACAGAAAACACTTACAAAACAAGCATTCTTATGCGCAAATTCTACATAGGCCTTTCCTATGTAAAAAGCGAAAGGCCGGCCCAGTGAGACGGGTCGGCCTGTGAAGTGATTTGTTCATTTGGAGTTTGCTGCCAAAAAGATGTGTGGGGCCACGGCTTCCGGGAAAATCATGACATGGAAGACTGCCTGCCTGTGCTCTTCTGTTGCTTCCATCATGAAATTGATCTCTTTGGCGACAAGGTGATTACGTATCCAGGTCAACTGCTCTTTGGTTAGCGGGAGCTTGGCAATGTCGATAGTGGCTCCGGTGGTGTGCGATGTGCGTCTTTCACCAACTACCGGGGCAGCATTTTTATTTCTTTCTCTCAAACCTATTTGGTAGGCAATGGTTCTAACAGCTGAGTTTATTTGTATCTCAGTGCCAAACTTGTTGTAGAAATCTCGACCCAGTATTATGAGGTAGTCGGCTACATGTGGTAGTACGTAACGCAGGTTTTCAGAAAGGCGTTCGTCTGTTTTGATTCCAATTGTATCTGGAATTTTTACCAGTTGACCGGAACTCACCATTTCTTCGAGATGCGCGTCGTCCACGATGTGTATCATATCGTAGTGCAAAGCCACAGCATATTGTCTTTGCTGTGACTCGAAAGAGCCTTTGAGCAATGGTTCGGCATTAGCCTCAAGTACAACCAATGGAAGTACCAACCAAAAAAGCGTTTTCATGGCTTGTCTCCTGTTGGGATTGTTTGGAACTGCTGATTTAAATAGTAGCGGTTATTGTGGTTTAGTCAAATGAACTTAGGTAAAATATATAAAACAAAGCGTTAAAAATTTAGGCTGCGGAGCATGAACAATAAAAACCCTGTCACAATGTGACAGGGTTTTTATTTCTCGTTCTTCCTTCCGGAGGCTTTTGATTAGGTTTCCACCTTGCCCTGGTAATTTTGCTAGTAAAGGCGAAATTACATCGGGCGCCGCTTCGCGGACGGAGTAAGAGATAGTTAAACTATCTCTTACTCCAGGCTGGTCGCTTGCGAGCCTTACGGAGACCGAACTTCTTTCGTTCTACTGCACGTGGGTCTCGCTTGAGGAAACCTTCACGCTTTAGTGGAATACGACGTCCTTCTTTCTCCTTCACTAGAGCACGAGCGATACCGAGACGGATAGCATCAGCCTGAGCTGAGATACCTCCACCTACTACCTTAACGGTAATAGTGTATGACTCGATGCCAGCATCCTTGGTATCAAGGATGTCTGTAAGTACCTGCTGGAGAGCGAGGTGCTTAAAGTACTCATCGTGTGGCTTGTTGTTTACGGTTACTGAAGTAGTAGCAGCTGGAGTAAGGCGAACGCGAGCGGTTGCAGTCTTACGGCGGCCGATGCCTTCAATGTATGCAGTCTTTGTAGCCATATTATTCAGAAATTACGAGCTGCTTTAGGAGACGCTTCTTCAACTTGTTGTTTGGAAGCATTCCGGCTACAGTCCGGCGTACTACCTCAGCAAATCCACGACGGGTAGCAAGGTGAGAAAGTGTCTCATTCTTCTGTCCGCCTGGGTGGCCTGAGTAGGTCTGGTAAATTTCAGTCTTCTTCTTTTCTGGAACGTCCATTTTACTGGCGTTCTTGATCTCCACAGTCACATCAGCTACGAGGTGGCGTGCGTAATCCGCCTGATCCTTTCCAAGGAGAACCTTGGCAGTTTCAGTAGCTAGAGTACCTAGGCGCTTTCCTGAGGCGTCGATGGTGTGAGTGCGAGATGTAGTTGTTTCCTTTGACATATTTAATCAACAAATTCAATTACCGCCTCCTCACGACCAGCTGGAGTGCGACCCATCTTAATAACGCGTGTGTAACCACCACTGCGAGTGGCAAACTTTGGTGCTATATCAGCAAAAAGTTTCTTTAGGATAGATTCAGTTGGTTCACCGAGTCGGCTGGCTACTACACGTCGTGAGGCTACGTCATTCTTCTTAGCGAAGGTGACAAGACGCTCGATGCGTGGCTGAAGCTCCTTAGCTTTAGCCAATGTAGTTACGATTTTTCCGTCACGAATGAGAGACACTGAAAGACCACGTAGCAATGAAGCTCGTTGATCCTTTCCTCGTCCTAGTGTTCGGTTTTTGTTAGAGTGTCTCATAGTGTTATTCGGTCAGTGAAAGCCCAATCTGCTCAAGAAGACTAATTATCTCCTCAAGACCCTTAGGGCCGATTCCGTCAAGGGCTAGAATATCATCTTTTTTCTTTCGCACAAGGCCTCCGACAGTACGAATACTGGCTTCCTCCAAGGCTTGTAGAGTTCGAGATGAAAGATCTAGTGTCTCAATACGGGTTTTAAGTACGTCTGGGTTTGGTTCGTTTTGAGCCTCTTCTGTCGCCTCGGTGGCGTGAGTGGCTGGTGCCTGAGCGATATACTCCTCTTGGAAGCCAATTACCGCCTTCAGCTGATGAATCATGATTTCGATAGCCTTTTCTAGGGCTACACGTGGTGAGAAGGTACCGTCTGTCTCAATGAAGACACGAAGACGATTGTAGTCGGTACGGTCACCCACGCGCATGTTTTCTACCTCGTAATTCGCTCGGCGAATTGGAGTGAAAACTGCATCAAGGGCAATAGTGCCGATTTCAACTTTATCCTTCTGGTGTACCTCGCGTGGTACATAACCTAGTCCCTTTTCAATCAAAATCTCCATCTCAAGACTAGTGCCCTTAGCGGTTATTTCAGCAATGTGCTGGTCACCATTGAGGATTTCTACTTGTGAAGGACAAATCAAGTCTGCGGCTGTTACCATGCCAACACCTGACTTCTTTAGGGTGATGGTCATCGGTTCGTCGCCATGTAGAGTGAGACGAACGCGGCGAAGGTTGAGAAGGATGGTGATTACATCCTCACGTACACCTTCTAGGGTACTAAACTCGTGCTCAGCTCCTTCAATCTTTACCTGAGTAATTGCTGCTCCTGGTAGAGAAGAAAGAATAATGCGACGGAGTGAGTTTCCTAGAGTGTGTCCGTATCCTGGATACAGATTGTCGATTTCAAAGATGCCTTTAAGTTCGTCTTCAGAAACGACTCGCGGCTTTGACGGAAGGGTTACATTTGTTTCCAACATAGTTTTTAAAATTATGTGCTAATTAACCTCTTATCCTATCGACTGTAGAATTCCATCACTTGTTCCGGATCGAACAACGCTTCGGCTGGGTTATAAACTGGTACTGCTGCTACCTTTCCTTCAAGCTTCTTTACATCCATAGCAAGCCATGAAGGTACTGAAGTTGCCTCGTGTTTCTCGGCAAGGTTGGTAAAGAGTCCACTTTGCTTACTTCCTTCGCGGACGGTAACTACGTCACCTACCTGAACTTTGTAAGAAGGAATACCTAGACGCTTACCGTTTACGAAGATGTGTCCGTGTGACACTACTTGTCTGGCAAAGCGACGAGTCTTCACTAGACCAAGTCGATATACAACGTTGTCTAGTCTAGATTCTAGGCGCTCCATAAGTAGAGAGATAGGCTGGTTTGACTTCTGTACTGCCTCGTCTACATAGCGCTTTAGCTGCTTTTCGGTAATACCGTAAGTTAAGCGCATCTTCTGCTTCTCAACCAGCTGGCGCTTGTAGTCACTAGCTTGTCCGCCACGCTTTCGTTCGCGGCCTCGTCGTGCTTGCGAGATAGCAAACTTCTCACTTTGAGTTTTTTCAAAGATTGGTGCGCCAAGACGCTTGGCGATTTTAAATTTTGGTCCGATTTTCATACTGGAGAGAAATTAGACACGACGTGGCTTAGGCGCACGTGGTCCGTTAAATGGAACTGGTGTCATATCAGTGATACGAGTTACACCAATTCCCTTGCCTGTAAATGCACGAAGAGCTGATTCGCGACCGGCACCAACGCCGCGTACTACTACTTCAGCTTCTTTCATACCCATCTGCTGGGCTTTTTCTCCGATGATCTCTCCAACCTTAGCTGCAGCAAAAGGTGTACTCTTACGAGAACCCTTGAAGCCTAGAGCACCACTACTGGCACTCATAACAGCGTTACCCTTTGTGTCACAAAGAGTTAGTAGAGTATTGTTAAAAGTTGCAAGAATATTGAGCTTTCCAGTAACTAGCTTGCGCTTTGGAATGCGGTTTAGAGCACGAGATGTTCCTGCTACATCTGAGCCACCACCCTTTTTGATGATACGTTTCTTACCCATATGTCAAATACGTAGTTAGCGATAATAATATTTTAAGTCTTCTCGAGCTTACGACGACCACTACCCATAGTCTTCTTAGCACCCTTGAGAGTGCGGGCGTTAGTCTTTGTGCGTTGGCCGCGTGCAGGAAGCTTCTTGGCGTGGCGTGAACCACGGTAAGACTGAATATCTTTTAGTCGCTTAATGTTTGCGGAGATTTCACGCTTGAGGTCGCCTTCAATTTTGAAGGATTCAACTCGCTCACGAATGGCGTTTTCTTGCTCAGTCGTTAGGTCTGTTGGCTTAATAGTGGCCTCAATATTAAGCTCTGCGAGAATAGTCTTAGCACGTGAAAGACCGATACCGTATACGGCAGTCAGTCCATATGCAACCTGCTTCTCGTCTGGAATTGTAATACCTGAAATTCTCATAATTTTTTATTAACCTTGTCGCTGCTTGTGTCGCGGCTTCTTTTTATTGATGACGAACACCACTCCTCTTCTTTTTACGATGATGTCATCTGGACTCATCTTTTTTACTGATGATCTTACTTTCATAAGGTACTGTTAAAGTCTCTTTGTAATTCTTGCCTTCCCTCCGTATGGATCAAGGACCATTCCGACCTTGTCACCAACGAGAACGCGAATACGAAACTTGCGCATTTTACCGGCTAGGTACGCAATCACGCTCTCTTTAGTGTCATCAAGTATCACACGGAAAAAAGCATTGGGTAGAGCTTCCTCTACAATGCCGTATGCTAGTTCCTCTTTTGTGTTTTCTTGATGATCCATTAAACGTCGCTGAGTGTAACAAACTATTTTGATTGAGTCAAGATAATCCTTGGGAATAGGGTTATTTTTCTTCGCCAACTACCTCAATAATTTCAATATCTCTAGCATCATCAGGGAAAGAGCGACGCCAAAATGGCTTACTCTCTACTCGGGCACTCTTGATGCCTGGATGAGCGGTTAATACACCACTAATTGAGGTCTTAGCCTTTCCTGCTAAGTCGTTTTGAAGCTTTTCGGCATCAAATTCTGCTACGATAGTAGGCTTTCCGGCGATTTTGAACTTTAGTTCAGTCAGATTAGCAATATTGTTACTGCTAGTGTTTTGATCAACATAAGCAAAGGTAAAGACACTGCTGTCAACAATTCGTACTGGTTCTCGGTCGTAGGTGGCGGTAGTTTCTTTGGCAATAAAGGCCGCAAACTCCTCCTCTTTGAAAAGAGGTAGTTGTAGGACTGCTTGTTCACGGATGGTTACCAGGTTTTGGCCGTGTGAGACTGGTGGTAGAGCGGTATAGGTGATGGCAACGGCATTATCAAAGGCAACAAAACCAGCTGGCTTTTCGGTCTTTACCTGAGCAAGAAGCTTATCGCGTAGTTCTAGCTGTAGTTCTTGTCTCTTGGTACTTAGATCAGCGTCATTAATCATAAACTTCTGACCCTTGTAACCGCCCGCAAATGCTTCTTTGTTGGTAGCAGTTATTGAGTTATAGAGCTCGTTTAGGTTACTTTCCTTAAAGCCCGGCACATCAAATTTTGTACCAGCGGCGGCGTTGTAGTCTTCGCCAGCGGCGTCAGCCACTACCTTGGCTCTAATGGTGCCAGGCACTAGGGTGCCGGCAGCATTTTTAACAGCACCTGGTACGATTACGGCTTCTTGGATACGGAAAATCTTGCCGTCTGGGGTACGGAAACGAGTGTTCTTAACCAGCTGCTCAGAGCCAGTGGTATTTTTGGTGATTTCGATATAACCCTCAGCTTTTGTTTCGGCGTATTCTTCTCCAGTGGCGGCTACTTGCCGCTCCCCAGTTTGCTCGATGGTTATTACTTCATAACCTAGTGCTCCCTCTTTTTTCTCTGGATAAGCTGTAAACTCAGCATTAACTACTGGCTCATAGAATTCCGGGTAAACAGTAAGAGTGGTCTTAGACAAAAATGCACTTAAGGCAACAACTAGTAGTAAAATACCAGCAATAACAGAAGAGATAACAACAAAGGAACGTTTTTTGTCTTTGTTGCCGTCATGAATTTCTACATGCTCAATATCAGGGTCTTCTTCCCTTTCGATATTTTCACGCATTGGTGGTCGACTCGGGGCTGGTCTGTCGCTCGATATGGTAAGAGAGGGTCGATTTGGGCGTTGGCGACGCGGTTCAGTTGGACGGATGTCCTGTAAGTTCCATTTTTGTGTCATAGGTATATTTTACAATAGTGTTGTCTAGATGTCGTCAAACTGCCTGTGGTAACTCTCCGTATGGAAAAATTGGGCAGAAATCAAGAGAGCGGTGTCGTGCTGATGCTCTGTGAGCTGGCTAGTGTCATTATTGTAGAACTTCTTTAGTAATTCTGCTGTTACATTGTATACCGCATGATGCATTTTGGTGGCCCTTGCGGCAGCGGCTAGCACACGAGCGTTGAAAAAGGGTTCGGTGGCTAGATTGCCATGAATGTAAACTTTTTTAGGGATGGCAAGAGTATCGCCAGTCTGCTTAAATAACTCGCTTAAACGCTCTTCGTAGGCTTCGAGGATTTTTTCTACTTCTTGTTTCTTCTCTTCGGTTTCTAATCCCAGAAAACAAGACATATCGTCACAGGTAAGATAGCTATAGGCCTCTTCTAGTGGTACCCCAAGAACGTTGGTCAATTCCCTGGCGATTGAAAAAGCTCCATAAGGGGCATGAGTGCTGTGAGTAAGAATACCGTCACGAACGATACCGATTTCAGTGGCTTCATAGGTAATATCAACCAAGCAATATTCGTTGGTAGTGTCCTTAAGCACGTCATTCATGACAATGAAGTACGGCAGCATAAATGAATAATCTGCAAAACTCGCCTTAGGAAACATTTTATTTCGAGCATCAAACAAGGCATTCGATAGATAGTTTTGAGCTACGGCACTGGCTTGCACCACCTTAACGGAAAGCGCCTTTTGTTTGCCGGTAATGATTATTGGGTAGTCGTTAGCCAAGACTGCTAGAGTGGTTCTAGCAATAATATTAAGACCCAGATCATGCACTTTTTCATTTTCATGCATTTCTTCTTCGACTTTTTGTTCAGCTGTACGCAGAAGTTCGGCCACTAACTCTTTACTTACTTCTATCGGCTCCTCACTCTGGTAACTTAGGGTTTTGGTGACAGTGTAAGACCATGGTGCGGCAATGGTTATTTGCAAGTCTTCAATTTTTGCGCCTGGTATAGCTTCGGCTAGTGCTTTTCGTCCTTCACTATCAAGGAGCATCAAGGCATTAACCAGTGAAGTCATCACACTTTTGGCACTATCATTTACAGATTTGGTCTGCCTTAGTGGAGTGTATTCACGTTTGGTCCAGATTATGTTTGGATGCGCTTCGTTTGTGTTTGATACCACTACTGCCACCAAAACACTACCTGAACCGATATCGATAAGTGCCCCATAACGAACACTCGCCAGTGAAGATGAAAAAAGACCCATGTACTTTTATTATACATGGGTCTTTTTATACTTTTCTAAACTTTCGGGGATAGCTACTCTAGTACGGCCTTGATGCGACGGACTCCAGAAGATGAAGATTCTTCTTTAACAATCTTGAAGGTGGCGCCAATGTCTTCCATATTCTCCATATGTGGTCCACCGCAGAGTTCGCGAGAATAGACCACGCCATCTTTACCGGTCATGGTGTAGACCTTTACCTCTTCTGGATAGCGGTCCCAGAAGCTAGCTTCGATGGTACTGTCGGCCTGGGCCTTATCCTTTGACATCATCTCGATAGTGATAGGGCCGCCAATTTTGATAGCGTTATTCACATACTCCTCTACCCTGTCTAGAACGTCTCGTTCCACCTTATCAGGGTGGGTGAAGTCATAGCGTAGACGTTCACCAGTGATATTACTACCGGCTTGATGAACATGAGAGCCAAGTTCTTTCTGTAGTCCAGCTAGCATGAGGTGAGTGGCAGTATGTAGCTTCACTACCTGCTCTGAACTATCAGCTAGTCCGCCTTTAAACTTTTGTTCCGCTCCAGCGCGACTCTTGGCGCGGTGCTCCTCCATAAGCTTATTAAAGCCATCGCGCTCAACTATCAGCCCTCTTTCAGCTGCAATCTCCTCAGTTAGCTCAATTGGAAAACCGTAAGTGGTGTAGAGATCAAAGGCTTTTTCTGCATTGATGGCCTTCTTGGCTACTGGTGCAACGCTTTTATCAATCACCTTATTTCCGTTTTCATCTATGGTGCTAGTAAGGTGGACTTGAAGTGAGATTTTTTCAAACTGCTTTAGTCCAGCAGCTAGAGTCTTACGGAACTGCTCTTCTTCTTTGGCGATAGCCTCGGTAATTTCTGTGCGTTTGGTTTCTAGGTTTGGGTAATGGGCTTTGTAGGTGTCAATCACGCCACTAGCGAGTGACGCAAAGGTGCCGGCCCCGATTTCTAGTTTGTCAGCAAAACGCACGGCGCGACGCAAGAGACGGCGGACGAAGTAACCTTGTTGGTCGTTGCTTGGGAAGACTCCGTCACCAATCATAAACACCGCACCACGAATATGGTCAGTAATGACTCGGAACGCTACCAAGTCATCTTCGTAATGCTTGCCTGATAGTTTTTCAATCTCAGTAACAACGTTCTTGAGTAGGTCAACCTTAAAGACGTCAGGATCACCCACCTTGGCGGCGGCGATACGTTCGAGACCGCCACCGAAGTCGACGTTACTTTGTGGGAGTTTTACGAAGCTACCATCTTCTTTTTTTATGTATTCAATAAACACTGAGTTTCCAATTTCTAGAAACTGTCCTGAGTCACTATTTGGGTGAGCAGCCTGCTTACCAAATACTGGATGGGTAGCATGTTCGGCTCCAAAGTCGTAGAAAACTTCACTGTCTGGACCACCGATTTCACCGACAGGCATATTAGCTGGCTTGCCCGAGCGACTCCACCAGTTTTTGCCGGCGTCGTAGTAGAAGATGCGTCCACCCTGCATACCTACTTCATAGCCAGCTTCTTCAGTGCCAATAAATACGTCTTTGGCCTCAATTCCCCTTTCAGCAAAAAGCTCTTTCCAGATGGTTACTGATTCATCGTCGCGAGGGATGCCAAGACTCTCGTCACCAGCAAAAACAGTGACGTAGATACGAGCTGGGTCTAGACCAACTTCATCTACCAAGTAAGTGAAAAAGAAGCGTAGCTGTTCGCGCTTGAAGTAGTCACCGAGAGACCAGTTACCGAGCATTTCAAAGAAGGTGGTGTGGCGGTTGTCGCCCACCTCCTCGATATCGTTCGCACGAAAACACTTCTGAGAGTCAGAGAGTCGTACGCCCATTGGATGCTTCTCGCCCATCAGGTATGGAATGAGTGGCTGCATACCACTACCAGTAAAGAGAGTGGTTGGATCGTTTTCGGGCACAAGCGCAGCTGACGGTATGACCGCGTGACCATTTTTCTCCATAAAAGCCAAGTATTTGGCTCGTATCTCATTTCCACTCATAAAATCCCGATTATTTTAAATAATAACTTGCTAACTATACCAAAAAAATCTGTTTATGCGAGAACCTCTTAATTGGTGAAAGATTTGATGTCAGCCTCTACCCCTTTAAACGGACCAGCGGCACTAATGATTAATTTACTTGGGTCTAGGTATTTCTTTAGAGCTGAATTAATCTCGGCCTTAGTAACAACATCTTGTTTTGCGAGTAATGTCTTAAATTCATCCCAAGTTAGTCCAGAAACTAAGCAATTATGAACTGTGGCCGTAGTGTTTGAAAGAGAGTCGTAGGTAAGAGTTTCGCTGGTACGAAGGATGGTTTTGAATCGCTTCCATTCAGAGTCAGTAATACCTTTCTTGATAATCGTTTCAATTTCACGGAGGGTTGAGCTGATGCCCTGTTTCACATCCTTGGGTGCAAAATACGTAAAGATACGCCAGTAACCCAGCTTGTTTACTGTTATTGCTTCAGTTCTGGCGTATATGGCGTAGGTTAAACCTTCCTTTTCACGAACGGTACTCATTAGTCTGCCAACAAAGCCACCCCATCTTCCCAGTACCGCCAAGCCAAAGAGAAAAGCAGTCATGTCCTCATGGTTGGTGGTTAGTGGTAGTGGTGCACCAATACTAAGTTCAATATTTTGTTTACTTGGTACGGATTCAATTTTTATAACCCTATTATCTACCCCTCTAAATGTGGCGGTGGTGTTTAGGTTGGTCTTAGAGGAAGATGGAAATATTTTACTAAGGGTACTGACTGCGTAAGTGACGGAGTTGCTATCACCACCAATAGTCAGTGTAGCCTGGTTGCTAAAAATATTCTTAGCAATGACGGTTAAGGTTTTCTTGTTTACCTTGGTGGCAGCTAGCTTTAATTTTTCAATACCAAAAATAAAGTTCGGTTCACCTTCCTTGCTAAAAACATTACGAAAATTGGCCAAGGCGATACCGCGAGCGTTGTCTTTTTCTAGCTCTAGTACGTTGGCGTAGGTGGTTTTAGCTCGTTTAATTTCCGCCTCAGCTAAAGTTGGTTTGGTTAATACCAGCTTAAGTAACTCAAGTGATTTCTTTAGATTTTGAGCAGGAGTGGTTAGGGTGATATTTATATCAGTGTTGGTATTACCAACACTGATATAGGCACCTAATTCGTTCTGGGCTTTAATAAATTCAGTTCGATTAAGTTTTCCGGCACCAGAAACTACCACGTCACTATAGACTACTAGTGCCACTAGATTTTGAATACTGTACTCACTAAAAATTGGTAAATTAAGATGAATAGTTACAGTTTTAGCTTCGTCTTTTAGCACGGTTCCGAGTTTGAACTGTTTTGTGATTGAGGTTTTGATGTTCATACTTAGAAACTTTTGTAATAACCAATGGTAAGGTTTTCGGGTTTGAATAGTCTAACAAGCTCGTCCTTAATATCTTTGCTGGTGATGCTCATCAAAATATTTTCTGTATCGTGATAAGCGCTCCAGTTTCCCGAAGAAACATATTCTGTTAGTTCGGCTGCAATATTGGTACTGCTGTCGCGAGAAAATAACTCATCACTAATAGTGCGGGCAACTAAGGCTTTGTGTTGTTTTTTGATATCAGCTTCTTTAATTTTGGCGATAGCTGAAAACACTTTTTCTTCCAATTTTTCATGGTTAATTTTATTGGTTAGAGTAAAAGATATGGTCGCCATATTCATATCTTTACTTGGTTCAACTGAGGTACCGATAGTACTAACGATTCCAGTATCAACAAACTCAGTATTGAGAATACTGTCACTATTTCCAGCCAAGAATTTGAGTGTGAGCATAGTAATAAACCAGTTTTTACTAGGAAATGGCTCGTGTTTGGCGCCAATTGCTAGAAGTGAAATTGTGCCCGGACGATTAACTTCGACTCGTCTAATACCCTCTTGCCTTGGTTCTTTGATAGTTGGACGATTTTCCACCCCTGATTCGGCTGGTAGGTGTCCAAATTCTTGATAAATGGTTTCTAGTGCTGTTTTGGCATCTACATCACCAATCACCATCAGTATGGCATTGTTTGGTCGGTAAAAGTGGTCATAAAAGCGCTGAAGCTTTTCTGTTGTATAAGCTTCGATGTCTTCTCTAAAACCAATAGTTTCGTGTCCGTAAGGGTGGGAATGAAAAGCGGTACAGGTCATGGCGACACTAAGGGCAAAATGCGGATCGCCATTATACATATCAAATTCACTAAGAACGTTGGTGCGTTCTGGTTGAAATTGTTTGTCACTAAGTCTTACTTCACGCATTCGCTCAGCTTCAATTTTTATTACACGGGCAAAGTGCTCGCTACCATAGGTGAAGTAGTATGTAGTTCTATCTCGCCAGGTGTTAGCGTTCATGATTGGACCTACTTCACTTTCAAAAACAGTACAGGCAGCGTCTTGTTTTTTGACTATATCAAACTCAGTTGGTTTAAAAAGCATATGCTCAAGCATATGAGCTACACCAGTCTCACCAGGAGCTTCATCTCTGGCGCCCACCAAGTAAGTGATATTAGTGGTCACTACGCCTGTACCGGGAATATTTTTATATAAAACTCGAAGGCCGTTTTCTTTCAGACGGTATTCAATAATGTCTCCACTCTGACTGATTTCGGTAAAGTGCTTAGATGGTGTAGCGGGCAGCTTCGGCTTCTTTGACATGTTGGATGAATTGCTTATATTCCTCAAAAACGTGATTAAATTCGGCTAGGATTTGTCCATCAAGGCGGTTGTTTATCACATTGGCAATAGCCTGATAAACTTCAAGACGCTCATCAAAATTTTTACCAAAGTCTTCAATAAAACGAGCTGAAGCGCCAGTGTAGTCTTCGATAGTGGTGCGGAAATTATGCATCTTGTCGGCAGCGGCTATAAGTAGAGCTTCCCGTGGCCCTTTTTTGAGCTGATTGGCGTAAGCAAGCTTTCGCTCTTTAAATGAAAGTTTCGTTTCACCAATTGCTTTAGGTTCGGTGACCGCTTCAACAATCTCTCGCACTCGCCCACCAAAGTCCTCTTGGAGCTCATCAATGGTATAGTCCGTATCTTCAAGGGTGTCGTGAAGCAGGGCACCAATTATCACGTCCTCATCCTCGGTGTAATCCATAAGAGTAAAAGCCGTAGCCACCAAGTGTGTGACATAAGGAAATGGCATAGAACCTTTGCGCAGCTGACTTTTGTGTAGGACGGCAGCAGCTCTAATGGCTTGTTCGATACGATAACTATACATAAGAATTAAATTATATTATTTAATCGTTGCGATGCCTTTCAATCTCTCTGGTCATATTGCCTATCTCGCGTTCGGTGTGATGACGTTTATCTTCTAGTTGACGGACGTGATTGTCGCGGTCAATGCCTAGTCTTTTTACTGCTGATTGATAGTTTTGCTCTACCTGCCTAATTTCAGCATTAAGCTGACGTTCTTCTTCCTTCAGCTTTTGTAGGTCGTTTTCTAGTCTTTGTGTGGTGTGGTCGTTAGACATAGTTATATTATTGATTCGCTTTCTAATATAGCACGCTTGGCCTTCTCGCCACCACGGTTGTAGCCTCCTAGGCTGCCGTTGCTTCTGATTACCCGGTGGCAAGGTATGTCTGGATCATAATTTTTGGCCATTATCTGCGCTACTGCGCGGGCGGCCTTTTCGTTGCCGGCCGCTTTCGCAACCGCTTTGTAGCTTAAAGTGGAGCCGGGTTTAATGGCTTTTACTACCTCACGCACCTTATCGGCAAAGCTATTTTGTGGCTTTTTTGTTGGCATTATGAATGGTTAGCAGCTTTTTACCGCAAGCTTCACGGTATGGGCAGAATTCGCAAGAATGACCGATGGCCGGAATATCTTTACTGTCTAGAGTGGTCTTTATATCTCGCAAGGCTGGTAGTATCCAATCTACTTCGGTTGGTACTGATACTAAAGTGGTTTCAAAGGTGAGCATGTCATCAAAGGCATCTTCGTCTTTACTGGCGTTGGCATAAACGAGATAACCAACACTATCAACCGTAAAGCCGTTTTGCTCTAGTAGCCACCGATACACTCCTAGCTGCCTAGTGTACTGCAGATCCCAAGGACTGTCTGACAGCGCGGTAATACTACCGGCTTTGGAGGTTGATTTATAATCAACAATAATTAAAGTTCCGTCTGGTTTAACCCAAATATCGTCAACGCCACCAGAAACCGTTAGTCCGGTCACTGGTTCTTTATATTCCACTCCGACAAATGGATCGCGCCACGTATCCATGTTTTTGTGCGCAAAAGGTACGGCATCAATACCGTATTTTTCCATTATTGGATGTTGTGAACCAGCCTGGCGATGGATATCAAATTCCTTTTTAAATAGCTCGTCAACGGCAATGTTTAAATTGAAAGAAGGAAAAGAGGGTCTTTTGGTACCGAGTTTATTGTCTAAATAAAAACAGCGAGGGCACTCAAAAAAGAAATCAATCTTAGAACGAGATAGACGCCACTTTTCACCACCGTAATTCCATTCAGCACTGCGATTCGGGTTGTATTTTTTGATGTATTCGGCCATATAAATAATTATAGCATTGTCGATTTAGCAAATGAAAAATCCTCCCAAAGGAGGATTTTTGCAATTTGCTTTGTTTAGTTAGCTTTGAAAGTAGCAAAGATAGAATCAATTTGCTTGTCCTCAGCTAGATTGAACTGACGGTCACCACTTTCGGTGTAGACCACTACTGCGTATTCCCTTCCTGATACAGTAGCTCTCTGGAGTGGGATTCCGGTTGGAACTAGACCCTGCTCCTGACTAAAACGTGCTACTCCAAGTAGAGCCCCAAGGCGTCCCTCTGAGTAATCGCGTACTCCAATCCATCCTTCAGCAACTGGATAAGTAGCCGAAGCTAGTGCTACAAAGTTGTTAGCGTTCTGCTCGCCTACTGTTACCTTACCTTCACCGATAGTGAGAGTTGGTGCTACTTCTTCTACTGAAGCGGTTACTTCTGTGTTTTCAGCTTCTTCTGTTTTTACCTCCTCTGTCTTTTCTGCCTCCTTCACTTCTTCTTTCTTAGGCGCCTCGGCTGATGGACCAGAGAATGCCCATACTAGGAGACCACCGATAAGGAGTCCTACGATAAATGAGACAACGGTTTTCTGTCCCTCCTGCTTTTCGTCTGTCATATTGGTTATATTGAAAATCTGACTTTATGGTAATGACATTATTATACCAACCGCATATTGAGCGTCGATATTGACAATACTCGTCTTTCGGGCGGTTATTTTGTACCTGCAGTTATTTCCTTGGCCTCCCTCATGATATGTTGGTGCTTAGCCTCTGAGATATGAAGATGCCTTAAAACGCCAGGTTTATCAATGATATCTTGGCAAGTAATGATGTCGTAGTTTATTAAAGTAGCCACTTGGGTTGGGCTCAAACTAGGCATTACGGTAATCGGATACACCTGAGCTCTTTGGATACGGTCGTGTAGATTGTTGTGTTTTGGGTAATCCCAACTAAGGAGTTGTACTCCCACACAACCGGCGTATCGCTCGGCTGCACTAGTGAATTTGGTATTAGTAATTAACCAAAACTCAGTCACGCCACAGATAGCATCGTTACAAATTTGTACACCTTTTAGATCTAGTAGACGGGCATAAGAATACATTGCAACTTGTAAATCGGTCTTAATACCAGGTCTGGCGTGGAATTTTGCTTCACCAACAAAACTATGAGTGTCGTTATAAGCCGCAATGTCAATTTCGTGTTCAGCACACTTGCCGGGTAGTATTATACTAGTTTCAGTTTTGTAACCTTCTTTAGCAAAGAGTCTCCCTAAAAAACGTTCAAACGGGAAACCGGTTGGACCAAGACCAAAAAGTGCCCGTCTGAGAGAATAACGAGCCGCTATTGGTGCTTCGCTTTCCCGGAGCAGAGTAAAAGCGCGACGATATATTTCTTGGGTAGACATGCCGTCGTATATTTCGCGACTGATTTTGTCTACTACTGAGTTGACTTCAGCTGGGCTGGCGCCAGAGCGTCTTAAGGAGCGTCGCAGTTTTTCAACTTTAAAGAATTCAACCGTACCATCGGCTTTTTTAATACGAAAGTGCATTAAGCTATGATACCACCACCAATGCACACATCACCACGATACAGTACACAGGATTGGCCAAGAGCCACCGCTTCACTGGCTTCAATAAGTTCTAGTTCCAACTGATCAAAAGCGATAGTATCTACACGTACGCGAAATGGCTTTTGTCGGTATCTGGTTTGGGCTTCTAGTACGTTTCCTACTTCTACCTTTTCTCTTAAGATGGAATTGGTGATGGTTAAGTAGCTACTTTTGCGTAAGGTTGGATGTGTAGTGTCTACCGTTATGGTGTTGTTGGCAGTATCTTTACTGGTAACATAAAACGCCTCTCGATTTTCGGTGTGAGTATTTATGGTAAAGCCATGTCTTTGTCCAGTAGTGTAAATCAGCGCCCCCTCGTGTTGTCCAATGGTATTTCCTTCAGTGTCTAATACCCTACCCGGTGTAAGTTCGACATAGTGACTAAGGAAATCTTTAATATCGATATGACCAAGGAAACAGACCCCCTGACTATCCTTTTTGGTGGCGGTGGGTAGTTTGGCTTTTTCGGCTTCTTTTCTGATTTGGGCTTTGTTGGTGTCGCCAACCGGGAAAAGTGAAAAATCTAACTGTTCTTTGGTGAGGGTGTAAAGAAAGTAAGACTGGTCTTTGTTGGTATCTAGACCACGATACAGTGAATTGCCTGTTTCTGAATCTATTCTTCTAACGTAATGACCAGTAGCTATATAGTCAGCTCCGTGTTTTTTAGCAAACTTAACGAAGGCACCAAACTTTACGTGTTTGTTACACATTACGTCAGGGTTGGGAGTGCGGCCAGCCTTATATTCACTAATAAAATAGTGGGCTACATCATCACGGTAAGCTGCCTCAGCGTCACAGGTGAGAAATGGTATTTCAAGGTGGGCGGCGACCCGCATGGCGTCTAGGCGTTCTTGCTCCCAGTTACATACCAAAAAGTCCGGGTGCCACACCTTAATAAATACACCAACAACCTTATAGCCTTCTTGCTTAAGGCGTAGTGCGGCTACTGAGGAATCTACTCCTCCCGACATGCCGACAAAAACTGTTTTTGGGTTGCTCATAATTTTGTTATACGCTACCACGCCGCGTTTCTAACGCAAGTGTCTCTCGATGTTGCGCCTGTGCTCATCAAAGGTTTTGGCATAGTAAAAATTACCGTCATCACCAGTGATATAAAACAGATATTCGCTTTCCGTTGGTTCCAAGACTGCCCTTATACTATCAAGTCCTGGATTGCCAATTGGGGTTGGTGGTAGTCCAGCGTTTAAATAAGTGTTGTACGGAGAGTCAGTCTTTAAATCTTCGGCCGTTAGTTCACTTAAGGGCTTTTCAAGCACGTATTCCATCGACGCATCTACCTGCAAGGCCATTCCAATCCTAAGTCTCTCTTGCAGTATTCCAGAAACCATTCTCATGCTTTCGATAGAGTTGGCTTCCCTCTCGATGATTGAAGCTAGAATAACAATTTCGGTTAGGGTCAGCTCATGGTTACTGAGAGCTGGTTCTAGAGTTTTAACTTTTTCACTGAAGGTATTATTTAGGAGACTATATAGGTCTTCTTCGTTGTAGGTGTTGGGAATAAAATAGGTTTCAGGAAACAGATAACCTTCCTGCCCTACTGCAATCTGGAAAAACAATTCAGAATTAAAGTTTGGTAGATTGGTGGCGGCAATCTTGGCGATGTCTTTCATGCTGGTACCTTCTGGAATGGTGAGACTGAGGAGGTTTGAGTCATGATCACCTTTGGCAAAAAACTCCGCCACTTGAGTGGTGGTGTGAGGACGCTCAAACATGTAGGTACTAGCTTGTGGTGGAGTGTCTCTGAAGAAGGTTATTAAATAAAAATATAGTAGCCATGAAGATTTAACCAAGCCCGCTTCTTCGGCATTAATTGCCACCTCTTTAATTCCGGTACCTGGTTCGATTACAAAACCTTCATTTAGTGGAAAGTCACTGGGGGCACTTTCTAAATACTGAAATGAAAAATATGAAGAAATTGTTAGTACTACTAAGAAAATAATTATGCCAAAACCCCAGCGTTTTGGCGTTGGGGTGTTTTCAAACTCATTCGATTCAATAACTGGGGGCATGGTTAGATAGGAAGATTAAGTCCGGTCGGAAGGTTACTTGGAGCTTCTTTGCGGGCTGAGGTAATGCGTGATACACCAGGGGTGGCAATACCGCTACCAGGGATATGGAACATAGTAGCTAACTCTTCAACAGAAAATACTTTTGGTTCGTCGGCTTTGCCTTTGCGGTCGTGGTGGTAATAGCTTCGATCTTTGTACTTAATTAGTTCAAATTTCTTCAGCTTCATTTTCTTTTTTCCACTGCGGTCTTGGAAATAGTTGTAGTCGAAGTCGGTGCGCCAGCGCGGTCCAACGCCGTTTCGTCCAATTACATCGTACTGTGCAAATGACCTAATAATTGGTGAGAGTGTGTCGCCATCGAATTTACCCTTTTCGGTGATATACATCCAGCGAATAGCTGTTTCGTAGGCGTATTTACCGATATTGCGCTCAATAGCAGCTATGGTTTCTCGTTCACCCATGGTAAGCATTGGTGCCTTTTCCATAGTATCTGGGTCTACCTCACCCGGCTTTCGCTTCAGCATATCGTTGATTTTGGCAATTCCCTCCTTTTCCCATGATGGCACTTCAGTCAAACTACCGTTTTTAAAGTTTTTCTTGGTATGTGGCACACATAAAAACTGAATCCATATTCTTTCGTGTGGTTTGATTTTACCAATTGCTTCGAGCATGGCCGCCATAGGCTCAAACTTTTCTTCTTCTTTAGGAATCTTGTCTAGACCAAAATCAATATAAGTTTTGATTGGTAGTACTTGAGCATCTTTCTTACCTAAGTGAAAAGCAAAATACTCATAGCGTTCAGGATCCCAAGGTATCTCGGCGGTGTAGTCGATATCTTCTTCTACCACCTCAATACCCGGATATTGAGCATAAAGAGCCGCCTCCAAAGAATTTTTTACCTTCTTGGTCGGGACGTTCATATAAAACCTTACCTCGCCACCAATTGAGACCAGTTCAAAACTGGCAGTTAGTGGTGATTTGCCGTCGATGTAGGTTTGCATCAGGTTATCAGGCCCGTTGGTTTGGTGCATTTGCGAAAGCACTGCCTCCATGGCTTCAGGAGATTTAAAAACTTCTTGCGGAAGATGGATTCTGAGATTGGTACGTCCCTGGCTGGCGGCAAATTTGTTTTGGATAAAATACATCCATTTATCAAAGGTTAGGTGAAACAGCACTATTGGTAGCCAGATTGGCGTTAGAGCCACCATTACTGAAAACACCGGATTTGGGTCAATATTGAGAGTGTTGAGTATAAAAACGAAAATCAAAAAGCCCAATACCAAAAATAGTGGACCGGCAGCAATTCCGAATAGCATTTTTAATATATCTCCCATGTGATAGCTATATTGTACTACAAAAAACTCCCACCTTCAGTTAAGTGGTGGGAGTTTCTTGTTGTAGTCTTTACTCAGCTAGAGTGTAAGCACCATTGTTTAGGCGCTTGAAGAGGTTGGCGTCCTGGAGATTTACGATGATGGTGTTGTCCTTCACGTAGCGCTCCTTGCGCACCTTATCAATAAGCTCTTCTTTAGTTAGTGGACCGCTTTTAGCGAGAATCTCGCGAAGCACGTCTTTTACTACTCCGGCAGTATAACCCCATTCAGTAAGAGCGTAGAGTCCACGCCCAACGAGTACAAATCGATTATCTTTGATAAGTTCATTGTGTGTAGTAGCCACATGAGCCTTATGCTTGAAAAGATGGTCGATTGCCTCAGCTACTTCGCGGAAGTGCATCGGTGAACCGTGACGCTTCACGGCGAGGTAGGCGTAGTCACGAATACCTTTTACTTTGATGTTTGGACTGTCAGCTGGACCCCAGTCTCCTAGTGGGTTTTTGCCGATCTGCTTAGACATCATGAGCCAGCGCTTTAGTACCTGCTCGTCGTACTTGTCAGCTAGGTCTACTAGTTCATTACGGAAACGGTTGAGAATTTCTTGTTCAGAAACTAGCTCGTCAGCTTGTAGTGAGGTGTATACCTGCTTGAGGGCCTTCTCTACTGTATCGGCGACCTTGCGCTCGGTAAACCAACGGTGAGTATAAACCGGGTTTTCCTTGCCGCGGTAGAACGGATCACCTACTACTAGAAGGAAGTAAAGGTGGTTTCTGATGATAGGGTCATTGGTAAGTTCGTCTAGGAAGACGTGCTCAGCAATCACTCCGCCACCAAGCTGGTCGATAAGACTCTGCATCTCAATAAAGAGATCATAGTGCTTCTTGTACTCCTCTGACTTCTGGATTGACTGAATGCCGTAGTTTTCAATCTGGCGTACACGCTCACGGGTAATACCGTAGGCCTGGCCAATTGATTCTAGGGTTGAAGTCTCGCCAGTTGGGCCAAGACCGTAGCGTTTTGTTAGCACGTCACGAGCTCGCTCCGGCAGTACTCCAAGAAGTGACTTACTTATTTGTTTTGGTTTAAATGAAATCATAAAAATTTACTACAACTTTTTTGGATAGTTCATCAATGCGTTGCACATTTATAACATGAGACTTGCAATAGGTCAAATGTTGTACTGAACTGCAAATTGAACCTTATTTTTCAATGAGTTTAGCCCCCAATCTTCTTAGTGCTAATAGTCCACCCGTTACATCCACTGACTCAATTTCCGCTGTTTTTAGTATTTCATGAGCATAGCTACTGCGGCCACCGCTTTCGCAAATTAGGTAGATTTTTGAATATTTTTTTAACTCCTCCACTCCCTTTCCAATAGTGGTTAGTGGCAGATTTAGGCTTTTGTCTAAGTGAACGCTCTCAAATTCATCTTCTTCTCTTACGTCTACTACCGCCTCATCAGCCGCTAGGCTTGGTAGTAATAGTACAAATTCATCGGCGCTGATACTTTTCATAAATTAAGAACTTAAACAATTAAGTTAAGGATTTTACCAGGTACGTAGATAACTTTTCTAGTCTCCCCTGTTAAGTACTTGGCTATAGCCTCATTTTCCTTAGCGATGGCTATGACTGTCTCTTCTTTAGCGTCTGGTGCAACTATAATTGTACCGCGCATCTTGCCATTTATTTGCACGGCAATGGTGACTTCTTCGTCAACGGTTAAGCTGGTGTCGCCCTCGGGGTAGTTTTCTTTATGGATTGAGCTGGTGTGTCCAAACTCAGACCAGATCTCCTCAGTGAGGTGCGGGGCAAACGGTGCCAAGACTTTGATAAAGGTCTTTAGGTCTCCTTCTTCAATTCCCTCCTTCTCGGCATGATTAACAAACATCATCATAGCACTGATGGCGGTATTAAACTTGCTGGCCATAATATCTTCACGGACCTTGATGATGGTTTTATGTAGTTGCTTTCTGGTACTCTCTACCACCTCTCCTTTAGCATGCTCCTTAAGGCCGTATACGCGCTCTAGGAAGCGGCGTACGCCAGCAATGCCTCCAAGGTCAAATGGATAGTTGGCACCTTCGTATGGACCCATAAAAGCCAGATACATTTTTACAGTATCAGCCCCCACCAATTTTACGTGTTCGTCTGGGTCGATAACGTTTCCTTTACTCTTACTCATCTTGTTGCCGTCTGGGCCAAGAATGAGTCCGCGATTTACACGACGACGATATGGCTCACTTTCGTTTACTAGGCCAAGATCAAGAAGCGCCTTCTGCCAGAAGCGTGAGTATAGGAGGTGCATGGTGGTGTGTTCGGCTCCACCGAAGTAGATATCAATTGGCATCCATTCTTTCTGTCTTTCTAGGCTTGAGAGTGACGAGTCATTCTGGTTGTCTAGATAACGAAGGAAGTACCAGGAAGAGTCCACGAAGGTATCCATGGTTTCTACCTCTGGTGTCCAGCCAGCGCCAAATATGCGCTCAGTACGCTCTTTAAGCTCAGCACTTTTAGCGAGTGGAGCGACGCCGGTAGGTTTGAAGTCTACATCGGTTGGTAGTCCCCATGGTAGGTGCTCTAGTGGGATTGGATGAGCCTTACCTTCCGGGTCATACACGATAGGAATCGGTACACCCCAGTAGCGCTGCCGGCCGATAGACCAGTCTCGTAGACGATAGGTTGAGGTCATTTTGCCACCCACTTTCTCAACAATTTTCTCCTTAGCTTCTTCTGAGTCTAGTCCATTAAATTCACCGGAGTTAATTAAGATTCCTGAGCCACAGAAAAACTCATTTTTGGTAAAGGCTGCCCAGGCTTTTTGATGCCCTGCCCAAGTCAGTAATTTCTCTACCTCAGTCTTTTCTACCCACTCAATCGTGTGTTTACCTTCATCAATTTCTGAAGCAACTTGGTTTAGTGACTTAAGCTTCACGTGATAGAAAGAGCTTAGAGTTAGCTGGTTTTTGTCTTTGTTGTGTCTATAGCCACAGCCTTGTGAGGTTGTGACTGCATCATCAATAATTTCAAAGTCAGTAAAGCCAGTTTCCTCAAGTAGTTCGCGACCCAATGCTATAGTATGACTTTCGCCGTCGGTTCCTCCTCCAACAAAATGTATGTGTGTATAGTCTCCGTCAATTTCTTTTTGAACTAAGAAACTACCATCACTCGGATGCTCTATCATTAAATCAACACACTCTCTTACGAGTGTTTCTTTGTCTTCTCTTGGAGCAGATATGCCGGTGAATGTAATTTTTTCCGCTATTACCTGCTTAATTTCCACTCCAAACTTCTTTGCAAAATCATAGTCACGCTCATCGTGTGCTGGCACCGCCATAATCGCCCCGGTACCGTAGGTCGCGAGTACATAATCGGCAATAAAGACCGGGATACTCTCGCCGGAGGCTGGGTTGGTAGCAGTAAGGCCGTCTAGACGCACACCAGTCTTTTCTTTGGTGGCATCGAGTCTATCTTGCTCATCTTTCTGGCGGGCGGCATTTATATAAGCCTCGGCTTCAGCCCAGTTCTTGATAGTGTCTTTATTAGCCAAGACTAATGGATGCTCAGGAGCGAGTACTAGGCAGGTAGCTCCATAGAGTGTGTCGGGACGGGTGGTAAAGACAGTTATCTTCTCTCCAGTAGAAAGTTTGAAGTCTATCTCTGCACCCTTTGAGCGACTAATCCACTGTCTTTGGGCTTCTTTGATATGTTCTGGCCAGTCTAGGGCGTCAAGATCATCTACCAGACGGTCAGCGTATTTAGTAATACGAAGCATCCACTGTGGCATCTCACGCTTTTCAATCATGTCCCCAGAACGGTCACAGGTACCATCAGGGTGTACTTGTTCGTTGGCAATTACGGTATTGCAGCCCGGGCACCAGTTCACTACCCCCTTACCACGGTAAGCGATATCGTTTTTATAAAATTCGGCAAACATCGCCTGAGTCCACTTGAAGTAGCTTGGGTCGGTACTGTTGGCGGTTTTGTCCCATGAAAAAGCGTTACCCATGCTGGCAAGTTGGTTACGCATAAAGGCGATGTTGTCGTCTGTCCAGTTCTTTGGGTCTAGGTTGCGCTTAATAGCAGCGTTTTCCGCCGGTAGGCCAAAGGCATCAAAACCCATTGGGTAAAGCACTTGGGTGCCACTCATACGCTTGAAGCGCACGTAGATATCCGGTACCGCAAAGGCGTACCAGTGTCCGATGTGAAGATTGCCTGATGGGTATGGCCATTCGACCAGCACGTATTCTTTTGGCTTACTTAGGTCACGGTCTCCGACATTGTAGATGCCGGACTCCGCCCAAATCTCTTGCCACTTTTTCTCAATCGCTGCTGAATCAAACTTTTTATGCATAACAAAACCCACTTATGACTAATTAGGCCTTAGTATGCCACGGGTTTATGAAGATGTAAAAATTTTAGAAAAAGAAAAGCCGCACGCTGGGTTGCGTGCGGTTGTGGCCGTTATGTTCTTACATCATCAGGGCACGATAATGAAAATCGTGTTCCCAATCAATATGTCAGAGGTGCCGTGGCCCCGCTTGTCGTAGAAGCCGAAGGTTACATCGAAACCGAAGAGTGGAAATCCTTCCTCTTCGACATTCAGGAGTTCAAAGAGCTTCAGTGCCAGAACACGTGGCCTCAGTGTCTTCTTCTCCGGGCTGTAGCCAGCTTCTTTGAGAATCGGGTCGCCATCCTGGAGGGTGAAAGAAGAGCTTTCGTGAAGCTCCTTGCTTTTGACGCTCCAATCGATTTTGACGTAATGCCCTTCTTCGACAATCTCGTATTCGTCGATACGCACCGTGAAGGTGTGTGTGTCGACAACAAAATCCTTCTTGGCAATAGAGCGGTTGCTCATGTGTTTCTCCTGGGTTAAAAGATCAAAGTATACTTTACTATTAAGTCATATTAATAATATTATGTCAATATATGTAAAAACAAAGCCACGTCGCAAGACGTGGCTGTATATAGATGCGCTGCTTTTCAAAACGAGTCGAAACCCTGCTTGTGTGTCCAGGTAACTATCCCGTCGAAGGGTCCACCACCATCGGGCCGGTCAGCAAAGAAAAATTGGATGGTGTGATCAATGTCACCACCTGTCTCGATGATGACCAGGTGCCCGATCAGGGCCTCGGCGATTTTGTTTGCTGAGACGATTTCATTCGTCTCAATATCTCTCCAAGTTCTGATTCCTTTCTGAAACAGGAACGGGTCAGTGAGCTTCACAATGAGCGAGCAGCCCATACTTTGCCTTGATTCATCAATCGACCAGTGAACACAGAAGTATTCGTTTGGACTTCTCTTGCTCGCCACAATGGCGTCAATGTGGATACTGAACTTGATTCCATCTTTGGAAACATGAGTAAAACTGGCCAGCATGTTTATCTCCTTGGTGTAGGGTTCTAAGGTACTTTCCCACCTACTAAACCACATTTCTAGAAAAAGAAAAGCCCAGTGCTTGTTTAGTACCGGGCTTTCTTTGGTATAGATTCTTATTTAACTACGCGGTCAAAACAGTATCTTCCCTCTTTATACTGCCAGTTGTTGGCGTTTTTAATTAGAGCGTCCTTGTCGTAGGTTGGCCCCCAGTAGTTGTCCTGGTTGACCGAGTCACGGGAGAAGGTGGCGCAGAGCTTGAAGCCTTTGTCTGTAACTTCATAACTATAAGCGTCACGGTCTTCTGGGGCCTCTGGTACTGGGAAGCCGTTGTATGCTTCCTCTAGTGAAGTTGGTAGGGTGCTACTACTCATACGCATTGCTTCCTCGATTTGCCACTGGATGTTCTGGAGGTCACTAACCTGAGTCTCATCAAGCTTCATCTCTCGAACGGCTTTGGGGGTGTCGGTATGGAAGAAACCAGTGACCAAACTAACAACTACTACCAAAGACATCGCTAGACCAAATAGCTTAGACTCTTTCTCTCTTGTAAGCCAATAACCACGAGCGTCTTGCAGGTAGTAATAGAAAGCAGTACCAACCACCAAGAAGAGAGTAGCTGCCTTTAGGATAAAGCGCATAGTAATTTCGCCTTCTAGGAAGTTGAGGATTACTACTACAGCGTCTCCAAGTAGCACTCCGCCACCCACTAGGAGTGATAGGTATAGAAGCCATTTGGTTAGGCCGAGGTAGGTCGGATTGGTCTCACTGCGTCTGGTCTTGTTAACGATTCTAGTAAGGGTGATATAGGTTGGGAAAAATACCACGAGAACAGCGATAGCATAGCGAACGCTGCTGGCAGCACTTTCTATCTCCCAGTAGCTATCAATAGCGTCTGGAAACTGCAGGTTGATAATACTAAAAAGTAATACTAAAAGAGCAGTTAAGGATACGTATAAAGTGATCAAAGCACCGAGCTGAAGCACGGCATGCTTGGCTGTGTTGTTTTCCATATACTTAATTATACTCTCCTTTAGGGTAAAAGGTAACAAAAACCACCGACCTATTTGGGGTCGGTGGACTTACTCCTTTAACGGAGCTGAAGGATTCTGATGCCAATGTATGTGCTATTACCTGGCATCAACTGGTGTGGTGAGTCGGCGCCGGAAGTGGCTTTAATGCAAATATATCGGCTTTTGTCGTCAGACCAAACCACGACACTACTCGTTCCGTAGAACTCAAGCTTGAAGGTGTGCTTTGTTGTTTCGAGAACCACTCTCTGGTCAAAATAGTCGAACTCTGCCGCGGGATCAGTTCTGTCGTACTCACAAATTTGAGGGCGGTTGTTTAGGTAAACACCAAAGTCTTCTCCGTGAGTAGCAAAGTAAGGATGCCAGCCAAGTGAGACGGGCATTGGTTCATCCTCTTCACAGCCATGATCACGCTTCACCTTAAGCGAATAATCGAGACGAACTAACCCCTCACTTGAGAAATCTTTAAATACTTCCTCTGCTATGAAAGAGAATGGGTATCCTTCGGTTGGCTCATAAAACTTGGTTCGAGAGCAACCACCGCCTACCAGATTTTCCAAACTGAAAGATGATTCAGCTTTATCGAGGCGAAACAGTCCGTGTCTGGGGAGTTTGAAACTTCCCCACTTGCTTTGACCGTACGGAATGATGCCAAAGACGGGAGCACAAGCGTGTGCGCCGCCACGGATTTTTCCGTTCAGGTTTTGCTTCGGGAAGAGGATATTTTGTCCAAAGTTGTCTTGCCAGCCAGTGATGGCATTGGTGTTATCCAGAATCAGCATCTCGCTTCTCCTAAAAGTGTTGATGTGTAAGCGCTAAAGGTTCTTAATCCTGCAGTACAATGCCATTAAATATTTAGTTTGTAAATAAATAATATCAAATGAGATAAAGTGTTATAATATCTAAATATGAAACCAGAAGATTTGAAAAATGCCCCGAAGTTGTTTTGTGAGTCGATAAGTGTTGGCTTTACTCCTGAGTTTTTTGTGATGAGTGTTAGCTCTGGCTCACAAGCCTCTATCTATTCCCTTACCCCACAGCATGTGAAGCGTTTGCAGCAGTACCTCACCCATCAGGTCGCTGAATATGAAAAAGAACATGGGGCTATCAAAGCAGAGTGGAATCCCAACATTGTGAGTCCAATCAAGCGGATGAATCCCCCGAGTGAGCTAAGTTAGAGACATTATTAAATGGCCAAATGAGCAGAGCTCATTTGGCCATTTTTGCCTCCAACTTGAGTCGAGCCATAAGAAGAGCGGTGTGAAAGTTGCACCACACTTTCATAGAGTCTTCGTTCATGACACCGGTAACCTCTTCCTGTTCTGGCCAGAAATTTTCCAACAACCACCTCTCACCATTTAATCCAAGTGGATTTTGGAGTAAAAGTGGATGCAAGTGATCTAGAGCGCGAAGCTTGATGCGCTCTTCTTGGCAAATGGTAACCATTTGCGAAACCATTTGATAAGTTATGCGTGCCACAGAACCCCCTTTAGAGTGGTTTGAAAAGACCATATTGCGCTTTCAGTACAGCAACAGCCGCCTGAAGTGCGCATAGGTATGAAGTCCAGATTAACTCTAGCTCTTGATCCGAAAGGCTCGCAATGTTTGCACCTTCTGGTGCAAAGTTTGCATAAAACAAATTAACCAGAACATCTTGCTCTTCGTCGCTCTTACCTTCCATATCGTACACGAGTAGCTCATGGTCTGGATCAAGTTGCTCCAGTTCATCCCCTTCTTTTTCGGCTGCAAGGATTAATGCTTCAAGGTTGAGATTGTGTTTCATTGCCTTCTCCAAAAAAACAAACTGTGCTAAGGATGCAATTATATTGATATTCTGTCAATAAACCCCCACAAGCGAAGCTTGTGGGGGTTTGTGAAATACTTTGGTGCTCAACGACCGAGTGCGTAGACCTGAAACTTGTCGTCAAAACCAAAGGGTGCCGCTGATGAAATCATGAATTCGCAACAAAGGGCTAACCTAAACATTTTGGCAGCGCTATGGTATTGGTTTTGGTACTCGTACATTTTCTGCATCTCAATAGCTCGTTCTTCTGGTGTCATGCTCTGACCATTTGTGATAAGCGTGTCCAAACAGAGTCGCGACTCATGCCTCGACATAAGACAGAAGTGAAGCAGCATCTTGAGTTCGATTGTCAATTCGCCAAAAAACACAGCGTTTTCTGGCGCTGGTTTGCCACCAGGCAGATCCTGAAGTATTTCCGGCGTGAGCTCGTCAAAAAATTTTTGAATTTCTGAAAAGAGTCTGATTTTAAGCAAAGAACTCATTTGGTACTCCTTAGTAGAACCAGTGATGTAGGCTTAAGATGTTTAAACCCGGTGGATCCACACTACACTGAATTAAGATACTGTCAAACAAACCCCCGACAATTAGTGTCGGGGGTTTGTTTGGTCTTTAAATCATAAACTCAATCACGTCTCCGTCTTTTACAATGTAGTCCTTGCCTTCAGTGCGAAGTTTGCCTTCTGAGCGCGCTTGGGCGAAGCCGCCACATTCCACCAGGTCATCAAAGGTTACTACCTGTGCTCTAATGTACTTCTTTTCAAAATCGGTATGGATAGCAGCCGCCGCTTTAGGACCGGTCGAACCAATTGGTACTGTCCAGGCTCTGGTCTCTTTCTCACCAGTGGTGAAATAACTCATAAGGCCAAGACGGTGGTAACAGGCACGAATCAGACTCTCTACTCCACTGCCCTGGGCACCATATTCGCGACGAAAATCATTTTTCTCGTCGTCACTGAGGTCGCGTAGTTCGTGTTCCATACCAGCATCTACTACCACATACTCAGCGTTGGTACGCTCGAAAAATTCTACCAGCTTTTGCCAGCGTTCGTCGTTTTGCTCATCTAGATTGAAGGCATCGGTTTTTTTGTTGCAGACGTAAAGGAAAGGCTTCATGGTGAGAAGGTGTAGGCCTTTTACCAGTTTACGCTCCTCTTCGTTCATCTCTAGACTATTGGCAAGATTGCCGGCGTCTAGATGTGGCTTAAGGCGAACGAGCAGGTCTCTTTCTTTTACCGCATCCTTTTCACCACGCTTAGCGTCACGCTCAACATTATTAAGACGTTTCTCAACAGTTTCTGCGTCAGCCAAGACTAGCTCTAGGTTGATTACCTCAATGTCACCAAGCGGGTCGATGCCACCAGCGACGTGGTGAATCTCACTGTCTTCAAAGATACGCACCACCTCAGCAATCATGTCGGTCTCACGAATGTTGGCTAAGAATTTGTTACCAAGACCTTCACCTGAAGCCGCTCCGGCTACCAAGCCAGCGATGTCCACAAACTCCACTACGGCCGGGATAATATCCTGTGAACCTGAGACGGCTGATAGTGCAGATAGGCGGCCGTCTGGCACAGCGACGATTCCTACTGATGGATCAATAGTGGCAAAAGGATAATTGGCAATTAGTACTTCGTTTTTGGTGAGGGCAGTAAAAAGCGTTGATTTTCCAACGTTTGGTAAGCCCACAATTCCTACGGATAATGACATATGTGGCTAGATTAGCAGATACCTGGTTATTATCAAAATACCGCATGGTACAATATTAGGCAGTACAGGTTTGTTGTAGTTGTTATCAGGTAACGTTGTTATTCATGACCGCTTCACATGTATTCTATTATTTAATAGTTGTTATGGTTATAACCTCATCGGCGTATATTTATACGAGCAAAGTTGAGGCTCCACATCTTCCCTCTGAAGATGGTGATACCGACCAACCAGATATAGTTTTTGTTGATGATAATGCTTCGTCTTCTTTGCCAGTTCAAATTGACCAACCAACTCCAAAACCAAATACACATTCCCTAAGTGGAAGTTCATGGATGTGGGTTGGTATTATTGATTCATCTTCGCAGGTAGTTTTTAAACCGCGTCGCCCCGAGGCTTATATGCTTCAATTTACTGATAATCGTTTAAGTAGCAGAACCGATTGTAATACGATTGGTGGTAACTATGAGATTAATGGTTCAAATATTTTAATTGGTGAAATAATGAGTACGCTGATGTTTTGTGAAAATTCTGATGAAGGAACCTATTCAGCTAGTTTAAATAATGTGGTGAGTTTTGAGGAAAAGAATGGATCTCTATATTTGTATACAAAAGATAATTCCGCTATGGTGTTTAATAATCGAATCCCTAATTAAAAAAAAAGACCCGCAAGCGGGTCTTTACTTCACTTCTGGTGCAAGGCATCAGAAGTGAGATTTGTGGTTTTGGTGCGTTAGCTCTGCTCGCAACACTCCCGGGCTTCAGAGAGATGATGCCAGAGGCCAGGCCAATCATCACAGTAGTGGTGTGACTGCTTGGTGGTGACCGTGAAGGCCTTGATCTCACCAAAAGGTGGACGGCTGGTAATCCAAAGTTTCCCTTGGTAACCAATGCGCATTTGGCATGCCTCCATGCGCTCAATCGTGGCGGCAATAGGCCGGTACGAGGTGTAGTGGAAACGATCCGCTTCTTCAATCGTGATGGTGCGCAAACTCATACCCGAACCGAGCTCGCAGATTTGGTCATGCAAGACCGGGTCCATCCGCAAAGAAGCGGTATGAAGCTCAAACACCGGTCCGGCCGGCAAAACCATTGGCAGGCTACTTTCGGGTTGGTAACGGTGGGCTACCAGCCACGGCAACCAGGTCTCAAGGGCAGAGACCCAGACACCATCATCTCGGTCTGGGAATTCCTGCGCCGCACGGGCCAGCAGATCTTTGAAATTAAGTTGAACCAGAGCTTGCAGCGCCTGGTGAGGATCGAGCATTTTGTTGGCTTCCATTACCATCTTCTCCAATAGTATTAAGAACAACTGGGTCAATTCGCCCAGGTGGCAGATTATACAATCTTTTCTAATTATTTCAATAGCTATAACAAGATATTATCTAAATATCATGATAAGTTTGAGACTAAAATGGTGGTTTGACTATGCACAGTCCATGCTTGGTAGTTAATTTTGGGTTGGTTTTGGTGTTATTATATTAAATATGGAAAGCTTACGGATACTAATGATAAAAAATCAGAGTCTCCTTACCAAGCTACAAGCTCGCTCTCTTTATTGTTGTCAGGCCATTGCTCAAGTAGAAAATGATACCCATCTTCAGTTTGGGCCTTTTGCTGGTTATTGGGATGAGTGGCTAATGGAAGCCGAAGAAATGAAAGCTGAATTGTTAATAAATAATGAAAATACCACCCTCTTCTTAGGCGAGTTGCGCGACTTTGCGGATATGTTAGGACAAAAGAAGCGCCTTTCAAAAAGTGATAAGTCCTATTTGGTAGAAGTAACCAGCCTAACTGAAGATAAACTACGCGAACAAGAAGATTTACTGGTATCTATTAATGAAAGAATTAATATCCATAGGGATATAACCAAGCAACTAAGATTGGTTGAAGCAATAGACGGTCTAGAGGAATAAACGAACCCCAAGCCTGAGCCTGGGGTTTAAATGTCGAATTTGCCATACACGGCTATGTTCCCTTTTTGGGACAATTTCAAATACGAGCGATCAGAAATTTTTATGGCTGTAATGAACTCTCTCCTATAAAGGTTAAGTAAAATATTTGGCACGGATCGCAAACCCAGATTGACTTTAGTGTGGCGATTAAGACAATCCATAACCATCTGCGGATGGACTGCTTCAAAAGCAGCTAGAAAATCTGGTAGTAGATACAAGGCGCCAAACTCAAAAGTTTGCAGCACCTCAAACTCGTTTGGACTCAGTCGGTCTGATACAACCGTCTGAAGATTGGGCTGATGTGCCATTTCAATCTCCTTTCAAGGTGCTGATGACTATAATTACTATTACACAATAACTACAAACTGCAAGCAGTAAGGATTAAAATGGGAGTACGCTTGCGCTATATTCACAGAACGACACATCTGAGGTGGCTAAACCAAGCTTTTTAGCAAATATCTCTTTAGCCACTTGCCGGCCACCAAGCCCGTCAATCAAGCCTGCTTCTAGGGCCTTAATGCCAGGCATGGTAGAGCCATCAGCCAGGTTGGCAATTTCCAGAGTGCTCTTGTTGCGTACTTCCGCAATCTTTTTTACAAATTCATCGTGAACAATATCTAAATCATTTTGAAACTTTTGTCGCTCTTCATCAGTTAGTGGTTTGTTAGGGTTGCCAGATTCTTTATATTTGGCTGAAGTTAGCTCTACGAAAGTTAATCCATCTTCTTCATTTTGGATAGAGTTTTCTACATATGACATCGTCACGCCAATACTCCCCACGTCAGACATAGGAGAAGCGATTATGGCATCAGCTGAAGCGGCCACCAAATACGCCCCTGAAGCCGCTATATCTCCAACCAGACTGAGTGAAGGTATGGTTAACTCTGAGATAAGGTCACTAATCTGTTCTGAGGCTACTGGTGCGCCACCGGGAGAGTTGATTTCAAACAATACTCCTTCAATGAATGGATCACTCTCAGCGTTAGACAAAAAATCTCTTACCATGCCAGGGGTAGTGATTAGTGAATATTCGTCATAACTAGCATAGGGTAAAATGACACCTTCCACCGGGAAAACAGCAATATTACAACTACCGTCACTTACGATAGATTCGCCATACCAATAGTCGGTTAATGTAAATGTTAGGGCAATGGTTAAAATAACCGCAGTTATTTTAAAGATAAGGCTCAAAATCTCCCTCCCGATTGAAACTGGTTGCATAATATTATTATTCTAGCATATGGGGGTGTTTAGGCTGTTGCTGATTTGGTATTCGTGTACAATATGCTTATATTAAGCTTATGTTTTCCTTAAGTCCCAAATTTAGGACCGGTATTATATTCGTGCCAGCTGTAATAATGCTGATTGTTTTTGCGGCTGCGGTGTTTTTTGTATTTTGGACTAAGTCTATAGTTTTAAAAAGCAACGTTACCAATGATCCTTCGCGCAACACTGCTTCAAGTGAAATTGTTGGTGAAAACCGCTTTCCCGTCAGTGTTGATTCCAATAAAAAACTAATTTACGAGAACCCCAATGTAGATAATTATGTTGAGCCATACTTGACCATCAAATCAAATTGGAACATCACATCACTCACAGACAGCTTGCTAGCGGTGGTAGCTCAATTTGATTGGTATCAAAACCTTGCTTCGTCAGTTAGTCGCATTTTAGTTATTTATCCTGGGGAGAGAAAGGAAGAGGTGGTAAAAAACTTTGGTGATATCTTAAAATGGAGCGACGAGGAAAGACAGTTGTTTGATGAATACATCACCAAAACTGAACCCTTTCTTGAGGAAGGTGTGTTTTTTCCGGGACGATATATCGTGCCTTATGATGCTACCCCTGAAAATGTAGCCGACTTGCTAATCGAGCGCTTTGCTCATGAAGTACTCGGTCGCTATGATTCTTCGGTGAGTGCACTGGTACCTCTTGATGAAGCCCTTATCATTGCTTCCCTCTTGGAACGTGAGGCTTACGACTTTAACGACATGCGTTATATTTCTGGAATTATTTGGAATCGACTTTTTATAGATATGCCACTACAGCTTGATGCTACGCTTCAATATGCGCGTGGTAATACTCTCTCTGAACGAGTGTGGTGGCCAAAGGTGGTACCGGCTGATAAGTATATAGAATCACCATTTAATACTTATCAAAATCAAGGTTTGCCACCGGCTCCCATTGCTAATCCTTCTCTAGAATCCATTATTGCAGCTTTAAATCCGGAAATTACTGATTGTATGTTTTATTTCCACGGGCCTAAGGGGCAGTTTTACTGTACCAAAACCTATGAGGAGCATGTTGAGAAGCTAAAAGAGGTTTACGGACGAGGTAAATAAAAAAGAACCCCAAGCTTTCACTTGGAGTCCATGGCTACACAACGGTAGCTAATCGAGGAATATTCACTTGGGGTGTAACGGCCATTGCCGGTTACGGCGGTTTTGGTCACTAGTACCGCCTTTTGCCCCGGGTCACACTTGGCGTTTTTGAGAACGGCAAGCTGCGCCCGTCGCCCAGCCTCGGCCACAGCTGGGATATTGGTCTTGATGTAGAAGTTGCCATCACTCACCATATGACCGCAGCCACTGATGAGTAGAGACAAAAAGAGTACGAACCGGCTCATTTTGCCCCCTTCTTGCTCTTCGGCAGTGACTTTTGGGGTTGGGCCTTTGGTGGCTCGGTGGCGCAGGCAGTATCACGATAGCCACTTTGCTTGTAACGAACCACTGTCTCATGGCCGCGACGATTGCTTTGGTATGTCTCAACCAAAGAATCGGTCTCGGTACCCATTTTGGTTGAACCCTGAATCGGGCCATAGGGGCAGCCATCGTGCGAGAGGGCTTCCTTGGTGAAATCAGAGGCGCGCTCCGGGAGCGACTTGTGTGTGTAGCTGCTGGCGCAGCCAGAGACAAGAATCGCTGCCACAAACGAGATGAACTTGATGTGCATCATGCTCTCCTTTAAAAAGGTTGCTTTTCGGGATGAAAAGCCTACTAATACTATATCATATTTTTATGGTTTAGTCAAAGATAAGATTGACAGGAATATTACAAGGTGCAATATAGTCGAGGATTTTTCTTTCAACAATTTTTGGAGGTTATATGGACAAGGTTCTGGTATGGCTTGATATCTACAAGTATTCGCTTGCTGTCACCTTCTTGTGTTTATGTGTGTTGTGGTATGCCTTTTTGAAAATGAAAAAGAGTGCAATTGCGCATGTAAAAGATAGCTACGGAGACTGGCTAATAAAAGCAGATTTGTATTTGGCTGCAGACACTAGGCCCTATATAAGCTTTAGTGGTGTTACGGATGTTTCGGTCTACGATGATGAGGTGTGTGTATCTGCTGTAAATGGCGTTATGACAATTCTCGGTCCGACCGATTATTTGGTAGCAACCGGCAAACCAAGCCAGTGTGTCAAAGAAAAGTCTCGTATTGTCGAAGTGTATGCGGACGGAGTCTTAATGTTCACTGAAACGGTGTTTGATTTTACGACCAGTGAAAATTTTGGCTTTGTTGGTTATCTGCCCGATGGTCGTGATATCTGTGTTTGTCTTGGTCGCAACCTGACGCTTATTGCTACAAAATGAAAAAACCGCTTGGGAAAATTCCCAAGCGGCCTTTTTATTTAGTCAGCATCTTTGCCTAGCTTCTCTACCTCTTTAAGCCACTTAGCTCTTTTGGCATCATCCACCTTTTCGGTTGGTCCAAAAGCACTAACGTTGGTACGAATACCGGCAAATTCTAGGATGCCGTACTGGATTTCATTGGTGAAATCTCCAAATTGCCACCAAGTTTTAAATGGACTATGTGATCCAGAAAGGATGATTACTCTCCCAGTTTTGCCTGATAGATGCTTTTCAATCTTCTTGGTCTCTTTGTTGAAGTTAAAGGCGAAGCCTGGGAGCCAGAAGCGGTCAAAGAGACCCTTTAAAATAGCTGGCATGGTACACCACCAGTTTGGATAAACAATTACCAAATGATCTGCTTCGCGAATCTTATTTTGGAGGTCGATAAGATCTTGTTCTAGTGGCTGTATTTCTTTATAACCCTTATGTAGAATCGGATCAAAATTTAGTTGGCCAATATTTACCCTCTCTACCACATGACCAGCATCTTGGGCTCCAGCCTGATAATGATCAGCAACAATGCCAGTAAATGAAGTATGATCTGGGTGTCCACAAAGAACAACAATCTTCTTAGTTTTTTCCATATAGAACTAAGTATAACGGAACACACCACAAGCGAAGCCTGTGGTGTGTTGATTACTTTGAGTTAGTTATTGGCGAATAGTACCGTCTGGGTTGAATTTACCCTGTGCCCCCATTTGCATCTTGATTAGCTGATCTTTCATTTCAGGAGTCATTACCCCGAGAATCTGCTGTTGGAACTTCGGCAAGACTTTCATAGCTGCAGCCATTTGGTTGTTGCCGTTGCGCTTTAGCTCCTCCTGCATTTCCTTGGCAATTTTTTCAAACAACTCTGGGTCCTTTTCTATCATTCCCAAAATCATTTCTTTTTGCTCTGGTGGAGCATCTTTCATTTGTGACTCTAGCACTTTCTTGAGTGCGTATTGCTTCAATTTTCCAAACATAGTGTCGAGATTGTATCATATTAATAATTACATCCCAATTCAATATCTAACCATTAAAACCTTGACTTTTATATATAGATAAGTAAGATACTTACATATATATGACAAATAAGAAACCAGAAACCCAAACCCCGCTTAAGCGTGATGGGATTTTGCGCGAAATTTCGCAAACTTGGCTAGGAATCAAGCATCATATGCACTTAAGAATCCTTGAGCGAGTGCGGGACGAAGACGCCGCTTCCCTCTCTCAATGTTCAGTACTTGGAAATATTTGCTCGCACGCCAACGTTACCGTAAAGAAGATTGCCACTTATCTAGGTATAACAAGCCCCGCCGCCACCCAGATAGTCCGTGAGCTAGAATCACAAGACTTATTAAAGAAAGTCCCCAATCCTGATGATAGTCGTAGTGCCTTCCTTATCCCTACCCCAGCCGGCAAAAAATTATTAGCAAAGACCGAAAAGATATTTGGTTCAGAGTTTGAAAAAATGCTTGCTGTACTCTCCGACGAAGAACTGGCCCAATATGCAGAACTTAATAACAAAATAGCTAAATCATTTCATGACAATAAATAACAAAATTATGATAAACAAAAAATACGCGTTGATAGCTGCATTATTAGTAGTGTTTGCCGTTATTGTGCTTTCTGGTGGAGAAGAAAAGCCGGTTGATGTACAGACCGAAGCTACCGATTCTTCGCGCTCTGTCTCCCTTTATAAAATTTCAGCTGACAATGGTACGGCCGTGCGTACTGCCGATGGAAGTGCCTTTATTGTCCGTTCACAATCTGGCGGCCGCGTAGAAAAGGTGGCAAAAGTCGGAGACGTGGTAGTGGCCGGAGCAACTATTGCTCAAATTGAAAATAGTGCTCAAAGAGCAGCTCTTATTCAAGCCGAGGGTGCCTATGACGCTGCTGTAGCCTCAGCCGGCGGCAATGTTACATCACAAGCAACAGCTAAGCAGGATGCTGTACGTACCTGGAACAACGAAACTCTAGGTAGTGCTCAAGTAATATATAACACAATAGATGCCAACTTCTTACTTTCACGTACTAGTACCATCACTGGTTTTCGTGGGCTTGAATCTTTTGGGGCGGCAGAATCATTTAATCAGCGCCGTGCTGCCATTGAAGAAATTCTAAAGTCATGGGAGCAAAGTGCCTCTACTGTTAACGAAGTCAATATCAGTGATAAACTTGATTCATTAGCCAATGACCTGGCTGTTATTGGCTCATTTATCGACGATTTAGCAGCACTTGTGCCAAGACAGAATATTGACCTCGACTACACAGATGCCGACCGTCAGGCTGATACTTCTCGCTTTGCGGGAGCTAGAGCTAGTATTACTGAGTCGCAAAGAAAAATTGACTCGGCTCGTACAGCTATTGTAAGTACTTCTGGTTCAAATGCAGCTTTTTCAAACGCACAGGTTAAGCAAGCACTCGGAGTCCTCGAAAGCGCTAGAGCAGCTTATGCTAAGACCATTATCAAAACTCCAGTAGCTGGTACTGTGACGGCCGTTAGTATTTCAGTCGGCGATATCATAAATATCGGAAGTGATGTGGTGTTTGTGTCGGGAGACAATAGTTCAAATATAGAAAACACCGTTTCTGTACCACTGACAGCTGTTAAGTTTACCCCTACCAAGTCATTTGTATTTACAGTTGAAAACGACAAACTAGTAGCTCATGAAGTAAAGACTGGTTTGGTAACAAACACAAGTATCAATATTACCGGGGCCGAAGCTTTGACAGATATTGTAATGGATATTCGTGGCTTAAAAGAGGGTGATGCTGTTGTAATTAAATAAACTATGTATTCCCTTTGGAATTTTTTGCTGACACGTTCAGCTTTCACAAAAATACTAATAATTGCCCTGGTGGGGCTTGGTGTATATGCTCTCGCGGCTATGCCTAAGGAGTCTACTCCAGAAATCAAAGTACCAATTGGTATTGTTACTACTGTTTTACCTGGAGCTACAGCGGCAGATGTTGAGCGACTAATTACCGACGAACTTGAACCGGCTGTACGCAATGTAGCTAATATCGACAAAGTTACTTCTCAGTCTCGCGCTGGGGTTTCGGTTATAACCGCTGAATTTATTGCTTCAGCCGATATTGAAACTTCTATTCAAGACCTTCGTAACGCTGTTGAGGGTGCTAAGCGCGACTTGCCAAACGATGCCGAAAGTCCAACTGTAACAAAAGTGGATTTTTCAAACCAGCCGGTTTTGATGGTAGCAATTGGTAGTGATCTGCACCCTACTGCTCTTACTAAGCTGGGAGAGGATCTAAAAGATGATCTAGTAAACGTAAGTGGTGTCTCAAAGGTTGAAGTATCAGGTACTCGTGAGCGTGAGATTTCACTTATAACTAATAAGAATGCCCTGTTGCAGTACGGTATTTCACCACTGCAAATTGTCGGTGCCATTAGTGCTGCCAACGCTAGCGTGCCGGCAGGATCACTAACGATAGACAATGTCTCTTACCCAATTCAGTTTAAGGGGGAAATTACCAATATTACTGACGTAATGGAGGCACCAATCCAAACTGGCGGTGGTACCGTTAAGGTGTCGGACGTGGCTCAAGTGGTTGATGGTTTTGCTGAGGCAAATAGCATTTCTAGACTTTATGTTGAAGGAAAAGAGACTCAATATGCCCTCACTCTTAATGTATACAAAAGTTCAGGCGGTAATATTCTAACTGCGGCTGACAATGTCAAAGACCGACTTAAAGAGTTGGAAGGCACTCTCCTTTCAGGTTCTGAGTATGTTGTTACTTTTGACGCCTCAGATGACGTAAGAAAGAGTATCAATGAGCTCACTAGAGCGGGTATTGAAACAATTATTCTAGTAGGTGTACTTCTGCTTGTTACAATAGGGCTTCGTGAGTCTATTGTAGCCGTACTATCTATTCCACTATCCTTTGTAATTGCCTTTATTGGCATGTGGGTGACTGGTAATACCATCAACTTTATTTCCCTCTTTGCCCTCATTATCGCTATCGGTGTACTAGTGGACTCCGGTATTGTGGTAGTGGAAGGTATTCATACCAACCGTGAAAAAGGTATGGAAAAAATTGCGGCCGCTCAAAAAGCTATTCGCGACTTCGGCTGGCCACTGATTGCCGGTACTATGACCACAGTGGCTGTATTCATCCCACTCTTCTTCCTCTCTGGTATTCTTGGGCAGTTTGTTAAGGGTATTCCATTTACTATTGTAATGGTACTGATTGCGTCTATTGTGGTGGCTCTTGGCTTTGTGCCGCTTATTGCACTGTACCTACTTAAACATGAAGAAAGTGCTTTTTCAAAATATCGTGAAAAGCTCTGGCATTCACTTGAGGTCTGGTATGCCGGTGCCCTTAAAAAACTATTCCACGCAAGAAAGCTTCAAGTAGCTTTCTACGCTTTCCTAACAGTGGCTCTTGGTGGCGGTTTTGCTTTAGTGGGTACTGGTACGCTGCCGGCAATACTCTTTGCTAATGATGACGTAAACTTCTTCACTGTAGATATAGAGTTGCCACAAGCTAGTACGCTAGCAGCTACTGATGTAGTGGCTCGTGAGGTTGAGCAGTTTTTCCAGAAAGAAACACCTTATCTAACTTCAGTTCAAGTTAGTGTTGGCGGTACTTCTGCCCTGTCACAAAACCCGCAAAATGGTAGCAAGTTTGCCTCACTAACAGTAAATCTGGTAGATGTAGATGAACGTGAAGTTACTAGTGAGGAGATAACCAAAGCCTTAAGAGCCAAACTATCAACAATCACCTGGCCCAATAATGCTATTGTCCGCATTGCTGATGTGGCAGCCGGACCACCAAGTGAAGCTCCGGTCGTGGTAAAGGTATGGAGCAACGATGGAGCCAAACTAGCTGAAGCTACTGAGATCATTGAAAACAAGCTAAAGGCCACAGCCGGAACACGTGATGTAACCTCTAGTCTATCCAACGACGGTACTGAGCTAGCTATCTATGTAGACAGAGACAGAGCTCGTGATTATGGGCTTTCTACCAGTGATGTAGCTCAAACACTAAGAGCGTCTATCGCCGGATTAGAAGCCACTAAGGTACGTATTGATGGCGATGATATTAATATCCGGGTACGTGTTGCTTTAAACGAGGATTACGTACAGCCAGAGGATACTATTGTAACTACCGCTGATGCCATAGCGCAGATTCCGGTTGCTACCATGCGTGGAAACGTGCCACTAGGTACTTTCCTTACCACTAAAGCCGGACGCACCTCTTCAGTTATTAATCATGAAGACGGTATGAGGGTTAGTGCAGTAAGCGCGCAACTAACTCCGGATGGTAACGCCATTGCGATTACTAACGCCTTTGTGGAGAATGAGGCCGAGCTGAATCTACCTGAAGGCGTTACTCTTACCTACGGTGGAGACACTGAACAAATTCAAAAGACCTTTACCGAAATGATAGTGGCTCTAATTACTGGTATTGTGCTGATGTTTGCCATTATCGTACTAGAGTTTAACGCTATCGCTCAGTCTGGCCGACTATTGGCTGTAGTCCCACTTTCTTTGGCGGGAGTACTCTGGATGCTGTTCTTTATGGGCCAGCCACTTTCCTTCACTGCCTTCTTGGGTATCATTGCCCTGGCTGGTGTGCTTATCAACCATGGTATTCTCTTAATTGATGGTATCAATGCCCGCAAGCATCGTGGTGAATACACAGATGCTGAAGGACTTATTCTTGAAGCGGCCACTAGTCGTCTGCGTCCAATTATCCTTACCACTATCGCTACTTCAGCCGGTATGGTACCGCTCACACTAGTAAATGCTACTTGGGCACCACTAGCCTTCACAATTATGGGTGGACTACTCTACGGAACAATCTTAACTCTTATCTACGTTCCACTTCGTTCGCTTAAGGCAGAACAGAAATTAGACAAATCACTATAGTCTTTAAGCTGTGAGTTTACTTATATGATGTAGGTTTAAATAAAAGCCCCCAAGTGGGGGCTTTTATTTAATTTAAGCTGTGGGGTTTTCTCTTTTATCTTTGAGATAGGCCATGATGCCATTAATCAGAGCGATGGCAAATAGAATTGTCGTACCATAACCAAGGAGGAAGATAAGGACACCAACTGACTCAATGTCTTGTCCATAAAGCGCCGACATAAAGCCTAAGGTATACCAAGAAGAAGCCTGGATGGCTGGGCCAAAAGTACTTGGCATTACCTTTATAGTCATTAGCAAGGCGTTTAGGTACAAAACAGAAATAAGAATACTCTGCGCTAAAGTATATTCTGTAAAGTAGTTATGACCTTGTTCTAAGTAACCTAAAAACGCCATTAGTAAGTAGGTGCCTAAAATAACAACCATGGCTACTCGCAGAATGATATAAGCCAGACCAAGATAATTGCGCTCCTCGACACTAATAGTGCCGTCTTTAATTGCGTTAAAGAAAAAAACCACAGTCATGGTGGAGGCGCCAACTCCCAGGGAAATACCCATTGCTTGCAGTACCGCTAAGGCGATTAAACTAAATTCCATATACACAAATAATATCAAGAGTTTGTCAAATTAGCTTAGTTTAGGTGTGCATTTAGTGCTGGTGATTTTTTCTTTAAAGTACGGTACTCTAAACAGGCTATGTACAAACACTTATTTTTTGACATGGATCAAACCATTGCTCCCTCGAGACAACCTATACTTCCGGAGATGTTTGAGCTGCTATCTAATTGTGGGCGCGATGTGATTATTGTTTCTGGCCAAGATGTAGAAAAGATTAAATGGCAGAGTAATAACCTCAATGCATACGTACTCGGACAAAATGGCAATCATGCGTACGACTTAGACGGTATTGAACTCTGGAATTTCCCGCTTGAGCCCCATCATCGTGATCAGATTCTTGATCATATTTCTGAAATCATGGCTATTCTTGATCATGAGGTAAATCATGATTGGAATCCAATTGAAGATCGTGGCGCACAAATAACCTTTAGTCCGATCGGTAACACTGCGCCAGTAGATGTAAAAAGCACTTACGATCCAGACCGAAAGAAGCGTAATCATTTTTTAAATACCATCCCCTTCGCTTCTCCTGATTTGATTGTTAAAATCGGTGGCTCTACTAGTTTGGATTACATTCACAAAGATAGACACAAAGGCACAAATGTGAAGCGCTTGATTGATTTGCTTAGTTGGGATAAAGATGAATGCATCTATTATGGAGATGGGCTATACCCTGGCGGCAATGATGAGGCTGTGATCGGTGTTATTGATACTGTATTGGTTCAAGATCACTTAGATACTTACCAAAAACTACAAGAACTACCTAAATGAAAAATCCCCATTGGGGATTTTTACATTACCTCGATATTGACTTTTTGTTCAGCATTTATCAAACAAGCTTTTAACTCAGCTGTCTCAGTCCAGCCACACTGACCACTTACTTGTCTTTCACAGGTGGTATTTTGATAGCAGGCATAGCTTTCTCGCCACTCACAGGTGCTGGCAATATCTGGTGAATCAGTACACAACTGCCCGCTACAACCGCCGACATAACACGGTGAGTTTTTAAGTGGCTCTGGTTTCGGTTCTTTTACAACTTCATCATTTGGTTTTTGTTCTTCTTTTATGTCGGGTGTAACAATGTCCGAACTGGGAGATTCCGGTGCCTCAATCTTATCTGTTGTCTCAGACTCAATCACGTGTGGCTGATTGATTTGACTAGTAGAACTTTGTGAACGAACAGATAGAGAGACTACTGTGATAGTAAGTAGCAATACGATAAGCGCTAATGATCGCTTGCGTAGTAACATGTCCTTAAACTATATACTCTTTAGACTGGTTTTACAACAAACTTGGCTGTACCAAGTAGACCGTCACTGATGTTATTGATTGTAGTTTCCGTAATTTCTCGCTTAGCCTCCTTGGTGTTAAAGGCCATATGAGGTGTCATGATAACGTTTGGCATATCAAGTAGCTCGTGCTCAGCCGCAAAAGCCTTCCAGACGCTCACGTCAAGATTGTCTGATTCAATTAGCTTCATCTCATCCTTCATATACTCTTCGCCTTCATAGACATCTAGGCCAGCTCCAGCAATTATCTTATTTTTAAGGGCTTTCACCAAAGCTATAGTATCTATTAGCGTTCCTCTTGAGGTATTTATAACAATTGCTGTTTTTTTCATAGTTGCCAGTGACTCTGCGTTTAGCATGTGGTGGTTTTCGGGTGTAGCCGGTACGTGAAAGGTCACAATATCACTTTCAGCCAGCACTTCACTTAGTGGCGCATATTCAAAACCATAAGCCTGAGCAAAAGTTTCATTTGGATACAAATCAAAGGCTTTTATCTTCATCCTAAAGCCATGCGCAATTTCGCACACTCTTTTGCCAATAGCACCGGTACCGATAACGCCTAAAGTCTTTCCGCACAAATCAAAACCTTCATGATTTACTACATCCAAATTACCTTCAGTTCGTAGCAGCTGATACATCGGATAAGCTTGTCTTGATAGGGCTAGCATTAAGGCAAAAGCATGTTCAGCCACTGTTTGTGAGCCATAATGAGGTACATAATTAACACTAATGCTCTTAGCATTAGCATGAGCAATATTAACATGATCGTATCCGGTAGAACGCAGAGCGATCATTTTTAAGTTAGGCATCATATCCATCATCTCGGCTGTCACCTTTGAATCTACAAAAACAGAAAGTATATCAGCATCAATGATTTCAGTCGGTACATTATCTCGGATAGGAGTAGGATAAAAAACATAATCATGTTCTGGTAACAACTCACGAACAATAGCCTCCTCGCCGACATATGGCGCCACATATGCAATTTTCATTTATATATTATAGCATTTGTGTTTTGTTGATACCGATTAAAATGCTCTTAGACCAAGTAATTGTGCTCGACCTTGTCTTAGTACCCACTCTTCAGTGGGAGTGAGCGGAAAAGCTATTTTATTTTTACAGTATATTTCATTGATTGTCTTCCTAGTGGTTAGGTATACATAGCCAGATGGTACAGTCATTCCCCATGGATCAAGAACCTCCGCTCGATATTTCTCTTGAAAATTCATTACCGCAACGTGAGTATCATAATCGAAGATACCACTGGCAGCGATGGACAATCCCAAGTGCTCGTTTAGAAAAGTTTGCAGCTTTTTAACCTCATCACCATCATTCATTGTAGATGCCTGTCTACTAAACTTTGTTAAATATGGCACGCAAGTCTCCACTATCCCTGCTACCAAAGGAAATAGATTATTGCTGACAATCATGACGGTACTAGTGGCCATATTTGAGTTATAGACGTTATTACTATTGGCTTTTCGTTGACGATGATTTCCTACCACTTCAGCTGTGTTGGTATAGAGGCCAGCACTGCTTGAAGCACTGAAGTTGGTGGTGTAAGTAACGGTAATGTTTTCACTTTTTAGAATTGTGCCTAAATTCCAAAACTCCTCATGAACAACCTTTCCGCTAGCATCCCTGAGTGTATCAAATAGTATGGCGTTATAGAGTGGGCCACCAGAATTTTCAATCACAATTTCGTAGTTGACCGAATCAGGCACCACCACACTATCTGTGTCGCCGATTTTTGTTAGTTTGATTTTTGCCGCCTGGGTGCTGCCACCACCGCCCGAACTTCGATTAATGACACCTGACTCCACCTGGATAGTGTCACTATTATTTTCATAATCATCCTCAGTCTCCTTGGCAGTTACATTAGCAGTTAGTGGTATAGGAGTAATAGCACTTTTTGGTAACGCTGTATTTACCGTGGTTCTATATGTTATATCCTTGCTCTCACCCGGCGCTAGGTCACCAATATTAATCCGCACAGCACTCCTTAATGGAGTCTTTTCGGCTATGTCTTTATCTGTGAAGATCAGCGTGTCTTTATTGAACTCATTTTCAATACTAACATTGCTGGCTCTGGTATCACCGAGGTTTGAAACGGTGAAGGTATAGTCTACTGCCGAGCCTGGCATAATTGGTGTATCTGGCGAAGAGGCTTTTACACCCACCCACAAATCTGGACGGCCAAAGGCGATATTTCCATCCCAATCACCAAATATGTCGAAGATTAACAATGCCCAATTTTGGCTCAAGATGTTTAGATTAGCCAGATTACTAATACTAGCGCTGGCGTACGCATCACCGGTGGTAATATCGCCACCATCTTGTGAAGAAATTTTATTTGCCCCAGTAAGCGCAAAAACGGAAATGTTGTTGTTTATGGTAGCAGTATTGTTATTACTGGTTTGGTATAGACTTCCGTCAGGATTACCAAAGCTCTGATCGTCACTGCTGTATATCGTGACTCCGCCTGCTGATTCACTCCAGAGCATATTATTCGGTAAACCAAGGATGTCACCAGACCAATTGCCGTGAACTCGTAGCAGTAGTAAGAATGAGTCAGCTCCAACCAAATTTTGGTTTACTTGGTTATTAATAGAGGCATCAGCTACGGCTGTGCCGGTATTTATATTTCCCCCAGCAGCCTCATTATCGCCTGTGTCTGCCACAACATTAGTATTGTTGTTTACTTCGGCCGTATTGGTGTTATTTGAAGAACCCCTGAAGCCAATTGATTTAAATAAGTCCTCCAAAAGTTCAGCCTTCGGCAACACTAAGTCACCCATCATGTCACCCAGATTATTGATAGATACAACCAAGTAATTTGAGTCGGTGATATTGGTGTTGGCCATATTAAGAACATTGGCTATGGCGTAGGCATCGCCAGTATTTATACTGGTCGCACCACCAGTTGCAGTGTTCTGACCTGAGTTCGCCCTGACAACCACATTGTTTGTGATATTGGCCACATTATTTGTAGTTGATTGGTATATCACTCCCCCTTCACCACAAACCACACCTACACAAGGCGGTGTAGAAACCGAGTTGGTCTCATCAAAAACACTAAAGAGATTTCTAATATCAAAAGTTGATAGACCAAAGGTGGTAAAGAATTGAATAAATCCGTTTGAGTTCAGAATGTTGGTATTTACCAAATTTACAATATTAGCCACCGCAAAAGCATCACCGGTCACAATAGTGGCCATACCTTCTGTGGCAATATTATTTTGCCCGGTTTCTGCACTACTGGTGGCATTAGTAGTAGTGGTGGCACTGTTGGTGGCATTTATATCAACTGTGTTCAAATCAACAAACTCAAAATAGAGACCTTCCTCGGTTGAAGTAGCAGAACTACCCTCATTCACCACTTCTTCAGGAGCCACAAATTGATCAGTCTCATTTTCATTAACTATGGTTTCTGAATTTAAAATTGACACTGCCTCACCGGTATCAATAGTTGTGTCCGGAGGAATCTCCTCGGCCATGAGTAAGTTTATGTTTGGTAATGGCATGACCAGTGCTAGTACCAAAGCCGCAAACCTTAGGCAATACGGCGCTTGGTTTGATTTAATACTATACATAGATACTTTTTATAACGACTGGTCTATAGCCAGTCGACTAATAAGCTCTTGGAGCAGGGCAATAATTTCGAGTAAGCTGTTCCGTTGGGTTTTTAACAAATCCCCTGCCTCAGATACGGCGCTAATTACGACTATTCCATTTTCAGAATTGTATTCTGATGAGTAATTGATATTTCCAGTTGAACTACTCGCTTGGTAGTCCTCAACCAAAACTCCGTTCCGAATAGTGCGCACCTCAACCGTGGCCCCGCTTGTTTGACCACTACTTGATTTGACCGTCACGTTGTTGGTGACAGTTGTGGCCAAAAGCTGAGTCGGCATAAGCACTACTGTACAGACCAGAGTCAATAATGTCGGCTTAATACTACAATTAATTTTTTGTTTCATAGCCCTTCTAAAGACAACTATGCTTGATAGCGGTCTTTATGAAGGGGGGAAGTCAATTTCCCCCACCCCACGCCGCGGAAACATACTGTGATGTCAGACCTGCTAGCGTACTATGCGAGTCACATTACGATTCACAACGTTAGTAATCAGACCATCTGCCTGGCTGACACCAGTAGTAACCTCACCCGCTGTTCCACCATTACCACCAGCTCCACCATGTCCACCGGCGGCGCTATTGTCAGTAGTATTGAAAAGGAACCACCAGAAGCCACGATTGCGACTGGTACTAGCGTCCCCGCCATTACCACCCTCTTCGCCATCGCCACCTCTTACATCATTATCTCCAGTCTCAGCTTCCACCTCTAGGGTGTTTGAGACTGTAGCGCTGTTGGTGTTTCTAACGGTAGTATCTTCACCACGACCAAAGAATCGTGAAAACATACTTCCTTCGTCATCACAGCCACAGCCAGAGATGCGAGTAATGTTTCGGTTGATGTCATTGTCGATAGTGCCAATAGCTACAGCTGCTCCTGTATCTACTGATCCACCACCGCCACCTGTACCACCAGTTCCGCCATTACCACCAGTAGCGTCTCCGCTAGATGAAGAGGCATCACCTCCATTACCACCCTCCTCACCATCACCACCATCACCACCATCAGCATCATTGTCTCCAGTCTCAGCCTCTACTTCTAGGTTGTTGGTTACCACTGCATTATTATTATTTTCTACAGTAGTATCATCACCTCCACCCATAAAAGCTTGTGCTGATTGAACACCAAAGGCAATCGTAATCGCCATGGCCATAGCCATCGCTGCTAATAGGGTTGATAATTGAATAGTTTTTGTCATACCTTACTTTAATTACAATTTTTTAATTAAATGTTTAACAAAGTTACAAAGAAGTATTGAAGAAAGTGGGCAGACACTTTTTTCGATACTTACCGTAGCCTGTGCAGATCTCAAGCCTGATCCGCACAGAAAAATGGGTGAATCACTTTTCGGTGCGGACCAAACCTTTGGATATTTTTTGCACACCATGCTAAGCCCTTAGAAAAGACTTTAGTTTGTGCGGCTGTTGTTCATAGCTTTCTAAGAAGCCACGATTTGCATCAGCCAGCAGAGCTACTACGTCCATATCGGTTACTGGATTGTAGTCAACATAGTAAGAGCTAGTTTTACCTTTAAACTGATGATCATCCAGCCCCACAATTACATTGTCGGCCACAGATCTAAGTTCACACACAACGTCATGCGCAGCGACAGGACTAGCAATAATAATTTTTTCTGGCCACTGATTTTGGATACTCATAACAGCCGCTCGCATAGTTATGCCAGTTTCAATACCATCATCTACAACAATAGCTACTTTATCTTCAGCTGATACAGACGGGAGCCCGCCCTTGTATAACTCACGTCTTCGGTCGGCCTCATTTAACTTTTGTTTAATTTCATATCTAAGCCACTCCTCACTCAGTCCATACAAACCACACTCATCTCTTACCTGTTCGCCACCTTCAGCGACAGCACAGATGCCGTAATGATGGCTAATTGGATGACTAATTTTTTGGACTATCACTAAGTCCAGTGGCAGATTTAGCTCTCTAGCCACTTCAAAGCCAATTGGTACCCCGCCTTTAGGCAAAGCGTACACAATAGTGTTCTTTGTAGTATAAGGTCGTAATTTTTGTGCCAGCTGTGCACCAGCAGCGTATCGGTCGAAGAACATAGGTAAATTAAAGTTAATGATTAACATCCATCTTTAATAATCTATGTTGTACAAAACAATTTCTTTTCAGTTGGAGAAGCAAATTGTTATAAGGTACTTCGTAAAGGACAAATCCTGAACACGACTATTCTTAGCCGCTTTAAATCAACCTGAGTCTGAAATTATCAGACCCGAAACAAAACCACCCAGTTTTGTTTATTGGTGTTCCAATTTATGGATACCAAACTTAATACTCAAAGAACAGTCTGTGTACGAGTATGCATTCTCACGAGCGAGACCACTCTACCAAAACTGTCTTTAAAATTTCTATAACACATATTTTTTACCTGTATAGTACAGGTAAAAAAACAGCCAGTATGCAGAGCTGTTTTAGGTACATAAAATTATAAAAATATTTTTTGATCAAACCACTTAACAACATTAATGTTGTTAAGTGTCTACAAATCTTCCCAGACTCGATCAAAAAACATATTAGTTGATAAAGCCATACCTTCATCATAAAAATGAATAGCGATTGACTCAACCGGATTCAACAAAATTATTACAACTTCACTATCAAAGACAATATAGGTCACTTTAAGCAAGTGTTCATCAGTACAGACCCTGAGTCGACCACGGCCACTGGCACCCAAGGTTCTTAATTGTTGAACAAAATCACTATCGTTAGATATAAGCTGGACTGGAACAGTTTTGCCAAAAATGTCTTTTAAAAACTCTTGCACTATGTCGTAACTCAAATGTTTGCTGAGCTCATCTACTGAACCAATGATTTTAATTGGATACAGCGACTGCTTTATATGGTCAAAGAGCAAGCTTATATTTGAGCGACCATTATAGTACTTTAGAACAGGTCGATTTTTTGATTCATGCTGTATTGCCTGCAAATCAGGTAGTAGCTTTTTCATCAATGCCTCTTTTTCGTGCAGTTCTGTTAGAAACCGACTAGGATTTTCGGCAATCCATACCTGATGTTGTCTTTTCTGACATAAACTAACCAGTCCTTTCTTTTGCAAATCACTTACTACCAATTGAGTGGTAGAGCGTGGCATATCCGACTCTCTAGCTATGTCAGATATTGTTCCCTCTCCCATTTTAAGCATCGATAAATAAACCGTGATTTCATTATGGGGGTACCCTAACTGCTCAAGTGCGCGTTGAATGTGCATATTACAAACTTAACTAGTAAGCATGCTCGCTCATTTCTACATCTTGACGGTTTAACTGAGTATTTATTAGTACAGATTACACTTAAAATTGTACGCTGAATTATAGGCAAGTCAATGGTGGTGTGTTGGGGTGTCTACTTAGTGAATCGGTCACTCTCGTGGATAATTTCTTCGCACTCCGGTGCTTGAAAATATCACACTCGCTCGACCCCCACTCGCGTCGGCCCAGAGGGGCCCCGACGCTTAGGTTCGATTCCCCTACCAAGCACCCCCTCATTACAAAAATTCTCAGCAAGAAGCTGAGAATGTTTTGCAATGGTGGACCCTAGGGGAATCGAACCCCTCACCTCTTCCATGCCATGGAAGCGCTCTACCAAATGAGCTAAGGGCCCAAATTAATTGGGTGGGAATATTATACTTATAGTAAATAAAAAAACAAACCACCTAAAAGGTGGTTGTTCGAAAACCAAGGCTAGGCTTGGTTACTGAAGTGTTCACGGAGAGCTTCAGCATGCAGCTGGGCTGGCCAACGATGAACCGGTGGGTCGGTGGCTTCTTCTGCAAAAAGTTCATACAGGTTCAAAACCAACGTCACCGTGATCGACGATTCCATAACCTGAAGCCCTGCTTCGCGGAGAACCTCAACCATGACCGTTCTCGGATTATCGACGAGGTTACCCATGAAGCTGGCCTCACTTTGAATGCGCCTGACTTGATAAAGGCGCATTGCGTCGACAACAGCCCTGTTGTAACAATCAAACTTGAAGCCGGAAGCACCAGCCATCTGGGCCATTCGTACCAATTCTCCCGCCGGGTGGTATGTAGACTGTGTTGAATGCATCATTCTGACTCTCCAGTTCGTTGAAAGATCTGCCCGTCGCATATTAGACCAACTAGTCGGTGTCGTCAAACTCCGACTAAGGCACTATAAGCATGGCGTCACCAAAAGAATAAAAGCGGTAGTTATGTTCGATAGCTTCTTTATATAAATCAACAAGTTTTCTTTTGCTACCCTTATCTTCTATAAAGGCTTGGACAAGGCACATAAGGCTTGATTTAGGTACATGAAAGTTGGTCATCAGCACATCTGGGATAGTGAAATGATACGGCGGAAATATAAAAATATCTGTTTCACCATTCTTACCTTCACCTTTAAGCACTGCCGTTTTGGCGCTTTCTAGAGTTCGACAAACCGTAGTACCTACCGCCACCACCAAACGCGAGCTGGCTTTGGCCTCAGAAATTAATGCGGCAGTTTCTTTTGGTACGACATAGTGTTCAGTATGTAGTTTCTTTGACTCAAAATTTTCTGCAAATATGGGAGCAAAAGTACCAAGCCCTACCTGTAAGGTAGTGGTAGCTATCTCTACTTGAGCCTGTTTGAGGTTTTGGAGTAAAGCCGGAGTAAAGTGTAGTGAGGCTGTCGGCGCAGCTACAGAAGGAGCATTATTGGCAAAAATTGTCTGATACTGATTACGCTTTTGTGTTTCACTAACCTCGGTTTTGATATAGGGTGGAAGCGGTGTATGGCCAATATCGTTTAGCAGCTTTAGTAATTTATTTCTGCCAGCTTCAAAATGAAGCAACATACTTTTTTCATGATCTTCTACAACCACAAAGGTCTCCTTATCTACATAAATTTTATCGCCAATGCGTACTCGTCTATTTACCAAAGCCCTTACCTGACCTTCAATTGTTATACCCAAATCGACAAGTACTAGCATTTCAATACTCTCACCAGTCTCAATCTTGCCAAATATTCTGGCTGGTAAAACTTTGGTATCGTTTACCACCATCAGCGACTGCGGTATAAGACACGGTAAGTCCGCTACAGTAAGATGCTCAACTCGATTACTACCTGCGTGGTACACAAATAGCTTGGCTGATTCTCTTGGTTCGGCAGGAGTGGTGGCAATGTGTCGTTCACTGATACTGTATGCAAACTCATTTAAACTATTCATAATCGGCTATATTAGCTAATTATACGTCTAAATACAAAAGACTGGCCAGAGTGGCCAGTCTTTTGTTCTATCTTAGTTCTAGGCGTACTACCTCTGCACCTTCCTCGAGCATGTTACCTGTCACCTTAGCTGTCTGCATTTCATTTAGAGTGTTTATGTCACAACTTCCTGAAGTACCATCAACCGCCACACAAACTGAACTAGTTGAGAATATTAGCGGCGCTACATAACCCATAGTGCCATTTTGTGAGAAGACAAGATGCCACTGACCACTCACATACGGAGCCTGCATCGATTTTAGTAGGTAGCCGTCTTGTTCAAAACTGAACTCGCTTTCCGGCGCTACTTCACCGCTACTACAGGTGATACTGGTGATTGTCCATGCCGCACTTCCCTTTTCTAATCTAACGATAGCTTGGCTAAATGGTGTACTGCTTGAAGCTGTACGATTTAGAATAATCACCTCTGCTTTTTCAGGTAGTTCAAAAAGTAATTTGGCACCAATTTTTTCAGGTGTAGAAGCTTGGCAAAAAAATGGATCAGGTGTCTCATTTCGCTTGGCTAGTAGGTTTTGTTTAACTTGTGGGCTTAGAATTAAATCATTAATTAATTCTGAATCATAAGGATTGGTGGTAGTGCCTTTTGCCATGGCTAACCAGTCACTGTAAAAGTCCAGGGCTGTATCAAGTGGAGCCGGTATTTCACGCACCTTTTCTTCTTTAGTAAAAGTCATTACACCTGACTTAAATGCCATTGCTAGTGACACCACCAAGACAATAACAGCCAAACCTAATAAAAGTATTTTTCGTTTATTCATAGCTTCTAATTGTATCAAAATGGCCAATTAAAAAAAGCACCCCACAATGGTGGGGGCTTGTACCTTCGCTTTAACTGAAGCGTTTGAGGGCGGCCATAGTCAGTGATTCATTCCATTTCTCGGGACGCATCAAGGGTGTTTTAAATGTTGAAACCTGCGCAATATGGTACACAAGATCAACCACAGCCTGGTCTTCCTCTTCAAGAATCCAACCAGCTTCTTTGGCAGCTTGTGTAATCTGTATCTTTGCTGGCAGATCTACCACTCTACGCTTGTACAAACAATACAGGCCACAAATCTTGATGATGACATCCACAAACTCCTTCTTGGGTGAATTGTCATAACCCTTATTAATCTGCCTCATAAAGAGCTCCTTGTCTAAGTTGTTGAGACGCCTCGGACATAGTACCAAAAAAGTGGTTGTAATGATATTTTTATTGTTGATGATTTGTGGCCAGGTAAATAATGAAGATGCAACACATGACACAACCGAGAAGATTCGGTCACGCTTAGGGATGATTTATTTTGTGGTCACGAGTTACTAACCTTAATTATTCGCTCCGCTCTAATTCTAGTAAGTACTCTCGACCCCGGCGCGCTTGTTCGCAAGCTCACATCGTTTACGCCTTCCACAGCTGTCGCAAGTGACATTGGTCACTTGCTAAACAAATAAAACCCTTCACAATTTAGTGAAGGGTTTTATTTGTTTTCAGCTGTGGACCCGAGAAGATTCGAACTCCCTGCCTCCTCAGTGCAAATGAGGCGCTCTACCAAGTGAGCTACGGGCCCAGACGAACTTAAAGATATCTCTAAGTTCGGGCTATAATACGTTTTTGTGGGCTCTAAGTCAAGCGGCTTATTCAGCTGCGATAAGTACCCAAGGAGCACTAAGATTCGCTGAATAGAGGCTTCCTACCTTTAGTCCTAGTGATGTCCAGATTACGTCACCAGCTTCAGTTACAGTTAGTTCTACAGCCTCACCCTCAAGGGTAACTGGGTAAATACGGTCGGCTTTTACGTCATAAACATAAGCGACGCAGCTTTCGCTATCAACATCATGCTTTTCACAGAAAAATGCAAAATCTGTGTCTTTTGAAACTATGTATGGGAGTTGGCCATAGTGATAACCCTGCTTAATATCAGAAGTATCAGCTTGTAGCTCACTGGTTTCTGGATTGAAAGACAAAGTATTCTCTGTGCCATTAACCGAAACGTTAAGCAAGCCATCTTCATAGGTAAAAGCTACAGCCGGTGCTGTTTCTTCTGACTTAGGTGCCGGCTCGGCCTGTGGCGGCACCGCATTGATAGCGGTAGCGCTACTACCCTCACCAGAAGGTAGATTTACCACATCTGGACTTACTGTAAATTCGTTATAAAGAATAAAAGCGGTTACGAAACCGATTACGTATGAAGCAGTCACAATAGCTGCTTTTTCATGTCTTGAACCAATCATATTAATATTATTATACAAAATTATAAGTAAGTAGCCATCGCTTCTTAACAGGTAGCCGTATCTATCAGGTGTTGAATCAGTCTCTTAACGTCCAGCCCAACAGCAGCGGCAGCTTTAGGATATAGGGACTCGGAGGTTAGGCCTGGCAAAGTGTTCACCTCAAGAAAGTAAATACCGTCGTTGCCGATAATGAAATCGCTACGTGAGTACTGTGATAAATCAAGCTCACTATGCACCTTAGCTGTGATTTCAGCTATCTGGTCACGCTCACTAAAAGAAAATCTAGCTGGGCAGATCTCTTGTGATTTGCCGTCGTATTTTGATTCAGTGTTAAAGAAAGGTGAATTTCTTGGTGGCACAATCTCAACAGTTGGAAAAACGTACACGTTTTGGTCGCGGAAGTTTTCAAGAACTGCTGAAGTGGCTTCTTTACCACGTATATACTCCTCAACTAAAACCCTTTCGTTTTTGGTCAATGCTTCAGCCAAAGCATCCACTAGCAAGCTGCTGCTGCGAACTAGATTAACACCAAAAGAAGATCCACTTGCCACTGGCTTAATGATATATTCTGGGCCAAAATCGTTGGTAATCTGACCGGCAATAGCTACCAAATCATCGAGTTCCTCACTGCCAACCTCTCTGTCTTTGGCCATTTTCACACCCTTGTCTTTTAATGATTCTTTAGTTAGTCGCTTATTGAAGGCTATAGCAGAAGGAAAGGCTCTACTACCAGTAAAAGGAATATGCATGCGCTGAAGCATCTTCTGTACTTCACCGTCCTCGCCATAGGCTCCATGCAGAGCAATAAAAACCACATCTATGGCTTGCAAAACACCTTCTGGTGAACGCACGATGCCCTCATCTAGCCATTCGCCACTGCGAGTTATGACCACATCTTTTACTGGGAAGCCTAATTCGAGGAGTGAGGCAATAGCAGTAGCGCCAGTACGCATCGAAACAGCATGCTCTTCGCTTGGCCCCCCACGTAAAACTGCCACCCTTTTATGACTCATGATTAGGGTATTTTAACACAGTTAAAAACAAATAGGCTTGACTCTCCCCTACTTAAGGCGATTTTTTCTGGCAAATTTGCGGTGATAATTTATAGCAAAACGGTGTGCTTCAGCATTGGCTAATAAAATATCAAAGGAGTGAGTAGTAAGAATAGCTTCTGGCGCAATTATGCGAGCGGCTTTATGTCTATCATCTTTTACTACCGAAACGACTTGTATACTTAATTTTTTAGCCTCTAGTACGCTTCTGGCAGCATTAATCTGGATATCGTTACCGTCAACCACAATTAGCTTAGGAAGTGGCCACTCATCGTGCTCTAGTCGTCTTTCGAGCACCTCTCTTAAGGCCCCTGGGTCATTAGCATCCTTTTGGGTACGTATTTTAAACTTACGGTATTCGCTACGTTTGGATTCACCGTTTTTTACTACTGTCATTACACCCACCATATCTTTACCCTGTAGATGAGCAATATCATATGCTTCTACTCGCCAAGCTAGGCCTCGCTCTTCATTGTCTCTATCAGCTTTAATTAATGACACGTCCTCAATATGCCTTAAGGCGAAAATCTGCTTTTTAATTTGGTTGGCTATTTCAAAGGCTTCGGCTTTGGCGGCCTTCATCATATCTCGCTCTAGCTCCTTGATAATCTGTTGTTTTTTTCCATCAAAAAATAGTTTTAAGTGTCTGATGGTACGCAAATAACTATCCTTGTCTGTTAACTCAGGATAAAGACCTATTTGTCGATTGAAGTCAATTTTTCCTCGGGTAAGTTTGGTTTTCTCTTGGCCAATTGGATCTTTTGTATCATAAAAACGAAACAGTTTTCTAATTATCTTGAGGGCATCTCTAAGTAAGGTGCCGCTGGGGTACGGTCCAAACTCATACTTAATTTCACTTTTAGAAAAACGCTCATGGAGATCACGTTCACGCACCACCAGAACTCGTGGCCACTCTTCATTGGTGATAATGACCCGATTATAACTCTTATCGTCCTTACTTTTGGTGTTGAATTTTGGTTTATGGCTACGTATTAAGTTAGTCTCTAAAATAAGTGCTTCAAGTACACTATCGGTTTCTGTCCATTCAATATCCTTAGCCTCAAAAACCATGTCAGAGATTAGTTTTGAACGCTTATCTATAAGATCAGGCGCAAAGTAGCTGCGCACTCGGCTTTTGAGGCTGGTGGCTTTACCAATGTAAAAAATCTCCTTGTTTTTGCCAAGGAAAAAATATACGCCAGGCGAATCAGGTAAATCCAACTTTTTTAAGTCTTCTTTTGTCATTCTAAGATATGCTACATCAGCTTAGCTAAAGTACCAAACAAAAGCACACCAGATGTGGTGTGCTTTTGTTTAAAGAATTTTTTTGAGATATTGTCCGGTAAATGATTTAGGATTTTCAGCCACCTCTTCTGGTGTGCCTTTGGCGATAATTTCTCCACCACCAGCCCCACCTTCTGGGCCGATATCGATTAGATAGTCTGCTGACTTAACCAAATCAAGATTGTGCTCAATCACCATTACGGTATTTCCCTGATCAACCAGTGTTTGTAGAATCTCAATCAACTTACGAACATCTTCATAGTGAAGACCAATAGTGGGCTCATCAAGAAGATATATGGTTTTTTGGGTATGTGGCTTGTATAGCTCAGAAGCAATTTTTACACGCTGAGCTTCTCCTCCTGAGAGAGTAGTAGCACTTTGACCTAGCTTGAGGTAACCAAGGCCTACTTCTAAGAGAGTACGCAACCTCTCTTCAATCGCTGGTACATCCTTAAAGAACTCATACGACTCCTCTAGGGTCATTTCAAGAATCTCGTGAATATTGCGCTTGCGGTAAGTCACCTCAAGTGTTTCTTTAGTGAAGCGTTTACCTTCACAGACGTCGCAGGTTACATAAACTGTTGGCAGGAAGTGCATTTCTACAGCAATCTCACCATTACCCTGACAGGCTTCACAGCGCCCACCTTTAACGTTAAAACTAAAGCGACCAGGTTTCCAACCACGAGCTCTAGCTTCACCAGTAGCAGCAAAGAGATCACGAATATGAGAAAAGGCCCCTGTATAAGTAGCTGGGTTACTGCGGGGTGTACGACCAATTGGTGACTGATCAATCAGACACGAACGACTGAGATACTCGGTACCGGTGAAGGTTGAACAATTATAAGTATGTGGGGTACGGAACTTCTTCTCTAGACGAGACTTAAGATTTTTATCTACAATCTCATACATGAAAGTAGACTTTCCAGAACCAGATACACCAGTTACACACACCAGACGACCTAGTGGAATATCGACGTTTAGGTTTTTAATATTAAAGGCTTTACCACCTCTAATTTTAATTGAGCCTTTTTCACTATCGCGACGGGGCGGAACCGGTATGCGCTTAGTACCACGCAAATAATCCAAAGTAACAGACTTACTATCGTTTTTAGGGGCATCTAGAAGCTTCTGTAGATAATCAGCCACTATCACTTCCCCACCATGCACACCAGCGCCTGGGCCGATATCAATTAGGTAATCAGAGGCATAAATAGTGTCCTCATCGTGCTCTACGACGATAATGGTATTTCCCAGATCTCGTAGTTCGGTCAGGGTTTGAATGAGTCTGTCGTTATCACGCTGATGAAGACCAATGGTTGGCTCATCAAGCACATAAAGTGCACCTACCAAACCCGAACCGAGTTGTGAAGCTAGACGAATACGCTGTGCCTCACCACCAGAGAGGGTGTTGGCCCGGCGACTAAGAGTGAGATATTCAATACCCACATTATTCATAAACTGTAGTCGCTCAATAATCTCTCTGAGGGCCGGCCAGGCTATTTCCTCCTGCTTTTTGGTCAGCTTGAGGTTATCAATAAACTTAGTAGCCTCTTTAACTGTCATATCAGTAAAAGCCACGATATTGATACCCAGATCCTTTTTACCGTCACCACCTAGGTACACACGCATGGCCTCTGGTCGCAGTCTTGCTCCATTACAAACCGTACAAGTGTCGTTTTGAAAAATACCTACCACCCCAAGACCATTACATTCAGGACAGGCACCATAAGGTGAGTTAAAAGAGAAAAGCCGAGGCTCAACCTCAGGAAAAGAAGATCCGTCAACTGGACAAATAAACTTAGCCGAGAGCGTACGTACATTTCCGTCCGGACTTTCGATTTTGACTAAACCATTTGATTCGTGAAGGGCTCGCTCCACTGCTTCAGAGAGACGCTCGCGAGAACCCTTAGGATCATCAGTAAATTCACTAACATATATCTCATCTACCAGGACATCAATATCATGACGCTTGGTTTTGGTGAGAATAATCTTTTCACGGAGTTGCTTAATTTCGCCATCAATTTTGACAGTTTCGTAACCCTTACCAAGCAAGTCGTATAGCAATTGATAATATTCTCCCTTACGACCAACTACTACCGGCGAGAAGATTGAAACGCGACCCTTAGAAAGTTCAATCCCCATTACCCTTTCGCTTTGCTTTTTGGTAGCAGTTTGTACCTCTTTAGTTTCGATTGATTTGAGAATAATACCTAAAATCTCATCTTGTGACAGACGTTCAATTGGCACATCCACATCAAGACAGTATGGCTGTCCTACTCGAGCATAGAGAATACGCAAATAGTCATATATCTCAGTAATAGTCGCTACTGTTGAGCGAGGGTTTCTTGAGGCAGATTTTTGATCGATAGAAATAGCGGGTGAGAGGCCAGATATTTCATCTACGTCTGGCTTTTGCAGCTTATTAAGAAATTGTCTAGCGTATGGCGAAAGAGACTCAACATAACGACGCTGTCCTTCAGCAAAGATGGTATCAAAAGCCAAAGATGACTTACCCGAACCTGAAGGGCCGGTAATAGCCACCATCTTACCGCGCGGCATTTCAACATTAATATTCTTCAGGTTGTGGGTGCGGGCGCCACGAATAACAATCTTATTACCTTTAGTGTTTCCACCATCCACCTCCCATTCTGTTTTATTTTTATCTTGCTTTTTTGCCATATCATAATGCCTTCGCCTGGTGGTGAAGGTGTGTTATAAGCAGTATATCTATTTTATTATAAGTTGCAAAAGCACTTTAAGAAACGGCTCTTAAACTCCCCTTTACCTTTGGTGTAATAAGACCGCTCAACATTAGCAGCAAAAATCCAAAAGCCACCAAAGCTACAGCCGCCGTGGTTATCGGTGCAAAGTTTTTGCTTCCAACTAACTTATTTATAACCGTTCCCTCACCAGAGAGTACAGAGGCGACGAGTTTATTGTCGCTAACAGTAAACTCAACAGGAGTAGTCACTGCAGCCAGATTACCCTTGGCGTCACCAAGCATCGCAATCACACTATGTTTTCCGTTAGGAATAACATTTTCAAGAGTATAAGCAAATACTCCTTCAGCATTGGCTTTAATAAAACCAGTAGTACTCAAAGATGGAAACTCTAACCAAACAGTGGCATGAGGGACTGTTTTACCTCTTACCAGTAAGAATAATGAGTCAACGCCAGATCCAACAGCCTTTACCCCCTCTACTGATTTAATTTCTATTACCTGAGGATTAATTAGTTCGGCCAAAGAACCAGCGGCACTAGGGAGACCGCTGACATCATACTGAGCCGGGTTAGAGCCAGTAACAACTTCCACACCGTCAATCACTCCATCGCGGTCGGTGTCGGTTCTGTCAGGCTCACTTCCAAAAACTGCAATCTCATCAAAATCACCAATACCATCATTGTCGGTATCTCGAGCAGTTAGCTCATTGGTTTCAGCCATTATGCGCTCCTCTTCTTCCTTTACTCGATCACGCAAGGTTTGTAATCTCTGTGAAAGCAAAGTTTCGATTATTGGGTTTTTAATACCATTTTCGGCTAAGTAACTTTGATACAGAGATCGGTTTTGGAGACTAGCCAAGGTCAGTAGATACTTTTTATCACCCTGAACAGCAGCTGCGTATCTGAGCATGGCGGAATCAAGTATGTCGACAATATCACCAAGAGCTCTATCAGCGGTTTTTATCTCGGAAACCGAAGCAAAGGCTGACTCGTTGTTGGCAGCAAAGAAATCGGCTGTGGTACTAGAAATGTATGAGTAATACTTACTTCTGTTGCCTATATTGAGCTCGGCGGTGGTTAGTGACAACTCAACTTTTTCAGTAACTAGTTTTAGTTCTTCACTTTTTATAAGTGAAGCTGTATCTGGCACGGCTGGGAGATACGAAACTAATGGTGTTTTATACACAAGACCCTGTACCACAAATTGAGCAAATAACTGATGCTCAAAACGCGGCATATCAATAGCACTCAAACTAAATATCCATTCACCCTGTACTAGAGTAGCCTGTCCTAGCAAAACAGCATTATCAGCAAATGACGGCTTTGTATACACAGCCACTTCGTTTGGTGTGAAGTCACCTGTTTTGACACGCAAAAAAGTTGAATCTGCCAGACTTTCAACTCCAATAGCAAATGGATTATCTTGGCTTTGGGTAGCGTTCTCTACTTCAATTTCTACTTCACCATCAACTAATTCAGCCGAAAGCTCCATAGTGGTAAGGGTAGTCGTTGAAGAAGTAGCGCTCTCATATTCTTCTTTCATCGAAGGCAAATCAGGTTGTTCGGGAAGTTTGGTCGCAGCTTTTCCAGCCACTTTAAATTGCGAGCCTGTAAACTCATAAGAAACCCCACTTTCTTCTACTTTTGCCTTAACAAAATAAGAACCAGCTTCTAAATTCTGAAAGACAATTAAATATTTACGCTCATTTTCGGATATTGTTTCGATTGGTGTCAAATTATATTTTTTGCCACTTTCAATACCTTCAAGATAAACAATAGCCTCACCAGTTCTTTCATTTCTTACCGCCACATCAACATCACCAGTTAAGGTAGTTGGAACGGTATTTAAAAATGTAATAAGAGGAGCATCAGCCGGCAACTCTTTGTCGGACACATCAACACATGTAGACTCATCACCGCAAATAACAGCTGCACTATTATCTATTCCGGAATTTAGAATTTGAGTATAAGAAGCGAAAAGTGCACCCAAAAATAGAAAAGTATAACCACTAACTCTAGCAAGCTTACTAGCGCTTCTTGGTAGCTGGTGTTCATACCAAAGTTTGTATATTTCTAATTTCTCAAGCAATCGCAAACTAGCTGTTGAGGGCACAAAAACAGTTTCACTTACAATAGCCTCTTTAGTAATCAAGATTTGGTTTTCGGTTTTGGTTGATTTAGCTTTGGCAACAACCTTGCGCACTGCCTTAGATTTTGGCTTGCTTTCTGGAGATTTGGTGATTGCTTTAGCCGGGGCGGCTTTTTTAAGAGTAGAAGCTGCAGCCTTTTTAGGGCTACGAACAACAACCTTAACTTTTGGGGTTAAGGCTTCTTCTTTTACCTCCGGCTGATTCTTCCTTTTCAGCGTCGCCATCTTGAATATTATACACAAAACACCACCCAAATGGGTGGTGTTATTAACGTCTATCTTTTACTTCTTTTTAAGATTAGGTTAACCAAATCGCTTAAATCGGTAGTAGCTTTAACCATAAAGTCTTTAACATTTAATGTCTCAGCCCGCGCTCTCTCACCATCATCATCCTTGTTTGAAAAGATAATAACTGGCGTATCTGATACTGACGGTATATCACGCATATCAGACAAAACATCCATGCCGTGTTTGCCGGGGAGCATTAGATCCAAAATGATGACAGTTGGCTTGTATTCAAGAATGCCAGCTACTGCGTCGGTCCCAGAATTCCAAAACTGATGTTCAATACCACTTTTTTGCAACCGAATCGAGAGCAGATTTCTAAGAAGCGGATCGTCCTCAATAACCAAAAGTCGTACGTCTTTTATTTCAGCCGGAGTGGCTTCACTGGCTGCTTCGCTCAAATCAAGACTCTCCTTCTCACCAGGTGCAACTTTGTGCAGTATAGCCTCAATACGCAAGACTATTTGCATCATATCAAACTCGCTATGAGTTATATAATCTTGAATACCAGTTTTAAAGTAGCTTTTGTATGGTTCTGGCTCAGAACTTGAGGTAATAATAATTACGGGAATATTTTTAGTTAAATCATCAGCCTGCAGTGATTCAATCACCTTAGCTGGCTCAAGATCTGAAACCGTATCTTCAAAAATAACAATATCCGGACGAAGATTTAGAGTGTGTGAGACACCTTTATACGCAGTGGTAGCTGCTTGAACATTAGCTCCAGCAAATAGCAGCATTCGCTCAAGCGAATTAATCATTTGGACATCACCGCCGAACACCACAAAACTTTTACCGTGTACCTTATCTTTTTTTGCGATCATGGAATTTTAATTAATGTAGAAATATTATAACAGAGATACAGCACACAAGGTGTCTTTAGGTCTAACTATTTCTTTTTAGGCTTTAACGAAGCGTCCAAAACTCTTATTTCATCTCTAATGATGGCCGCTGTTTCAAAGTCTAGAATAGCTACTGCTTCCTCCATTTGCTCGCGCTTCTCCTTTAATACAGCTTTAGGATTTTTCTTAAATAGCTCCATATCAACCTTTAGTAAGGTATCTACCGTTTCATCATGTTCGGTACGCATCTGATCAGCAATAGATTTGATCTCTTTGGCAATAGTCTTTGGGGTTATGCCATGTTCTTTATTGTAAGCTAACTGAATTTCACGACGACGATTGGTTTCACCTATTGCGTACTTCAAAGCTGGGGTAATCTCGTCTGCATAAAGAACCACTCGACCATTTACGTTACGAGCCGCTCGACCAATTGTCTGAATGAGAGCTGTCTCACTTCGCAAAAAACCCGACTTATCAGCATCAAGTATTGCCACCAACTCTACCTCAGGTAGGTCAAGACCTTCACGGAGTAGGTTTACCCCCACCAAACAATCAAATTTACCGCGACGGAAGTCGGTCAAAATTTCGATACGCTCCAGAGTCTCCACATCAGAGTGAATATACTTAGTACTAATACCTCTTTCGGTCAGGAACTCAGAGAGATCCTCAGCCATCTTTTTGGTCAAGGTGGTAGTAAGTACTCTAGCTCCACTAGCAATAACCCTTATCGATTCCTCAATAAAATCTTTTACTTGGCCTTTATAATCTCCTTTTTCGGTCACTGGACGCAGATCAATAAGAGGATCCACTAGTCCGGTTGGTCGAATGATTTGCTCTACCATTGGTACGCCAGTTTCTTCAACCTTGGCATACTCATACTTACCTGGTGTGGCTGAGGTGTAGATGCATTGACCTACTCTTTCTTCAAACTCCGCAAAGCGCAGTGGACGGTTATCACGCGCTCCAGGTAGGCGGAAACCATGTTCAACAAGAGTGTCCTTACGAGACTTGTCACCAGCGTACATACCATTTATCTGTGGCAAAGTAACGTGTGACTCATCAATAATGGTCAAAAAGTCAGGCTGACCGTCTTCGGTGTGCGGGAAATATGAAAGAAGTGTATGTGGTGCTTCACCTGGTTTACGTCTATCAAAATACCGCGAGTAGTTTTCAATACCATTGCAGTAACCCACCTCACGAATGAGGGCCAAATCATGTTCTGTCCGGCGTCGCAGACGCTCGTACTCAAGCAGCTTGCCGTCAGCTTTAAACTGCTTTAGCTGCTCCTGTAAATCAAATTGAATTTCCTCAATAGCTGCTTTTCTTTCAAGTTCAGGAGTTACGAAGTGCTTTGCTGGAAACAAAAAGAAAGCTTCTGGTTCATCAATAATTTCTCTAGTCACGGCATCAATTTTAGTGATACCAGAAACCTTAAGACCAGTGAAACTTAGACGATAAATAACACGTTCGTTGGTAGGCATTATCTCTACTGTATTGCCAATCGCTCTAAACGTAGCCGGAGCGAGGTCAGCATTGGTGCGCTCAAAGTACATACCAATAAGAGTACGTAGCATTTCAGTTCGAGTTGTCTCAAAACCTCGTTCAATTTTTAAGTGACGCTTTAAATACTCGGCAGGTGAACCAAGACCATAAATACATGATACCGAAGCCACAATAATCACATCTTTACGAGTCAAAAGTGCCTGAGTTGAGGCGTGTCTTAGTCTATCTATCTCCTCGTTTATCTGGGCCTCTTTCTCGATATACGTATCAGAAGTCGGCATATAAGCCTCTGGCTGATAGTAGTCATAATACGAAACGAAGTAATGGACAGCGTTTTCTGGAAAAAAGTCTTTATATTCCTGAGCCAACTGAGCAGCCAAAGTCTTGTTGTGAGCAATCACCAAAGCCGGCTTCCCTATTTGCTTTATTACATTAGCTGCCGTGTAGGTCTTACCAGAACCAGTCACACCAAGAAGAGTCTGGTGTTTTACCCCAGCTTTTACTCCCTTTACCAAAGACTCAATCGCTTTCGGCTGATCCCCAGCCGGGGTTTTATCGGTTGCCAGTTTAAACTCCATAGATTTCTACTTTAGCACATATGAGGGCATATAAAAAATTGGGTACGAATCAAAATTTTTTATAAAAAAACGACCCTGATGAGGGTCGTAATTTAGCTAGCACTGAGTTAGAACTTACTCAAAACACCAGCAATGAAGCACATTACAACTCCGTAGTTCATCAAGGCCATTGGTAGTGCGCGACCAAAAACCAGGATACAGAAACCAACACAGAAGCATGCAAGTGCCACTGCCGAGTCAGATGCTATATTCCAGTATGTCGGTGAAGCGCCGGTAAACAGCAGCCCTCCCACAAAAGCAAGAATGGAAGCAGCTAACAAAAGTAGAGTCGATTTTCTACGCGTAATCGATTGATCAAAAATGTACACGTACACATACTCAGCGATTGTCATTGCCCCAAAACAAAATGCTGGAACGATCAGGAAAAGTAAGAAATTGTTTGACAAAATAACCTCCTGCAGTAGTTAGAACTTGAATTGATAAACAATACTATGTTTATTATAACATTATTATGTTACTTAGTCAAAAGTTGTTGACGTAAATTTTCGGTGAAGTTCACGATGAAGTGAAGATTATGAATAGACGCCAGATGTGGTCCAAGAATTTCACCCGCCCGGAAAAGATGTGCTACGTAGGCTTTAGTATACTTCTGCGCTACATAGCCGGTAGAGAGCGGGTCAAGAACTGAATGATCGGTCTTATACTCGGCATTTCTTAGACTAATTTTCTTAGTCTCAGGATAGGTCAAATTTCCACACGGAGTGGTTATTATCTTACCAGTTAGTACGTAGATGGTACCAGTGCGTCCGATGCGGGTTGGCGCCACACAGTCAAATGTGTCACAACCCTGAAGAATTCCCTGCACGATGTCTTCTGGTTCACCGATGCCAAGAAGATGACGAGGTTTGTCTTCTGGAAGTATTTCGTTTACAACCTTAAGTGAGTCCCCAAGATCTTCTTTACTAAAACTTCCTCCAATTGCATAGCCATCGAAGTCCATAGCACTTAGTACTCGAGCTGATTCCTGACGCAAGTCCATAAAGCGCCCACCTTGTACCACTGCATAAATACCCTGCTTCTTCAAAGCTTCATAGTTTTGCTTGTGGGCCATAATACTTCGCTTGGCCCAGCGGTGAGTTCTGTCCATAGCCTCTTTTTGGTATTCATAATCAGCCGTTGGACTAGTGCATTCATCAAAAGCAATGATGATATCGGCACCGATGGCATGCTGGATATCAATTGAACGTTCAGCAGTAAAACGGTGCATGGAACCATCAATATGAGATGTGAAAGTCACACCCTCTTCATCAATAATACAGAGTTTGCCATGATCCTCAGCAAACTTCTGACTATAGACATTTAAGCCAGCCCTAGCCGGCACCTCAGTCTCCCCTTCTGTCTCACCTTTAGCAAACTTAGTTACACCTTTACCAAAAGCTGCACCAAGTGAAAAAACCTGAAAGCCGCCAGAGTCGGTCATGGTTGGCGTCTTCCATTTGGTAAATTCATTTAAACCACCACCAGCTTTGACTGTGTCATGCCCAGGTTGAAGAAATAGGTGGTAGGTGTTGGCAAGAGTTACCTGATTGCCTACATACTGCTCCATATCTTCAGGCATTAAGCTCTTAACACTGGCTTTGGTGCCCACCACTACATAAGCAGGGGTCTTGATTTCACCATGTGGTGTGCTGATCACCCCAGCCCTAGCTAGGGTATCCTTGGCCTTGTTTTCAATTTTAAATGTTACTGGTTTGCTCATGATATATACATAAGAAAGCCGGTCACTGACCGGCTTTCGCTACTTTACTTAATTGATATAAGTTCAATCTTGAAAACAAGTGTAGAGTTAGCTGGAATAGGGCCGATGGGATTACTGCCATAACCAAGCTCTGGTGGGATCACCAAGATTCTTTCACCTCCCACTTTCATACCGATAAGACCTTGCTCCCAACCCGCTATAACCCTACCTTCACCTACCGTGAAGGAGAAAGTCTCACCACGTGAGTATGAACTATCAAACTGCGTTCCGTTTTGGAGAGTTCCAACATAATGCACTTCAACGGTATCCCCTTCTTCTACAGCGTCACCAGTGCCTACTTTAATATCATCAATCACAAGTTTTTTAATATTACCTTTACTATCAGCCGCCTCCACATAAGCCTGAGTGCGGTTTTGTTCAACATTATCACCCGAAGCAACCACTACTACACCAGCTTCACTAGCAGCTGTTCCAGCTAACTGCATATTACTGGCCGTAGTCAAAAACGCCGTTTCAATACGTACCAAATATAGCGCCATTGCCATAAACAAGACACTTACACCTATTCCCGCTAATTCGAATTTATTAAACTTCATACACATTAATTTACCTTGACATAATACATTTTTCTGGCGGCGTTGCAAGCTAGTCTATATAGACCAAACCAGATTTTGTACTAGTAGCTAATACTACATTGCTAATACCAGAGAGATAATCCAAAATTAGTTGCCTTTTCTCACCCTCTAGTACAACCGGCTGATTTCTAGAATCAATGCTCGATACCGGATATAGTTTAAAAGCCAACCTTGAATTAAGCTCTACTAACTCAAGAGCTAATCCATTTTGGACATCGTCACTAAAATATTGATCGAATATAAAGTTCCCAAGTGAATAAAATATTGGTGAACCATTAATTATATCAATACTCTGAAGCACGTGTGGATGATGTCCAACGACCGCCTCAAATCCAACTTCAACCAAAACTGCCGCATAATCCCTCACCTGTTTACCAGGCTCAGCTTGATATTCATTACCCCAGTGTATATAAGCAATTTGCAGATCACTGTCTTTGGAGGCTAATTCAGTAACTGATTTTAAATTTTCTACACTAGGGTATTGGTATAAAGTATGAATAGCAATAACAGCCACCTTATATTTACCCATTTTAATGTAAGAAATGGAGCTGGTTGATAAGTTACTAGGGTGCCCAAAGGCTTTAATGTCATTATTGGCTAACTCCGTTAACGAATTATTATAACCAAGGGCACCATGATCAAAAGCATGGTTATTAGCTAAAGAAACATGTGTCACTCCAGATGCTCGAAGGGCCGGTAAAAAATCTGCTCTGGTACTAAACCGGAAGGTATTATCCGGGGTTCTGACATGTACACTTGGTACAGATGATTCAAAATTGGCAATCACCTTATCCTCTTTATTCCACAAATTTAAATTTTTATAAGGATAATCAGGTCCCTGAATCAGTAAACGCTGCTCGACGTCACGTCCAAGCTGTATGTCACCCAAAAACCAAATGGAGTTACTCCTTTCTGCGCTTTCCTCTGGCAAAACAGTTGAGTCCCTCACCTCTTCCACTTCACCGATATCCATAACCACACCCGTGGTAACATTTTTTAAATTATATAAAGCTAGCGCAAAAATAAATACGACAACAAGCAGCAGACCTGCCAGTACAATAAGCTTCCTTGAACCAATCATAAGTTACTTAGATTTGGCGGCTGTAACTGCCGGGTGAAAAATACCTACATGATTTACGTACATAGCAAAAAGAATTCCACTCATAGCAATGATGGTGGCTACCACACCTACAAATATACTTTGAATTGTACCCATCTCTCGACGATTGGTTTTTTCAAGATTGAGCTCCTTCACCTCAACTTCGATACCAAGCAAAGCAGAAATTTCTTGTGGATTAAGTGCCTCATCACTTCGAAAAACTTTATGGAGGCCATCAACTCTTGTTTGGTGAGTTTTGGTATTCTCTTTTAAGACCATAACGGCGGTATCTACTTCATCGTTATTATACCTGGCACTAAGAAGCACTGATCTAATTTCTTCATCAGGGGCTTCTGGACTTACTCCATTAATTTTTAAAATTGTTTCTATATCTTGTTTTTCCATAGTTTATTTGTTTCTTTTTGCGTCTTTAGCCAGGTATTGACTGTAGACCTCCAGTAAAGCCATGAACAACGTAATAATAACTGGACCAACAATAAACCCAAGCGGACCAAAGGCCGAAATACCACCTAAAACAGACAGTAGGATTATAAAGGGGTGCAAATTATTACCACGACTCATAAGATGTGGTCCGAGCAAATTATCAACCATACCAACCATAACTACACCCCAAATCAATAAACCAACCGCATTAAATGTGGTGCTGGTTAAGAACAAGAAAATTATAGCCGGTGCCAAAACCACAAACGTGCCTACACCTGGTATCATCGCCATTAGTGAAGTGACTGCTCCCCAAAGAACAGCCTGATCAATACCAAACAAGGCAAAACCAATACCGGCCAATGTACCTTGGAGCAAAGCCAGTAAAACAACCCCAGTAGCTACTGAGCGCACGGCCATAGCCAAGCGATGAATAATCACTTCGTCATCCTTATCTGAAAGTGGACTAATCTTAATTAGCATTTTTAAAAACTCTCGCCCGTCTCGGAAAAAATAAAATGAACCAAAAAGTGAGATGACAATAATAAGCAGCGTTGAGACGGTGCCGGCAAATATAGCCCCGATATTACCAACCAACCATTCAGCACTATCTCTTATTTGCTCAGTTAAATTAAGTTCAAATCCTGGGATGTAGTTCTTAACTGAGTTTTCAAAGATTGACACATAACGCTCAATAGTAAGCTCCTGGCCAGCGCCAAGTGTCTGGTAAAAAGTGATTAGTTCACGAGCAAAGAGTGATGATAAGAAAACCAGCGGTAAAACAATTATAAAAACCACCACTAGCGTAGCCAGCGCTGCTGCCAAACTCTTATTACCTTTATAGGCAATCTTGAGCATACGCTCATAAAGTGGGTAACAGATTGTGACAATAATAACAGAGAGAGCAACGGCGGTAGCAAAAGGTGCCATGATTTGCCACACCAGTATTCCTGCCCCTAGAAGCAGTACAAAAAAGAATACATACTCAACAATTCTTCCAATTGACATGCCATAACTATATCAGCCACAAAGAAAAAGCACTAGGTGATTTACCCAGTGCCTTGCTAATTACATTTCTATCAAGTGTCTCTCTGCGACTCTTGCTGCAGTCTCAACAGTTCTGAGACTCTGTGTGGCAGCTCTGTCTAGTGCATAAAAGCTACTTGATAGAAATTGTGATAATGCCCAAAGCACTATCACGAACCCAATTGCTTTTCTCATATGGTTGAGAATTGCGACCCTGAAACTTTCTTCGACAGAAAGCTCCAAATAAAAATGGAAGGGGCGCAAGTAATTGGAATGTACCAACCTGTATTTACTATACTACATTTTTAAATAAATGCAAGTTATTCAGATAAAAGACTGGTTAGAACCTCTTTTATTTTATCTTTATTGGTTACTCCCCTTTCATGAAGAATAATCTCACCCTTTTTGTTATAGACCACCAATTCAGGCATGGCATAGCCACCAATTGCTGCATAAAACTCATCACGCGGATCGAGTACGATAATCACCCCACCTGGAGCGCCACCAATGCTGTTTATATATCTTTCGGCCTGATCTTTTGGCTCCTTGCGGTTTATGGCCATAAAGGCTACTTGATTGAACTCCTGACTCAGTTCACTTAGTAATTTAATATCCGCTTCAGAAAACGGTGACCAACTAGCCCAGGTAGCAACTACTAGTGGCTGTCCTAAATAACCCTCTAGATTTACTGGCTTGCCATAGATATCAGTATAAGGGGCTTCGCCAGATTCAACCGTAAATAGTGATGCTGTTTCCTTGTTGATCTGGGTACTCTTGTAGTATTTCCAAATCAAAGTAAAAGCCACCATTAGTACTACGAGTATCCCTAAAGCAATGAGTGCTCTTTTGTGCAACGGCGTAAATTCCATATTAGCCCTTTATGTACAACTCAAAATCTTCCGGGGTCTCCCCTGGCGCCGCCGGTATAAGGTTTAACTCAACATCTCTACCCATAAATTTTGCTTTTACTGTCGCCTCCGTAGAGGCTGTAGCTGACACCATGAAGCGCTGACCAGTTATAACCTGTATACAATTTTCAGCATTATTTATAACACTGAAATTTAAAGTAATCTGCTCCGGGAAAGACTCGGCCACAGAGCTTTCAGCTGTCACCAAATCACACGGAGTAGGCATATCAATTTGCCCTACAAAAGTATGCACACCATCTATAAAATAATGTTTTGCATCAATTCTTGTTATACCAGGGTACAAGATAGCATCACTATCCTCACCATTAGTTACCGGGGCCACAATGGCCGGCTCTTTAATTTCTGATCGCTTGAGGTAGGCAAAAATAAACATACCAGCTACAACCAGAGCAAAAAATACGACGATTAACACAATACTTCGCTTGTCCATAACCAAATAGTTATTTAATTTATAAGTTCTAAATAATTATACTACTCGGTAGAGGAAATATCATCACCAACATAAACAATTATTGGGGCAGAAGAATCAGTAAACGGCTCTAAAGATTTTGAAGCGGGAGCATTTTGCAACCTTGAACTTAAACGCAAGGCTTCTCTTTCAAGATCACCTGTATACACGACTACGGTACGATTTTGTGTCTTAGAAAAGTCTGCCATGAGTTCGGTAATTTCGTAACCCCTTGCTTCCAGTCTTAGCTTCACTTCGGCGCCTAGACCAGGAACACCACTTCTGTTTACTATCTTTATCTTAGGCAAGGCTTGATCTACCCCAACCTCATTAACCGGACGCTCTAATTTAAGTTGGTTATAAATTATTTCTTCAGAAGTTAACTTTAAATTAGCGTCAGAGTTTACATATTCAATTTCGTAACTGCGATGGTCAGTATTTGCATTAATCACAAACCGAACCACTATAAAAACAGACAGTAACACCAGCATTATTCCAGCCACCACCAGTTTGTTATTACTAAGTGGTCCATAAGCAGCCTTAACTCTTTCCGGCCAAGTCTCTTTGTTTTTAAGACTAGCAACCCAACCCTTCCAGCCATCGGTCACTGGCTTGTGAATAGAAGCCTTAACCACCCGGTGCTTTGGTAGAGTATTACGTCTAACGGCGTGTTTGTACTCATTTACATCAATTCCTGCTGAAGCCAACATTCTTGAAACATACAATCTAACTAGCCATGTTACAGTAGCCCCAAACACCAATAGTCCACCCAAGATACCTAGGAGAAGTTTAATTGGTATGACCCAGAAATTCGTTTTAGCGGTTGCAAATTGTCTCTCAGTAGTACCGTAAGCCAAAGTTACTTCAGCGGTATAGCGCCCAATATCAGATATTGACCACTCTCCTTTCCAAGAAAACGTAAATTTGCGAATACTCTCGGGTAAAACATTTCCGAATTGGGTACTTTGATTGATAGGTATTACCCCTCTTTCTTGACCCCACATATTGGTAATACGGATATCTCCTTGGGGCTGCAAGTGGACATTCCCTTTATTTTCAAAGCGCAAATCAAATGTAGCCTCTGGTCTACTAAGCCAAGATGACTCTGTGGTAAACTCACGAATCAAACCAGTCTCTTGTATATCTCCAGCTACCCGAGCAAAGAACAATGAGGTTATCATTTGTGAAGTCTGCACCTGAGCCTGTCCAGCTTCGGGAGCAATCGGCTTAGTACCAACCAAAATAGCGGCAAAGTGACCGCCAGGAGCGGCATCACTCGGTACACGTACCGCAATTGGTATTTCGTAGGTCTGTTCTCTAGGGATTACAATTGGCTCTCGGTTAATAATGAACCACTCGGCCAGTGTTGATCCTTTTGACTCATCACCATCTATAGGTACAAAACGACCATCCCCTGACTCACCCTGTGGCAAAAAATTAACCACATCAACGTAGACGGTCAAATCATAATCGTTAACATTGATTACCCTAAGCGAACTTCGCCATTCCTGACCAGGGTTCACCGACATATCAAAAAGAGACGGTGAGATACTCAAGGTTAGGGTTGGGGTTTGTGCCAGGGCAAAATTTACATTAACAAAAGACACCAACAGTAGTGAAAGCGCAACTAGTTTATTCCTTTGTTTTTTTAAGGTTAATGTCATGTTCATAATCTACATGTTCTCGTTTACGACCAACTTGAAGTTCAACAACTTCACCTGTCTCAGCCGTATAGGGGTCGTAAACATCGTCATCTCTTCGTCTTGCCAGCATGGTTAGACTGATAAGAAGAGTGAATAGTAAAAGGACAATTACCGTCAAATAATACCATGGTATTGAGTAATAGAAATTTGTATCATAGACCGCCGCCTGATTCATTTCACCAAATTCCACATGCAAATAAGCTTTTTGTTTACCCAATCGGTTGAAATAAGGTAATTCAGTCTTAAATTCTCTCTTTTCGCCAGGCTCTAGAGTATATATCTCAGTGCCTAGATTTACTGGTAACGAGGTTAATTCTTTACCTCTTACGTCGTAGATTATGATATCGCCTCCGGGTGTCAGTGGCACATCACCCTCATTAATAAGAGTAAAGGTTATCTCACCTCGACCACGTAAAACGCTGAATTTATCTGTAAAAAAGCTTTCTAAGCGAAGACTTTCATTAGTTTCAGCTTCGATCCCAATACGCACCAACACACCCTCACCTAAACCTGCCAGTACCTTGGCATTGGCTTCGTCAGCGTTACTGCCAGCAGCAAAGCCCACAAACGCATGATAGAGACCTGCTGGTGCCGACTGATTTACCCTGACTGTTAGCGGTAGCTCTTTTGATTCACCAGGCTGCAAATCAATACGAGCGCGACTTATTTCAATCCAACTTGTTACCGCCTCACTACGATTACTCATAGAGGCAGGCACAAACTCCTTTAAAGCCCCATCTTCATCTACAGCTATTTCGTGTACCGAAACATAAAAGCGCTGATGGGTAGTGTGCTCATTTTTAATTGTTACAGTTTTAACAAACGAGTCGCGCTGCTTAGCATCTACATCCACAATTAATGGACTGACAGTATAGTTGTTTGCCAACACTATGGAAGCAGAAGAAGTAAAGACCGATATCGTGATAAGCAAACAAAATAATAATTTCTTCATATTAGTTTTAGTAAGATGGTACTGCTAAATATACAATTTCAGTTTCATAATTTCCGGCTGGCTGAAGCTCGTTAATGCGAATTCTATAAACTATATCATGTGTATCAGTGGCCGGAATCGAACTATACATCACCTCAACTGGCGTAGTTTCAAGACCAGCATAAGAATCAGTTGGTGCAAACCGGGTTGAACCGTTTTTGAGAGTTGAGTCAGTAGCATGATATCCAAAACAACCAGTAGCCGAAACATTACAGGCCGAAGCCCAACTACTTGGTATGGCGTTATTGGCAGTAATAGACGGTATAGTTGATCCATTACTTGATAATAGCTGATTACGAGCAAACTTTAACAACTGATACCCTTCGGTCGCATTTGTTTCTACTGTTATGCGATGAGCAGCTATCATATCCGTATTTAACTCCAGGGCACCAAATGGAATACCAGCTGGGTTTGTTGCAACGTCAGTTACTACTCCAGCTGTCGAAGTACCAGCTGGCAAACCAGATAGTGTGAGCGATAGAAGTGGGCCCTCCGTAACCAAAGACGGTAGAACTTCACCAACATCTACCGACACTGGAGCATCATTAGTTACATCATACAGACGGAAATAATAGACAGCGTTTACACGAGCCGCTACATGTCTAATGGTAAAGCTATATTCAGCAGTTGCCGCCGGTTCATGGTAGTAGCCATTAACCGGAGTGCCACTACTGTTATGAGTACCACAGCCGTCACCAACACTAGCCACACAAGTATCAGCATCAGTGAGTGTAGCGGTAGTAATTGACTGATTGTCGGATACCGGACCTTCTACATAACACCAAAGTGATCTATCGCCACAAGTTGAAGTAGAAACTACATCGATTGGGTTACTAAATGTAATATCATCAGAGAACTGAAGTTTAAATTTTACATTTTCACCAAGCACCGTTCGTTTTTCACCAACACTAACTCTAAGGGTTAGTGTGTCAGTATTAGCAATATCAATGGGAGCGATGTTTTCAGCGGTTAGTGGAGTTGTTGGAGTTTCATTGTTTATATCAGAGTACCAGCGCCAGTTTTTGGTCACTGGGGTAAAACCAGCAGTTCTAATTTGCGGATAGTTGTTGTAGGCATCAAGAGGTGTCCCATCACTACGCACCGCTCTAAAACAGTAAGTACTTTGTGGTAGTGCACCATTTTGCTCCACATACCAATCGTACTCAATGTTATCACCAGCATTAACTGGATAAGGGTTTGGCACAGATGGATTATCATGCACCAAAGAACCGGATACATCAGCTACCGATATAAGTAAATCACCACCTGTTGGAGGATTAGAAGAGAGACTGGTTCCGTCGGTGGTACCGGTCGCACTATAACCTCGCCATATACTGGCACCACCCCCTGCCCCTAAGTCAAACCAGCTGTCGGACGCAATAGCTGAACAAGTAGTGGCCCGCAGACCATACTGGAGTTTAAAGTTGGCTAGACCGGCTGGCATATTGGCGTTAGCGGTTCGTATAGTCATACGTAATCGTAATTTATCGCCAGTTCCCAGCGGTTCATCAGATATTGTAATACTGGTATTTTCTCCCAAATCAGCAAAACCCAGTGGCCAAGGATCGGTTGGAATAAGTGAGTTATTATCTACATAAAAACGGTAATAGTTTTGCCTTAGCGCCAGGTCAGCTACTGGCCACTCTACAATCTCAACTCGATAGGTCAGTGCGGCGCCAGTGTTACTACGCCAAATTTGGTAGGTAGTAGTACTGGTAATAGTAAAACCAGCCATCGGTCGTGGATAAGTGGTGTTGGCACCAGCACCTCTAGTATTAGCCATTATCGAAGTATTGTTGGTTGCATCAATAGCTACTGGTATTGTTACCGATAAAGACAACGGTCCGGTACCGCCAGTCGTAAGTCCATTGGAGCGCTGTACATCCATAGACCCTAAACCAGTTTGTAAGTTTTCAATAACCCAAGCTACCGAAACCTGAGGCAGAGCCACCGAAGCACCAGTTTCTAGCTGGAACGAAATAGCACCAATACTAGAGAGCCATACTTCATGACCGTAATGCACAACGTTGGTGGTGGCGCCCACCCTCTTTTGCACATGCAAAAATGTTTTAGCCAAACTATTTACGGCTGTAATATTTTCAGTTTCAATAACACCAGCCGCGGCATAAGAGTGCTCGATTCTTTGCACGTTCCAATTTGCTCCAGTAAATTCCACTACCGCATAGCTAATATTAGCCACACTGGCACCGTTGGCAGCTCTGGTAAAGACCGGCGCATTAGCACTAGCGTCCCACTCTGAAGTAACCTGACTTGCATAAAAGTTTCTTGAGGTATTACTGTTGCTGGCTCCAGTAACAAAGACCACTACTTTACTGTCATCGGTCACATTAGATAACACCGTGCCGGTAGCCACTAAGCTAGTAGTAGTGTAAGCCACTGTTCCCACATCGCGAACAATCATTTCATTATCAGTGCCGAGTATTCCCACAAACTCTACAATCTCCCAATCAACGCGAGTGTTTGAGGTGGCAGCGGCTGGCCTGGTTATAGTAAAACTAGTACCAATATTACCTGGATTTGAAATGTACGCTGTCACATCATCAGCGTTTTGTCCGGCCGTAGCCACGTTGTTACCAGCGCCGGTCATATGCGAATTAGTAATTCTCACAAAAGCCAGACTAGTACTAGCTGGCGCCACATAATCAGTTCCGGCCAGCACGGTTGCTGAAGTGCCACTAACCAAAACAGTGCCTCTTTGTACCTTAAAGTCACGCTTCGGAGCAGTTGTAATTTCCCCGTACTGCAAATACGAATTGAAAGCTGTGCCGTCAGAAGAAACCCTAAAACAATAAGTAGTGGCGTATGAGGTATATTCAGTAGAGGTGATCGAAAACTCCAAATCTAAATAATTACCGACTGGTATGGTTGTGGTACCAGTTCTTGATTCGGTATCACGCACACCACCATTACTAGCAATAAACGAACCGGTGCCATTAGTAACACCACCACTAGCTACAGCGATATTGGTAGTATCGGCACCATTGGTGAGCGAGGCACTATTAAACATGTCCCAGCCGTCTAAGGCAGCATCAACATCAGTCCAAACACTAGCAGCATCACAGGTAGTAATCTTTGGTGCGTACTCTAGGCGAAAACGAGTTGGCACGCTTGTAGTAAGTCCAGTGTTTGTAATACCAAGACGCAAACGAATTGGTGTTTCTTGAGCAAAATCAATTAGCGGAGTATCTTCCGCTCCTCCAGTTGCTGACGTAGCACCCGTTTCATTGCCGTTGTCGTTACGGAAGTGGTAGTGTGACTGAGTAAGAATTGGTCCCTGAATAGTAGTTGTGCCATTTATTGCAATTACTCCTGACGGTCCCACACTAGCACCACCACTTACCACCACATCATTTAGTGGGTTACTAATTTCAATTTGTATCTCCTCACCATTTCTAGCCTGCCCACTAACATCATAAACCGAATACACACATAGCGCGCTAGTGGTAGTAATTCCTACCGAGCCACTAACGACCGCAGTCTCGTTAGTATCACTAAAGGCTCCGGTAATAGTACTACCGTACTGTGCTTCGGTACCGGCGTAAGACTCACTGGAACAGTTATAAGGAGCGGTGGTATCTAAATCATAAAAGAGCTTGAGGTTGGCTAAGCCGGTCCCACCATTTACTGTCCCCTTCTCACTTAGAGTAATACTGGTCACATTACGTGAACCGGAGTTTTCGACAATAGCGAAGGAGCCACCCGCGTAGACATTGGTATTTAGGACTTGGGTGGTAGCGGTTTGGGTACCAAGTGCACTTACTGTCACATCAGCCGATATTGTGACACTTGGATAGTGAGTATAAACAGCAAAAGCGGTACTACCTGGTCTGGTGAGTCTAAAGCAGTAAGTAGTTCCCTCAACTGCCGACGAACTGGCCATAATTGAGTACTCAGCTTCTATAAACTGATCAATGGCCAGATTCACACTTCCGGTAGTATTAGTAGTATCACGAAAGGCACCGTTAGTACCAACGAAGGTGGTGCCGCCCAGATCTGTCACGCCACCACTAGCTACTCCGATATTAGTAGTGTTATTTCCGTCGGTAATATTAGCAGATGGCGACATCATCCAAGCCTCATTGGCTCCAACATTAGTCCAACTACTCACGTCAGCACAAGTCGGGGCCGCTTCACCATACTGAAGCTCAAAAGTAGACGGTAAGGTAGTAGTAGAACCTTGGTTAGCTACTCCAATACGTAAGCGTCTAGCGGAACCGACCTGCAGCGCCGTCAAGGCTGTGTTTGGAGTACCGGCCGTGGCAGAAGTGGCCCCAGTTTCGTTGCCGTTATCATTACGCCAGTGATAGCCGAACTGCGTAAGGTTAGGGTCAACAACAGTTGTTGTACCCGGAAGCTCAATTATGGATGCGGGATAAGTCTGATCACCACCACTAACGATTATGTCTGTCTCTGGATTGTTCACGACCACCTCTATAGTATTGCCATTATTGGCAGTTACCGGTACATCCACAACCACATAAAGACACATGGTTCCAGTAGAACTAAAAGCCACCGGACTTGAAGTAAAGGCCGCTACGCCATTGGCGCCAGAAAAACCACCCGGCACAGTAGAGCCGAACTGTGACTCGCTGCCGCCATAAGATTCGCTAGCACAGTCATAAGGCAATGAGCTATCTAACTCATAATAGAGTTTGATATTTTTGAGATCATCCTGAGCGTGGATAGTTCCGTTTTCGGTCAGGGTTATATTTGTAACAGTATGTGAACTTAAAGATTGGAGTACAAAAGTACCGCCGATGTAAACACCGGTTTGATTATCACGAGTTTCAATTAATTGAGTACCGGTGCTAGTAAGTTTTACTGGCGGACCAATATCAGCTACCGTATCACCAATTAAGTCAGTGGCGGTAGAGTCGTACCAAGAAATATGAATGCGCTCATAAGCCATCAAGTTCATATCTACTCCATACATATCAGCCGAAGAAGTATCCATCGGTCCTTGCTGTGCACCCCAACTATTCATATCGTCAGTTGAACGTACCCAAAAAATATTACCAGTAGTAGCAGTGGCGATGGCAGAACGAGCTGTGTAGCCAACATAAATATCTCCGTTATTTTGATCACGAGAAATTGCCACCTGGAGCAAGCCACGTGTAGCCACATTGGTAAAAACTGCTGTTTTTGATGACCAGGAGCCTGCTGAATAAATGGCGGTACGTAAGTCGTGGTCGGCGGTAGTAAATGTGTCGTTGTCAGTTATATAAGCAATGTAGATGTCACCAGTATCTGTATCAAGGGTAGCAGCCACCCCTACGTCGTAAGTAGTGTTTCTTACTGCCGCCGCATCAATAGTGGTAAAAACAGACCAGCTAGTACCATTCCATACAGACGAAACGAGGGTGTTAGTAGTGGTACGGTTAATCAGCATGACGTTACCGCCAGAGAGCGGCATTAAAAGACTCCAGCTGTCTACGTTTCCTTGTGGGGCTGTTCCTGGAGTAGACCAACTACCAGATACACCACAGTTAGTCTGACAACGTCTGAGCTGTGTACCGTTTGCATCATCAGATACCATATAAATATACCCATCAGTAGCTTTCGTGATACTGTTCTCGTTTGTACCTGAAGTAAACGTCGCCGCTAAACCTGAAGCAGCAGTTATTGCAGTAGCCAAAAGCAAGGTATCGCTCGATGTGTCAAGACGGTTATAGTGAAGCTCATCAAGTGATGTATCAATAGTTGAAATATGGATATTGGTCCCGGTATCCCCAGGCGTCCACTGGTCGTACCAGACACTAATACTGATACAGTCTGTTTGATTATCTACTGTCACCGCCGCGTTCCAAGTAGTACCACCATTAGTTGTCTTTCGGTAGGCACAGGTACCAGCCGCGGTACGATAAAATTTGTAACCAACTTGATCGTCAATAAATACCACGCTACTACCAGACTGAGTATGAACCGCCGCCGTAGTGTTTGGCGAAGCTTCAATTACTACTTGAGCCGCCTCAGCTAATTGTGGCAAAAATAGAATTGTTGAGATGATAAACGCCGAAGATGCCTCCAATACAAAAGCGGCCATTAGTGTCATGGTAGTAAACCTCCTTAGAATACGCAACAAAAAACGGGCGTTCATACCGTATACACTTATTGTACACGAAACGAACTCCCGTTTACGGCTTTCTTATACACTAATTTGGCTCGACAAAAGGCTCAATATCTTGTGGAATTTCTAACTCCTCATTAGCCTCTATTACCAAGTCGGTAGGTTCCTGCACCTCCGGCTGTGACTCTATCTCGAGTGGTAATGCCTCACTCAAGTCTAGGGTTGGTAGATCATCAGTGATGTCCGGAACAATAATTGATGGAGTAGATGAACTTATATTTCCACCAGTACTAGAGGTGGTGCTAGCTATATCAGTCAGTTCCTCAACTTCAGATTTACCACTTGGTTTATTTTGAATCAGGGCCCGAGTTTCACCGGTTGTGTCACTGTTTGGAATCTCCTCAGGTAAATTACGCGGTAAGGTATCTAGGTCGATAAATTTTTTAGCAAAAACGTCATAGCCTTTGGTTACAATATCGCCGTTTGGTGACAGTGAATCATAAACAAAAACCATACGCGGATTAGCCACCGAGAGACCTTCTGGATCTTCGATAGTCACAAAGGTCTCAGTGGTAATATCGTACATCTCAATAGTCTTTTCATTTACTTGGTCATACTGATTCCAAACCACTAAAGTGCCATGAATATACGGCGCCACATTATGACTAGTAGTTTTAGTGATTTGTTTTTCCGTTTTGCCGTCATGCAAAATAATATTCCAACCACCATCAGTCCAACGCTGCCAAACCGTATATTTACCTTGGCGGTTTGGCTCCATGTTGTTACTAGTGGTATCTGTAAGGAGTTCTTCCTTACCACTCTCTACATCATAAGACACAATTTGATATCTATCATTTAACAAACGGTGCCAGACAATTGTGTCAGAATTCTTATCATAAAACGGTGCAGCATCATCAACCTGATTATTGGTTACCTGACTCTGCTCACCATCTTTGGTAAAGAATATTTCCATGTCACCATCAATATCCGGTGCAGCAAATAGATCGTCCTCAAGCCCCCTCTCACCGGGCTTAGCACAGTAAAATGAACCGGAGGCTAAAACTGTACACTCGTCTCTAGAAAACGAAAAGGCACTATCACTCTCCACTACAACGACCGTATCACCGAGCACCTCACTACTAGAAGCACTTTCTGGATTAACCACCAAATCTTCAGCTAACTCTTCTTCAGCTAACTCTCCAGTATCTCCCACATCGGGATTTGGTTCTTCAACCCCACCATAATCCACTTCATCTAAGTCGCCCCCTTCATCATTCTCAATAATTTCAGTATCTAATACATTGTCATTTTCAGCTGGCGAGTCAACCTCTTCTAGTAAGTCAATATCAGAATTATTCTCTTCCGCCACTTCTATCTGCCCTATAACAGGAGCCTCTTCGGTACTAAACTCAGTTACTTCAGTCGAATTATCAATAGCTGATTCTTCTATCGCTGGCACACTCTCTGACCCTGTTGTTAGTTCAGTATTTTCTTCAGCATTGGCTCTTTCTACACCTTGAACAAAGAACGAGAAGCACAACACAAAAGCCACCGCAAAACTAATTCGGCTTCTATATACAAAACGATAGAGGGTTAATTTGCTTTTAGCATTACAAGCCTGGTTAAAGGCTTTAGCAACAGAAAAAGCACCCGTCTCTGGTTTGTCGCGACTTTCTCTTATTTTATTAGGTATTTTCTTACTCATCTCGAGCAACAGCCATGTAGCGGAGATTAGAATTTACCCATCACACTATAATAGTAACAACCTTATACAGCAGTTTTGAACAGGTTATCAACAGATTTAGAAGAAGGATTTGGCTAAAATTATTGAAAAATCTACAAAATTCATCCTTCCGTCTTGGTTAAAGTCATAAGTTTGGTCTTTTGAACTCCACGACGACATAAATGCGCTAATATCCCTAAGGGTCACCTCACCATCTCCATCAATATCAGCGTTAATCTTAAACTCTACCTTAGCAACGATTGATTCAGGCGATTCACTTTCGTCATAAATAATAAAACTAGTTTTGCTACTCTCACCAGTACCAGAAACAGCCACCTTTGTTCCTTGTCCATCACCAGCTAAAAGCTCGGCATTTTTAATAAAGAACTCAGTACTACCAGTATGTTTTGCTTCCACTTTTATGGTTGCCACTAAGTGTTCACCAATAAACCCGCGCCTAAAAGTGCCTCCACTTAAGGTTATCGTATCAGCTTTTATCTCTGGTTCCTTAGTCCAAATGGTTAGAACCGACTGGGCTTTATCAACTGAAATGATTGAGATAGCCTCAGGAGCATACGCAATAGTGATATCAAGGGCGTTCACCGGCACATGTGCTTGAGCATAGACATCAATAGAAAAGCGCTCACCCTGAATGACGGTAGTGGTCGAAGGAACTAGTTTAATATACGAACTACTACTGCCGATTGTTGAAGCACCTAAAAGAGCCAGCACACCCAAAAAGAGCGGAAACATCTGACGCACTGGAGTATTACTAGTGCGCGGATAAATCATTCTGAGTACTCTTCTAAATAACTCCCAAACTTTCATGTTACTTTAAAAGTTCTGCACGTAGGGTTGAAGCCTCTCCTGCAACAGCATTTAGATCCTCACGGAGCTTTTGGGCCGTGGCGCGAATATTTTCAACGTTAATTGATGTTGGCGACACGCCAGTAAGCAAGGTGGTTATGATGGCATCTTGTGACTGTACCAACTTAACAAACAAATTAGCAATTTCTGTTTCTTTTTTAGCCAACTCTTCCCACTTGGCAATATTTGTATCTTCAATCTTTGAACCAGATAATAGAGCCTTGCCTTCTACGTAAGTTCGCAGTAGTGATACTTCGTATGTTAGCTGTAGCGCGGTGCCAGCTCGGCGATTGGCAGCCACATCACCACAAATGTTAAAAAGCTCATTAAGCTCTTCTAGTTGCGGACGTGTAAGTCCATTATCAAGAGCTGACAGAAGACTGTCGTAAGCAACCATCTGATCTAGCGGGCATTCCGGAACAACAAATTCGATCTGAGCAGTAGCAGCACCACGACCTAGAACCTTAGCCACATCTTTAACCGTCTCCGTTTGTGAAGAGATTCCTTCGTTATAATAGTTTATTGTTTGCTCTATTCGTCCCTTATTAACGAATGAAGAAATAAAGAATACCACCACTGCACCAATAACTATCCCTGCTACCAAATCTTTTCTTTTCATAAATTATATTTAAGTTTCGATTATTACTTTTTAACTAACTTAACCACATCAGCCACCTCTTTCTCAATATTCTTCTTTGAATCACTAACCACTGTCTCGATTTCGCTAAAGATACGCTCTTCAATTTTGGTTAGTTTATTAGTTTTTCTTTCCATGGCGGTTTCTTCTTTTAACTTTTGAACTAATGTAGTTAGGCGAGCAAATTCATTGATTACCACCGCAGCAACTTCACCCGACTCAGTATTCAACTTACGACGATAACGCCTATAGTACATGATCATAAACCAAGTCATAAGCACCAAGAATACCACCATCGCCAAAAGTGGAATCACTACTGACAAAACGTTAATCAGGTAGGAACCAACCCTCATAAAGCCCGGCTGCTGCACAGCAATACGAATTGTATCTGAAACCTCAGACTGAGCACCGTAGGTGTCTTTAGCTTTAGCGGTTAGTTCATAAACACCTGAACTAAGTCTTGAAGAAGGAATGAACACAAACTGCCCAGCCTCGTCAGCTGTCAAAATAACTCTCTCTGGTTCACTGCCTATTTTTTGTAATGTCACCTCAACTTCTGCACCAGAGCGGGTTGTGCCTTTCAAAACTGGAATAACCGATTCATTAATTTCTGTTGGATATTCGGTAAAGACCGGCTTAGCAAACGACTCTATCGTAAATGAATACGAACCAACAATACTGTTGCCAGAGGCATCAAAAGCTTCGATTATTACAGTATGATATCCAGGTGTTACTGCCGGTAATTTAATAGTGCTGGTTGCAGACTCTGGTACCACTTCAAAAGCCTCATCGGCGTTTAGGCGTACCATATAACGCACAATTGAAGATACAGACTCATCAGTCTTTACCGCCAGCTCCTGAATAGGATTGGCAGTATCTGCTTCATTAACACTTTTTATCTCTATCTTAGTAGGAGCACTACTATCAACACCAATACGATAATGAGCTACCCTACCCCAACCGTCAGCGTTTTTAAATTGAATATGGAAATATGATTCACCCTCTTCTAGATCAGGTAAAGTGATGGTTGAGATTGGGGTATCGTAAACCTTAGTCGGAACTGTAGACGCTCTATCATCCAATAAAGTACGTACCGCAACAACACCACTTGGTAGAGTCCATTTTAGGACAGCTGTCTTTTCTTTATACCAGAGCTTTTGATCAGCATGTGTATCTGAAGAAATAACTGGAGCAGCTGGAGTATTAGCCGGAGCCACATATTCAATAACTTCCGGCTCAGGTGTATCAGAGACAGCACTTACCGTATAGGATCCTCCACTCATGCCCGTGAGAACATTGGTTCCCATACCATCGTTGGCCAAAACCGAACCACCAGTCATCGAAACACGCGGACTTCCGGCCCCTTTAGTTCTAAAGGTAACATTAAAGATGTTTCCAGCTGCTCCGGTATAACCAGAGGGTAGGCCCCCACTAAAGCTAATTGTCCCAGCCGAGTTTGAAAAAGTTGGTTCAGCTACCCAAAGATTAAATATTGAACCGGAGCGATCTACAGATACCACTGATAATTCTTGCGGATTAAACTTAAGTGTACCCTCAGCGGCATTTACCGGCTTACCGGCCGTATTAACCAGTACTCTAACAGTAAACGTTGCCCCAGCGGAATAAACTCCGGTACTTGGTGAGAGAGACATTGTTGCCGCCATACTACTAAGCGGAAACATTAGTAAGGCGAGTGAGGTTATAATTATTTTTTTCATATTTTATTCCTCAATTTCATTTATCACCTCGTTACTTGTATCTTCAACTTCTTTAATCCCCCGTCGTCTTTTCCACCAAAACAGCGCCGCCACTCCAGAGAGTAGTAACACTAAAGTAATTCCAGCAAAGAATACATAAGTATAAATCTCGTTTCTTGATAGGGTTTGGAGTGACTCGTCAGGAATGTAAGTGGCAACATACTCGTTTCCAGCTTTATCAACCGCCTTTACACGGATGATACTGTTTAAAGTCTGGTCTTCTAGTACATAAGGGCTAGTGGCTTTTACCCAAGGCACACCAACTCCACCCCACTTAAACTGACTAAATTCCAAAACCGGCTCCTCCATCACCTCATAGTGACTCATACCAGTTTGTTTATCACTGGTACCAAAAACAATGAAGTGCTTACCATTAAAAGCTACATCATCCTTAGTAAGAGTAATACTAAACTCCTGAGGAGGAAGGGCATCGGCTCTCACACTTTCACGCCACACATCAACCAATTCTGAACCAGCCTCTTTAGAAAGGGTTAGAGTAGCACCGAGAGTTGTGAGAGGTGCAATAGTTCCTTGCCCGTCATTTAACAAAGCCTGGGTTTCTCCGCCAAATTCAACCACCACTTGTGAATCACTACTTCCACCAACCTGCATACCAGGGGAACGAAGCACAATATCAGCAATGACATTGGTTAGTCTCGGGTCTCCTTCAACTCGCCCGCAATAACCATTTGGAATACCTCCTGCTAGAGTAATGGTGTGATTTTCTTTGTTAATAACCGGCTCCTCCAGCCATACACTAAAAATAGAGCGTCCTATAGAAACATCTACTGGCTGGATATTGTCTGTATATGTAATTACTGCATCAATAGCATTAATACACTCACCGGCTGCCTGATCAGGCATTAGTCGTACCGACAAAGTAATAGCGTCACCACGATTTAAAGTGGCCACTCCAGGATCTAAGTATAAAGTTGCAGCGGAAGCATGGTTAATACCAAAAAACAAAAACAAAGATACCGCCCAAAGGTAATGTGACATGTAGATAGTATAGCAATACAGCATAGTTTTATTAGACAATTTTGCACACAGACAAACAAAAAACCCGTCTCGTGGTGGGAGATAGGGTTTTTTGAGTTAACTCCAAGCTTGGAGCCAATATTAAATTAAAATACTGGCGTTGCTACGTATGTCAGCGTAGCGGTGTAGTCATCTCCAGCTTCCTGCAAAGCTGAAACTTCGACAGTGTATCCAACACGGGTGGTACCAATACCCTGAACAGCACCATCTACTGGTCCATCGTGTCTGAACACTTCTACCGGTGTGGTTGAAGCAGAAACATAACGCTGGCCTGAACCTCCAACATCAAATGTGTCAGAAAGTAAAGCAGTAACAGTGTCGTCATCGGTGGTTATACCCCAGTGACCGTAAGTACTTTCGTTACCGAGAGTCTTACTAGGACTTGCCCATAGGGCTGGTGTAGTGGTGTAGGCACCATCTACGAATCCGTCGATATCAGCGCCATTAGCTGAAGTGAGCTGCTGGTCTGTTTGTACAGTTACCACGAAGCCATTAGCGGCGTTGGTACTAACCTGTAGATCTTGCGCAGCTGTTGCTGGAGTATCTACGGTCAGAATTCCAAACGGAATAGTGGTTGGGGTTGATGTACCTGTTGTTGTGTCACCGTTTACTGTAAGACCATTATCTACACCAAGAACGGTGAAGTTAAAGATAGTCTCAACAGCGGCGGTTACTGTAACAACATCTACAATTGCTACTCGAGTGGCACCAGTATCATTGTTTCCAACCGCGACTGTAATCTCGTAAGAGCCTACTGTTGGGTTTGTGATTTGGTTTGAACCATTACCACCTTCGGTGGCATTAGTTCCAATCTGAATAGTAACTGTAGCATTTGCTGCAATGGTGTCTGTACCACTAGTAATGTCAATGACAGTACCAGCGGCAGTAACATTCCAATCGGCGCCTGAAGCGGCACCATCAATCAAACTCTCTTCAGCACCGTTGACTGTAAGGTCAAGGTCCTGCGCGACGAGATCACCGATACCTGCAAAACTGCTTGTACCGAAGTCAATTGAGATTGTTTCACCTGCTGGCAAGCCAGTTGGTGTGACGAAGGATAGAGTGTGGTTTGCTACTACCCCAGGTGCAGAATCTGAGAGGGTGTTACTAAAGGTTGTGACATTAGCAGCTTCCGCCTTGAGTGACGGAACACCTACGAACCATAATACAATGGCGAAGGTGAGAACTACTGCGAGTGCTTGGAGCAACGAGAACGAACTATTTGTCCGAATCATGCTCTACGTTGGTATTAGTTTTCCAGCTTAGATTAACGTCGCGACCGAAATAACTAAATGAGCAAACGCCCATGCCATAACGGGTCTCCACTCCCTTTATGTAAAGATGCGCTGCAAAACATACTTGCTTTGTAACACTCGGCTGAAGTGCCCGGATACGACAAATGTCGCACCCGCAGTAAGTCTAATTGCTTACCTCCAAAACAAGTACTTACTCATTGTATCTTATGAAAAAAAATATATTCAAAACTTATGCACAAAAAGTGAGCAAACGAGATGCAAAGCATCGACTATTGGGAACTTTCTCCGACGCAACCTTAGTTTCGACCTCGCAGGGAGAAAATAAGGTATGCGGCCGGAGCAAGTGACGTTCGCATTACTACCTACTCTTTTGGAGTAACGTAGCGACTATTGTGAATTTTGTTCCGAGTTTGCCCCTTCCCAGGGCAAACTCCTGGAACAAGGAAAACAAATGCTCACAGCAAACAATATGCATACTTTCTCCGACGCAACCTTAGTTTCGACCTCGCAGGGAGAAAATAAGGTATGCGGCCGGAGCAAGTGAGCCCAAGGCTCTTAGAGACCTTCTTAACTACCCTGTCCAATTAAAAAGTAATATAGAAAAGTCCTCAATGCTCACTCTACCATTACCATTTATGTCAGCTGGAGGATTTGAGTTTCCACCATTAGTCCCCCACCAAAAAATAAGTATCGAGAAGTCGATTAGGTTTACCTTGCTGTCGCGGTTTAGGTCTGATGGTCTAGTCGCCTTTCCTTCTACACCAACAAACAACTGCAGAGCACTACTAAAACCACTCTCCGATTTAAGCGTACCAGTACCAGTAATAGATCTGGCCTTAAGTGTATATTCAGCCGCCCTTAATGAAGCGGTGTTAAGCAAAACAGACCAATTACCATCAGCAGCGGCTGTGGTAGTTAGTACCTGTTCACGATTGTTTAAATGAAGTTCAATCTGTGCATTTGGAACAGATTGTCCACTAACAGTAACCTGATCTCCAGGATTAACATTTTGACTCACTACACGAATCGTAGGAGGAAGAATAATGCCGCTAATATTAGTCACAGCACCTTGAGTAACATCAAATGTAGTATTGAAGGTTATTGATCTGGTACCAGCGCCGTCGGTCGCCCAAAAACCAAGCGAAGCGGTGCCAGGGTCGGCATCAGTTGAAAATTCAAACCGACCATCATTGCCTGCCCGTACTGAACCAACATTTTCTGTATCAAGGAGAATATTTATTGTGCGGCCCGGATACGAAAGACCAGTGATACTAATAAGAGTATCACCTAAATTATCATCCCTTCCACCACCTCCGCCAGAACCACCACCAGAGCTTCCACCACCACCAGAACCAGCTGGTTCTACCTTACAAATTGCTGAACAAAAGTCACCATTGTCATTATTACCGTCATCACACTCTTCTGTGAATGATGTTTGCAAAATACCATCACCACAATATGGCCCCCACTTACAACTAACGCTACACTGTCTACCAGCGATAGTTGTACTATAAAGACCAGTCTCACCAGGCACATCACACTGCTCTGGATCGTCTACTAGACCGTTTCCACAAATACTCAAAATTAGCGTGGTCGTTGCTGTACCCATAGTCTGTGCTAAAGCACTAGGCGCAAGTACCCCGGCTGCAAAGACAACAACCAAAATTAAGAATAAGATATGCTTCATAGCTTTATTCACCACGTCGGCGATTGGTACGCTTTTGGTAAACAAAGTATAGAACAATAATGAGTATCGATAATACTGGTAGTATCAAAGATATTTTATGAGGCCACGATAGCCCACTGAAGCCAAAGCCAGCTTCTTGAAGTGTTCCGTATGGTCTGATACTGAGGCTTACTTCACCTTCTTGCTTTACATCATCGCCGTTATACACGCGATAGCGAGCAATATAGTTGCCGGCCGGGAGTCTGGTTGGTATAGAAGCAAAAACCTCTTCGGTGGCGTAAGGTGTTACCTCGCGAATTGATCCCTTGTTTACAGTTTCTTCAAGAAGTACCTGTCCAGCAAAATCAAAAATTCTAAATTCTACTTTTGATGGTGCAATGTCTACGTTACCAGTGTTTTCAAGTAACATTGCAAAATTAATCTTTCCAGGGAAATACAACCAACCAACTTTCTTTCCTTCATTTAAATCAGATACACCAATTTTTCTTATTCTAAAGTCCTCGATTTTTTTATCGATAACAGTTAGATTTATATCTACCTGAGCTCCAAGAGAGATACTAACAGCACCTGGAGCCACCTGATCGTCGTCTGGGACGGTTTTAATGCGAATTACGCCTGTGTAATCTTTAAACTCAGCATCCTTTGGAACAGTCACTTTAACGGTCATAGGGACCTTTTGCTGGCCTCTAGGTAGCGGAATACTGTCACCCTCTACGATCTGTATCCAAGAGGCTAATTCAGGGGCGTCTACAGTAATCTGTGCCTTTTGTGGCACATCAGGATTACCACGCACCAGAAGTATCTGTTGCTCATAAGTAGAGTTTCGAGTAAGACTCGTGTTGCGAACATATGGTGGTGTAATACCAAAACCTGCTCTCACTATTTCAGTTGATAGCACAAAAAATAGCAGGCAAAAGCCCACAACCTTTTTCATAACAATGGCACGAGTTAAATGCACCAATACATTATCGAAAATAAAGACATAAAAAGCAACAACCACCGTATGGATAACGGTGGTTGTTTTGTGGATAAGTTATTGTTTTACCAGAATGTAGATCCAGATACTGCTGCGTAGAAGGTGTTTAGACCAGTATACGCACCAGCAGTGGTAATCTCAATTGGTACTTCGATACCCCAGTAAGTAATTCCACTATTTGGAGTTGAAGTTGATGTACTCTTTGGAACACGTAGCTCAAGTAGCTGTGGTGTAGATGAAGAGAGATTTGCACCAGATCCGTATGACAACGAACTTGTTGCGAACTCTTGTCTATTATCAGGAATGGTTGAAGTAGCAATACTTGGACATTCGTTTCCGACTGAAAATCCTGGACACATCGATTCACCTTCTAGAGTTTGGTTTAGACCAGTGTTTCCTAATGACTCTACCGTAGTAGTGGCATTGAGTGTACCAGTGTTTTCACCTGGTTCCAGGGCTCCATAAGGAATTTCTGCAGTCAGCAGATCAAGGGCTGAGAAGCTGTTTAAGTCTACAGGAGTACTACCGAGAGTGGCGGTGCCTGTTGCATTATTGTCATCCACTCCAGCCACTACAGCGGACCATGTGTCAGCAGTATATGGTGTAGCAGCATCGGTTGGCTCTGCAATGTACCATAGTGGGAATGTACAGCTCCAAAGTTGAGTTGGATCTGTATTACCTGAACATGATGTACTTGAGGCAGTACAACTTAGGTTCCATACCCCTGCTGGCACACTACTTGGATAACAGTTATTGGGATTATATGATCCTGGCAAACCTGTACAGGTTGATGTACTAAGTCCGGTCCTGAATACAGAAGCGGTGTAACCGGTTATCTCGTTTCCAGAAGAAGCATTTACACAACTATTAGCATCCGAAGTTTCAAACGAGAGAGTGTAACCAGTGGTTTCACCTCCAGGTACAGTCAAGGAAATATTTAATCCGCCGTTTAGAGAGATACCACCTGAAGAAACTGTTGGCGCAACGTTATTTACAGTAAAGCCTTCATTGGTAGCGTGAGCTCCGCCAGAAGCTGGGTGATTATATTGGTCTACCAAGAATACGTAAGCGTCGTAACTATCGTCTTGGATAACTGATGGCAGAGTGAATGAAGCACTAGCGTCATCAGTTATGTTACCGGTAGTACTGGCCAGTATCCCACTGACACAGGTACGAGTTGAAGGAACAAAGTCATTTCCGTTACAGACAAACAATGTAATGTTGTCTGGTCCTCTTACTACGTTACCGTCTGTAGAGGTTGAGAAGAAAGTAAGAGTTGCACCTGGGTTAACTGGAGAGTTTGAAGAAACATTAGTTAATGTTGGTCTGAAGTTAACATGGAATGGTGAAGAGTTTGTAGCGTTTAATCCCTGTGAGTAGATGTTGTTACATCTTGGGTTTACAGGATCGTCGTCACATACCCAAGCGTACCAGTTCATAATTTCACCTGAGAAGGCTCCAACTTCAGTGGTAGTTGTCGCTACACGAGCCTCCGTCATTGGAACGGTAGCAGTTGAAACTCCCCACTGCACACCACCTGCACAAGTTGGCGGAGCAGTACCTAGAGCCGAGGTGGTAGCCGCAGCATTAGGGGTTGGGGTGGCACTAGTGCTACATACCAAGAGAAAGTATGGTGCGCCACCGTTGTTGTCAGCTAAAGCCACCCAAGAAACCTGACTGCCAGAGTTGGTTGGTGTGTTAGTTGAAGACTCAAACTCTTCAGTAGCCAACGTAAGCCATTGCGGTGGTGTATTCAAAACCGTAATGGTGGTGGTTGCGGTTTGGGCTTCTACCTTTAGTAGCTCTGTCTTTCCTGCGTTAAACAAGAAAACAAAAGCAAACACTAGCACTCCTGAAACAGCAGCGGCTAGCGTTATCTTTCCTGCGGTTTCTATATATTTTTTATTACCTTCTAAATTGTACAACATACTAAAAAACTACTAACTAATTCTTCGCTTCATCTACTATTGTAACGAATAAGTGACAATAGTTGTCACCACTTATACACACTCGTTATACACAGGTTATAAACAGCTTATTCATATCTAATAGCATCGAGAGGATTTAGGGTCGAGGCACGTCTAGCTGGAAAAACTCCGGTTAAATAACCCACCGCTGCTGAGAAGAGAGCGATAAAGAGCAAAAATGGTAACGGAAATGAAAACAGAGCTACAGCCTGTCCACCAAACTGTCCAGCCACAATATTTAGGAAGATATTCACTGTCACACCTAAAACAACTCCCATTAATATGCCACTCACCCCACCCAAGAAGCCCACCACAATTGATTCTGAAATAAAGAGATTCTTTACATCTTGAGGTGAAGCACCGATAGTACGCATAATACCGATTTCTTTGGTACGCTCCAAAAGCGTAACTGTCATGGTATTAAACATTCCGATAGCCGACACAATAAGAGCAATACCACCGAAGGTCGCCAGCACGGCTTGAATACCTTGGAAAATCTTTGAAGCCTGCTCTACCGTCTTTGACAAAGCCGTTACTCGATAACCAGCTTCAATTAGTCTTGCCTCTACTATTGGTAGGTTCTCATTACTATTTACACGGACCTGGACTCTTTCAAATTCTTCAATACCTACATGGTTACGTAGTTCTGGAAGCATCATCATGGCATTAAGCACCCCCTCTTCTTTGGTGATACCACGAACAGTGTACTCCTTATCAATTGGCACTTCGTTTATGTCACCACTGCCATCCTCGGCCGGTACCAGTAAGCGGAAAGATACTTTTTGTCCAATAAATGATTCTGGGTCATCAATACCGAACAGTTTTAAAACTGCCGGTGAAAGCATTACCGAAGAAGTATCACCACCATCTTCATCAGTAAAGGCATTACCGGTAACCACTGCGACTCCAGCATATCTTAGGTATGGAGGCTCCACACCCTGAATAAAAACGTTTCCAGTAAGACCCTTGAAGGTAACTAGGGCGGGAAAACGCGCTAAAGGTGCCGCATCCAAAACCTCTGGATACTTCTTAAAGGTATCTACTGTTTCTTGGGTGAGCTTTAGATTTTGAGCACCTGTTGAGGATACACCGAGAGAAAGAAGGGTTTCACCGAATACGATCTGTTCAAGAATAATTTTCTGCAAACCAAAACCTAAACCTACCAAAACCACTACCGCACCAGTTCCTACTCCCATACCCAAAATCGTCAACCAAGTACGAAGTGGGTTGGTTTTAAACATACGTGTCGAAAGTTGTGCCAAGTCTTGGATTCGCATATTCGTATCTAACTCTTGTAGCTAACGTCTACTCCCTGAGCAATAATCTTTTCAAAATAACGAGTTAAACCATCAGCTTCTTTTTCATCCAAGGAAAGACCTCTGGCTTTTATGCCTTTCATTAGACGTTCATTAAATTCATCTTCTTCACTAACTCCAGTTACTCGGTCAGCAATCAATTCAGAGAGGTTATCATTTTGTTCTTTAGAGAGTTTCATTCCATGAGACTGCAGTAAATGATCGCGTAAACGATCTGCCAACTTGTGCTGACTAAAGAACACGTCATCATTATCTTTTTTGGCACGGAAGCGACGAATATCATCAGCTTGGTGCATTAGCTTCTCAGCAGTATGAGCCATTCGCTTTGCCTCTTTTTCATCCATTTCCACCCCACCCTGCTCAAGGCGCAAAACCAAAGATCGGATAAAAGTATCCTTATCAATCTTTCCTTTTATAAATAGAGCGATGGCGTGCTCTAAACGAATCAACTGATCATAGGTATAATTTTGAGTAAGGAAATTGACCATACTTTTTACTCTGAGTGTATCTACCGAATCATAAGGGTAAAGACGCGCCAATTGCTCCAACTCAGTTACAATTGTCTCACCTTCACGTACAGGCTTAATTTGTTTTCGCTGTGGGTTTACTACCTCACGGACCACAAAACCATCTTTGAGATAGTACACGCGATGAGCATAAGAAAGATGGGCAGCATTGTGAGACACCATAATAATAGTACGACGATCGAAAGTGTTAATTTCGTCTATCTTATCCATTACCTGCTGAGTAGAAACTGAGTCGAGGTTTCCAGTTGGTTCGTCAGCCAAAAGAATCTTGGGGTCATTAACCATGGACCTGGCTACAGAAACACGCTGCTGCTGCCCTCCAGAAAGCATTGCCGGAATCTTGTGCGAAACATGACCCACCCCAAATCTATCAAGTAGCGACTGCGCCCTTCTTTCTCGAGTAGTTTTATCCGCGTCACAAAAAATCATCGGCAGCGCCACATTATCAAGTACAGAAAGCGAACCAATTAGGTTGAAAGACTGAAAAATAATACCCATCACATAACGCTGGAAATACACACGCTCTGAAGGAGGGTACGAATAAATATCATCACCACGAATCAAAAGTGTGCCATCTCCAGGTGGCAACGAACCCTGAATTGCGTACATTAAAGTAGACTTACCGGAGCCAGACGCACCGAAAAGAATGATGTACTCACCTTCATAAATATCAGTATTTACACCCTGTAAGGCTCTAAACTCGTTAGACTTACCTTTGTTGTAAATAATAGAAAGATCCCGACAAACAATGAGCGGCTTAGCCATGTGCTTATTATGACATTAAATAGTTAAACCACTTGTATCTATATCCCCAACCAAACACCTCCCTCTCTCATCGCTATTGTCCAAGGTAGGCAGCCCAATGAGCCAGCTCAAGCGCATATTCAACTCACCCGTTTTTATTACCCTCCAATATTCTTCACCCAACCAAACGTACTTTGGAAGTTTTCGAGAATCAAATCGATAATGTTCTTTTCCTGGATTGGAGTAAACAATACAAAGTTTTCTGACTGAATGGAGTTATCAGCTTCGTCGGTACAGTTTAGCCAAAATTGGTATACCGTGGCTGGTGCAAAATCAACAATAACCTCAACATGCTTGGTGTTGTATTCAATCTTCTCTTTTTCACGAATTGTTGGCTCAGCTCCACCGGCCACACCCTCACGATAAGTCATGATACATGAAGCCGGTTCATCGGTTGACCACTCAACAATCGTTTGAATACGAGATTCACCACCCGGGAATAGAGTTGATTCGTTGGTTACATTAGCAATTATTGGAGCCGCGGTATCTCGTACGGTAATAAACTGAATTGGCTGACTTCGTACACGATCACCACCAGAGTTTTCAGAAATAACAAAAGCCACATAACGGGTTCCTAGCGTCAGATCTGCCAAGCGCATTTGGTGAGTAGTCGCTAAAGTAGGGCGACCAACTGAGTTCTGAGCACCAGTAGTCAAATCCTGATATTCAACAAGAGCTTTGGCAGGCACAGTAGTTTCCCAAGCCAGGGTAGCAGCATTCTCTTCTACCTTTAGAACCCGTAAGTTTCTAATATCAGGTAGCGAAGCTTTAGTACGGAAGGTAAAATTACGGCTCTCTCCCTCAATACCATAAGTATCTTTAGAAATAACCTTGAAGCTATATTCAGTAAAAGGCTCAAGTCCAATAAGTCTAATCTCATGATCGGTAGTTGGTCCTCCGGTAGATTGCTGAGAATAAGCATAGTTATTACCATCAAAGCCATTAGTTGGTGAAAAGCGCACTTCAGAGGTGGCCTCGCGGTCGGTTGTCCACTTTACGGTGGCACTAACGGTTTCTGGAATAACAGTCGGCGGACCAATAATGGTTAAGTCTTCCGTAATACCCTGAATAGCCTTAACTACCTCGTTAAGGATTTCTTTTAGTTGTTGTGGATCAGTAATTTCTTGAATCTCCTCAATAATTTCTTGAGTGGTTGGGGTTTGTGGTTCACTTGGCGCATTACCCTCCGAAGCTCCCTGGCCACTACCTTCGCCAGTTGGACTTTTTTCAGTCTGAATTTTGTAATCAGCCGAAATTCCTTGGTTGCCGTTTTCATCGGCTGATATTACTCGGAAATAATAAGTTCTGCCTGACTCAAGATTATCAATGGTTATGGAATGACTTTTTCTTTCTGCTACCGGGATACGCACAATACCCAAATCAGGTTGCAGTCCATAGTTTACGGCCGAGTCAGCGTCCTCGTCTGTCTCCCAAGTAATGGTAAAAGAACTATTAGATATTTCTTGCACCTGAACGTTACTAATCTCTGGCGGATCAGTCTCTTGCGCATACACAAAACTTGCCCCTAAGCATAACCAGCCGAGGGCAAGTATTTGTAATCCACGAATTCCTCCAGACTTCATATGGAATATCATAACACCTAATCAACGCCGATGGCGGTAAAGATGTTAGTACCAGTGTGAGCTGAATTACTAGCAGTGAATGGTACTGCAATACCCCAATAGACTTCACTCTCAACCGGCGGTGAGACAGTTGTTGGCTTGGTAAGATTCAAACCTAGTGTTACGGCTGAGCTGTTAGACAACTGAACACAAGATACACAAGCACTGTAGGTAAAGGTACTTGTCGCCACCTTCTGGCTATTAGCTGGAATAGCTGAGCTTTGACCATCAGAAAGACTAGTTCCTTCAATGTCGATATTGATTGGTGAGTTACCAAGATTTGTCACAGTAGTGGTCGGATTAAATGAACCAGTATCGGAATCGGCTGCCAGCGCACCATAGTTGATGACTGAATCAACCTGCATAGCTCTAAGAGTTATCAGCTCAACTCCCGGTGCTGAGGCAAAGTCATAACCACCAGCGTAATCTTCAGCCTCGGCATAAGCTAGCCACTCCTGCCCAACATAAGTTCCGTCATCAGTAGCGTCAGCGTGGAAGAAGATATCCACCTCACAACTAAGAGTACAACTGTTGCCGGCACATCCAGTAAACGAACACTGGCCGTTTTGAGTGCTGGCAATATAACAATTGTTGTTATCAGGCGCACATGAAGCACCAGCTCCACTTCTATATATAGTTGCTGTTGCATGCTCGAGATCACCAACTCCGTTAAAGTCAGTTACTGTTGCTGTCACCGTCACTGGAGTAGTAGTGCCGGGTGTTAGATTAATTGGCAATCCAGCGTTTAGATCTACTGCTCCCAGAGTCGGATCGAACTGCAGACCAAGTTCCGCTACTTCAGCATAGAAGTCTAATTCTGTGCCGGCATTCGTTACTCGGAAACAATATGAGTCTGCGGCATTACTGGTTGGAGTTAGTACATACTCAATTTCAGTATAGTAATTTTGATCAATATCCAGAGCTGCTGTTTCATTTGATGGACTTTCTATCATTTTTCCTAAAGTGAAGGTACCATCAGTTCCAAACAACAGGTCAGTAGTAGAATCGCCGTCAGTCACTTGAGTTGAAGTAGCCATACATACTGGTGAACTACCACAAGATGATTGATTCGGCACAACCGCATAGTCACCACCATCTACCGATTCACAAGTCGGGGCTGCACCCTTAGCCGCAAACTCAAGGCGATATTGATGACCAGTAACATCCAGCCCTGAGTTTTCTATAGCTACACGCAAGCGCACTTTATCATTTGGAATTGCACTTCCTTGAGTATTACTATTAGCTATCCAAGACGCTCCACCATTTGTTTGCTTCGCTCCAAAGTAAACAGTCGGCTTAGTAGCTACTCTGGCTCTAGCGGTAAAGCTATCCCAAGCGCCATTCTGGAACCAGAAGGCATAACCATAACCACCACTGGTATAAGTACTATCTGTAGCTGAGGTAGTAGCTACCTGGGTACCAGCACTATTAAATAGCTTAACTGTAATGTTATTGGTAGTTCGCCAATCAATTTCAACTTCATACCAACCGGTTGAATAAGTAACAGTAGAGGTAGCAATAACCACACCAGAACTATCATTATTATCTACATCACGGGCGAGTGAGATTCTATCAACTCCGAACTGCTCAAGACACACCGCATAGTTTTGATTAGTGGTACCAGGTGACTGTACACCAAATAGCGTACAAGGCTCATCGCCGCTACCAGCAGAGGTATTTACATACTGCATATAACGAATAATCTGACCTTGCGCTACTGTGTCGTCAAAACGGAAGATACCATCTGTGGTTTTACCACTAGTGTTACTTGGTGCTAGGGCGTAAGTACCACCATAAACTGGTGAAGTTACTGTATTAAACAGAGAGGTGTCGCCAGAATATTCAGAGATACTATTGTCCTCATAATCGTCAAAGCTATCAAAGGTCGCCAAGCCACTACTACTAGCTGTAGCTGCTGTATTACCGTAATACATAAAGGCAGTAGCTATAGAACTAGCCGGTAGCTCAGGTAGACGGACCCATACTACCGCTTCAGTACTAGCAGTGAACTTTTCAATCCAGAATGGAATTGTGGTAATACCATCATCATCAGTAAAGCGAAGGTCAGTGAAGTCAGACTTCATAGCACTATCGTAAGGAACAATCATCTTAACAGCAGTACTAGCGTAAGCCTGGCTATCATGATTATCAATACGTACTCGAGTGCGGTAGTCCCAATCAAGATTAAACCACTCACTATTTGGAGCACCTTCCCCGCCATTATCAGCACGCCAGCGGAAATTAGTTTGCTCAACCAAGAGACATGAACTATTGTCAAAACGTACTGAACCACAAGCATCTAAGCCGTCGATATCAAAGCCTTCACCAGAAATATTGCCGTAACTATTCGTGAAGCGCCAAGCATTGGCAGTCTCACCAGTAAGAGTGATGTTATAACCACTAATACCGGTAGTTGCAGTAAAACCAACGTTGTCAAATATCTTTGATGGGTTAGCGTTTAGAGTAGTTGAAGATAGTGACACTAGAGTGCCTGAGTCTACCGCCAAATCAAACGAGCCATTAGCAAGATTTGTAATTGTTGGTGTATTTACTAGCTGCAAACCGTATATGTCCAAGTCTGCAAATTCATAGTAATTAGCATTTAATGTTCCCCCACTCACTGTAAAGCTGTAAGTACCACTAGTAGTCAAACTACTAACTGAAGTTTCGTTACCACTGACACCAATAATATTTAGAGTACCAGTTGTTACAGTAGTAGTGGCATTTGGTGCCATTTTTACAGTCACCGCTCTTTCACTACCAGACAGTGAGGTACCATCGAAGTCAGTGGCATAGCTCCAATACTCAGTTGAACTAGCAATCACCAAGTCACCGTAAATATTTAGAGTACCATTAACATTTCCATGATCCTGAGAATACAATGAACTAAGATTATGAACAGTGGTGGTGGCCGCCTGGCTATACCACATCTTTACGTCAGCATTAGCACCAATACTTAGAGTGCCATAAACATCGCCGCTGTTTGAACGGGAATTAATACTATATGAAGAGTCTTTATTTAGATTAAGAGTGGTATTAGTCCAAGTCGTAGCTGCTCCACCAACACTGTTGGTAAACACCCCACCAACTGTAACAATAGCACCACTATTTACCGTAAGCGCACTCACACTAGCAATAGTGAAGTTATTTGTTGTAGTGGCACTATAAAGAGTGAAGCTTCCGGTCGGTGCGCCAATCTGAAGGTTATAGATTGTGTTTGTTCCCGGGTTAATGTTTTTTCCACCGCCAGAGCCATTCATAAGAATCGTACCAGTTGCATGAGTAAACACTCCCCCGGTAGCCACCAAAGAACCACCGACGGCTGTGGTACCAGAAGCCATGAGTACAGTACCAGAAGCCACTGTAAAGGAATCAGCAAATGTGATGTTAGTGTCAGTAATAGTGTAAGTGGCAGCGCCGGCAAATAATACTGAATACAAGTCAGAAGAACTAGCCGTCAAAGTGGCAGTGGTGGTTGCCCGCATTATCAAATCAGAAGTGTTATGAGAGAGATTTCCAGCCCGCTTTTCAAAACTTCCAGCCACCGAGAGGCTGCCACTTGGCAGTGATAGAGTTCCACTCGTTACTAATACGCTTCCGGTAGAAGTAGCATTGGTATCAGTCATGTTCCAAGTACCGTTTCCAGTAAAGCTTAGTGAAGAAACGGCCGAGTTATTAAATCTTACGGTATGACTGCCACTTGGAGCAGAGAAGATAAAGCGACTACCATTATTGGTAAATGAACCTCCGGTTACATTCATAGCGGCCGCAATAGTAGTCGTACCAGTTGGGAATGTGAAAGCACCGGCCGACTGAGCGTAACTACCATTTAGAGTAAGGGTGGTATCGCCAGAAACATAACTTCCACTTCCTGAAATAGTTAGGTTATGGAAAGCGCCGTTATTTACATCAACAGTTCGTGACGCTCCGGTAGTGGTAAGGATAATAGTTGAACTAGCTGATACAAACTCTGCCCCACTACCAAAGATAAAGCTTCCGCCAATACTATGAGTCTCTGTTGTCTTAGCCCTAAATCGAGCGTTGGCCTGTGCCTCTAGAGTGCCATCATAAGCTGCACCAGCACCAGCACCACTTAGTGTTACGTTTCCATTTGGCTCAAATGTCTTGCCAGACCAAATCAATAACTTGTAGTTAGCTGGAATAGTTAGCGTATCAGAACCAGCATCCACCGCTGTAAATGGAATATCGGCGTCATCACTGCTGTCCCACACAGCCATATTGGCAATTGTAAGTGGGTCAGTATTTTCATGCCGCAGGATTACTCGATTTTCGTATAGGTGTAAATTACCAATTGAAGAAATTGGTGATACTGACACATTAGCCGCCCGCTCTGTCTCGCCATTTATGTACAAAGTCAAAGTATCAAGCGGACTAAAGGCCACATTACTAATACTGTAAGCTCCGGTCGTTGCGTTACAACTAGCATCGTATGTAGTAAGTCCTGCCACTACTAGGCGTACATTTTGTGTCACACCATCACAAACCCCTGACACAGTTGAACCTTCGTCACCATAAACATTTCCGGCAACTGTAATAAGGGCAGCTGAGTCATCCCACACCAAATAACCTGGATCGCCAGCTGGATCACTGTCGTATGCTTCACCTGCAATATTGCCGGTGTGGTTAGTGAAGCGCCATGAACTTACAGAAGTACCAGTAGCTGTTACGTTTTTAGCACCAGTTACTCCCCCACCTGCTGCAAAAATGTTAGAGGTGAAATTCTTGGCTTGGTTAGCATCAATTACCGTGCCACCTACTGTTACGGCTGATCCACTGTTTATTTCAACCAACAAATCAGTGTATGAGAAATCACTTACGGTTGGAGTACCAGTGAAAACCACACCGTTACTATCAATATTTCTTACTGATACATATGACCATAAAGTCTCTGCGGTGCCGCCAATTGTAATTCCGTAAGTACCGGTACCCTGATTTTGAACTGTTGTAGTAGCACTACCAGCGCCAAGAACCTGCAGATTAGCTGTGCCAGCGTAAGCCGCCCTAGCACCACTAGCAAAATGAACACTAACAGCACGCTCACTACCACCCGACAAATCAGTACCGTCAAAGTCGGTTGCATAACTCCAGAAGTCATCGCCACTAGTTCTATTTAATTGACCAAAGATATATAGGTCTCCATCAACCCCTTGATGGTCTTGCGAGTAAATTGAGCCATTTGTTAGAGCGTTATAACTAGCCGCTGAAGTATTCCAAACGCGAGCATGGGTACCACTAGCTACAGTGAGTGTCTCGTAAGTTTCGTTGGTAGCACTATCATTTATCTCATAGGTGCCAACTCCATATAGATAAAGTGTTGAACCAGTCCAAGTAGTAGCGGCTCCCGCTAGATTGTTTAAGAAAGCACCACCAACCGCCAAGGTTCTTGAAGAAGCTAAAGTGAAACTACTATGATTAATAAGGCTCATTGCTACTGTAGCAGTAGCATTTTCTGTCATGTTAAAGCTACCAGTTCCATTTATCTCCAGTGTTCCAAACGAAGAAGCACCAGCGGCTATAGTAGAAGCACCAGTACCAGTAAAGCGCACTGTACCATTATTACTATTAAATGTACCATCATTGTCATAACTACCTAAAATAGTGATGACCGAAGAGTTACTGCCTTCTAGGGTACCATTGGACTTAATAGCCACATTACCACGCACCTCAAGCACCCCATCATTGGTGTTTTGGTTAAAGATTGAATTAGCTGCTCCACCAATTACTAAATTATTTAATACCAATAATCCAGGGGCAGCCTTAGTATATGTACCAGTGCCGACACCAGCTTCTAACATCAGATTGTAATAATTTGTTGACGGAACAGTAGCTGACGCACCACTAAAGCGAATAGTACTTGTATCCTCAAGGAAGGTTCCTACTTCAGAAAATACCGTACCTGTACCTGATAAATCAAATATACTACTGCCTGCATCAAGATAGTGGGCATTAGCTATAGTCAAAACACCAGATACAGTGGTAGTAGCAGTACTCACTGGTGTAGTTGTACCAACATTAGTTCCGTTACCAAGTGTAAGGTTATTAAAGGTCCAAGCGCTGGTACCACCCAAATTGTTAGTACGATTGATGGTTACTGTACCAGAGCCCATAGACAGAACACCATTACCAGAAAGTGAGCCGCTGGTTAGGGTTATATTGCCGGTTCCGGTCACTGTACCAGCATCCACATCCATATCTCCACCAATGTTTAGATTGGCTCCAATATTCCAGCCACCACCAACTCCAGTAAAGGAGACGTTATGGAGAGATACTGTACCGGCACTAGTAATACTCTTACCGGTAGTAGTAGCAGTAAACACTAAAGTAGACGAAGCGGCGGTAAAGGTAGCGCCAGTACCAAGCGCCAAGCGCCCCGCGAGGCGGTGTGTCTCAGTACCAGTAGCTACAAAGTTAGCACTGGCTCCCAAAGCCAAAGTACCTTCATAGCTGTTGGCATTTCCGTTTCCTGAAAGAGTAATTTCTCCGTTTGGTGTGAAAGTACTTGAGGCAAATACGTACAATTCAGTATTAGCAGTAGTAATAAGAGTGTCAGTAGCGGTATCTGTAGCGAAGAATGAAATGTCAGTATCGTTATCGCCGTCATAACTAACCATATCCGCAATAGTAATCGGGATAACGTTTTCATGGCGAACAATCACTCGGTTTTGATAAAGATGGAAATTGGTAATATCGGTGGTTGGAGTTTTAGTTATGGCTGTTGCCTTAGCGCCACCATTGGTGTTGAGGTAAACCACCATCTTAGGATCTCCCACGTAAGCCACATTACTGAAGCTATACGCACCAGTAGTAGCATTACAGCTAGTAGCCGCTGTGTAAGTACCGCCATCAACCACAATACGGACATTTGGAGTTACCCCGTCACAAGTTGGAGAACCTAGAGTAGTTGAACCATCATCAGCATAAACCACCCCTGACACCGTAATCAGGTATGAAGAGTCGTCAAAACGAATAGCACCAGGATTAGCGTCGTTAGCATCAAAGGCTTCACCATAAAGGTTACCTACTCCACTCCTGAACCACAAGAATGAGGTCGGTGTTCCAGAAGACACTGTTACGTTTGTAGCTGCCCCGGCGGTAGTAGTAGCAAAATTAACGCGTGAAAGCTGCTTGGTCGGATTACTATTGATAGTTGTAGCGTCAACTGAAATTCCTGTACGACCTGGCACTACCGTAAAAGAAGTATCTGAGAAAGTTGCCAGTGTGGTTGAACTGGTAAGATTAAGACCAAGCACTCCAGTATTAGCAAAAGTAGAATACTGACTATTTATAGTTGAGCTAGCTAAAGTAATTGCATAAGCATTACTAATCGATGACACTGTAGTTGAAGCGCCGCTAGCTCCCAAAATAGACAATGAGGCTCCTGAAAACTGTAGCTGTGAACTAGAAGCAATTTTAACATCAACCTGTCTTGAGCTACTACCGAGGGCTGTACCATCAAAGTCAGTAGCATAAGCCCAGTATTCGGTACCGGTATTACGTACGTAATTTCCGTAAATATTTAGATCTCCGTCAACAGTGTTATGGTCTTGTGAGTAAATAGCACTTGAAGAGCCGGTGGTGACATAAGTACCAGCAATTGAGTTCCACATCTTAACCAGGGTGCTACTAGCCGCTTCGATGGTACCGAAGCTCTCACCCATGTGACCCTTTAGGTTGATGGCAGTGGTGGTTCCAGAATAGAAGCGCACTGTAGATCCGGTCCAAGTAGTGTCGGCAGTTGAAGCAGTTAGATTAAAAGCTCCTCCCACAGCTAGTGTTCTTCCGCTACTCATCGTAAATTGCTGTAGCGCACTTAAGTTAAAGGCTGTGGTTGCTGTAGCACTTTCAGTTACTGTAAAGTCACCACTTGCACTATTGATTTCAAGAGTAGCAAAAGGTGAAACACCAGCAGCAATAGTTTCGTTACCACCCGTTGAATTGAAGCGGACAGTTCCGTTATTGGCAAAGAATTCGGCGTCGTTATCAAGCGAACCAGCAATACTAAGTACACCTGACGGAAGCTGAACATCACCTCCATTTTGTAGAACAAAATTTCCTAATATTGTGGCATTAGTATCAACAAAAGTACGCTTAAATGGTGTTTCGTATCCACCAGCTGCATAAAAGACGGTAGTGCTAGACAGGTTACTGTATTCGGTATTTAGCCAAGCCTCAGTTCGAGCCACACTAGACAAGCGAGCTTCATCAAGCACACCATTAAATAGACGTCCGCCACTCTCATCATGACCAAAACGCAAATCATTTATTAGTGAACTTGGATGCGAAGTAACATTGCTACTAGTGGCCACTCCGGAAGTAGCGTGACGATATGCCGTCATGGTGGTTGGGTTGACTACCATCGACAACATCGACCAAGTACCAGTTGGTATAGTAATTCCAGAAGACCAGCTATAGGTAGGAGCGGCATCATTCCAGTGATAACTTAGGCTTGAACCATCACTGAAATAACCAAGACCGGTGGTGTTAGATGAACCACGAGAGAACATGATTCCGTCATAAGAGGCCTGTGCTCCATTAGGTCTAGTCCAAACTGACCAAGTAGAAGTACTGATAGTGCGATTTACAGTAGTAGTTATGTATTCATCAACACCATCAAAAGTAATTCCCCTACCAATCTGAGCAGTAGTTAAATCTCCCGCTTCGAGATTCACTGCCGTACCAGTACTACTACCAGTACTGTCTACAAACTGTGGGGCTCCCGCACTAGGACTTTGGTCAAAGTGATAAACCGCCACGTAGCCATTACTCCATACATTATTTCTACCATAAGTAGCAGTAGCACTATAGGCTGAAGCAGCGGCATTACCGTAATAGATATAGAAACGAGTATCAGCAGTATCGGACAGAGTCAACTTGGCATGCAGCTCACCAGTCTGCAGACCAGTGTCTATTGACACCACCTCAAACGGCACCTCGCTACCTGAACCATTAGTGACACGTATATCACTACCATCAGACTTAACATTACTGAAGAAATGACTACCCAAATTAGCTAAGTTTACATAGACCGGGAAATCAGTTAAATCGGCTGACACAACATCAGCGTCGACAGTCACCGGCACACGGTAAGACCAAGAATCATTAAACCAAGACGAACCAGCTGCTGTAGTGCGCACATTATTAAATGATGAACCATTGGTACGAATCTGGTAGTTATCTTGCACCAACAATATTACCTCTCCATTGTTATGAGAAAACGCACCAGAGCCAGTAACCAAGAAATCACCACCCACTGTTAAAGCGGTACTAGGCATGGTGACAGTACCTGATTGAATACGGAACTGTCTTGAAGTGGTAGCTCTAGATTCACTAAACGACCAACTTCCAGAACCAGCAAAAACGAGGTCATAGAACGAATTAAGGAACGCTGTGCCACTCTGGGTTATGGTGCGTCCTCCAGTAGTACTGGTCATACGCACCTCTCCATTGTTATGAAGGAAGGTTCCGGTATTGGTAAATGAGCCAGCGATAGTAGTAGTACCAGTTGGCATGGTGACAGTACCAGTAGCAATACTTAGGTTGCCATTAAGGGCCAAAGTTGGTGTGGTAAATGACCAATTGCCACCCACTCCACTGAAGGTTAGGTTATTGAAGCTTGAACTACCACGATTGATAGAGCCGGTAGTTGTACCAACAAATGTAACTGTACCGGTTTGTGGAATAAATGAATTATTATTCACCCAAGCACTTCTAACATTAATGTTATAACCTGAAGCAGATGCATTTAGGGTATCATCTGCCCCAATGGTGACACTTTCTGCCCCCACATTACCTGCTAAGGTAATGGTTTTAGCAGTACCATCAACTACCACATAACCAGCATTAGAACTTGAAGCGGATGATTTACTGTCTCCCCAGGTATAGCTTCCAGTACCACTGAAAGTAGTTGTCGCCAGGCCACTTATATTGCCACTGGCTCCAAATTGCAGATTTCGACCAATACCAATGGTTGAAGTACCGCGGGCCAATGTTCCAAAATTAACAGTTAGGTTGCCCAGCACTGAAAGCGGTTTAGTTACAGCAAAAGTAGCTGATCCCAACGTCTCTCCAAAGGTAACATTATTAAACTCAAATGTGGTTGAAGCAGTGCTTAATGATGGAGAGGTTGAGGTAGCGGTAAAGACCACAGTTGAATCCCCGATTGTGAAGGTACCACTTTGTACCCAATTGCCAGCTACTTTTAGAGTACTAGTTGCTGGTACAAAAGTTCCATAGTTTTCAAATGTATAAACGGTGCTATTTGCTCCTGGCTGATAAGTGGTACCACTAAGCACGCGGAGCTTAGCGTCAGTACAACCAGTCTCGACACACAGAGTAAGCGCATTACCGCCACCTACGGTTAAGAAAGAATCTTCATCATCAGCACTAATAAACTGGCCGATGTCAGCATTGGTAAGAGTCGGGTTGTCACTAGAACCCAAAGTAAGATTACGACGAGCGATCTGAATACCTGTCATATCACCCACTCCATCATACTTAGTTACAGTTAGAGCCTCCTCACTATCAACTGCCCCATCCATGAAGAATGTCACCACATCATCTGGAAAGACAGTAACATTATTGATAGTCCAAACACCGCCACCACCAATAGTTCCAGTCTTACCAGTCTGTATCACACCATTTATTGCCACACCAACCGTACCACTACTTAGAGTAGAAGAAGCGTTGTAATCATAAGCTATACCCGAAGCCGTAATACCCTCTGACCATTCAACCGTCCAATCATTTAGAGTCGGACAATCGCCCGAGACACAAACGAACTGAGCATCAAGCTCAAGTACCTCGTAAATAGTTCGATCAAGGTCTGAGATATCAATTGGACTTGTAGTGAAGCCACTACTATTACCCGGCAAAACTGAATCAGGTACTAGTATGTAGGCTGAAGTAGAAGCCAAGTAATATACTCGGTACTCAATATAACTAGCTGCTGGAGTAGTATCAGTAAACAACACCCTCTCCCAACGTGGTCCAGAGCCATCATTAAAATCAATACTAGTAGAACGAACTGAACCAGAAGTAAAGTTTGGATAGGTTCTAGCCGCAAAATCGAATGAACCGTCAAAAGGTGTTCCGGTAATAGACGGATTTGTTATTGACAGTGTAGTTCCCCAGTCAGTTCCATCCCATCTCACTACATCATAGCGGTCATTAGTGTCATCAAAGAAGACGGCGTGAATAATGCCATCATCACCTCTCTCAGTAAGCACACGCCAAGAATCCTGAATAGCGTTTACCGACAACTCACCACTTAATGAACCGCTATCTACCTGATATCTACCATTAGTACCGTCTGAGTAAGGCATAATCAAGTTACCATCACGTCCGGCTGTGGTTTCGTACTGACAATCAATAGGCTGACCAGCCTTACTGTTACCAGTTGCTTCGATTTCGGCAAAAGTTCCCCAAGCACTACCACTCCAAATTAAATAACCAATATTGGCATCGTTATCAATATAACAAAGTGCCATTTCGTCAGTACCAACGTCCGGCTTGAGTGAAGCCCACTCAATATGATCACCAAGAGTATGGGTACTAGTTGACCAAGCCGAACCATTCCACAAAGCATAAAGGAGTGTAGTGGCTAGATTGTTTGTTAAGGCTACAACTGCCTGATTACCAGATTCTTCGTATGACAAAGCAACACCACTATCAGCGTTTTCATTTTGATCAGCCAACCTGAGAGCACTACCCCAAGAAGAACCATTCCAAACCATCAACTCATAGTCTGGGGTACCGGTATTGGTATGTCTAAAAGCAGCCACAATTTCGTCTGAAGTTGGATCTGAAGCCAAATCAACAGTTAGACAGTTGTTAGGATTTGTTAAGGCGATACTAGAAGTAGCAGACCAACTTGTGCCGTTCCAAATACTGTAAACCGCGTCCACACCGTTACAGCTCACTGCCAACACATCACCCGAATTAGTTTCGTAAGCAACATCTACACCCTTTCTTAGAGTGTCAGCGATATTAGTAACTAATTCATTAACATTACCCCAAGATTCTGTATCAGCGTCATATATCTGCACGTTAACATCAGCATCAGTACCAATAGTAGCCATTGCATACTCTGGACGAGTAGTAGCCGGCTCAAGATCAATCCATACAATTTGCGCACCAACACTATCCGCAGTTTCAGCCGTACCCCAAGCTGTTCCATTCCAGATACGATAGCGTGGCGCCTGACCAGAACCTTCACCATAAGCCATCATTACTTCGTTTACTGTTGTGGTTATCTCAGCTGCTCCACTGGTTGTTACCACGTCCTCAAGTGTATCAGTATCAAACTGCTCACCAGTAGTCTGGAACCAAGCCGAAACTGTAACACCGGTATCAACAGTAAAGCTACGTGGGTCTGAATAATCAGACCAAGTATTACTACCACTAGGATCTTTAGCTCGAGTACGCCACCAATAGGTATTGCCATTTGTTAAAGCTGACTGCGCAGTGTAAGTAATTGTATTACCAGAAGTAAATGGTGAAGTATCTCCCCCGTTTTGAGTATTAGCAAAGCCGGCATTTACACCCGAGGTAAATGTTGAAGAAGCAGCAAAATTGTAAGTGCTTGAAAATTGTACTTCGTATTGAATATCTTGATTTTCAGGGTCAGTTGAAAAGAAAGTAAAAGTAGGTGTAGTAGTTGATACTTTGGCATTATCAAAAGGCAAAATATTAGTTGGTATTTCAATTGTCTCTGCCCAAGTTACTGTCCAGTCCAAAAGTCTAGGGAAGGTTGAATTACCAGCCAGAACCGCCACCAGACGAATTTCATTATATGTATCTGTATCAAGACCAGTTAGATTTACAGGTGAAGTATTAAAGCCAGTACTATTACCAGGTAGGTCAACATCAGGAATCAAACTGAAGTTTTCTGCTGAAGTCCGATACTCAACGTAATAATCGATACTGCCTGATGTCTCAACATCAGTAAACGACAAATTACCCCAAGCATTACCTGTTGTCTTATCGTCGTAATCAATGACGGCAGTAGTAACAGTAGCCACTGTAAAACCGCTTTCAATACCAATATCATTAGTGCCAGTGTTGACTATTGCATCAAGTAGATTGTTGGTAGTAAATTGTTCTGCGGTAGTCTGGTACCAAGTAGTAATCACAGTTCCAGTAGTAATGGTGACACTTTCTGGTGTTGACCACTCTCCGTATTCACCTGAACCACTAACATCCTCCGCCCTAACTCTCCACCAATAGGTATTACCATTAGTAAGCGCGCTGGTATTTTCAAAGCGAATTCTTTGTCCACTAGTAAACTCACTCTTCTGAGAAGGTTGTAGCAAATTTGTAAACAAAGCAAATTGCGAAACTGAGTCCGTATCGATATCAGGACTACCAAAAGCAGAATCAGTGTCTACCTGTATCTGATAAGCCACCAAGTCACCGAGTTCATCGGTAGCAGCAAACTCAAACCACGGGGTGGTGGAAGCTAGGCGTTCATTATCAAACGGAGCATAAAGCTCTGGTGATAGTGGTGGTGAGTTTGTAACCAAACGCGGATACACATCATATTGTGAAAACTGCGATCCGTCTTCATAGACCATTCTAAAACAATAATTCGTATTGGCTTCAGCACCATTATTTTGAATAACAAAGTCCCACTCAGCCACCTCATCTACCGATAGGGCATTTTGGTTATCTCGGGTTGGATTTTCCTCTTCGTATGTCTCTGCCGTATCAGAAGTAGACAAAACTACTGAAGAAAGTAATCTTCCATCACTCACCTTCTCTTCAGAAGAAACAATGTAAAAACCAGTTGGATTCGAGAGATTATTAAACTCTGTTTGTAGCCAGCCTTCAGTTCTTCTGGTGGCTGCCAAACGAGCCTCATCAAGCATGCCGTTGTAGTAACGTCCACCACAACAAGTATCTCCACCAAAAAATAGTGAGTTTATATTAGAAGAAGCATGAGTAGTAGCATTGGTTCCCGAAGCGGTGCCAGTAGCTGTAAATAGATAGCCAGTGGCTGAAGATTGACCAATCAGCATGGCAGCCATGGTCCATTGACCACTAGGTATGGCCGGCCCACCATTCCAACCGTAAGTAGCCACTGCATCATTCCAGTGGTAACCAAGACGATTACCAGTACTATTGAAATTGATACCAGAAGTTACACCACCACGTGAGAACATTACGCCATCGTAAGCCCCTTGTGGCATACCATTTGGATTCATCCAGATAGACCAAGTTGAAGTAGAAACGGTGGTATTAATGGTTGTAGTAATATACTCATTTACACCATCAAAATTGATAGCATTACCAACCCGACCAGCCTGCAAATCGCCTGCCTCTAAGTTGAAAGCACTACCATTACTATTTCCAGTACTGTCAACAAATTGTGGCGCTGAAGCGGTTGGACTTTGATTGAAGTGATAAACGGTTCGGTAGTTATTACTCCATACATTATTACGTCCATAGGTGGCACTTACAGCATAGCCTGAAGCACTAGGATTGTTGTAATAGACGAAAAACTCAGTATCGGTAGTTGACGCCAAGTCAGCCTTGAAAAATAGCTCACCTGTTTCAGTACCAGTATTGATTGATACGAGCTCATACGCCAACTCTGTTACGCCGTCTGCCTTAGTAATACGAATGTCATCTCCATCACTTTGTACCCCAGCAAAAAATTCACTTGGTAAATCAGCCAGATTGATATGAACCGGGAAATCAGTGAGCCCCTCCATCACCAACGCTTCGTCTACAGTAACCTTTACACGTCTTGTCCAACTTCCACTATACCAATCACTACCGACAATGGAGTTAGCGTAACCACGCCACAGCGCAGTAGTAGAAGACTGTGACCCCACATCAACCCAGTTTAATGAAGCACTACAAGTCGCTCCTTCAGCATACTGAAGTTTAAAGATTTCACTAAAGGCCGGTAACTCAACGTTAGACCCAGCCGCCGCCAGTCTTAGCCTTACCACTTCATTAATACTCACTGCCATATCAGAGCTGATTGGGGTATTTTCAGCTATATCAATAGCACCGTTTGGCCACGGATCAGTTGGAGTAAGGAAACTGCCGTTGGTATAGAAGCGATAACTGTGTTGTACCAGCTTTGGTTGTCTTACCCATGAGAGAGTCCACTCATCTAGTGTCGCTGACTCACTACCCAAAGTAGTGAGTGTTGCCTCAAGACAAATTTGATCATAGGTAGAAGTAGATAAGGTAGTCAAATCAATTGGCGCATCAAACACATCGAAGCCAGCACTGTTACCAGGCAAAGCTAAGTCAGGTATATAGGCATCACAAGTAGTGACATTGGTATAGCGCACCCGAACCTGTACATCAGTTCCAAAAGGTTCGGTTGAATCAAATGATATATCACCCCAAGTTGGCTGATTTGGCACGGCCGTGAAATCAATTGATGGAGTTGTTACTACTCCTTCAGAAAACTGGAAACGCTTGGCTGACATATCATACATTTCGTACGGCGCAGCTATTACTGAAGATGGATTAGTTTCAAGAGTATCTTCAGCAGACCAACTTGTTCCGTTCCATACTGACACATCCAAGTCGTCAGCAGTGTCATCGAGAGCAGCCATTAGAATCAGACCATCACCAGCCCTTTCGGTTCTTACCCAATGTGAGTCTTCTACGGTAGCAATACTAGCTTCCGTACTATAGACAGTTGAGGTAGCAGCGCGATAGCGAACGTTGGTCGTATCAGAATAAGGGGCCATCAGATAATCACTGCGACCAGCTACTGTTTCAAAAGCACATTCAATCGGACGTCCTGTATCAGCATTACCACCAGTATCTAATTCCAAGAAGGTTTGCCACACACCACCATCCCAACGCAATACTCCAATATCATTGTCTTCATCTATATAACACAGTGCCATCTCATCTGAATTTTCATCAATCGCGAATCGACCAAATTCAAAGTCATTACCAATAGCCTGAGTAGCATTAGTACCAAACTCAATACCGTTCCAGGTTACGTAAGAGATATTATTGTTAGTACCGTTACTAACCGCAATAATTGCTTGATCTCCCGAAGACTCATAAGCTACCGCTATACCCTCTCTAGCCACCTTGGCCGAAGATCCAATAACCCGACTATCTGTCCAAGCACTACCATTCCACACAAAAGCTTCGTACTGTGTACTAGTATCACGAACCACCAATATCATCTCATCTGAGGCCGGATCAGATGCTAATTCAACAAAGTTACAATTATTGATTGACGTAACCGGGATTGTTGACGTGGCAGACCAAGATGAACCATTCCAAATTCGGTATACCGGATTTGGACTATTAGTACAAGAAACCGCCATCAAATCACCTGAAGTACTCTCATAACCCACTGCCACTCCACGGTAGGCTGCACTAGCCACCACCGGTGACATGAGTACACGATTACCCCATGAACTTGTTGATGCACTATATACCTGTACGTACGAGTCATTGGCCGAATCAAGAGTAATCATAGCGTACTCATCACGACTAACTGCCGCGGCAGTGCGCAACCAGTTAATCGTACCCGAAACAGCTACCGCACTACCCTCTACACCCCAATTAGCACCGTCCCAAAAACGATAGCGTGGTGTTGTAACAGTACTTTCACCATAGGCAATGAGCACTTCAGAACTGACCGAAGCATCAACCTGCACACTATCAATACCACCTGAAACAGTACCAACCAAAGTATCACCTTCAAACTGCCCGCTGTAACTCTGGAACCAACTCGGTGCCACCGCCGCCATATCAACGGTTAAACTCTGGGTGGTAGACCAGTCACCAAATTCACCCGAACCACTAACGTCGCGAGCGCGCACACGCCAGTAGTAGGTATTTAGATCAGTAAGAGCATCCCCAGACGTTAGCTGGAAGCGAATCTTGTTACCTTCAACAAATGGTGAAGTATCAGTTGATGATGCGGTATTAAAGAACTCGCTATCAGTAGCGGAATTATAGGTAGTAGAGGCCGTAAATCCGGTAGTTGTTGAAATTGAAAACTCGTATTCAATATTTGATGTTCCGTCTGGATCAACTGCTGAGAAGTCGAAGTAAGGAGTAGTAGATGCAAAACGAATATTATCAAAAGGAGCGTTATACATCGAAGGCGCATCCGGACGATAATCAATTGCTGCTTTCTTCCATATCAAAAGCAAGCCGTCGGTTGAATCATCAAGAGTACCAGCTGCTGCTTCGGCAATAGTGGTAACAGTTATCACGTCACCCACCAAAAGCCCCTCAAGCAAAATTGCCATCGAGGCTGATGATTCGGTATGTCCGCTTTGATTTCTAATGTAGTGTGACTTGGTCTGAGCGCCAGAAATAGCCACACCGTTTTTTAGTACCGCCACACGGCTGTTAGCTCGAATAACCGAACCGGTAAGAGCGTCATTATATGAGAGATAATAGTCACCATTACTAGCAATGGTAATTTGGTGTGAATTTGAAGAAGTGGAGTGAGTAAAGACAGTAGCATCTTTAGCGATACCAGTACTCCACTGAATTGCCGCAGCTGCAGCCGGATTCCAGTTGGTACCACCCACCACCGCTGTACCTCTAAGCGCAATAAGATCAGAAGATGGCAACTCGCGCACAAAGACTGAACCAACAAAGCCTGATGTAACCGTAACTATTCCAGCTGACGCCTCTCGCTGAGCAGCAATGGTAAGTACTTGGTTAGTAGTAGTAGCCACCACAATACCAGACCAGTGCATTGATGAATCACCATCACCTTCGTTGGCGACAGATTGCGAATATCCTTGCTTGAAGTGACCGCCAGGCACTAAAGCACCATCAAGCAAAACTCGACCACGAACGTTGGTTTGGGCCGTATCCGTTGTCATCGGAATGTTTATCGAAACATAGTATGTTCCAGGATTAGAAATAATTATCTGCTCTGGATTTAGAGCATCAGAGTGCACAAAGCCTGTATCTTGCCTGGTCTCTACCCATGAAAATGGATACTCCGTTAGCTGGTTTAGGTTAGTTGAGTTGGTGGTTTGTGTAGTCGTAGCTGAAAACACATTTTCACCACTACCAATATATTCAATGAAGAATGAAGCACGCCCAGTTACGTTTACAATATCACCAGCATCAATCGTGGTTAATCCTTCTACATATACAGTCACCACATCGTTTACTGCCACATTCTGCAGTAAGAAATGTGCTTGGGAAGATCCTTCAGCATGACCATTTTGATTACGAATATAACCAGAGCGACCTAGACCTTCTGGTACCGCATTTCCATTTACTCGTACCTCCACACCCACGCGAGTACGGCTATTGTTGGCATCAGTTCTTTGTTGCGGTAGGTTTACTGACAGATAATAATCTCCCGCTTGACGCATGGTTATTTCATGAGAATTAGTCGAAGTAGAATGATCGTAATAAAAATTATCTATCGATGAACTACTCCACTGTAGTGGACTTGGTGTTAGATTTAGGTTGGTGCCGGCTACTGTTCTTGTACCACTAAAGTAGGCAATGGCTGTAAGGGCATCGGAAGCAATTTGCCACTGACGAATTTCACTGAAACCATCCATACCAAGTGGGCCAAGTAGGTACATATACGGACTAATGTCAGGAGCATCAAATACGTAAGAAAGCTCAAGTTCATCACCCTCATTTAGACTGACGCTTCTCCATACAATTTCGGTATGAGTCGGCATGGTCAAAATCTCTGCATCACCCATATCAGTAATAACAAAACCACGAGGCACCCGCTCAGTTATGTCTCCGGTAAAGACTCGGTTAGCTTTAATTTTTAGATCGACCTTATATGGTGCCGGAGGGTAAATACGTGTAGGCGCAGTACGCTCAATATCATAAGGAATATATTCACGCACCTCAAAAGCATCCGCAATCTTATGCACCACTTCCCCATCTTTATTTAGATGTTCAAGCTGGATTGTATAGCGACCCAATTCTTCGGTATTAGTATAAGTAGCTAGATAATCTGGTATTTCAGTAACATTGTTTTTACCACAACTACCTGAAGGATCTACTGGCACATCAGAAATATTTCCGTTTGGACTAATTATTTGAAGCTCTAAAACAGCGTCACAAATTGTGTCTCCCTTTTCAGTCAAGGCAGCTAGGTTGAGCACCACCTCTTCACCACTGAAGTACATACTCTTTTTGGTGTTTACCGCCAACACACCCCAGTAAAACTCAAAAGTATCTACATAAAGGGAGTCATTTTCATTCACCACCAATTCAACAGTGTACTTACCCGGAACCAATTTTTGTGGCTGCTCCAAAAACTTAACAGTCCAAGTCTTATCTTCGTGATAAATAATATCAACCGGCACTTCAACCACATTTCCCGATGCATCAGTTACTTTTACTGTATCAACAGCATATTCATTTTCACTAAAGAGTGCTGTAAAAGCTCGACGCAAAATATTCTGCTGTGGAGAGTAGCTTAGTGTGAATTCAGGAAGCTCAGTTAAAGCCGGATCAAACTCGTTGCCGTATATTTCGTGGAATTTTGGCACCAAAAGTTCACGCTCATAATCAAGCGCGGTTGATAAATAGTCTGGATCTGTCTCTTCATAAAACTCAGCTGAAGTAACTTCGAGGTGGATACCTTCAATATAGGCTCGCTCCAAACCAGAAATATCACCCTGGTATGACACGCGGACCCTTAGACTAGCCAACTGACTTTGATGAGCCGGCTTATCAAGAGAAACTAAGAAATAACCACCGTTAATTGCGTTTGAAATCTCATCTTCTATATCTATAACAGTAGCAGTCCGCCAAGATTCGGTTTCGCTGTATGAATACTGAACAACAAACCGCTGAAGCTCACCCCTGGCGTTAAATTTGGTTCTTGCACCAAGCGATAGCCTGAGTTGAGCAGCTGTCAAAAAGTGGCCAGACTCAAACTCCGGCATCAAGAACCCACTAAAGGTGGCACTGTAGAGCTGACAATTAGGATTACCAGCACAATCGTCCATAATATCAGGCTCTCTCTCTTCAGCCTCTTCTACTACCTCTTCTTCATTTTCTTCTGGCGTACTTGAAGCGACCTCACTAGACTCTCCTTCCTCAACAACTTCGGTATTATCAACCTCCTCTTCAGAGATATCCTGAGCACCTGTCTCATCATCAGACTCTTCACTGTTTTCTACAACCGTCTCGTCTGTTACCTCAACCACCACCTCCGGTTCTTCTATTACTTCACTTTCCACCACATCAGAAACAGTCTCCGCTGGTACAGAATCGCTAACGGCTTCCTCAATCACCTCTTGAACAAATGGAAATAATTTAGGTGACTGCACGGC
>JACCDV010949429.1_pt1 | contig 174958 bp, 180 predicted proteins | sample 7446131 | NCBI WGS metagenome assembly JACCDV01 (sample SAMN15323448, study PRJNA562643) | freshwater metagenome | isolation source: river surface water | place: USA:Blue River Watershed | collected 2017-08-17 | reverse complement strand
TGGTACGAGATTATTTCGAGTTACTAGGTTTGGGTGGCTCTGATATTGAAGTTCGTTTTAAAGGTGATGCTGGGGCTATCTCTGTCCCTGGTTCTACTTTGGATGGTAATCCTCAATTAGTGCGTTTATCTACGGATGAATATCTTGATGTAGAATACGAAGAAAACTATGATGAAAATTCCATTCGTTCGACTCCAATTCATAGGCCAGAAGCCCCATTCATTTTTAAAGACCCAACAACTGGTACAATGGTTTGTCCAGTTCGTCAAGATCTTAAGAGTACGATCACATTACGAATCCATTGTCAGGATAAACAACGTGTAGGTATTCTTTTACGTAAATACAAAACACTGATCTCAAGAGATGTGGATCAGATGGCACATAAACTCTCATACAGTTATGATGTACCACCTTCAATTTTAACCTGCCTCATCGATATCTATAAACTGCGAGAAAATGTCGCTGGGTATATGGATACCTTTGACGAATGGTTTAACAATAACTTTGTACCTAATAAAGTTACAGCTTACGACATTAACGGAAACAATCCAGTATGTAAAATTGCTGAGAGTTCTATTCGATCAGTTACCTACTTTGAAGATGGTGACGAAATACCTAAGAAAGAAAAGGATGATGAGGCTGGTGGTTGGTATGCCGAGATCCGCTTAGGGTTCTATTGGCAGCGTGTAGAGTCTATGACTATCTACTATCCAATTGTTGTGCATAACCAATTTCTACCTGAGAAGTATTTACTAATTGATCCACAGAAAGCTAAGTTTGGTGGTCAGTACAATGATCCACTCTACCAGCACTATCCAACAAATGGTTATGGTGAACCTGGACAGGGTGGTAATCGTACTGAGTTACTATCTCGCTTTACTTATGCCCATAGAGGCTCGTATGCAAACATGACATTCCATGGTGTAAACGATCCTTTATTCGATGAGTGGTTTGAACCCATCAAGGGTGGTCCTTATGCTGGGTACAGTACTTTTATTCGTCAGTTGGTGATTAAAGATTTTAATGATCCAACTTACCTACAAACATTAGCATCTTTCTGGCATTATGAATTAAGTGAAAATGCACTGGAGTACATTAAAGGTACGCAGGACACCATTAATAGAAGTACCGAGAACGTCTTTAGTATCACTGCTTATCGTGGTGATAAAATTAATAATCAATTATTGTTACGTATCGATGAAGATTCCAATATTCATTTTAACAAACCTTTAGACGATCGCGATCAATACCACATTATCTATTCTATTTGCACAGACCCATCAGTTCTAAGTGATGCCGCATTAGAGAAATTAGGTTGTTACCCTCATTTCTTTTTTGATTACTTATTTTTGATTAGTCCCGAATTAGCTTGTAAATGGAAAGACACTATCGAAGAAGTTTTAAATGAAATTGAAGATGGTGGTGACTTATGTTTACCTAAATGGGTTCTTGATAATATTGTCAAAGATGTTTGGGAAAATACAAATACGCGTGGTAAGTCTAAGGGTGGGGTTATGAGAACACTTGGTATATTCGATATTTTAACACAGAAGAAAGGGTAAGGTCATGCCACGTATTCAAATACCTAATATTACACATGAGGCTACCAAGGTAGAGCCTCAAGTTCAAATTACTAAACCTAGTTTTAAATCATCTATCGTCACATCTGAGCACAAACCTTTATCAGCTTTTCTTGCTTATGTTGGTGGTTCTAATGTAACAGTTGATTACTACTCTCAAGTATTGGGTTCATCTGAAGAACTTAATGCCCCAGAGATTAATCAAGAAACCATTTATCAACAATATCGTTTGATTAAAGGTTTAGAAATTAAATTTGATGGTGAGTTAAGTCGTTCCACTGATTCCTCTACACAAGTGATGGAAGTTAGCGGTAACGGTATTATTTATCCATACCTTAAACCTAATAAAGGTGATGCTTTCCTCATGGACATGGGTGAAGGCTTAGGTGGTCGTTTTACAGTTACTGAAGTTACACAAGAACATTTGCAAAAAGAAACTGTTTACCGTATCAGTTTCCAATTAGCTCGTGTGATGACGGAAGATGACTTCAATAACATGCAGCGCAAAGTGGTAGAGACGATCTATTTTGTTAAAGATTTCATGTTATATGGTCAGTCTCCATTGTTGGTTGAATCCGACTTTTTAAAACTCAAAGATGCCAAGTCTTCATTCAAAGCAGTTCTAACAAACTTCCTTGATGAGTTTTATTCTGTACGTTTTAACACCATCATCCCACCAGTAACTAATACAGCTGCATTAATTGACACATTTGCCATCCGTGCTTTCTTACAAGTCTTTGAACCACGTGATGATAGACGTGTAAATGCTATCCAGTGTTATAATGCTAGTGAGATTGATCAATATTACGATACATCAATCTGGCAAGCTTTGATTCGCCCAGAGTTCTTTAAAGAAAAAGATATCTGGATGCAAGCTGAAGATGCTCGCACCACAGTTTTAAATGTAGACCCAACTTATAATTCATTACGTTACTCTGGTTTTGTTTACTTTGTCAAACCTGTTAATCCAATGAATAACGTTGATGACTATAGTGGCTGGAATGCACGACCTGTAGTCGGTTATTCTTCTTTAGGTAGTGGTTCTACATTTGTTGGTGGTTCTGGGAATGCTTTAGGTTCGGATGGCGTGCGCAAGAACGTTTGTTATCGCAGAAACTATTACACGATCAATCATCTATCAATGTACCCGTACAACCCACGTAATGAGTTGTCGTATATCGAAGATTGGCAATGTAAACCACCAGTCTCAGATGAAGACTTAATCTGTGAGAATACCTGTGAGGATTTCAGCAATGGTTATCTATTCGATGACAACTTCTGGGATCGTAGTGACCTAAGAGATCCATTCTTAGTGTTAGTTAAGAATCATCTATTGGGTCATGTAGTTGATACAGTTATCTTACTTGATTTATTGCGTGCACGAAAGCAATGGGGGCGACGTGATCGTTTCTATAAAACATTAGTCTTATTGATTATACTTAAATCGGCTATGAGGAAGATGTAATGTCTTTACTAGATGGCGTATCAGCTTATGATGATGGAAGTGCATCAACACAAGCATTCAAAAAAACATTCCGTATCTCGGTTCAAAACAAATATCTCAGAACACCTGAGATTATTCACTGGATGGGTACACCCACAACAGGTAATCGTTTACTAGATAGACAACTACAAGAAAACTTTGTAGAGATCATGGCAACACCTATCGCGTGCGTTGAATACTATTTAATGGGTGCCCCTATCAAGTTCAGAAACTCGGCTATTCCGAATCAGATCTTATTGATCTTACGGCAACATGTTCGTAATTGGGATTACATTATTAATACCATGTATAACGTCGAAGCTCCTCCCTTAGAAGAGTTGGATGAAATCATGGAATTCTGTGAACTCATTATCAAGTACGCTGGTGCTAATCGTAAACGCGATGGCTCGTGCTTGATTAACGGTCGTGCCCAGCGTGCAGCCAATGATTCTTCAGCTTATGCTGGTACGGAGATTGGTGCTAGGCGTCGTAAGATCGCAACTGACCCTACACCTAATAGTTCTGGTATCAAGACAGGTGTGGATTCACGTGCTGAGAAAATGATGAACTTTAGAAAGAACTTTGCGAAACAGAAGGAAGAAACTAAGTGATAGACTTATTTGCTACAGCGTTTAAGTACGAAATCGCTCAGGTCTTTGAACAAGGTAGCATAGGTCCGCGTTATACTTATTCACTAAGTATTATCGCGAATGGTAAAGAGATACCTACTACAGCCGTGGTAGGTATTCACCGTTTACGTGATTACATCAATAACTATACGGATCTTTTATCTTTAACCTTTATCACCAGTCAAGATGACCTTGAGTATAAAATTAAACCATATCAGGATAATTTGGAAGCTATTGTAACTAGACGTTTAGTATCTTCAAACCCATCTATCCAGCAACCGTCACAAATGCAACGACGGGTGGTGGCGAAGTACAAGGCAGTAATGGCTGATTCATCACGTGACATTATTGAGCAGAATAACCCGTTCATTAAAGACCGAGATGTGTTGCGTCGCTCCATGTCCAAACCAGTTACAATCCAATTGATCGACCCTACAGTCGATAAATTGCGTCTATTAACCGTTGGTACAATTCCGCGCGATGAATACGGTATGAAAGTCATCGAGACTATTCTAACTAAATTCTCTAAAGAAGCTACTAACTTAGTTGGTACTTCCACATTAGGTTTGGATATTGCACCAGGTTATAATGATGAAGTTAGAAAAGCCATAGTGATTCCAGACTTCACACCTGTGACCTCAGTACCTAATTTAATTGCTGCTGAATCTGGCGGTATATATCCATCAGGATTTAGTTACTATTTACAAGATCGTATCTGGTATCTTTATCCTCCTTATAACCCTAAACGATTCTTTAGCGTTAAACGAAACTTAACAATCGTTAACGTACCTAAGAACCGTCTTGCTGGACTTGAAAAGACTTATCGCAATAGTAACACGCAAATGATCATCCTGTGCACAGGTGAGGTTAGTCATGTAGACTTTTCCGATCAGAATCAATTGAATTACGGTAATGGTAGTCGTTTCTTAGATGCTAAACGTTTAACCAAAATGGGTACGATGAAGAACAACCGTTACATGGTTGATGCTACAAAGAACCTTAATGAATTCCAAACAACAGAGCGTAATGATGGTTTATCAGTTGCATTCCAAGGTACTAATCCGATTACAACAAATAAGAATGCTCAAGCTTCATTAATAGCTGCACGCATGGGGTCATTTGTTCAGTTAGAATGGTACAATGGGGATGATTCTTTAATCTACCCTGGAATGCCTATACGCTATCTTTACTTAGCTGATACAAAACCTACAGAGGCTTTTGGTGTTGTTGCTGCCATCGAGACTTATCAAGCTCCTGAATCAGATAACATCGCTAACCCTAAGTTGGCTTCTAAATCAGCTATCACTGTTTTTATCCACCATCCAAAATGAGTAACTTATGTTTATTGTTATTGAAGGTATCGACTACGCAGGTAAGACAACTGTAACGGAGCAATTAACAGATATCTTAACTAAGAATGGTTATGATGTTTGTAATACTCGTGAACCTGGTGGTCATACTGTCGGAGAACGTGTACGTCAAATCTTAGTGTCTGAAGATGCTAATAAACCAGAAGACAAAGATGTATGGGGCATCCTTTTAGCAGCTACACGAATTGAGCATGGGCGACATCTTATCAACCCAGCTTTAAAAGAAGGTAAAGTTGTTATCAGTTCACGTTACGTCATGTCTACTATGACATATCAGCCAGAAGCTTTAAAGTGGATACAGCGTATCACTACAGGGCACCCAGATGTCGCAGAACCAGACTTTATGATTCTGTGCGACGTTAGTACAGAAACAGCTAAAAAACGCAAGCAACAGCGTTTTAAAGACAATCCTGAAGACTTTGACTATATGGACGATATGTGGATCCCTGAATGGGAAGAACAGCGTGAGCGTTTTAAGGATATTGCTAAGCGCTTAGGTGATATGGCAGTTGTCTTTAGCACCGAAGACCCATTAGATGTACAGTATGCTCGCTTAGAACTTTTGTTACATCGAATAGGCTTCAACATTAAATGAAGGCATAAAGAAAGAGGAGCCTAGGCTCCTCTCTTATGACATCGAATTCAATTTATTTGAAATATATATTATTAACATGAATTACCCTTACCTTAAAAACTATTGGAGTAAAACATAATGAATTTTTTAGATGATATGCCAGCTGATCTTTTGTATAAATATGATATTCCAAAACGCGTAGTTACAGAAGGATTGAATGTCAACAATTCTTTCTTTCGAGAAATCTTTAGTGGTGGATTACGTAATATGCTTTGGTCTACTATTGGTGGCTATCAGTTCAACCACAAAATCTATTACGCTGCTAATGGTCGCGATATTACCGAAGCTGTTCTTGGTTACATCAAATCACAGAATAACCTTAAGTTCCTAAACCCTTTTACCGACGATAATGTTCTGGAAATACCTGGGTTAAAACTCATGTATAAAAAGAGCGAGCGTAATGATGGTTACGAGTGGAATTATCAGTTTACTGGTAAGTGTAAGAAAGAAACTATGCATATCCGACGTTTTAATGATGACAATCATGGCTGGATCAGTTGGCTTTCTTGGGAACCAATTGAGAAAGTACCTGATCATCCAATTTTACAATTCATTCGTGAAATGGCTGCTGACTACTGTGATAAGATAGCTAAAGTTTTGGTTGAGACATTCCACACGAACTACTTTTATAAAATACGCCATGATGCACATCCAGAAGTTATCATTCGTCAAACAACTATGATGTTTTGGGCTTACATGGCTTTACGTAATGCTTATCGCTCTAACTGGGGTGACGACTTGGTTACCAGTGAAAGACTCAAGGGTGGTAATGAGCAGTTGACTTTCCCTATGGAGTTAATTGCTAACTGGTACAATGGTACCAATTACAATGAGGTTGCTAAAGTTTATACCGATGATTATATTGATCGTATTAAACGTAGTAATGTTGAGGTAGCGCGAGCTATCGCAAGTGGACTAGGTCGACAACGTGGTACGTATCGTCGAAACAGTGCTAAGGAGATTGGTATTGCTGCAGCTGCTACAAGTGCAGCTTTAGCAGCTTTGGATTTTTTATCTTAACTGACACTAACTGGGAGAAAGTAAATGTCAATTATTGTTAAAGCTTCTATAAATTTTAAGAAGCTGAACACAACCGCGGAGCATATAAGTGATTGCATTGACCAGCGCCTAGGCGACTGGTTAATGGCAGCTGGTACAGTAGATATCAAATACACCAAAGAAACTTTACCCGATGTTATTGATTCAATCATCAATCATGACACAACAAGTACAGTTAAACGTTTCAATGATGTAGGTGTCTTTACTATAATGGAAGGTAATGACCTCATTGCCAAGGTTTTTAACTTTCCAAGTAACGGTCGCCGCCGCATGCAGAATTTTATTATTCTGAATGTGGTGAACTCGCACTTGTTTATGTCCGTCTCTAATGAAATGGTTGAGCGTTTGCGTGGTATTAATGACTATGCAGGTATTCCTATGGCTGATTTAAAGGTCATGGAAGAAGCAACCAAATTGTTAAGTGACAAGTATAACATCTTCAAGCAACATGACATGCGTGGTGAGTTCTTCAGTATTACTGAAACTCACCTGAAGCAAACTTTTGATAAAACTCATCGTGGTATTATCGAAACAATGGAAGATTGGTTAAATCGCGTTATCCATAGCGAAGGTTTAATGTCAGTTGTAAGTTCTTTAATTAATTACTTACGCACCACTAAAAATCTTCGTACTAACTTCAACCCCGATGTACCATTCTTAGAACGAGTGCATCAGGCGCGCCTTAAACATATTGGTACCAATGCCAAGATTGATTTTGACGACGATGATGACGATGATCTTGATGATGACGGTATGGACAAAGAACGAATATACATTGCTGGGGAATATGTCCCTGCAAATATATTAGAAGATGTCTTGCATAAACAATCCCCAGAAATTATTGAACTTATTCAAGAAGCCATTCTTGAATTTAGTCACATTAAAGCTAAACTAGAGGAACTACGTAAGAAAGAGAAAGATCTCTTTGATAAGGTAGATACTCGACTTAAACTCATCGATGGTGGAGAATAGAATGACTAAATTACCAAAGCACAAAGTTAAAATTGTATCTGACTTTTTGTTACTTAGCGACCTATCAGAATTTGATGCACTAATGACCAAAGCTGGCGCACGTATCCCTGGTAAAAATATCGACTTTACCCATGAAGGTAAAATCTTAGATGTAGATGGTATCTGTTATCATTTATTAATTGGTGATATAGTCCGTTATGGTAATAAACTGGATATTAAAATTGTAGAACGAGAAAATGAAAAATTAGTAATCGAGGCATCTAGCCTTAAAGATGGTACAGACGACCCGTACATTACTTCTTTTTCAGTAAACCTACTACCAGCATTAAACCTGTTAGTTTCATTGGTTTACAATATTATTAAACGCCTTGAAAACCCACTTGCAGATATGCAAGAGGTGATCTAAAAATTGAGGAGCTTAGGCTCCTCTTTTTTTTTTGTTTTAACGGCATAAGAGAGGGTCCGAAGACCCTCACATCTATGCCGCCATTCCGTTAAAGTCATCCCACGCTGGTTGGTTAGCTGCTGTGCCTGTACCACCACCGAGTCTACGACTAAACTTAGCTTCACCAAAGATATCTGGTTTGAAGTTACCGATCTTATTAAACTCATAGATACAGAATTGCATCTCATCTGGAGTAATAGATGGTTTACGATGTTTACCACGTTGCCAAGTAATGTAGTACTTACCATTATGACAAACTTTATGCTGATAGATTTCAATATCAACAATCTGATCTAAAGAACGACAGTTTTCGTAATAGCCAAGTTCTTTAACTTCCTTAACTAGCATGTCAACGCCATTACGTTCCATTTGTTTAGCTTCTGTAGACATCTGATGTGCTGTAACAGTAGCAATCTTCTTAGCTGAAACATAGTTGAATGTTTTAGTGAATAGATCTTTAATGTCATCACCTGCAACACCACCTGCCGCACAACCACGTTTAGACATCTTGTTAAGATAATCGATAGACATGAAGATAACTTCATAACCACTACGCTCAACTTTCTCAATAAATGCTTTAAGTGCATCGAATGTAAAGTAAGATGGGTTGAAACGTTCGATGATCGGAGTTACGCCATTCTTCGTTAATTCTTCCACGACTTTGTAAGATGCTTCATCAATCTCTGCATCCGACATAGAAGTAATATCGATTGGTACTCCATTTTCTTTGTTCTCTTCAATATCCTTATAAATTTCTAAGATATCAAGTTCTGCATCGTTCTCTAAAGAGATAAAGATAGCTGCAGGTTTCTTTAACTTATCAATTAAGAATGGACTATTGTACATACACGCATCAATAAACATCCGACGTAAGATACCAGATTTCCATTTATGTTGTAATGCCGAGATAAGACAGAATTCACCACGACGTAATCCTTGATGGTCCCCAAATAGATTATTAAATCCTTGTAAAGAGAACTTAATAATACCATCTAAAGATAAAGCTCGTTTAGTGGCTTTTAAAGCTTTAGCGATATCCGCATGATTAGATAAGTTAAAACCAGCTACATGACCTTCAATGTCATCTTCACCAGAACTACCATTAGCTTCAATCTTTTCTTTAACTAAAGGTAAGATCTGATCATAATCTTTAACTTGCTCAGGACCTAAACGTAATTTAAAAGCTGCTGTCTCCATCAGTTCAATTAAGTTAAGATGTGCTAAATCTTTTCTTAATGTAACTCGAAGTCTTGAAGCTTTTTCAATCAGATTGCTTTCTAACTCTTTACCTTCACCTTTAACTATAAGTCCGCGTTCAATAGATTCATATGTTGAAATATCGTTTGCTAACGTTAATTTAATACGCTGCATTAATAGATCGTTATCTTGATTTCTGGTTTTAATAGCCCAGTATAAAGAAGTGCGTAGACACTCAACAGTATCTTCGCCAAAATCAGTTACGGTCCCTTCTCTTTTTTTGGTTTTATCGGTGATCTGTTCACACAGGTCGTATGAAGGGTCGTTTGCTAGTGCTGGTACTTGTACCTCCAGACACAGTAATGTTATGGCTCTCACCAGAAGTAATTTGCTATTCATGATCAACCTACAAAGGTGCTAAATATGTTAGTAACTAATACGGCTGTGGGTGAAAAATCTCACAGCTTTGAACGTCCAATAATCTTCATACCAAAGTGGTTGGATAAACGACTTGTTGCGTTCAGTAAAACTAGTAAAACCCTTAAAGACATCGACGGATTGTTTTCTATATTAACACCAGCTGATGTATCTTTTTATTTGGACCAAGTATCTGCCGTTTCACGACATCCAGCAGCACTCCCATACTTTCAATCTTTTAATGTATTCTCTTACATGGATTCGACTAGCTGGGGTACTAACATTTCTGCGCAAAAGGCAGCTAAAAAATATAATAAACTTATGGATATCATGATCCGTGCTAAACAGGCTGATATTGAACATAATTATGTTAAACAATCTTATGTAGAAAATAACACACCTGTTGTCGACTATGACGCACCGACACCTATAAATGATCAACATCGAAATGATATTGCTCAGTTAGCTGGGATCTTGGGCGCCGACCAGAATGATACTTCAATCGACTTTAATAATCTTCGAGTAATTCTTGATGATTTAGATGCCGATACTTTGATCATGCGTTTAGAATTAAACGACCCTGATCAGAACCGCATTAGTCAAACTTTAGTACAAACTGAAGCAAACATTAAGAAAATTACACAATACTATGAATTCAGTAAGGTAATGGCTTCACCTATCGGCAAATATTACAGCCGATTGGTACTTACTTCACCAAGTACATAGTGTGTAAAAGTTTACCGAATTATATAGGTTGCTAACGTTAACTACCTATTAACCCTATCGTTCCTTAAGGATATTACAACATGGCTATTCTTACTCCAAACGGCAAACGTCCACTTACTTTTGCCCAAGCTTTACATCAAACCAAAAATACACTTGCTAAAGACCTTGCTACACGTGGTGCTGGCGCTGTTGCACCTCAAACTGATATGGGTGTTGTACTTGGCCTAGAGTCTTACATGACACCTGGTAAGAATGCTACAGAAACACATTCTAACCAACAAAACGTTGATGTATTCTTCAACAACTTAAATGCTGCTAAGAAAGCTGTTAAAAATCTTTTTGCTGATTTGACTGCTAATGCTCGTCGTCGTACAACTCATGGTAAGCTTGCTCGTGAAGGCGCTGAAACTGAATATGAAGATTCAAACGAAGATTTGAACTCTGAAGAATCATTAACAGAACAACAGCTTGAATCTGGTGCTGTAGCAGCACTTGGTGCTCATGATCCAGTTGCTTATGTTAATGCCGCTACTAAGGTACTTGATGGTGGTGCTGACGTAAATGGTGCTCCAGACGTTGACGGTACAACTGTAGCTGTAGAATCTTACGACAACAGTAACGTAACTTCTGCTCTTCCGTTCTCGATCATCTATAACACCATGGCAGCTCGCCAAGGTCCATTAGCTGAAGCATTCTTCCCAACTCAGGTATTGACTCCTGATACTTCTAACGTTGCTGTATCGATCACTCGTTCTGTATTGATGCGCGACTTCCGTCACAATGACTCTGGTCGTCCTGTTGACTTAGAACGTATCAACTTAGCTGATGCTGCATTGGATCCAACAATCCTTAGCCGTAACGCAACTAAGATGGTTCCTGTGTTCCTTGACACTGTGAACAACGAATACTTCCACCCAGACTTTACTCCAAAACCAGCTATTTCTGATGGTATTGAAGTTGAAACTGCTCCACTTGCTTGTGACAAAGAATTCGACTTCATCGGTCTATGTCAAGCTGGTATGGCTCACGTTACTGGTAAGTCTGATTGGTCAGATACAATTGCTAACCCAGTGTATCTACAAAATGCTTGGTTCAAAATCACAGCTAAAGACGGTACAACTACTTCTTTAGTATCTCTTAAACTTGGCTCTCAAGCTCGTGCTCTTTTCTCTAAGAAGACACAAGGTCAAGAAATGGAGATGGGTCTTCAGTTCTCTAACGATCAGTTAAACCTTTCTGGTGACACTTTAGATAAAGACGGTGCTCCTGCTGCTGCTCTTGCATTCTTACGTGATCCTGCAAACGTTGGTCGTTACTTACAGTTCGCTGTAAACTTGAATGGTGAAATCTTCCTTAACACTGGTACTGGTAGCGTTCAATCAGCTAAAGGCCGTATTAAGCGTTTGATGCTCAACCAAAACGGTTTGAACACTCCAATCAACGATGAAACTATCTTAAAAGAAATGTCTGACGAAATCAAATCAATTGAGTTCGTTGCTTTCGATCTTGACGCTAACCGTTCTAACTTGAACCGTGCGCAACGTGGTGACTTAACTGACACTTACGAAGAGCGTGAAATGTACTCTGTAGGTCTTTCTACTCCGATCACTGCAGTTATCCCAACTACTGATACTCGTACTACATCTGATCTTTTAGGTCCGATCACTGCTACTCGTCTCCGTAATGACAACAACGCTATCACTAAGCTTTACTCTTACTCTGCTGAGTTGGAAGAAGCTCGTATTAGCTACGACAAGCATTTACCTCGTAACAACCAAATCGAAGGTATTGCTCGTTGGGTAATGACTCCGTTCTACGAACGTGCTACTGTCTCTGTCCTTGACATGATGACTAACCTTCGTACAACTGATAAACAAGCTGACGTTCAAATGTCAATTGTTAACTTGATCCGTGAAATCATCTACCGTGGTTACCGTGATTCTAACTACGAGACTGCATTACGTATGCAGACTGGTGTTGAAGGTGAGAAACCTAAAGTGTTAATCGGTACTGATACAGTACTTGCTAACCACTTGATCATCCAAGGTGACAACCGTCTTGCTGGCTTGAACTTCGAATCTGAAATCTACACTTCAGTTGACCGTCGTTTAGGTGAGTTTGGTCAAGACGTACATGACATCTTCATTACGTTAACTCGTGGTATTCCATTAGACCCAATGTCTTTCGGTACATTCTTGTGGATGCCTGAGCTTGCTACTACTCTTCAGATTTCTCGTGAAGGTGGTCGTACTTCTAATGAAGTAATGGTTCAACCTCGTTGCAAACACATTGTACAACTTCCATTCTTGATTCACTTAACAATCAAAGACTTGGCTGTTGCACTTGTGCAAAAATCTTCTATCGATTTCAGCATGATTTAATCCTAGCTGTAACTGTAGAAGTAATAAAGGAGGAGCCACAAGGCTCCTTTCTTTATGCCGCTAAAATAGAAAAAAGTATAAATATACATCATTAACGTGATATGTAACCTTTAACCTTTAAACATGTAGTGGAGAAACACATGCCTTATAACCTTAATATCGGACTCGAATCGTTACCAGAAACTTTCACTGTAAATGAGTACTATCAATTGCATTGGGCAGCCAAGCCTTTGTTAACGACTATCAATAATATCTGGTATAAAGATGGTCGTCTTATTATTAAACGTCTTGGCGAATTTGAGACAGAAGAAATCTTACTCAATCTAGGTATGGATAGAAAAGTCATTTATGAGCTACAGTGTAAAACACAGAAAGAAATTGATGACCTATTCAAGAATGATGCTCTCAAAGTACGTAAACTATTCCTAGAAAAGAATCCAAACCTCTATCGTTTTGGGGCACAGATTTCTTATCAAGAATTAATTGACTTTCACATGCAAGATCGTGATTGGATTTGGCGCCATGATGTTGATGATGACTGTGACGATGATATTGAGTTCTTATTTGAACCTATTGAGCATCAGCGTGATCGTCTAATTAGTAATATTAAATTAGTAGACTTTCCGAAATATATCTTATCTAAGCAGGTCCTTAAAGATCAACAAGGTAACGATGTAATATTGGAATTGAATGTTTTACGCTTCCCTGCTAAAACTAGTACCTTTGATATCAATTGCAAAATAAACGGCATACCTTTTACAGTTGGTCAGTACTTTGATATTTTAACCAAAAACATCGAAAGTAAAGAAAAGGTAGAAGCCATCAAACAGCAGATCAGTCATCTTGTTTACGATGTCTTACGTATGCTAGAAAGTAAGAATGCAATCAAGCAACGCGTGGAAAACCTCTCTGTCTTTATTCATGAAGATGTAAAAGAAACTCGCTATTATCGTTTAGAGACCGCAAGTAAAGATAAGGTATATCCACCTATGGGTAATACCGATATCTGGAAAGAATCTAAGTTCATTGCTACTTTAAAACTAACTAGCGGCGATCTTTACGAAGTTGGTTACTGGACTTCTAAAGATGGTAAACGTATCAGTTGTACCTGGCTTAATTCCGTAGATCATCGCGAATACCAAAGTACTTCATTGGCAGAAAATGGTATTGTGGATGAGAGCTTCTTAACTAGTTTGGTAGTTAATTATAACTCACCACTTACGGTAGCGCGTAAATACATACTTGATCATCTCATCATGAATGGGATTGTCAAAATATTTGATAATGGGAAGTCGTAAGACTTTCCTCTTTCATACACTTAAACCTAAATTAGAAAGGTAAAGACATGTTTAAAGCAACTAATGCAATCTGGATCGGTGATTGTACAGAAACCGATAGTGCACGTATTAAAGAATCAATACATAGTTTCCTTAATAACGACCTTAACTTTACAGTTACCGAAACCATTCAAGAAAACGATGTAGATGTACCCTGGATTGAGTTTATCAGTAACCGCTTTAACTGGCGAACAGTCGAAGCTTTAAAAACAACTATCTTACGAGATGGTGATGTGGTGAGGACTATTATTTTTGCTCAGGGTGTACTTATCAATTATGACCAGTTGCAAGATTATATTACTTGGGATATAGAAACAAATGATCTAAAGTTTATTAATTTCATCCGTAGCTTAACTAATCATTTTCCATTAGTTATCTCCGATTATGCCACGGCAATTCTTTACAAAGGTAAGATAGATACAACTACTTTACCAGAAGGCGTATCATTTATTAGTATACTCAGTTACCTGGTTAACCTGACAAAGAACATCAAATCAGATATTGTGCGAACTGATGCAATAGAGTATTCGTATTACATTGGCGCTTTTGTTAACATTAATACTAACCTAAGAGATGATGAAATTCACATCTTAGAAGTACGTACCAGAGACGATCGTTTGCGGGCCATTCAGATTTGCGGTAAAGGTATCAAATTCTTACTGGACCGTGAGCAGTGGGTAATTAGTTATAACGTCCTAACTGACAATTTGGACATCTTAGTTTTATTGGCTTTATTGCGTATAACAGAACCTAAGGGAAATGTATGAAACTTGCATTAAAAATTCGAGTACCTTTCGAAGACATGACACCAGCTTTACATGAAAAGTTAAATGCTGGTTTAAATAGCAAAATACCAGAAGTATATGTTAGTGTAGAAAAACTTAACTTCGAATTTGAATTAGATATCATGTTTGATAGTTTGCGTAGTTTTAACAGCTTCTTTGATATAGACTTAACAGCTAAGTTTAAAAAGAAGTTAGTTGCTATCATTAAACATTGCGCGACCTTATATTCAAATGCGTATGATGAAAAGTCCAAGCATTTGATCTATGACTTAACGCACGTCATTAGTCCTTTACTTGAATCGCTCACATTTGACGACTTTAGCCCTGCCCTACCTTACCCATTGGAGGAAGATGAAGACTATGCTGAACGTCTTGCAAAATTGTTTTCTGTTCAAGATATTTTAAACGAAATCAATAAACAAGCCTTGGCTGGTTTTTATAACGAAAAGACATCGACCATTACAGCGTTTGAATGTAACGTACCTATCGCTTTAATTATAAGTGGGCTGCCTTATAAACAACGCCGCAAAATTGGTCCATTAATTCGTCGTATCGTCTATAACGCAGATATCATTCGCCAACGTGAAAGTGAAACAAATAAGTTAATTTATAGCTTTAACTTAAATGTCTAACTAGGGCATAAAAAATGAGGGGTTAGTTACCCCTCATCATCGTATTTAATTTCAAGAGAAACAACATGCTTAAATCAGAACTTCCTGCTATCTTACGTGACTGTGCCTTAGATGGTAGCTACAATACCCTAGACATTAACTCTCTAGCAGAAATCCTCGCATGGATTCGTAATAACTCCATCAGCTATAGTGATTACTATTCGGCCGAAACACATTTGGGGTATATTGATCCTAACCCTAAACCTCTACCTCGTAAAATGACTAAGATACACAAATATCTTAACCAACTACCTACAGATACAAGTGGTAGTGAATGGTCACATAATCATTCTTTCTTGGGTAGCGAGATTCATATCTCATTTAACCGTTTAGATGAGACAATCTTCTTAGTAGAAATCTACTATCAAGAATTCGCACAGTAAAACATAAAGAAGAGAGCTTCGGCTCTCTTTTTTTTATGCTGTTTGATTAGAATTAATTTCAAACATATATTATTAAATTGATAAGATAATGGTATCTTATTAAATCCTTTTTTAATTGATCTAGAGAGAAATAGATTATGAGTACAATCACTACGTTTTTGCGCCCTAACGCACACATGATTAATCTAATGATTAACAATGTTTGTGGTGGCGGTGAGGGTGTGCGCGTTGTCAAAGGCCACCGCTGCATTGTTCAGTTGAAACTAACACCTTCAACTATCCAACTGGAGGAAACAAACCCAGCCTCCAGCACCCAGCGTGCAAAACGCCCATCATACTTTGGTGGCGATGAGATTTTGGAAGTGGGTGTGTCGTTTTCTCAATTGGATGAGAAGACGTTTAGTCATATGGCAAATGTACGCCATGGCAAAAGCATCAGCCAGTACATGAGTAAGGTACAGGTGGTTACGGAGAAACTCCAAGCCACACAAGTACCCAATCTCTACACTAATGGTACTAACATGTACTATTGGTTAGTACCTCTCCAACGCTCTGTAAAAGAGCAGGAGTATGCTTCTTTGCTAGCTGGTTTTGATTTATACTATCTTTATAGCGATAGTCACGAAGTCTATAAACGAGCTAACGATAAGCTCAAGGAGATAGAAGCCAAGGGTAAAGACCTAGGTCTATCTCAGGAAGTTATGGACCGCATCTTCCGAGAAGAAAGCGGTAACTTCTAATGTAGCATAAAAAAGAATTCTTCGGAGTTCTTTTTTTTTTTGTTTTTTTTTCTGGTTTAAATTTACAGAGTTTGTGGTTGTTTGAAATAGTTCTCATCCTCTAGGGGTTATGACAGGACATGTCTCGGTTAAACATTACACATATATTTCTCACTACGATACTCTACGTGAACTTACCTGACAGTATTGACAACCTTGACACGATAAACTTACAACAACCAACCTCCCTGAACTTTGTTTAAACATATTACTCCGTCAAGTGTAAAAACTAAAATAATATAAAATAAAATAACTATACATTATTAACTTGATAAGGGAGACTTATGAATGAGTACTATAAGTGTTAATGGTGATCATAAGGTCGCCAGAAAAGCACCTATGCGTAGTAGTGTTTCTTATTCTAGCGAAGACAGGGAGAAACAGTCAGGCTCACCTATCATTTTTTCAACTGGCTTCTGGAACCTCACAGGAGAACAGGTGATAATGCGAGATAGATTTGGACTAACTGTAATCATCGAACCAACCAACATTGAGGATAGGAAACCCACCACACGTGAGTTCATTATTTTTGAACGCATCTCTGTGGGTATTGGGTGCGCATTTGAAACTAATCAGATGGACATCAAACCATCCAGTGAAGCTAGCGAGGATATCGTTAGTTTGACTAAAGTTGGTATTGACAACATCACGGAGAAGTATAGCCAAAAAACCAGACGCAACGTAGACCATGATAGAGTAACACATCGTACCGTAATAGAAGCAGAGACATTGAGAGAAGGTGTATATGTACCTAGTGTAGATAAAGTATTTTACTTAGCTTCATCTAAACATATATATCATCATCCTGAATCTGTGGAGGGTAGGGTTTTATCTAATATCACACCTGGGAAGAATAAAGGCTTTGAACTCACCATTGAAATTTTTGACAAAGATGGTGTATTGGGTGATAGATGGACGGTAGCTAATGGCTTCCCTTATCGCATCACACCCAACCGCGATGGTATTGAAGAAGACGGTGTACGTATTACGATCCGAGGTTCGACTAGTCAACCTAGTGTTAACAACTTTGAACTGAAGGATGCGAATGAAAACATCGGACTATTTAAGACCAGAGAGGAAGCTGTAAATTTCGATCCAGATGACGTCTATAAACGAAAGAATCTTGAATTGGAGAAAGAAATAAATGACATAAAAGCTAGAGCACAGCGGGAAGCCGCTGAAAATAAACGCACCGAACAGTTCTATGAGAGTGATAAACAGAAAACGGACCACGAGCATTATAAAGAGAAAACTCAATATGAGAAAGATAGCATGCGTCGTAAAAATACGTATGAGATCTTGAAGCTCGTACCAGCCATGGTAACTGCCATAGCCACGATTATCATTATCTGGAACAAAAACAAAACTACCTAGGAGAGAAAGGTATGATTGATCCACAACTACTCGACGGGTTGCGTAAATGGATCCCACCTTTAAACGACCGAATAGCTGAAGGCTATGCTCGTACACAATTAGATACCGTAGACCAAGACCTCCACGAAGTCCTAATGTCAGCACGTAAAGGCTTCCCTGAAGGATTGGTATATGAAGGTTGTGAACGTGTATCCCCGCAAGATACATTCAAGTTTCTAACAACACCACGTACTACATCGCAAAGTAAAACTCAGTTTGATTTATCTCGGACTGATGTATTCTTGGTGAAGTTTAAATTTTCTTTTGAAGGTAAACGCGTAAAGGATCAACACCTTTTCTTACCATTCGTTAATGATGTATCGCAAATGCATGTTCGTAACTCCCTCTTCTACATCAAGCCAGTTGTTGCTGATGCTTTGATGTCAGTTGAGGGAGATTACATTTTCATTAATGTAACTTCAACACGCGGTAACATGTACAAGAAGCGTCATGCAATGCTAATGAATGGTATCGCCACTGTGAACAACATCATTCACTGCATGATTCACCATGAATTAAGTAAGCTTCATCGCAGCTTCAAAAACAAAGCTGTTAAGTTACGCATCTTAAGCGTAGCACATTACTTATTTGCCAAGTATGGCGTGGAAGAAACTTTCCGTACTTTCGAAGATGCAGATATTGTAATTGGTACCGATGACATTAACAGTAAAGATTACCCACGTGAAAATTGGACTATCTTTGAATCAACTGGATTAAAACCAGATGGTCATCCAGATAAGTTCTATCAGTCACATGGTATCCGTATCGCAGTACCTGTGGAAAAAGTTACACCACACGTTATTTCTATGTTAACTGCACTGTTCTTTGTTTTGGATAACTATCCGATCAACTTAACAGTAGCAGATGTGAAAGATCCTAAGTGGTGGCTTAAAATTATGGGTGTAATTATCTTTGGTTCGGATATGTCTGAAATTGACTGCTTCGAAAAAGCTAAAGAACACTTTCAGTCAATGGATGGATACTTTGATTCTATCGCTCGTGAAGAAGCCATTAGTCGTGGTATCTTTGTGTCGGATATGTATCAGTTCATTCATTACATCAGTGAGAACTTCTCTAAACTGATCGCACAAGAAAGTCGTAAAGGTGCGAATTGCATGTACGGTAAACGACTAACTGTATCACGTTATATTTTGGCTGAGATCTATGCTAATATCTTCCGTGCAATTAACTTCTCCAAGAAGCGTAGTGGTTCATTAACCATGAGCGATATTGAGAAGATGCTGGGTCGTGCATTCCGTTTACGTCAGGTGTTTGAAATCAATAGTGGGTTACAATACGTTACTACTATTCAATCACCTTCGGATTGTCGAATGTTCAAGATCACATGTTCTGTGATCCCACAGCAAAAGACACAACCAAAATCCAATGACGTCTCTAAAGCAGCTTTACGTGACCCTAAACGACTATTGGATATCTCACATGTCGAAGTAGGCGCTATTACGCACTTACCTAAGTCTCATCCAATTGGTGATGCTATTGTATCCCCATTTGCCAAGACAACTTCAAATGGTACGTTATTACCAAACCCTGTGTTTAAAGAATTGATCGAACAAACACAGCACTTTATTCAACTTGATTATTAAAAGATAATTGAGATATACATTATTAACTTGATAAACTCACATTTGATTTAGGAGAAAGAATCATGAGTCGTCGTGGAAGCCGAATTAGTATCGATCGTGACCTTGAACAATATTTAGACGACCTGATTGACGAAGTAGATGCGTGTCTTGATGATCAGGAAGATCATGTTGAAAACGTAATTGCTGATTTGAGACTTAAAGCTGAGCCGTGTTACGAGCTAGCCGCCAAGCTCTTTGAAGAATTCTACTTTGAAGATAAGAAGTCTGTTTCAGGCGCTATTAAAGAAGCAGCAGATATTACTGTTAATGCTGCAATTTACTTGAACTTAAAACGTGATCGTAATTTGGATCGTATTCCGAAGGACTTGGAAGATGATCTTTACGATGATCATGAAATCTTAGCTGACATTACTGAAAGTAATGGTCGTGATCGTCGTGGTGGACGTGGACGTGATGATCGCGGACGCGATCGTAATCGCCGCGATAGTCGTCGTGAGGCGGCTAGTGGTGCATCTCGTTCTGGTCGTGATGATCGTTCAGATCGTAGCCGTAGTCGTAATCGTGATCATGATGACGATATTGACGCTGCAGCAAAACGAGCAGAAGAACGTAAGTTACGTCGTGAAGGTAAATTACCTGAAGCGTCTAATAACGAACGTGGACGCGATCGCATGGTTGCATCAGCTCAAGAGAATATTGAGGCCAATAAGCGTTATCCAGTAACCGCAGAATTCATTAAGGAAAATCCTGAATTATTCTGTGCCAAAGATCGCAATTTACCTATCGGTACAGTTTACTGGTTGGGTGGTCAGATTCCTATGATCGAAAATGGCGAACCAATCTTTGAACGAGGTACTGAAAACGTGGAATGGGAAAAACACCGTACGGATTTATATTTAGCAGTTCGTGCAACTGTTAAGCCTTCGGCAAATATTCGCGATGATGCTTTAAGTCGTGCGATTTCTGCCCGTGATAAATTCGTTGAAGACCGCACTAAGGCAATGGTCGAAGATGGTAATGTCGTGACTGAAAACAAAGAAACTGAATTCAAACAGATTCTTACTTCATCAGCCATTGCTGGTAAATTCTACGGTTTGGGTACGCCTATGGCTAAAATCCAAACTTGCTTGAAACCATTAGGTTTGAAATTCTTACCTAATCATCCTGTGATCATGAAGCTCGAACAGTATCCATTATGGACTATGAATAAAGAGCTTACAGAAGCGGTAGAAGATCTACTGACTGTTAACGACCTTAACCACTTACCTGGTAAGTTAATTCGTATCATGAATGCGTCTACGCCAGATCAGTGGGCTTACTTCCATGATAAGACTACACAACTTATCAATAAAGTATTAAAGGTAGAGTTAGAAGTACAACCATACTTAGAGTCTATCATTACTGAATGGAATGGTTTCGCTAATTGGTTAGAAAACTTTGACAATGGTAGCAACATCAGTTGGTTTAAGAACAACTTGAATCACTTCTTGCGCCACTACTTCCATGTGTATAAACATGGTAGTGAAATGTCTCATGACTTAGTCGATGGTACAGATGAGAAATACGCTTCTATTTCCAACACTGTTAATATCATTTACTTACCATGTGAATCAGAGAACTTTGGTGCAGCATGTCCTACTAAATTAGGTCGCGTCCTAGAATCTGTTACACCAAAACTTTATCAGCTTCTTGCGAATAACATCGATGAGAATGCGGATAACATTTTGGTTACAAGCTCTGATGAATCAGTGAGTGTTTACCGCCGAGCTACATCTGTAAGTTCGAAAGTAGTATTCATGGGTAATGTAAACTGTTAACACTGGTGGAGGGTCTTCGGATCCTCCACTTATGCCGCAACCTTTTTTTAAAAATCATTTATTAGGAGAATATAAATGACTAACGAGTATGATGAGCGTTTTACAAATAAGCAGAAGTTACGTAATCAACGCTTCGATATCCGTAACAAAATTGTAGATCTTATCGGCGAAGAGAAATGGAAGAGCATAATTGGTTTAAAAGCCAATATCGTTGCACTTACACAATTAAAAGGTAACGTCCTCAAAATGGACGAGAGTCGCCTTATTTCAGTAATGGTAATCAAGACACTCTACCCTACAGTCACTGACCGAGAATTGGCTCTTCTAGCAAATAAGAAGCCGTCAATCATCATGGAGGTCATTGGTAGTCTAATCAAAGAAAATGAAGCTGAATTAGATAAGCTATTTACAGAATACCCAACACTCAAAGGTTTGATAACAAGTCACGATAACATCTTACGTACTGAGACTACTCTTAAGTTTGACATGAACTCTCATAGTGGTATTCGAAGCAAACCACCTGAGAACTTCTATGTTAAAGACAAACACAAATCTTTTGGAGAAAAATAATGCAAGACAACAATGAAAGCGTTTTCGATACTCTAGTACCATCTAACTTTAGAAAATGTCTCAATGAGCAATTAGAAGCTCGTCGTCGCCGTAAAGAAGAAATTATTGATGGTACCCGACCACATCCAACAGCAGAAGATCTTGATCGCATGCAACTCGAACGCAGCTTGGTAAACCACGGTTATACACCCAAACCTCGTAGCATGGGTAAAACTGTTTCTGTTGAAGAAATCAATATCATGCCTGAAGATCATGAACCAGGTCATGTATTAAAGGGTGGGTTCAGTAGAGCGCAATTACTTGTGAGTCAATTTTCATCTAAATTAGATCATCAAAATTATCGCGAGTTGTACAAACTGCGTCAGGCAAAGATTAAAGAAGAGTTAGGTGAACATTATGACAGCTTTCTTGCTACTGCAGGTGCACAATCTGATCTTTATAAAGGAACCTTAAAACTTTCTGGATTTAAACGTACACGTCGACTAACTAAAGAATTGATTGAATATCATTTTCAGTATAAGTCTAATCGCCATTTACTCATGCCACTTATAGGTTATACGATCCCGTCTATTCTAGATAAGATCCGAGTACGTTTAGCTGTACTGAATCATGAAATTAATCACCTTAGTTTCCTTTCAAAAACACTACAAGGAACGTTACTACCAACGGAAAATATGGCCAAGTATATTAGCCGTTATGGTATGCCGTCAGCTAACGTTGCATATGTAGCCTTAGAAGATCCTGGTATTTGTACTGGTTGCACAATTGAACAACACTGGTTCGATACAGCAAGTGCACCTAATGCAACCGTGCACTGCACACCAGAATTAGTGAAACATACTTGTGGCAAAGATAAAGTTCCACCATCTGCAGAAGAATTAGCAGCTTTGAAACAACGCATGGAACAGGCTACATCTGAATATAATGAAGCTATTGGTCAAGCGAAAATTCATCGTAACTCGACAAGTAATTTAACAGATCTTTGTCGTAAACTAAGTAAAGAGGCTACAGAAAATATAACTGTAACAGACTCTTTTAGTCAGTACCCATTCAAGTAACAAACCTACCAAGTAGGGTTGATGACAATAGATAACATCAACCCTTTACACAAACATTGAGGATAACATCATGAATCTCCCAGAAAACAATTCACCTGTAAAAGAACCAACTGAATGGGAATTAGCCATGAGTAAAGCAATGGGTATTCCTGTGGAAGGTCTGCGAGTAGATCCAAACAACCCATTCATTCTTTCTAAAGAACAGCGTGAAATTATGAAGGGTTTGGTTACACCTGGCTCTAAAGCAGAGAAACTATTTGCCAAAGGAGAAAAGTAATGGTTTGGCAATCACCTGTTAAACAACGCATCACCCACTTCCAAAATTTATTTCAGGGTTTTGTGACACGCATTGGTTCAACCAAGTGTCTAAATATTGAAATGGTACCTGGTACTAACTTAAAAGTGTTCTCTACTTTTAGCGGTAAGATATTTTCCACCGCTTTAGGTTTTGATGAAGAAACTTTTATTCTGTGGGCTAAATCTAAATACTGTGATATTTTAGAATTCCAGGATAAGTTACTTACTTTGAAAGGTGATGTTATTCGTCCACGCGACGGGCATATATTTATTTTGCAACGTATCAGTATTCCTGAATTTGAAACTGAGTATTTTTGTGCAGTTTGTTTACCGATTGTGACGGCTCAGTCTATCTTTGGTGAAAATTTTAAGTTGACAGAAAATTGGAAAGTACATCTTATCAGTGAACACTCAGGTAAAGCGATTGACCAGATGTTTATTCGAAATGCTGAAACAAAAGAGTTTAGTATTTTAGATGCCAAATATGCTCGTGCACTTTACTGTAAGCCCATGACGATGGAAGCTGTATGATTGACCCTAAGTTAAGCTATCGAAATAAAAATGAGTTGTTGAAGGTATTACGCCTCAATCGCTCATCAAATAAACTATTACATGAGCGTGTTACTTTTAATAAAGGTAAATGCAAAATCACTATACCAGTAATTAATGACCCTGTTAAAGGGGCATGGTTAAATATAGTGGTTACCGCTAAAGGTAGTGGTCGCATTGAGAAATATGAATTAGATTATAATACCCCTGGGTTATTTGAAGTTGCTTTGGGGCATGATCAGTTCTTTAATATCCAAAAAGCAGCCAGGGTGTTATTACAACAAAGTCAATGTATCGATGGTTATGATGCGTATCTTTGTAATATAAAAGTCTTTGCCATACCTAAAGTTCAAGTTGGGTTAGTAGCATTAATACCAACGGACCAGGCAGAGTCATTCTGGTACATTACCGATCTAGCTAAAAGTAACCTAATATTGGAAGGTTATTTTGAACACATTAGTGCCGATTATGATGGTGATGTACTACCATGCAAACGTAATTTGTGGGTGATGTATCAATTGTGTACGTTAAACCAAAAACTACGATTTACGGAAGCTAATATTCAAACAGCGTCATAAATGAGGGAGCCTAGGCTCCCTCACATTATGCTCTAGTTTCGGCTAGAGTATTTTTTTTGTCATTCTCCACCAAGTCCATCAGTGAAGTCCCCATCCGTACCACCGCCGAATGAGTCATCTGAATCAAGACTAAAGTCGTCCATTGAATCCATACCATCATCAAAACCGAAATCGGCACTACTGTCAAAAGATGAATCGTTATTTTCTTCATCCATGTTATTTTTACCAGCATCGGTAGCGATGGTCTCTGTTGCTTCAGCGACTTTGTTGGCTTCTTTAATGTAACCTGCAAAGAAACGACCAAGACGTTCTTTAGCTTCTTTATTACTTTCGAATAAAGAAACAATCTTTTCATTACCATCGTCGAAACCAAGTAATGTGAATAGCTCAGGAGCAATATTCTCTTCTTGGATGTATTGACGCATTAAGTAATTCTTGAACATCTCACGGAAATGGTCTAGGGCATTAGCTACAGTTTCACCAACTTCCCAGTCTGCAATGATATCAGGCGAAATAACATAGTTTACTAACTGCTCGTAGAATGCATCCTTACTCTCAAGAGCAGCTAATTGCATTTCCATGGAGTTAAGATCAGGACGAGGTAATTCAACGTATGTAGACGATAAGAACTTAAGTACAAGCTTAGTTGCTAACTCTTCAGAACGAGCGTCACCTTTAGCTAAAACATTATAGAACTTACGACCTTTAAACTCATCCTTATTCTTAAGAATGTATTTAACCAACTCATCGCGTGTGGATGGTGATTGAATAACAAACTTCTTAAGATGGTCAGTTAACCCAGCACAGAATTTAGTTTGGTAGATCAAAGCACGTTTGGCTAACAGTAAGTTAGAAGTAACGATAGATTGCGCTAATTCAACACCCATTGACATATCGATAGATTCAGGGTTAATACCCAAACCTTGTAAGAAGTCACGTTTTAATTGATCAGTAAAGTCTGTATCGATTGGTGCAACGGAGTTGTTGAAATAATCAAAATCAACTTTAGTACCTGGATAAGAAGGATGATTCTCTACGTTAATAGATGTTGCTGCTACAGCTAGATACTCTAACTGATCCATAGGTGACGATACACCTAAAGGATAAGCTGCAATACGACGACGAATAGCTTCATGGTAAATCTGTTCGATAGTACGTTCAGCATCAGATTCGTATTCATCGAAAGATACATCAATACGTGTATGAATAATTGCGTTGTTAATTGCCGTCTGTGTATTAGTGAACTGTAACATCGCACGAATAGCACCTTGCATCTTGTTCTGTGCTAATAAAGACACACCTACACCATAGTCGTTGTAATCAAACGCAATGTAAGTTAAAAGATCTTTAGGTACGAACAAGAAGTGTGTGTTATCACCAGCCAATGCACGGTTCATCATCAGACGACTAACACCATCGGTATTACCAAGTGCTAATTTAATACCTTTATACGCACCATGCTCCAAAGCTTGTAAGAACGTATGGTTTAATACCGCAGAAGATAATAATTGTTGGTCTTCTCGAATGTTAGCTGTACGCTGTGAAGTATTGTTGCCAAAAGTAGCATTACTAACTTGATCAATCATTTGTCCAGATACGTTATCATTAGCATCTTTACTAGCCTGCATCTGACGATAGTAATCTGTTGAATCTGTAACGGTTACAAAACCACCAGTAGGTTCGATAGCAAAGAAAATACCAATAGTCTCATCTGGACGCCCTTGCATGAATACAGGAATTGCAGATTCAGCAGGAGCTTCAATGATCGTAGGTTCGCCGATATTCTCACGACTGTATTGGTTTACCGCTTTAACTGGAGTCCATTTATACTCACGTTTACGCATAACGCCATGAGCTTCATTATCGGAGAAGTTAATTACCTCACCAGCTCCAGCCGATTCCGTACCAACCTGTTCTTGCGCACCGTTATCCTCATACTCAGATAAATCAAATGTAGTGGCATCGTGAATTAACATACCGAAATGATCACGTAAACGAATACGGGCTTCTTCTAAAGCTAGTTTCTGATTTAGTGAATTGATGTGTAAGATATCAGTGTTATCTAATAATTGATAATCAATACGTAAATCTTTATCGGAATCGTTTTTAGCCTTTAAGTTAAAGTGGCGTTGTTGATCTAACTTAGGCTGACCTAAATTAACAACACCCGATTCACTTTCATGAGCTAGCCCAATCTTTTTGGCGCGTTTGAAGATATCGGTAGCGGTTGAGGTTTTGGCATCAGTAGGTTTACTACCTAATAAACCAGTAGGCGGTAGAATGTTAGAATTCTTTGCTACTTCGTTAACATAATTTTCCATGCGTAAACGATTACTGGACTGAGATAAGTCTGAGTTAATGATCTCACTTAGACCAGATTCTGGAATGGTTAGAATAATTTTAGAACCACGCTCAAATAAAATTTCGTCCAACCAATTTGGAATCACCTCATCAATTTTATGGACGCTTTCGAATTTTTCTTGGATGATTTCTAAGAGACCAGATTTTGTATTAATAAAGTCATCATCATCATTAAGATAAGCCAGCGAACAACTAATTAAGTCATTAGGTGATTGAATAGCTGACACAAGTAACATACGTGCTACTTTAATGTCTGGTAAGAGACGTGTTAAGTTATGACCATCAATGATATTTTGTGCTGTATCATTAATGATAGTTGATGCAACTTGGGAATTAGGAAAAGGTGTACCATCAACACCTTTCTGTTGCGTTGTACGTAAATGTGCTGGTGCACTGATAAGCTTGCTTTCAATGGCACGCTGCTCATCTGACTTCACTATGGTGTGTCGGTTGCGAGCGACTGGTGCATCTGCACTGTTAAAGCCGTTACCCGCAATAGAGCGAGAGAAAGGGCTAGATGGTCTTTTGAAATTCATGATTAACTCCGATTACATTTTTTAAAGGTTAACAATATGGCAAATGCTTCAGTTGATATATTCCTACGGGATATAGCCATCATGGCTAAGACCATGGTAGTTCATTCAGATATGGTAGCTCAGCAAGTAAATAATGAGTTACGCATGACTAACCCATTTATTACCATTGACTCCACTAATACTTCTACATGGCGGTATTACATGAATCTCAATGGAGAATATCATGAGGCTGATAAGAAACGCATAAAAGAAATTAATGGCGATGACAATCCCTACATGACTATTCAAGTTGCTGGTGATGACGGTCCCGTTATTATTAACTTTACGAAAGATACAATCTCAGGTGCTACAGCCGATGCTGCTTTGGTCACAGAGTATGCGTACGGTACGAACTTCTATAATGAATTAGTAGATCGATATCCAGATTTCGAACGGTTAATTCTAGGGATTTTAAACCCCATCGATTATGAGATCTCTACAAAATCATACAATGGCGACATCCTCTATGCTGGTGGTTGGTATCGTGCTTTCGAAAATAATGATCCTAAGCGTTACTACTTTGTACCACAATTAAAGGCTGGCGTATCTAGTAAACTACTTGTTGAGTCGAATGAATTTACTCTTCTTTACCGTTTAGAGAAATGGATCAAAGCCATGCTCGAACAATGGACGGTAAGAGATTTCTCAAACAATAACGATCTCTACGTTACGGGTATTTGGGTAACAATGATGTCCAAAGTTCCAACGCAAATCTTTAACTTGCGTTTAGAACAAATTAAATCCAACACTGGTGAAACACATAGTTTCCATTATACCGAATACCTAAACTCTCATGGTGATCTTGGTAAGTTTGTACCTTATCTAAGCCTAGAACAGGCTTTGTTCTTATATAAAAACATGGGGTGGTTAGAAAATAACATAGGTAAGCAAGAAGTCTTCGATACTTTAGTTGAGAAGTTACTTACACCAGCAGGTGTACCTATTGCAGCCTACATTCTTAAACACGATCTTTCTGCATTAAGTGAGAATTTTAAACCTAAACCATTTATGGAACGTAAGTATTTAAACTTCCGATCTATCGGTTCTGGTTCTGATGCACGTAGCATTGAAGAGATCGTAACTAAGTCTATTAATCTGGCTCGTGACAATGGTTTATTCATTGAAGATCAAATTACTCAGATTACTAACCTAGCTAAGAATAATCGATACGACGATATTCCAACTAAGGTATTAGAATCTGACATGATTGATGATCGTGATGGTATTCGTTACCCTAAAGCTGCTTTCCTAATGAACATGTGGCTGTATAGTATCAAACATGGAACTTATCGTGGTTCTATCTTTGTAACACATCCAATCACTGGTCAACGTATGCAGTTTACACCACTTAATGCTTTTATCTTAATGTATTACAGCTGGTGTCGCGGTTATTGTAATGTTGATCTTGAATACTTCCCAAGATTATCAGCACGTATCATTCCAAAGAATGACACACCACCTTATACCGAATACCGTGACCCATATCCAGCACTTGAACCATTCCCTACCATTAAGGAATTAAAATGGTGTTACTCATCACCTGTTATTACAGATTTGCATCTTTATAAGTTACAATATGGGGTCAAACCTGTATTTAAATACACATCACCTCTGACATTTAATGCGGATGCAACTTATCACCATCAGCGTCTGATGGAACGTTGGATGCAAGCTATGCGTTTTAGTGATTTAACAGCATGTGCTCAGTTTGAGTGGTTGGTTAATAAACATTATTGGTTTGATGTAGATGTAGGGCAGTTAACTGAACTACCAATGCAAACTTGGTTAAAGAATTTCGGCATAGATTTCTCTGATATGTCAGATTCTGACTTCCGTGTATTGTGTAACGACCTTATTAAGGCTGGTACTGGTACTACAGAGCAGAATGGTGACTGGTTAGCTGAAATGCAATCCGCAGTTCTCGATATTTTGATGCATTTCTCATCGTACACTATTCAGGTGATCAAGACCTTCCGTAATGGCTCAGCTATTCCAGCTGGTTTTAAATCATTACGTTTAGGTAATGAAGTTTGGACTGCTGAACAAGGTGGTAATATACCTGTCGCTATCTCTCAGATGACCGACATTTCAGAAACAGGAACTGTTGTAGGTGGTTCCGTATCAATACAACGTAATACCGAGTGGGAAAATCAATGGGGTCGCGAAATCATAACGCTTGGCTTACCTTCAAGACCTTATGAGGGTGGTTTCCGATACTTACCACAGGATATTAACGTTACCAACCGTATGTCTGTAGTCTGGCAAGGGGATTTGGAATCTACACGAGCTGATACAATGATGCAAAGTGAAACTTTAGCATTAGAGCTCATGTACACTAAACCTGTAGCTGTTATTGCAGATAGCGTTATCTTTAAAATGGGAGTTTAACTTTGAAAAACTTTAATTACGATGGTCAGTATCCTGGTTATGTCGATGGCGATTGGGTCGTTGATGAAAAGGATGGACATCTTTGGTTAAATTTACCAAATGCTGCGGTACTGGAAGGTTTCCCAGACGCATTCTCTTTGCATTTAATGGAGAGTGCTAAAGAATATGGTATTAGTAACTTTATTACCAATGATGAAGTCATGGTTTTTGATAACTTTAAGTTTGATACCATTTTAAAAAGTTCACATAGCGATGGTATTAGTGCGGATTACTACGAAGTGATTGTTGGTAACGACATTACTGTGGATGTACCAGCCCATATACCAGAAGGTACTACAATCGGATCGATTATCATCAAGAGTAAACGTGAAAATAAGAACATCGCTGTGGTTAACTTGCGTACTGTCCTATCTTTGGATATTTTACGTAAAGTGAAACTACGCTTTGCTATCGCTTTACGTACTGCCAGTTATGGTACGATGACTTTTAATAATGTTGACTTGACAAATGGTCGAACAATGTCAGTGGATACGTTCTTTGTTCCTGCACCAATTGATCATTATAAAGAAAAACGTGTATTAGTTAGTTCACCAACAGATCACACTGTTTTCAATGGTACGTTAACTAATGAGAATGAGTGGTTTGATCGTTTTAGTGAAGTGCCTTACTATACTTTAGATAGCTTGGTACCTCCCCCATTTACTGTTGTTAAAGGTCCAGCTGGATTATCTGTAATCAACGTAAGTGGTACAGTAGAAATCAAGAAAGGTTTCCTTGGAATTAAATCCATTATGATTCCATTCTGTCCTGGTTTATCTGCTGTTATCTTCATTAAGGATTTCGTAGAGAACGGTGAACTTAAAACTTACCTTGATCTTGAACAAGAAAAGTATATTAACTTTGGAGTTGTTACAAACTTCCTTGAGGTGTTACGATGAATTTTGTAATTGGTGAAATGGAACCATACATGCCTGCTTACGTTGGTGAGTATGATCCAAAGATCTCTTTAGCGATGGGTAGTCGTGATATCGGTCTGATGTTTGGTCAACGACTTAAGGCTAGTATGTTGTGGAAGGTTCGCGGTTATGTAAAGGACACGATTGTTCTAATTAATGATACTGGTATGGAGTTCTTACTTACCTCATTACCTGATGTAAAGTCTTTATCCTTTACTTTCAACTATATGGGTTACCCATTACTAGCAGTCGAAAATAGTGAAGGGGTTAAGGTTTATACATTTAGTACTTATGGTGGCGATGAAGAATACCGTACGGAATTAATTGACCTTCCTGGGTGCCGCGACCCTAAACTTTTACCAACCTGTGTCAGTGACTTAGGTTCCGTACAAAACCAACCCATCTTACTTTACATTGATGAATCAGGATCTATCTTAACACGGTCGTCTAAGGATTCCTTCAAAACTATTGAAGGTGATCCAATCATGACTGGTTTAGTAGAAACCGATGAGTTAAGACAAGCTGGAATTACTCGTACTGGTAAGATGCAGTTGAGTATCTCAAGACTTAAAACAACAGCATAAACAAAGCGCCATCCTTAATTGGGTGGCGCTTTCTATGACCGTCCTAATGTTCTTGAGTTTTTTAACCATGGAGTTAAATAGATGTCTTTAATGCCACAGATAAGAAAGAATATTAAGCCTTTCGCTAACGGGAAAAATAAACCGTTACTGCAACTAAGTACAATTGTTGCAGATAGTGAAGAGGTCTTAAATGTAATCGAAGTCACAGACTCCAAAGAGTATAATACTTGTTTAAAAGTTCGTCGTGACAAATTTCCACTTTTAGCCAAAGATTCGAAAGCTGTAAATTTCGATAATCGTTATCATGAACGTAATATCATGTACGATCGTATCGATATTTCTCGCGCTTTAGAAATCGAATTCTTGCGTGATAATAGTAATGCTTTATTGATAGATGCAGAAGCTTTCTATCAACACCCAATTCAAGTAGAAGATTTAATCTTCTCTTTAAATGACAAATACGGTTACGATTTAACTGTAGATGATATCGTTATTACTTATACAGCTGGTAATAATTACACCATCACTGCAAAACCATATTCTCTACAATATTTCGGACAAGATTCCGTTAACATCGGTTTAGAGTCGGATGTACCTCCTCCTGTTAAAGTAGCCTCCCATGATTCTGTCTGGGAAACTACTCGTATTAACACAGCTTTACCAATTACAATTAATGGTGTTAATATTCAGCCATTGAATTTGGAAGCCATGTATAATGCTGGTATGGCTTTGGTGCAGTTCGTTGATCCTGACCTAGCTTGGTTAGTCTGGACGAATACATTACCAGGTGAAGCTACAGCGCAAACCTTAAGTAACGTACCATATATCTCGGATACAAACGTCAACCAAACATTGACAATTACTGGTAAAAGTCTCTTTGCCAAATACGTACCTTTTGTAACTAATGCTACAGTGCCAGATTTTAATAATCAGGTAGAAGTAGTAAACTTCCAGCAAAGTATGTTCTTCACAGTTCCATATGCACCAACATTGGATCGTTTGGTTAGTGTCTGGATTGATAATGTTAAAGTTACCATTGAAGATCTTTTAAAACCAGCTGGGGTTGATGGTTTCAAGCTATCAATGCAAAGTACTGGTGATGCGATCTTAACACATGATGGGCTACGCTCACAACGGGTGCAGATGCGCGTAAATGTTGCAACTCTACCAGCATTGATTCGTTCCAATTCACGTTTCATTTATGGTATCGTTCGTGGTGGTGTTAGTGTACCAATGGATACAATGGGTCATGAGGTATATAACCTTAATTTCCCAATGAAAGAAGTAGTGGTTCCAGATCCATCTCTAATCACACCTTTTATTCCAACATCACCTGAGGATTATGTAGCATCTTTAAATAAGATTAATAGTGGTCTGGTATTACCATTCGCTTCTTATCAAGCTGCTAATCCAAGTATCAGTAGTGTAGATAATGGACGGTTCCAGTTAAATGCTATCGTTGAGAGTGAAGGTAACGAAGCGCGTTTCCCTGCGTTCTACTTCATTAAGGAAGAAGACTGGGTTGTTATCCAAACACAGAATAGTGCAACTAAGTTAGGTACTTATACATTAAATACAGCGACACCCGTGTCAGTTGAAATTACTGTTGGTACTTTATTAGGTGGTACTGTTCCTGTAGATGGTGGTCGTTTACTTTGTATCGTTTATGACATTCCATTAATGGTCGATGGTAGTTTCAAACTAGATTACGATAGTACAAGTAATAACTATCTAGAAACAATCACAAATTTACGTTTTAACATCTCGTACGATCGTGCTTCCATGATCAACCCAGTTGACATGGATTATGATGTATTACGCGATATCGCTTCCACCTCAATGGGAACTGAAGCTATTGAACGTATGGTGTCACGTCAATCTGAAGTGCGATGTTATGTTAATAAAATCGGTAGTCAATGGCTCGTCAATTATGAGTTCTTACCGTATAGTCTTCCAGAGGTAATTGAAGAATCTCTAGATAGTAATGGCCTATTTGTTTTACAACTTATGTCCATTCCATCTAAGGCTATGACGCAAGTTCATGCAATTGCTGCTGTTCGTCCAGATGCAATTATCATCACAGTAACTGATAATGGTGATGTAAACACAGGTCTAATCACTGCACAAGAGATTACCCAACAAGCAATTATGGATGAGACTACTGGTCAGGGCTATATGTTGTTTAAACATGCTAAATCTAATTCAGGTAATGATGTACGCTGGACATTTGCATGTGACTATGATGAGAATGATTTAACTTATCGTAAAACAACAACTGTGGTTACGGTTAGTGATTCCGTTCTTGATAATCCAGTGGTTCCTTTTAACGGTATTTCGATTCAGGAATGCTCTACTAAGTCACAGTTTGAAGATTTTAGTTCTAAAGTAATTGTAGACTACCCAAGCGTTAGTAATCAACTTTACACTTGGTCAGAACACGATCTTTTAATTAATGCAAACAGTACTGCTGGTAACTTTGTTAAGTATGGCGATGAAACGCCAGAGAAGCGAAGCGTAGGTCGTGTATTATTACCTGCCGAACACGTTAATTGGTTGGCATATGGTGACTTCACACAGTTCCCTATTACAGACCCAACAATCTTAAAGGTAACTAACCCAACACGCGAAGAGGAATACTCTTTCAGCTTGGCTTATATGCGTAAATACGCCACTAATCCAGGCGGTATCCCAATCCCACTACCTCTCTTTGACAATCAAGGTCGGGTAAATGAATGGCAATTTGAATTTAACTTCTTTGGTTTTGGTAACCCAAGTCGCCCAGCACCGTCACCTTTGCCAAATTTAACTAACGGTACAATCTTCACAGATGTTCTTTGTGAAACAAAACCATACCGTCAGTTGGATAGTCTATTCAACTTCACTCATAATTTCACCACACAAGAAATGACACAAATGCTAGCTAACTTAACTGTTAGTGGGGTAACTGTAGATCAGACTGTTGGTGTAATTACGGATTACTACGTCGCTAAGCAAAGTGATATTACTGGACCACCATTGGTAGGTCGAAATCGCGAAACCATTACAATCAACCCTACTTTACAAAGTGACACCTACGGCATTGTGCGTGTTATTGCTATTGACTCCGCTATCTTAGCTGAAATGCAATCTGGGGATTTTGACCAACTCCAATTAACTAGAACTGTTTTGCAGCGTACGGATTTTGGTGATAGTGACAATGAAAATATTGTTCGTGAAATCACTCTCGATTACATTCGCAAGAATGCTATCGTTAGCGGTTCTTTAGGACTTATTCCAGTTCCAGGAGCCTTAACTCGTATTGAGGAGTTTTCAGATCCAAATCTTGAAACACAGATGTGGCGTGCTAACTTCAATGTACTCAATGGTTCTGGTAACGTTTATGTGGAGCGTAATTTAAACCTACAAGGTGCGATCTACACTAACAGTACAATTAAGCCTGTACTTTCACTTCATGGCACTGAGAATTACACCTACCCAGATGGTACGGACTTACTAGCACTAGCTAAAGCTCAATGGCCAACCTATACCTTCTCATTGTTGGAAGATTTACATATCCAATCCAATAATAGTTTTGGTGTATGGAACGTTGGTTTTATCAACAAAGGTAAGTTTGGTTTCAGTGTACTTGAACTAGATGACAATGCACTTAAAGTCATTGATACAGCGGTCAAATTAAACTTAACTGGTAATCTTCTTAGCTTAACTGTTACTTCAATTGATAGCTATTCTTTCAGTGTTAATTTTACAGCTGCACAATTACGTACCAAATTAGGTAGTGGTCGTTTCTTAACCATCCCACTTAAAGCGGCAGTGTATCGCGGTAATTACAAAATTAACATAGCTGCCACCTTTGACATTGATGGTACTACTACTAACTTTGCAGCTGCTGGTATTATTAATGAAACATCAGTTACAGATGGTACACCAGCTGATCTTATTGTTAATGCAAGTTGGATCTTACCAGCTAACCAAACAGAGTTAGATAGCTGGAATACAGCTAAATCTTTACCACCGATTCCACTTGCAGAATATCGCATGGCGGTAACTCAATACAATTACACGCATACAGTTCCTGTTGAGCAATCAAACAACGAATATGTTGCGGCTATTGCAATTGAAAAGACTGTACGTGAACGTCTAATCGAAAACCGCTATCCTGGCAATACCATTGTAGGTTCTTTTAATGGTGTTGATCTATTAGCAACCGATATCATTGACGGTCTGCAGAATGGTGTGGGTGACAACATCCTACTGATTCGTGCCCCAGTTAACTTAGTTGAGAATCGTTTTAGTTTGAGTTTTACCGTTTCTGGTATTGCCGACTATGCACAGATCTTTACTGGTAAAGACGTACCTATTGTTCAGGTGAGTGATGTGTTAATCACACAGATCCAAAATGACTTAGGTGTTGTGATTGAGAATCTTCGCACAGCTTTAAACCCTATTGCGAATGCGTTGATTAATCCAGCTAACTTATCCAATAAGTCACTGACCACTACATCAACAGTTGTTACAAACACACTAAATGAACTCGATCGCGAGAATATTGGTAAAACTTGGGTTATCCCAATTGGTATCAATAAAGCTCAGGTAGCTCATTTACAACCAGGGTCTTGGTTAGTTGTTCGTTGTAATAATGGGTTGGATCTAAGCGTCAATACAACCGAACTTCTCCAAAAAGAATCAGAAGGTTGGGTGTATACAAACGGTTCTAATGAGTACATTATCTTCCCACTACTAACCACCATTGCCGATCGCACTGATGTTGTTAAACAGTCATTTGATTTAGATGCAGGTGCTAGTGTAGGTCGTTGGGCTCCTTGGTTTACCAATTTTAAACGTCGTGTTAACTTTGAGTATGCAATCAACCAAGCTAAACAAACATTTGTTGAAGTTTTTGTTCCTGATGCTACTTTGTTTTCACAACTTGAAGCTAGTAATAGTTTCCCAGCTATGATCGATCCTACAACGTTTACTAGTTTGATTGATTTAGGTGGTACTGATACAGCTTACGATGATCTTGTACTCAATGGTGATGTTGGTAAGCAATTACCTTTATTCGTTCGTTGGCAAGCTAGTCAAATTGATGTGATCACCAATACTAGTTTAGTCCTAGGTCAGGTTGAGAAAGAGAACTTTGAACTTGTAAATGGTGTATGGACGGGACAAGGTGTACAGATTACTAGTTACACCAAACTGGACATTACTAACAAGGTTAAAGTCGGTGATTACTACTACGAGTTAGTAGGTGGTACTTTAAGTTCACTTGATAAAGGCTTAACTTGTAATGCTACCTTTGACTTAGATGACACTGGTGGTAACTGGTTAATTGGTAATTCTGGTAATGGTATCACTGCTAGCGTGGGTTACCGAGTAAGTTGTGAAGGGGCTATCTGTTATGCTGGATTGGTCAACATTGATAATTTAAACTTGTCTACAATGTTTAATGAAGAAGGTGTTGTCTCGAAAGTAAGTACTGATGACGAAATGCTGGAAGCACTGAACCGTGATTTTGGTTTTATTGCGGTTAGTGTAACTAGTTGGGAAGGATAAAGTACACTTGGGTGTGTGATGCTTTTGCACACCCATTACTTTATAAAGGAAAAGAAGAGATGAAGAGTATTTTCGTTAAAAACCCTGCACCGATTAATAAAGGTTTGCAGGTACGTATCGGTGAAGGGAGTTCCATCACTTATGATGGTCCACCTGGAGCAGTTACGGTTGAGGATAAACAAGCCTACCTCTGCTTAAGTCCAAAGGTTGATATCCGAGATGTAGAAACTACAGCAACGAGTGAACCAGTTATTTTTGACGGTCTATTCGTTGTAGAAGTGGATGGACAAATCATACCACATTATTTTACGCCAGAGCAATTACCGCGTTATTTTGATTTACAAAATACACACAATGCTAACGTTGCATTCATTGCTAAACCACCACCTCCGCCAGTAATTACTGCAACCTATGATAGCTTCTATCAAACCATGACAGTCAACACGAATCCTAATCTAGCTGTAGTAACAACTACAATGGAAGGTGATGTCATCGGTAGTGGTACGACTGGAGAAGATGGTAGTGTAACCTACTCTATTGATGAAGGTATGCTGCGTGGTGGGACAACCATCTTAACTGCGGCACCTGAATCTAATGTTGTAAGTCATTCATTAGTTGCATCATTCTTTGTTGGTAGTGATGTCGATGGACATAATGTCGGTTTTAACATCTTACGCGACATGGACCATAACTGGTTAAGTGATTATCCTGAGTTTAGTAGCGTTATGTCAGCTAATCTCCAGGGTGAGATGATTTTAGAATACAGTAATGGTACTACTTTTACCGTAGACTTATCGAATTACCAGGGTTCACGTTGGGGCTTCAATATCAATGAACGTGGTATTGATAACTATGATGAAACTGCTACAAGTAAAGTTGGGATGGGTACGGCTAAGATCCGTTTCCGTAATCTTAATGACAAGATTTTCATCAGCTGTATGCAGGCTACTCATGTTTACAAATTCTTCGATGATGGTGTAAGTGATGTTGGTTATAACTTACTCTGTCGTGATGGTCGAGCAAACGTTAAACTGAAAATTGTACCTGATTACCTACCACCTGCGATGACAAACCTGAACTCTATGTTCTGGTCTGATGCGGTAGGTGAGGATGCATTCGATACACCAGAAGTAGCATCTCCAATTCCTAACTGGGATGTTTCCAACATCATTACGATGTGTAGTACATTCTCATACGGTAATTTTGGTAATATTAATGTTACTAACTGGACGCCTACTAAACTACGCTTTGCGATGGAGGTGTTTGCATACTCCGACTTTAATCGTGATATTAATTGGGTTACACCTGAACTTTATGATGTTACTTATATGTTTGGTGACATGTATGAGTTTAATAGTAACATCAACCTCACAATGGATAATGTTGTTGTTGCATCAAGCTTCTTAACAGGCTGTAATCTATTTAATCAACCTATTGAACATCTTAATACTGGTAAGGTTGAAAATTTCAATGGATTCTTAACAGGTTGTAGTTCTTTCAATCAACCAACAAATCTATTGGATGTCTCAAGTGGTAAGACATTCGTTGGATTCTACTCTGGTTGTACCGTGTTCAACCAACCAATGCCTGATTGGAAGTTAACTAACTTGATGAATCGTCCTCAGGATCTAGGTTTGTATAACTTCTTGTACAATGCTAAAGCGTTCTCTCAAGATTTAAGTATGTTCTGCGTATCTGCACATCTTACAGAACCTGTTGGGTTTAACCAAGGTGGTATCATGACACCAGAACAGAAACCAGTATGGGGTACATGTCCAGTACCATTAGAACCTTTAACAGCAGACTATGATCCTTTCTACCAAAAGATCACAGCAGTAACTACAGCTAATACACTTGTACAAACTTTAGATGCTGATGATAATGTACTTGGTTCAGGTACTACGGATGAAAGTGGTAATGTTGAATATAGAATCGATGAAGGCTCTTTACTCTATGGTGCTAAGATTCGTACTAAGTCGGCAACTTCACACACTGCAGAGCATGACTTACAAGTATCATTAGTTGTTGTACAGGACAATGGTACACCTGCTTACTTCCAAGCATTGAAAGATTATGCATGGGATAACTGGTCAACTACTAACATCTATCATACTGCTGAATCTACTGGTCAAATGTATGTTGAATGGGAAGATTTGGTAACTGGTCAACGTGAAGAACGAGTTGTTGAACTTAATACCTTACTGAACAATAGTGCAGCCTATGTCGAGCCGACTTGGGATAATTGGTTTGACGTTAACCCTGTTCGTTCTAGAATTCGTTTCAGAGGCTTGTCAACCCCTATGTATGTTAAGGTTGATGAAGCTAACCGAATCCAGAAGTTCTTTGACGATGGCGTAAGTACAGGTATGGGTATCTGGTGTGGTGGTTGGAGAGCTCGTATCGACGAGTTACCAGCTTACTTACCTAAGACAATGACAAACTTGAACAGTTTGTTAAATGGTACTGCTATCAGAACCGCCTCTGCAGTTGATGTTATGGCTAACTGGGATGTTAGCGAAGTTACATCGATGTCTTGGATGCTGGCAAATAGTGAATTGTTAGTATTCCCTGTGTCAAGCTGGAGACCGTTGAAAGTCGTAGATACAAGATCTATGGCTAAACGTTCTAAGTGGAATGGTAGCGGCTTAGGTAGCCTATCAGATTGGAGAACACCTCTTCTTCAATATGCGGAAGACATGTTCTATAGTACCGACTATGTAGGCGACTTGTCTAACTGGTGTGTACCATTAATATTAACTAAACCAGTAGACTTCGATATGGGTCAAATGGTACAACCTGTTTGGGGTACGTGTCCAAGCGGTTATTAATAGCAAATTAGTATCAAATCCATCTATTAAAGTTGGATGGGTTTGATATGGTACTTTAAAAAAGTTTTTATTTAACGGATCATGAAGGAAAGTAAATCATGCAAATGATCGTACGTAACCTGAACCCATTATTGGGTAAGCGGGTAAAGATCTATCGAGTTTCCGCCGATGCTGTAATTACAGACACCAACCAGCAGTTTACCAATCACGGTCAACAGGGTGTCAGTTATGGTGTTAACCTAAATCCTTATTACAACGTTTCCTGTATTGGTGCTGTAGCCCACGCTGGTGATGTAGATTTCACAATCGGTACTGGGACAGTTATTACCAACGGTTTGGAAACAGTTACGGTAAACAGTAATGCAGAAATGATTGCTGCCCTATCTACAAGTTTTGATATGGAAGTTACTGAAATTCCACTTTACGTTATTGGAACCTAAACGGTAGGGGTAAAAAACAATGTACTTAATTCGAAATAAAAGTGGCGCCAATAATCACTTAATGATAATTGGTTCGCCAGATACTACATTTGTAAACAACGGTCCTGAAGCAGCGGTCGTAGTCGACGATGAAAAACATACAACGAAACTCTGTCTCTCCCCTGAATTTCCTATCCCTGAAACAGCCCACAAAAATGCTAACTTTGAAATTGGTGAAGGTGGTGAGTTTGTAATTGAAATTGATGGTGAGTTAATCCCGATGCGCTTTACTGAAGAAGGCTTATTGGATTACTTCAAGGCAGACAACCCAAATGCTAAAGGTGTGGAAATCACACTCGATAATAACTTAACTTAAGGAGCAAGACAATGAGTGAATTACAAATCCGTAACCTCGATGTGCTAGCTGCTAAAGAGGTTCGTATCTACCGCGTATCCGCTGATGGCGCGCTGATTCCAGTCGGTGATAAGTTTACACAACTAGATCAGTTTGGTACTGCTATCGGTATCAACCTAGCATCAGGTTATAATGTATCTTGCGTAGGTGCAGTATCAGTTGGTGGTATGCTGGAATTGTCCGCTATCGCAGGTGCCAAATTAACTAATGGTGTAACACTTCAAACAGTTGACACTGAAGAAGATATCATCGCAACAATGCAAACTACTTATGGTCTTGAAGTCCATAACTTACCTGTTTGGTCACGTGAGGCTTAATGTCAGATGAAAAATTTATTTATTAAAAACCCAACAGCGGAACATGTTGAGTTGATGGTACTTGGTAAAAGTGCAAATGATACTTTTACCGATAACGGTCCTGCAGGGGCTATTGCAGTAGAAGGTACCAACCTATCCATGTGCTTTGCACCAGCCACTGCTGATGCAGAAAAAACTATCGGTACTTACCAAACACAGGAATTTGGTATTAATGATAAAGTAGTTGTAGAAGTAGACGGTGAATTAGTACCGTACGTTTTTGATGCTGCTGATCTACCACACTTCTTTGATGGTGTTAACCCAGATGCCAAGAATGTTCAATTTGACATCGTTGGTGTTTGGTTCTGGCAAGACGGGCGTCGTGAATTCCGTGTTACAGGCCCTATCGTAAATTCGCAAACTATCGATCCAGATTTTAATCATGATAACTTAACACCAGAGCAAGAAGCTGAAATCGCTAGTCGTTCTGATCTTTATATCACTGATGGTGTTACTTCTATTGAAGCATATACCTTTACTGGTTGGAGTGGTTTAACTTCCGTTACCATTGAATCTGGTGACATTGGCGAGATGGCATTTGCTGGTTTATCGTTAAATAGTGTTGAAATTCGTAACAAGACTCGCTATATCGGTAAACAAGCTTTCGCAGGTAATAGTAGTCCTACTGCTACATTATCACTTGGTCGTGGTGTAGAAACAATTGACGACATGGCGTTTAACGCGTGGTCTGGTGGTAGTCGTATCGATTTACCTGACACGATTAAATCACTAGGTCAGTCTGCTTTTGGTGCTTGGAGTAAATTAAATTACATTGATCTAGGTGGCTTGGAAGTTATTGGTTCTAATCGACCATTTATTGCAAATGGTACAGACATTGAAAATCCAATGACTATTAACCTTGGTCGTAAATTACGCACCATTGGTGATGAAGCATTCGGTTACATGACTGCTGGTTTACGCATTATCATGTCCCCTGTACTCGAAACTATTGGTGTTAATGCATTCAATGGTTGGGGTAGCGCATTAGAAGTTGCAGGTAAATTAAGTCTTCCGACTTCTGTAACATCGATTGGTGAAACCGCATTCATTGATGCTAACTTTACTGAAATTACAATCGCTGGTAACTCTACACTTGTAATCGGTGAAGGCGCTTTCCGTAATGGTACAGCAGCTAAAGTTACAATCGGTCAAGCCAGCCTATTAAGTCAATTTGCATTTATGGATAACCATAATCTTGTTGATCTTAATCTAGGTAAAGGTATCGATACCATGCTTGGTTTGGGTTTTGGTTTCTGTAGTGCTTTAACTAACGTACATATTCCAGCTGGAACTCGTAAAGCTATCGGTGGTGTATTCACAGTCTGTAACTCAATCGAAACATTTACCATTGCTGAAGGTTTGGTACAGGTTGGTTCGGAAACTAGTAATGCTGGCTTCTTCGATGGAACCAATGCACCAATCAGTACTTTGGTTTACCCTAACTCTGTTAAGGACTTCTATGGTGAGAATTTCAGTGCCATTCAAGACTTGCGTCAAGTTTACTTGGGTACAGGTATCACTCGCTTGAATGAATTGTACTTTAATGGTGGCGGTATTAAAGATATCTTCATCATGGCTAAAGCAGGTGCAGATGTTAAGCTTCCAGCTGGTTTACCACCAACAGTAGCTGTTTATGCTAATGACTTGGCTGGTTTCGCTATTACAGCTCAACCTAACCAATTAGAAGTTTTGACATACACACCAGTACCACCAGTTGCAGCAATCCCAGTAATTGCACCATTAGCACCACTTGCTACTGAACTTACACCTAACTGGTCTATCCAGTATCGTGATCTTTACGATGGCGAAGTTAAACAACTTGCATTGGGCGACACTATCAAAGTTAATGACATCCCATCTGGTTCAATGATTGATGAAGTATTAATTAATGGTCGTGTTAAGACTATTCTACCTAATGCTCTTAATTTTGCTTCTATCAAACGTTTCCGTGCGATGGAAGGTCTTGAGAACGTTGGTGGTGACTTATGTATCGGTCAGCAATACTTACGTGAGGCTATCTTCCCAAGTACACTTAAACGTGTTGGTAGTGGTTTCATTATCCCGCCTGCTCTGCGTAATGTTGAAATGCCAGCTGATGGATACTTATCTATCGATGTTAGTCAGTTCGATCCATGGCCTGAAAACTTAACACATCCAACCGTGTCTGTTGCTGTACCATCAGTAACTGGTGCTGTGATGACAGCTCGTTCACTTACAGGTAATGTATTACAACCTGGTTTGACAGTTTCTGTTGATGGTTTCGTTGGCTGGGGTGTTTCTGATGTCAATGGTGATTTCGAAATCACTTATGAAGAAGATACTCTGGTTAATGGCGCTAACATTAATGTGTTAGTAACCGACGTCGTTAAGAACTCTACAACTACTCCTTTAACTGTTACAATCGCTTAACGGTTTAAGGTACAAACCCAAGATCTAGATTTATACCAAATAGGTTTAAATCTAGGTTTTGGGGATCTTCTTCTTATGACGACATACCGTCTAAAGTAGGTAAATTGGTATTTTTATTTAATTTTAACCTTATGAGGTCCAACGATGACTCAGTTAATAATTAAGAATGCGGACGTGCGTCAACCGACCACTTTTCGCATCTATCGTGTCAGCGCAGAAGGTAAAATGGTACCTGTAGATCAAGGTGCTGTGCGAACAATTGGTGTGGAAGGTACTGGTTATGGTGTATTCTTAAATCGCCGCTTCGATGTAACTTACGAAAACTCACTCCCATATGCTGGTATTATGGATGTCAACATTGAACCTGAATCGGTTTTACTGACTGAAACTAACCAGTATGAAATTAATAACAACCAAGAGTTACTTAATGTTTTAAATAACGATTTGGGGTTAGATGCCGTTGCTGTAACTCTTTATCAACCAGCTTAATATTTTAAATATTTCGGAGTTTCAAAACGATGAAAATCATTATCAAAAACCCAACGTTAAATCAAAAAGGTTTTATCATTGATGGTGTAGGTGCTATCAGTAATGATGGTCCTAATGGGGCAACTGATTTTAATGGTGACGGACGTGCAACAATCGGTTTAGCTTCCGATATGGATATGACAGGTAAGGTCGGTGTAAAAACACTACCTTTAAATGTTGAAGGTCAGATTGTAGTAGAAGTAGACGGTGAATTAGTTCCTTTCTATTTTGATGAAGCTGGTCTATTAGACTACTTCGGTGAAGATAATAAGTCTGGTACAGGTATTGTCTTTACACTTGACACCACACCATCTGGAAGTAAACGTTTATCTGTTCGTTTAACAAATGCAGGTACCTCTAATGGTGCATTTGTACGACACTCTGTACGTGAAGATAATACATTAATGGTAGAGGTTTACGATACGGGTGCTAATACACCTGCATGGGTTGAGCAACCAAACGCATTCCCTTCTACTGTCATTAGTGAGACCACTAGCTTTGAGTCTGATGTGTATGGTACTAAGAGTGAATTCTTGCGTGTACGTGTAGGTAACCTTGTTGGACAAACCTGGCAGTTTATTGATCGTTACAACTTTGTTGACCGCAGCGCTTCACCTGTTATTTTACGACCATTGGATATCCCTAGTTCTGAACATTTACAGCCAGTGTTTAAAATGCAGGATGACTTAGTTGGTCACATGCTAGTTTCCGACTACGCAGTTCCAAAAATGACCATGCATCGTCTATCTCGTGCGAATACTAATAGCGACTTAGCTATTACTGAAACACTTGATACTGGATACGCGTATGGTAGCCTATCATTCAGCTTTGCCCCAATCGCTAATGCCATTTTAATTATGAATGGTAGTCAACCTGAAGAAACATCATTGGTTGTTCGTGAGTTTAATTCATTAGACCTCACATTGGGTGATAGTTACACAGTTACTGGTCCGTTATTGAATTTAGCCACTCCTGGCGAAATCATTAACATGGATAATGCTGATATGGTTTGGGTAAGTGATTACTTAGCAGTTCTAAACATTAACTCTAAACTTTATTACATTAATTTAAACTACGGTAATAAGACGGCAACAACTGGTCTCCTTATCGATAGCTACATGCAACAGGTCATTAATCTTGATTGGTTAAATGCACCAATGGCTCGTATCTTTGTTACAGATAGCCGTAACGCCGACGCAACCTATAAGGTTTACGAGATCGACACTGTGAATATCACGGCTACACTGATCAAGGATTCAACTCCATTTGTTCAGTCGGTTTTAATTGACGAATTCCTTTATCCTGTTTCTGGTAAGAACGGTATGATTTCATTCCAACAGTTCGATGAGCAGGGCGGTCTTCTTTCAGTTACCAAAAACTTCACTGTTGATGCGGCTGGTGATTTGACACCGTATAATATTTAATCCGAAGATGATAGGGATTTAAAATGGCTAAGTTAATTTTACGTAATACCGATATGACACTTGACCGCGATGTCCGTATCTATCGCGTCTCCAAAGCTGGTACTATTGAATCAGATAACCCTAATGTTATCACGGACTCTGAATCATTTCTAGCTGTTAAATTACAACGTGCTTATTCTGTTTCTTGTGATGGTGCCGTAGCTCACGCTGGTGAGTTAACAACTACTACAGCCCCAGGTACTACTTTAAGTGATGGTGATAGTGTAGTTACAGTTAATGACGATGCTGAATTAATGGCTGCGCTTAACAATATGGGCTTCAATGCAGTTGAAGTAACTGACTACAACCAGGATGAAGATAACACTCCTGCATAGCTTTTAAACTGAGGTTAAAAACATGAAAAAGCTTTTTATTACCAATCGAGATGCAAGTAATAGTAACACATTCAGTGTAGATGGCGGTGAAGGTTCTGACTACATTAATGCGGGTCCTGGTGCAGTACACGCTGCTGGCAATGAGCTGCAGGTCTGTCTCACACCTTATGTCCAACGTAGTGAGACGACAACAGATAGTCCTCTTTTAGAGGGTATTGAGTTATCTGGTAAATTTGTTGTTGAGATCAATGGTCAGGTAGTACCTTTCATGTTTACTGAGGATCAACTTGCTCAGTACTTTGACGGCACTCGTAATGTTCCAGGTCAACAAGGTGCTATTCGCATTACAATGACTCAACAGGAATTAACTGGTTTGTTAACCAATCTTGGATTTGCTGGTAACGGTGATGGTATTTTAATGCGTCACGTTAACCTTGATGTTGAAGGTGTCGCTAGTAATGCGATTCAGTACATTCACATTGATGGCGGTGATTCAACGCCTAATGACTGGGTAAACGTTCCTGGGACGGTTCAAGCTGGTACGGTTGATAAGTTCGACGTAGTTATTCTTAACAATAGTGTTAACTATGAATATAGTGGGTTTGTTCGCAATAATGAACTGACTTTAATCTATACTGGTAAATATGTAAATGGTTCACCAAGTCCTACGGTAGTTTCAACTCCAGGTATCACCAATATTGCTGCGATGGGTTTTGATGAACAAAATAAACTTATTTATGTCGCACGTGATGAAAGTTTTGGATCAACTATTACGGTTTATTCAGCTAATGAAGACAATACCGCTATCACTGAAAAGCAAAGTTTTGCATCTGATAAACGTGTCGTTGGTATTTCTGTACAATCTTGGGGCACGCTAGGAGCTACTGTAAACAACCTTTTACTACAAATGGTTGATGGCGAAGGTAAAGTTGCTTTTAAAGTAATTAAAGCTACGCACAACGGTGGTGGTTTGATCACTTATGCAGACTTTAACTTGACTCCTTTGAATGGTTTAGTTTTGACTGCTTATACTGATGGCATCCCTAATTATGTCACATACTGGTTAACTGAAACCGATGCCTTTATTAAAGTCGGTAGCCAACACATTTTAGTTTCTTTTGATGAAACTACCAATGAGTCAACTATTCGTGAGATTACCACTCTAGGTAATATTGACGATTATGTTTCACTGGATCTTCAGTGGTCAGGTGTTGGTAACTTTGTCACATTCAATTATGAATTAAACAAAGCAAAACGTTACAACTTCAACACAGCAACTAAAGATTTTGAATTACTTGAATCGGATATCTCTTTACCAGCTTCTATTGAGTTAGATTCACTTGTGCGTAATTGCTGGGTTTCAAGTGCCAACAAAATCGCCTTTAAAATATTTACAGGTCCAGGTCTTGGTTATGAAACTAAGATTGTTCGTTTTGCAATTAGTGGTGAAGATCCATTGACTGGTACAACTACGGTAGTGGATTACAATACTGCCGATTCAAGTGTAGTTGTAGTAAATTAAACCTTAAATAAGTAAAGAGTTAAACGATATGAAACTTTTTAGTATTGAAAACTTAGATCCATTGATGGAAACGGAAATTCGTATCTATCAAGTATCACCGACTGGTAAAATCGATACCACTATACTTGAACCTATAGATGGCTCCACTGGTGGTTCTGCTACATCAGCAATGGCGAATATCAAGAAAGGTTATAAAGTACCTGCAACAACTGAAGAAGTGTCAGCTGGTGTAATTGAATTGTCAGTACCAACTGGCTCGTATGTAACAAATGGTGTTCAACGCTGGGATGTCAATAACATCAGTGAACTTCTCAACGTGTTAACCAATAACTTGAATTTGGCGGTTTATAGCTTCCCAGGTGTTGGTGGTCTCGATCGTTTACTCATTGTAAACCGTGACGTTGAAATGACCAGAAACTTTATGATCATTATTGGTCAGACGGTTGTTTTAAATTTAGCAGATCTCAATAACGGTAAATCCGCTATTGTAGATACGTTCCGTTTAGGCGTTGCTTTAAAAGAGACCAACCCAGCACCGTTGGTAGGTGAACGTATTCATGCAGACCTCACAGGTATGGATGGCGATTTCATCATTGAGGTTAATGGTAATGTATATGGTCAGATTTCAACCCCTGAACAATTAGCTATCAGTTTTAACCGTGATGGTAATAGCGAAACAGGTATCTGTTTCGAAATCGTTAATGACCCTACCCCACCAGATCCAGGACCAAACCCAGGTGGTGGCGGTACTAGTGAATTCTGGGTACCACCTGAAGCTCCTAATGCAACGTACGCCATTGCAGGTAGTAATACTGGTATGGTTTTGCGTGTCATTGAAGAAAATGGTGGTTCTAAAATCCAAGCCTTACCGTATGGTTCAATGAATAATGAATTTATTGATGGTCCTGTAGTACCTGCAGTAAGTATGAGTACTTTAGCAATCAACCGAGGTGGTAATACTATTGTATCGGCGGGTGTAGGTTTGGGTGCTCCTGATAACGCCTACATTGTCCATCAAGGTAACCCACCTGTTGAATGGCCTGGTCGTGCTCGACAGTTACCACGTATTTTAAATAATGGTAAGGGCGTCTTTGCTATCGTAGATGGTTATGCACACATTAAGTTTGTTACTTTAGACACCACCACAACTCCAGGTACTACAATCTTAGGTACAGAATATCAAATCCCTGCACCTGAAGGCGAGTATATCGACTATATTGATTTAGCCCCTACTGGCGACTTCTTAATCTACACGATCAGTCATGATAATGGCGTCCGTATGTATGCAAAAGAAATCAATGGCGCTACAGGTGTTTCGATAGCTGATTACACAGTGACTGGTCCTTGTGCCGATATGTTGTATACTGTCAATGATGATCCATTTGCTTACTCACGTCTATTATGGTTTGGTGAGGATATGTTTATCTTTGCCACAGGTCTTAAGAACTACGTGTGTACGTTTGATTACGACAATCAACAAATTGTTACCGAAGAAGCCGCAGGTGAATTTGTATTAATGATCAATGGTCAGGTTATTAGCACTGATTTAGACAATGCAACTATGCGTATTTTCAGTACTAGTAAAAATGGCCCTGGTAGTACGATGCAATACTCTGTGCATGAGTTTAACTCTACCACTAAGGTGTTTACACCAATCGTTATTGACGGTGCTTTACCATACCCAATCAATAACCGCGTTGAGAATGGTGCCGTTTCAGTTAATGAAGGTATCATTGCTTGGCAAGGGGCTATTGACTGGGAAGGAGATGCTGTGGATATTCGTACGCATACATACTCTTTTGGTCCAGATGGCGAATTAATTAAAGCACCTTATAACGACCCTAGCATTATTGTTACAGGTTAAATATTACCCCCCTCTTAATTAAGGAGGGGGTTTAGTACTTTAGAGGTAAATAAAATGGCTACAAAAATACGTGTACGTAATCTACGTTTCCACAATGAAAGTGAGGTTCGTATTTACCGTGCTACTAAAGACTCAGTAATTGGTGCTAATCCAGCTGAGTGGCGCGCACCTGGTACTGACATTAATTTTAGTGCTGAAATCAAATTACAACAGGCTTATAAAATCCCAGCTGTTGCACCTTCACCGTTTGCTGGTTTGATTGAATTCAACCTAGATACCGATGAAGGTAGACTGGTTGAGCTGGAAACGGTTCAGAGCTTTGAAAGTCTCAGTGGATTATTTACCCAGTTAGGTGTGTTGGGTATTAAAGCAACACCTTTGAATGAATGGACCCCATTGAGCGGAGTATAAAAAATGACTATGGTATTCTTTGAAAATACAGGTTTAGAATCTGTTGAATGTATGGTTAACGCTAAAGGTCTAACTAGCGAAATTGTTAACCAAGGCGCTACGGGTGGTGTGGACGTTACCTATGGTGTAAACATGGCTCTTTCACTTGAACCTCGACCTAACATTCCATCCAACCCAGAAGCTGGTCATCAAGTAGCAATGGATTTAGAAGGTAAATTTGTAGTTGAAGTCAATGGGGTACTTGTACCGCATTACTTTGATGCTGTCAACTTACCTGAATACTTCCATGATGGTGCTAATCGTGGTATTGAAATTACTTTAGCAAGTCCGCCAACGCCAACAACCTAAGTAATGAACTGTCATAATTAGAGGAGCCTAGGCTCCTCTTTTTTATCCGTCATTATACCTTGTGTTTCATATGACAAAAAACTTATTTCATCATTCTTTCTTTAATAGGTAAACAAATGACCAATTTAGTTTTGAAGAATAAACGAGCAGGAGGTGGCGATGCTAGTGTTCGTGTATATAGTGTCGATAAAGCCAACGGTAATGTAACCACCACCAATCAAGAAGCTCAACTAGTACCCAATTTACTTGTCGGTGTAAAAGTATATAACGATGAAGTACCCGATGTAACAGGTATTGTAAGCACTACTACAAATCTAGAAGGTAATGTGCAACGTCAGGATATATTAGTTGAATTATACCGTGACGTCACGTTACTAGGTGGTGATATTTCTGATACAAGTGGGAATATCTTAATTGAAGTCAATCAAGAAAACTTACCATTGGTTAATGGTGAAATTCTTAAACTCAAAATTACCGACATTGATTCAAAAGTCAAGGAAATGAACTATACAGTGGTTCTTTAGACTTCTTTACTTAATATGAAATGTAAATCAAACCCTAAGGTGTAATGTAATGAATACCATTCAATCTATTGCGCAGCAAATCAATAGCTTCGCTTCTAAGTTTCAATTAGCCCCTGATCAAGTAGAGGTTACTTCCTACGAACAGATGGGTGAGAACGTTCGTGTTTTTTACCGCGTAGATTTAACCAAAGGTAAGTCTGTAGAAGAGATTAAAAAGATGGCACGTAAGTACCGTCTAGCTAATACTTTAATTTCTGACCCATTTGCCAATGGTGGTACAGGTGGTGATGTTGACCCAGAAGCTCCAACTGTTGCACCTACAAGCATTACGGCTTCTATTCGCGATGACATTGAAGTGGGTCAGACTTTTGACATCGATGTAACTGTATTACCAGCTGATGCATCTGACAAGACATTTACAGTAACGGCTTCTCCAGCTGGTATTGTGACGTTGATCAATGGTGGTACTGCAGCTATTGCTAACAATGCAGGTAGCGTGGAATTAACCATTACTTCTAATGTAGATGCTGCTGTTAAAGTAACCAAAATCATTAACGTTGCTCCAGCAGTAATCAAACCTACTTCAATCGCAGTTGCTGTTCAGTCAGCACAATTTAGCGGAACTGATGCTGTAGTAAATGATACATTCACTGTATCTGCTACAATGACTCCAGGTAATGCTGATGCTAATGTTACATGGTCTGTATCTCCTGAAGGTATCGTAATGGATGCAGGTGAAGGCGAGTACTTATGTGAAGCTGAAGGTACTGTAACAATTACAGCTACTTCTGTAGTTGATCCTACAGTTTCTGGTTCAGTAACTATTAATGTAACTGCGTAATCCATTGATTAACAAAAAAAGATTTAGGTAAATAAAATGCAAAAGATTTCTCGCAACACCCCTACTGCGCAATCGTTCGGCCCAAACAGTTTGGAGAATACCCGCCCACCTTCCGATTATAAGGCTGCGGTAATTGCAGACTATAATGGTCGTTATGGTAGTGCGTTTACCATTGATCCAGCTAAAGCTCGTTTGATGAAGATCCGTCAGGACAGCTTTAAACCATGGCTTGCACATGTAACCTTAGGTGAAGATATCACTGACGAACATGGCGTCTTTGTAACAACCAAACAGCGTACAGCAATTATTGAACGTCAAGAGTTCAATAAAGGTTTGATCACTGTTACTCGTGCGCCAGGTGAAACACCTTATGCTACTTGGAAAAAGGTTGAAGCAGCTGCTGGCTTAGAAGCTGGCGAGTTAGTTGCTAAATTGGATCTCCACGCCAAAGAACAAACTACTATCTATCAAGTTAGCAATGAAAGCCTTAACTGGTATGGTGAGGTCCGTGTGAAGTTTAATTATGGTCTTGCACCTACTCCATAATCATATTTTAAACTTTACATTCATGAGGATGTTATTGTAATGGTAACATCCTCATTGGAGATTTATTATGCACGCTAACGTACGTACAATTTACGGCATTCGTGTACAAACAGCCTTAAACTTAGGACTGTTATTGGACATGCCACAACACACGACAATCAATGAATTGTTAACCGATCCAGAGATTGTACCTTTCCAACCTTCACCTGTAACGTTGGGTATGGAAACACCAGAACCTTATGACATGAATACGGACAGTAAAGAAGTTCGTGAGCAGTTATTGGTTATTGGTAATTTAGGTCACAAAGCTAACTCTGGCGGTACCTATGGTGTTGACACAATGGATCCTGTACCACATCTGGCAACAGATAGTGGTTTATTCGGTATGATCCCATTTGTGATCCGTCCTTTCAGTGATGACCTTTCACCAACTTATCGTAAGATCTATCGCTTACGTAAGACCATGTGGTATAATGGTGAACTGTATGTAGCCTATTATGGACGTAAACTAACTGTTGACTCAGTAACACCTGAAATGACTATTACAGATGTAAGTAATGGTATTTCACAAACTCGCCCATTTGTAGCAACAGCCAATAACTCTAAACCAAAACCTCGTCCAATCGAAGGTAATGGTGACGGTAGCTTTGTTAAGACAGTTGCTAACGTAGATGTTTTATTTGGTCCACAAGAGGTGACTTGGTTACGTGAAGTAGGTCAGATCTTATTTGGAAATCCTAACAAAGGTCTGGTATCTGAATTAGCATTCTGCTCATGTGTCGACAAACCAGTGACTAAACGTTACCCTGGCTCTGGAACACAGAACCCAAGTAACGTACCAGTAGGTGAGCGTTATGAAGTTGTAGGTGTACAAGTTAATACCTTCGTTTCAACGTACCTAACTCCAAATCTAAACGGTGGTTTCGGTGGAACTTATAACCTAGGTGGTGAAGATCCTCTATTCCAAACATCTGAAGATCCGTCAGGACCTTAATGATGCGTAATGAGGACATCACCTATCGTGTTCTCTCCTTTGACCCTGGTGCTAACTTAGGCGTCACTATCTCTGAGGGGGATATGGGTTTGACTTATCTTAAACCCATTCACTCAGAGACTATTGATTTAAACAAATGGATGAAGATCCTTCATAGCGAAATTGAAGAGACTTACGGTGCACGATTTGCTCGTATTTACACTTTACGTTTCATGGTTACTAATATACTACATCGCTGGCAACCTGACTTCATGGCGCATGAAAATGCGTTTATGATGATGCGACGTGTAACTGCTGGTATCACTCTAGCAGAGTATGTTTTGATCATGCGGATGTGTGCTTATGACTACGATATCGCGATGCCTATCTTTGGTTTTGCGCCATTTGAGATTAAATCATCAGTTAAGTTAAAAGGTAAACTAAGTGGGAATAAAGCCCTAGTTAGTAAAGCCTTACCAAAGTTACCTGATCTTGATCTATCTAACGTTAATATCGACGAATTGGATGAACACAGTATCGACTCGATTGCCATCGGTTATTGTTTTATGGACAGAAATCGAAAGGTAAAAAGAAAATGAACATTGTTCAAATCGGGGACAAGTTACGCGATTTACCTATCTCCATTTTACGGAGTGAGGATATCGTACTTATCTTAAGTAAAGTTAATGATGTGGTTCCAGAAGAATCTCAGATTTCCGCAAGCAATACAGGTAATGACATCTTTAAGTTGTTTAACTCAGTATCTGCTGAAGCACAGTCAAAGATGTTAGAAGATATCTTTAACTCACGCCGTGAATCAGTTATTCTCACCACCATTATCGAGGAAGCCCAAAAGCAAACTCGTAAAGATGAAACTGCTAAACATAAGTGGTCAGCTATCCAAGCAAGTATTTTACTTATTGGGGTTGGTGTATTACTTATGGTAGTTTGGAGTTTCATGTCACAGTTCGCAACTAAACCTCCTGTACCTGATGCAGTAGTAGGTAACTTAGTTGCTGAATTACTTAAGTCTGGTGTCGATATGTTAATCGCTTACTTACAAACATCATCCTAAATACAGAGTCCTCTATTCGTAGGGGGCTTTATTTATGCCGATGTAAAAATTACATGCTTAAACTTAATATGTCTAAATGTAACAGATCAATCCAAAAAGGAAAGGACTAATGTCAACCTTAAATTTACTTCCATTTATTGCAACACAAAACTCACTAGCACGTCGTGATGAGACAGTACCTGTTTACATCCACCACAAAGAAAAAGGTCTAGAAATTCCAGTAGTACTGGATAACTGGCTTAACAAAATTGAAGACTACATGAACGGTATTCGTTTATTTGGTCATGAAGCAGGTCGTAAAGAAGATGGTTATGGTGAACGTACCTATCACTTCAAAGACCTTGAAGAGCTTTTAAACGTACTTCGTTCTATTGGTTTATCTAAATCTTATCCAGACTTTATTGAAGATTATAATTCTGGTGATGGTTGGGATTTCCCGCAACTTAAAACTAATCTAATTAGTGAAGAAGGTCAACCAGAAAAATATCAACGTACCCTTACCTTAGAAGGTAAAGATTTTAATGAAATCTATGAAGGTATTAAAGACGGGCGTTACAGTGGTTTGGACTGCGTGGACTTTAGCGGTAAGTTACATCGCAACTGTTCTTTAATCAAGATCTCGGATTTACATCCTGAAAAAGTTGAAAAACGTCGCGTACTTAATGAAGCTACAGAAAAGTACGAAGAGAAAGACTTTATCATCCCAGGGGTAAACTCCGAATTATTCTTGATCATCACACCAGAATGTGCTGAATCTGGTTATGTAACTCACGAAGGTGAAACAGAACCTACATTGCAAGGTAGTCCTTGGTTGCGTTCTCCATTAGGTTTTGTAACCATGCGTATCTCTCGTCTAGGTATCGTTACAACTAAATACCCTAAAGGTACAGCTATTCTAAAAAGTCTTTGTCCTGTGAATGTAGATTATCATGTATTTGATTCAGTATTAGCTAAGGCTACTCTGATCATTAATGATACTCATATCCCAGGTGTTATTTATAAGTCTATTGCACAGTTAAATAACCAAGCTTTCTTAACAGAAGAACATTTAAGTCATCACCAAGAAGTACTTGACTATATCTTGTCACCTGAAGAAGAACGTGATGGAATCGCCAACGTCTACAAGAATTGGAAGAAGTTAACTGGTCAGCATTATAACTTCTCAACTGTCTTAGAAGAAGCACAACGTGTATTTAATGCTCGTCCTAAAATCATTGATGAAGCTGGTACTCGTGTAGGTCAAGATTTACAATATGTCTTGATGCCTGTCATGAACATCCATTTTGAATTCCGTTGGGCTATCATCGAAGAGTTTGAGGTAGTATTAAATCCTGCAGGTTATCGTAGTGGTAAGTCAGCCATTACTTCAGCCAACCCTACACCTTATTACATCCATACTCTTAACCCAGTAACTAATGAATGGGAAAAGGATCCTGTAACTAAATGGTTACTAGCAGATTCTCGTGGTCGTCGTTTCTTTGCTCGTGGTGAGAATCCTTTCCAACTTGTGAATGTAGAAGAACTGACAGTACCTGAGGCTAAACCATTGAATGATGTGTATGAACGCATTAAAGAAGAACATGCGATCATCGAGCAATCTTTGAAAAAAGATTAATCGAGGGCATAAAGGTGAGGGAGCCTAGGCTCCCTCATTTATGACGTAACGCCGCATGAAACATCAAATACCCATGACTTTCTTTATCTGTGCAAGACGAGCTTCACGATCATCAAGACCATTATAACCGCCATTAATACGACGGGTAATAGTTTTAACATCATCAGCAAGTGCTAGAGCATTGAGATTGTTTTCATCCCAGAACTCAATTGCACACCACATACCAATAGAAGGATCTGCAACCAATAGCGGGTTACCTTCTAAATCTAAACCGATACGACGCCCTACACGACGGTAGTTGGTACGACCAGTTAATTGAATTGGTCCACGTCCTTTATAACGCTTACCATCCCCAGCAATAGTATTACCAAGATCTTTACGACCTTCGTAAGCTGCACCAGAGGCAATCTCTTCCATATAGCGGAAACCGCCAGATTCATGCCCACACTGGGCAATAAAATGAGCAAAGCAAAGGGCGTTATCCAAGATACCTTTTTGACGCATTTGTACGTTTGCGTTGATGGCAAGTGCTGTAGCAATTTCTAATTTAGGACAACCTAATTTAAGAAACAGACGACGGAGGGTTTCCTCACCTAACTTACCGTCAACACTTGCACCGACATAACGCTGCAAATTAATGACTACCTGTTTGTCCATTGTTTTACTCCTATGTAAAAATAAACATTAGACATACAAATCGAATAGAATTAATTTGAAACATATATTATTAAAGTGATTAAGTATTTATATTTGGTATAATAAAATGAAAGCAAAGCTTAAACCAAATAGACATGGTAAATGGTCTATGAAAAAACAGGACAGTATCGATAAAAAGATGAAGCTTGTCTCAGAGTTATTCAACTTATGCGGTACTGAATTAAACTATGGTAATTGTGTACCAACAATCAAATTCATTAAGTTCTATGGATCTGAACGTCGTTTCAATTTCGATGCTGATGGACAAAACGTCCTTTACATCAACCAGAAGTTTATTAGAAGTAGTGAGTTGGATTACATTATCCTCTGTGCACTATGCTTCTTCTATACGGAGAAAAAACCAGAACTCATCATGGGTGGTAAAATAACCATGGTAGATCTACATACCTGCATCGACATCAGTGATTCGGTGGCGGTAGACATTTTAAAGAGCGTGGCGAGAAGTGTTACTAGTATCGCCTTAACTAGATTAATAGTGAGTTTTATCAAATGAAATATACACACAAGAAACTATCTGTGGAAGTTAGTAACTGGTTAGAAGATACCAGTGAGTACTTTTCAATTCTGGCTTTCTTAGCTGACGTATTCAAATCTGAAGGGCATCAAATCCCTGTAGATATCCCTGTACCGTCGGCACGATTGAGTCAGTTCCATTACAACACAAAGAACTGGGTGTTCAATATTGATAACCAATCAGAAATTCTCATTGACGAAACTATTACTGGTAAGAAATTAGCTGCGACTTTAATTACAGCTTTAACTTATTATTATAGTAAGCATCTTAATCCTGCGGACGAAGCTGCTGCTCAAGAATTACGTGAACGTATTCTAGAGAATATGGTTGTAGAATTAACACTAGCTGAAGTTGCTTTAACTTCAGGGTTAGTGGTTGGTGGTATTTTAGCCGTCAAGGCACTTGTCAACAAACTTTAAGTAGGTAAAGAAAAAATGAACGATAGCATTGCTGCAAAAATGTTGGAATTGAAATTCAACTCTCGTCAAGAGATATTAATGTTAACACCATTTGAAAATGAAAATGAAAAGTTTACTAACCCCCTTTATGCAATGGGGTGTATTTTAGAAGCTTTGAATTATCTAAAACTTTCGAATGTTACCGATTACACTGTTTCAGTCCCAGTAAGTTTCCACGAAGATCTTAAGAAAGTTGTTAAAGATGCTAGTAATCTCAAATTAGCTGACTTTATTAATAAACCTTTAATTAAGTTACTTAATGTTCGCATTGTCATTCGCCCGTGTAATATTGGTGGTGCTATCCATGTGGGTATTGCAGGTGATGGTATAACTGATCTATCCGATGAAGATATGTTCTTTACCAAAGGTAGTGAGCAATCGTTACTAGGGGTTGGTTCTTTGGATACACTTAAACCAGGTGTATACTTTGAAAGTCCAATTCCTATTACCTTCACTACTACCGACCATCGTGTACTAGGTAAAGAGCGTGAAGAGATCAACATTGATGGTTATCATCGTTTTACCCACTATTCTACTCCAAAGTCTTTTGATGAAAAAGAAGCACAAAAGCTTTTAACTCGACGTAATAAGACTTTGGACTACAAATTACTTAATGGTATATTTGGCGTAGTATTGGGTGGTAGCGCTCATTCCATTTACCAATTACGTTCTCGCTTAGGTTTCCCAATCCCTAAGATCAACTGTACAACCTACAAGACTAAGTCTAAGCAAGACTGTTACGTCTTTACGTTAGTGTAAAATAAAAGTGGCGGGCATAGGAATTACGTCCGCCGCTGCCCTTTCGGGTGCGCTCGTACAACCTACAAAGTAATTCATAAGATAAAGGAAAAACATCCAATGTCAAAAGACATTTTAAAACAGACATTTAATTCTACCAATGTAAATTTAGAGATCACTTCTTTTAAGTCTATGAAGTATTGGACTGATATCATGGAAAGTAATGATATCAAAGATATCTGGTCCTTTATTCGTTGGTTAATGCCTGATGATGTTTTTAACATTCACAACTACCAAAAAATTGAAAAGAAATTCTTTGGTATACCAAGTCGTAAGAGAATATTAGATTTCATATCTGAAGATCCAAATCTTTTTTATTTGATACGCTTAAATCTCAATAACCCTGCTTTAGGTTGTCACATTTACATTTATGACAATAAGCAGGAAGTAATAGAGAGTCAGGGTTATCGCAATAATAAATGTATCTTAGCAAATGGTAAGTTGCAGTTTGTATTGCAGGACTACACCAATCCAATGGGTCATTGGGCAGTGTCACTTGTAACCCAATTTAACTTCTATGAAGAATTTAACACTTACGTTATGTTAGGTAATGCTAACAAAGGTAAGCGTATTTTCTTTACTCGTGAAGATGGAAATAATGACACCGATAAAATGAGTATTATGATTAATGCTAAAATCGACTGGCGTGGTATCTCTTTTGAGAATAGCATACCAGTAAAAGATCGTAATCGTAGTAAGTATCATGTGATTGGTGAACGTTTAAAAGTCAATAAAAATAAAGGTGGTTTTTATGAAGTTTTTCAAGCTTTAAAGACTAACATCAATTGCTATATTAAATCTGCCAATAATGATTTATGTCGCATTGCGCAGGCAACTCGTTTTATCCCAATCGTGTATACAGAAGCTGATAAAATTATGCGTGAATTACGTACTCGCTTCACACGCTTACAGGTCATCACGGCTGATATGGAACAAATTTTCGTACCGTATCTTGAAATTGGTGCATCGAAATATGATTTCGTTTTCGGTGTTATCTCTCGTTAATTATTTTTTAGGAAAAAACCATGGACAATCAATTAGGTCTACATGCAACAGTTAAACATTCAACTGAAACACACCACCTTTTCCCACACGTCTCTTTAATAGTTATTGGTGAGCCGCTGGAGTTGGAAGATCGTCGCCCAGATTTAAGTTTTAAATTACCAGGATACGATCATGCTTGAAACGATCGGACCTTTCTTATCACTAATAGCTGTTGTGATTGTTGCTATAATTATTCTCGCTTCCACCAGAGATTATTTTGTTAAAAAAGCCAATCTTAAAAAAGCTTTTACAGACTGTACCACAGTGAAGCAACATTATGTTTTCGGTATGGGTGACACTTTAAAACACTGTACTGAAATGTCGGTATGGATAGATCCCAAAACAATTGCTGAGAAATACGAAATTTCAGATACAGCAGCTATAAGTTTATGTGAAAAACTACCACCCGACTTTATTGAAAATGATTTACTTTTCGTGGAAAGTGGTAACATAACTATTTTGCGTGCACCGATGAATTGTCAGGTATCATTCGGTACAAACTGTTTTGACGCTACACAGCTGTCCTTTGAGCTATATAGTGATTTGTCAATGCGTAATGCATCCATCTTAGGTAAAAAGAAACTAGCGCCCAACTCACAGTGTTTACGCACTATCAAGCGAATCTAAACATTCATTAGGAGAAACTGAATGTACCTTATTCCAATCATTGCAAAATCAATTATTCAACGTGCAGTATATAGCACCATTACTTCACAAGTTATGTTTGATATTACTTCTGAATTTCTACCTAAGGATTTAGAGGCTTTCATTGATGCAAACATCGTTGAACAGTTCACGCGAGTAATGCAATGGGATACTACCACTGTAACAACTGCAGAATATGCATTTAGTCGTGGGTTTGGTAAACATGTCTTCATGCTTAATAAAATCCCTGTGGTTTTTACAGTAGGTCCTCGTGCCGACGAAACTGGTAAAGTTGTAAGTCGTTATGATAGACTATACACATTCAGCGTGCCGCGTTGTTTCAAGAATCAGTTATTAGAATTGATTGGGTGGTATGTAGTAGTACGTGAAGATTTGGCGACCATTCAAAACATCCGAGCTCAAAATTACAACAAGGCGACTATTAATCCTAAATACGCCGATGAAGAACAGTTTTGTACTGAAGATGTGTACCAGCGCATCGATGAAATCTTCTCACGTATGGGTGATAAAAGTTGGTATGAGAAAATGGGTAAAGCTCATAAAGAATCTATACTCCTTTATGGGCCTCCTGGTACAGCCAAATCAACGTTATTGCGTCACTTCGTTTCCAAGTATCAGTACGATACTTTAGTATTGAAACCTGAAGACTACAATAACCATTTGGTAACTTACTTAGGTAAAAACAGTGATAAACCAATTGTCCTTCTTTTCGAAGAAATAGATGCTTGTAAAGCACTCTGTAAACAAGTGGAGGGGGAAACGAGTTTTGAAGAAATGTCCAGCTTCAATCATTCTGACTTTATCAATTGGCTAAATGGACTGACCCCTTTAGACAACATTATTGTGGTAATGACTACTAATAACAAAAGTAAGTTACTTAGTAAAGTTATTCGTAATGGTCGTGTCGATCGCAAAATTCTTGTTAACTATCTTAGTGTCGATCACCTTTGTAAGTTTATTGGTGATAAATGGCGGAAAGAAATTGAGTCCTATGAAATGGGTCGTATTACTGTATCTATGATTCCAGAATTACGTGAAGCTCAGTCAGTAGAAGAATTCCACGAGTTAGTGCGAGTTCTTTCCGACGAAGAGACCTACGCTGAAGAAACAGATACGATCAAGAAAACACCAACTGCAGCATAAAAGATTGAGGAGCCTAGGCTCCTCTTTTTTTACCCGTAATTTAATAATTTACAGGCATACACTATTATAGTGAGATAGTTACATAAACCTTTTAGATGGAGAAATCTAAAAATCATGTTTAATCCTTTATCAAAACCGAAAGTTAAAAATGCGTCATTATCAGGAGCTCCTGAGTACCAAAAATGGCCAGTAGACGAAGCTGTTAAAGATGAAAGTGAAATGTTAAAACTTTTAGAAGCATCTAATTCCATAAAGGCTGTAAAAGCTGAAAAGAAAGAAGATACAGATTCCTTCTTAGTGAAAATGCGTAAGAAAGTTATTAGTCTTGATACATTACTTAAATACGGTACTTTCCGTTTTAAGTTCCAGATGGGTAAATCAACAGAGCATATCCGTTATCTTAAAATGTTTTTTGCAGAACACGGCATAGAAGGTTTTGACTTTGAGTGTCAGGTAAAGACTATTTATAACTTTAACCGTTTACAGGGTCAGCGTATAGCTATTGTAGATGGTGTGGTGTTTTTCATGATTCAAGAAGAAGGGGATAATATTCGCACAGAATCTTTGACTCTTTATACGCCGATTTGGCAACGTGAAGAAGCTGGTAAGATTTTACGTCGTGAGTTACTGAAGTACCGCCCTCTACGCCAGTTAATCTATAATGGTGGTTATGGTCGTAAAACACAACCATATGAGGAATACATCGGTAAACAGCAGCAGTATGTTCGCCCTGATGTTTATGAATATGTTGACCGTATTTTCAAGCGCATGGTTAATGAGAAAGAATGGTATCTGGAATCTGGTAAAGAGTATAAAGAAACTTTCCTTTTACATGGTGCGCCAGGTACAGGTAAAACTAGTCTATACATGCACTTTGCTGGACTACATGATCTGAATGTGTTGATTACGGATCCTGCTGATTTTTCAATTAAGATTGAAAGTATCATTGAACGGGCTAAACAAGATACACGTAAACCATTAATGGTATTAATTGAAGATATTGACTCATGTAATGAGTTACTTCTTCAAGAGTTCAAAACACCGAATCATCATGGTTTAGTTTCAGAAGGTGGTGAATTTACTTACTCTACGTTCATTAATGCTCTTTGTGGTGCGCATAAACTTTACAACATGATCGTTTGTTTAAGCTCCAACTATAAAGAGAAGTTAATCCCTTCTATTTATCGTGCTGGGCGAGTCGACCATCAGTTAGATATCATCCCATTATCATCAGCTGAAATCGCAGAGCATGTTAATACAGAACTTTCTGAGTACATTAACTCTTTCCCAGATGAGACTTTTGCTATTGCAAATATCATCGATCTAAAACATTGCAAAACCAAAGAAGAGATTGACAATCTTGTAAAATGGTTAAAAGCTTAGCCGAGTATTACATATGCACACTATTTTTATACCTTTGATAATGAACCATGTTAAAGGTGGTCAGGTTAACTTTCAATCGGAAGCTTTTAAACTTGAGCTTCAGTTCGACGTTGATGAAAAGGATGTAATGCGTAAAATACTACAGCATCTTATTCCCATTCTACGCAAAAAGAAAATGACGACCGAACAGCTAAAACAATATATGCCAATCCCAAATGATTTACCTGGGACTATATTGGTCGTACCAGTTCGGATTGCTGACATCATCGGTGGTAAATCTGAGAAAATCACTATCACCATGCCTGTTAACCTAATAGCTGAGATTGATAAGCAAGTTGTAAACTCACCTGAACATAAAACTCGCTCTGGTTTTCTGGCAGATGCAGCTGTTAAATTATTAATGGAAGAAGATATAGTCCTAGACTATTAAGGAAAAGAAATGCGTATAGTAGAGTTACAAGAATTTTTGGCTTTGAAAGGTAGTATCCTTTTCCGTGAGGTTGTGGTAGAAAAAACTGTCGATGGACATCGTTGGGTCCCTAAGGAGTTTTCGGACCCTTTAATGGTTCGGGCGGGTGATTCTATACAGGGAAGTTATTACGAGTCTGCAATCGCCTCTCATAGCCTCTCAGACCTATTCTTGTATAGTCGTGACAATCATTTTGCAGCTGTCGAAAAAGAATTGGATTTAACACCAATTCGTGGTGATAACCAAAACAAATATTTTCTGATTTACGAAAAGGAAGACGTGATCAGTATTATCAAGTTGTTAACAGAAACCCTGTAGGTGAAAACATGAGTAACTTAGAAATCGTTTTATTGGCTTTAGTGTTTATTCTCATTTCGGCAGTTATAATACTTTGGAAAGAGTTGGGTAAGTCTCTGGATGAAACTACCGAATTTAAAAAGAGTTATGAAAATCTGCGGTCGATTTATTCCGAAGAAACTGCCTTTGGTAAGAAAGAATCTGTCAAGCTTGTAGGTGAAAAGTCACTTGTATTTAAGTACATTGATGTAGCCATTGGTTTGATTGCCAAAATGACTTATCAGTCTAAATCAAAGCGTGGCTATATTAGTAATGAACAAACTATGTTACTGGTCATCTTATTCTTAATCAAAGATGAGAATTATTCAGTTCTAATTAATTCTGTCTTATTTGACGATTTCTGTGCTGATGTACTTCGCTGTTTTGAAACCGACGATCTTGAAGATCTAAATGCAAATACTCCTGAAGCCAAACTCGCTACTCGTATTTATAACGAGATACAGATTTGGGCGCCAGGTACTAAAAAGGTTTAAACACACAATATCTTACCGTAGATAATCTACGGTAAGTTTTTTATGCTGTCTTAGGAGATAAAAGACATGAAAATTGTAACCATCAATGAATTCTTAGCCTTAGAAGGTAATGTTATCTATGCACCAGTATTTGGTAAACCAAATACCATGGATATGTCTGTTGGTGACTTAGCAGTTCGCTTTGAGAAACTAAATCCAACTAACTGGTATGCGTACCCTATTGCTGGAGACGACCTTCAATCTCTTTCTGGTGCTGACCCAGATGAGTTAGATAACATCTTCCATATGGTTAATGGTGAGAAAGTAGAAGTCCCCTACGACCCAGCTGGTACGCGAGAGTACCCATCTTTACTCGATGAAGATCAACGCTTATTAGTTTTGGATGATGCCGATGTAGAGAAGATGATATACAACCTATTGGAGGCATTCCCTGCACATGCAGCTAATGCAATTAATCGTCTAAATGAAAAGTACGAGGATTGATCATGTCAACAGTTCTATTAATCATTTTACTAGTGTTGGTGTCCTACAGTATCTATTCTCAAATACGTTTTAATAAGGCGTTAAAAGAAAATACTGAATTGCACCAGCAAATAAACAGTATGTTGAATTCTAGTAAAATAGGTACAACTCTTTCCTCCGTACCTAAAACTGAATCGGTACCTAAACTCTTATTAACTATTGCAGAGTGCGAAGAGCAGCTTGGTGGTATGCGTAAACTACTCGTTATGTACGTCACCAATTTACTCAAAGATATGCATAATGACGCAACATTAACTGGTCGATACAATTATGCTAAGTTGGATGATATCGTTTCAGCTTTACTTCTATTGGAGAATCACAAGACTATTCTCAGTAGCCCTAATGTATTGCATCAATTTCAAAAAGATGTACGTATTACTTTTGAAAAACTAGACAAAGAAGAAGAGGCTTTTGGTGTAGATATAACAGCTGAAATGGCAATAAAAATTAAGTTGTTTTTGGCTGAAGTTGATCGTGATCCTGATGTTGAATTTCTTCTTTGATCTGGTAAAAGATTACACTAGTGTCTAGTGATATGTTGAAAACATATCCAAAGGCTAGGGTTCTTTATGACCATATATTTAATATATTAATATTACTATATTGTAACGATAAGAGTATCTTATTGGTATTCTTATCATCTAAACCAATCCAATTTTCGAATTTTTATCGGGATAATGATGCACGTTCTATTCACCCAAAATCAGTTAGCATTCTTTTCTACCATTTGTTTCTTTCTTAACTGGTTTATTTTAATTTTCTCTTTCGCGCGTTTTAAGGTGGTATTTGGTAATACGACTGGGGTATCTAACTTTGCAGTATGGGGTATCGGGTACTTGTACATGACCCTAAGTATACTCGTGGGGTTTGTTCAATGGTATACAAGTCAAAGACTAGGTTTAAGTTTCGATGTTGTAAAATTGAAGACCGACGCTATCTTTATACCTACCTTGTTAGTTTATGCTACTACAATTGCCGTACACTACTTTGAGAGCAGGAAGAAACAAAAAGACAGTACACGTTATCTCGATGTATGTAAACAAACATATGTGTGGAACAGCTTGAGTATGGCTACTATCGTATTCATTTACAATGCTGAGAACTTCTACGTACTAGCAGGTTTTTAATTACACACTAAACCGTTATTTGATTCAATGCACATTTAATTAACTATCCAACTGGAGAACATCATGGGTAATGACGAAAATCAAAAGATTCAACAATACATGTCTTTGTTGATTGATCCTAAAACGGCAAAGGAAAAACTACATCTCGACCTTGAAGGTAAAGCTGTTGCATTACGTGCAGTAAATACCACATGCGTCGGTGTTAAGGTACAACTCATTACTACTGATGATCCTAAGTACGTTGAACGTTATCACAACTCACTATCACTTACTATTCCACTAGGTATCATGTATGAGTTATTCGTCAACGATCCTGAAACAGGAGAGATCATTGATCACATTGGTTTGGCATTAGTTGAAAATGCTGGTATCATCAAAGTTGATCCAGTGGTATTCTCCGACTACCTAGAGTGGGTTGGTGAATTACCACCTGAGATGATGCTTGATATTCCTGGTGAGGTTTTAACTAAAGAACAATCGAAAGAATTGATCTTAACAGTTGAATCATTCCGTCAACATCAAGAAGCACAAACTAACCTAGTAAATGAAATCGCTCAGCAAGAGAACGCTGAAGCGAAAGCAGCAGAGTAAAAACTCTGATTTGGGTGGGAGGCGTCCTTTATGGATGTCTCTCTTATGCCATTATTTTTTTGTGAGTTTTACATGAATTGGTACCAAGAAATTATCTTTAAAATCAAAGCGTATTTAAAAGATAGACAAATGAAACGCTTAGCGCGTAGCTTGATCGATGTTTCTTATTTTGAGAAAGATCTTAAAGCTAATGCACGTACCATCTTATCCTTCCATGCAAGTATCAATAAGCTTGATAAAAATACTTATCGTGAGATGGAAATCGAGTATGGTAGCTTACTACCTTATCTACCGTTATCTTTCCGCGCGGAACGTGCAGAGGTGTTGTACAAGCAATATCTTAAACGCTTGCAGGAAAATGAGCGTTACAACAGCACCTTATTTGAAAATGCTCGTCGTACCAACCAAGGTGACCGCTATTCAAAAATGTCTGTAGGATCACCAGCTAGTGGCACTAAAACTAACGGGAATGGTCGTATTTACGATGAAACTAATATGCAAATGGGTTTGCATCATCAGCACGTTATGAATACAATCACAGAAGAGCGTAGTCACCCTACTTCACGTGATAGTGATTGTTCACCTAGTTACAGTAGTCAATCCGATAGTGGTAGTACTTCAACTAGTGATGGTGGTTCTTGTTCTAGTGGTGGAGGTAGTGATTAATGCAACGTAAAGATTTAAATGCAGTAGCAATTGAAATGCAACAATGGCCATTGGCTGAAAGAGAAAAACATATTGCTGAATTCATGCAGCAATTTTGGGAATCTATTGTAGAAGTTAAAAGTCGAGAAAAGTATTATGCATTCCCTGTTTTTTATGGAACTATTCTAGAGAAGAATGTTTTAATCTTTGACATTATTCCTGACTCATGTGCAGTTGGTAATGGTGCAAATAAAAAACGTGAGTACACTTTAATTTTAAATGAGCAAACGTTTAATAATTTAATCGATGTTTATGTTCGCATCTTATCTGGTAATCCCGATTATAGTATTTGTGGACACTCGACGAAAATCACCATTGGTTGGGCTCCAGTTACACATTTACCTATCGATGGCAAGTTTGTCATGGCACACCGACAGGATTTTATAAGTGATTTGGAGAAACTACTGAACAACTATACCCTTGACCCATATTGCGATGTTGGTGCATTTATCTGTGGTCGTCTTCATGTCTTCTATTTGGATTACCTAGCCAAAAAAGATACTCCACCAGAACCATTTAAATTACCAGAAATATTTAACATGGATAAACATGAAGACTCATCACCAAAAATGGAAGTGACTTCTCGTACAACTATTAAGAAAGAAGGCGGGTTCTTTCACCGTCTTTTTGTAAAACCGTTTATTGGGTAAAGTAAAATGATTAAACGTGAAAATATCACCTTATTGAATTTAACTTGGTATCAACGCATGCATGATAAAAATTATCATCGTGATATCTATCACATGCCAACCATGCAGCGTATCCAACATTTGGTAAACCACATCAGTAAGTATCATCGACGTGAGTTTAATGTTGCATCACTGAATCGTAATGAGCTTTTATTTAAAGATACTTTAGCTTGTATCTTTAGCATCGCTGATGCGTTAAATGTTGATCTTGGTAAGTACATTGGTGATAGTGGTAAAGTGGTATCATTAACTGAACCACACTTTGATATCTTTGCTAGTAACCGACACATGGATGTTGCATTAGGTGCAATGACTAAAGCGATAGAAGGTTTCGATCATATCGAAAACATAAACTATCGTGAAGTACTTGTTACTAATCTGATTACTCTATTTAACTGTACATTGCAGATGTTCAGTAAAGGTGTTCATGGTTTTCGATCTGTGGGAAGTGCTTTTCAGGAAGATGTACAAGAACTCCTTGAGCAGTGGTTTAACAATCTAGAAAGTATCAAAGAACGTCATTGCTTCAATGAATATTTCCATGAGTTGGATGCTAAGTCTACAACCTTCATGGAAGTACGACAAGCTTTCCTGACCTCTGAGTAACAGTCATAGTGTGAGGGTCCTAGGACCCTCTATTTATGCCGTATTTAAACTAAATATAAATATACATCATTAACGTGATATATGAGTATACATCCTGGAGAAAGAGATGAAAAACGTAGTACCAAAAAATAAACCTATTTTAAAGAAGACGATGTTATTTCGTCGCATGTATCGTAATGATATCGACTATGCTATTCAGCACCATAGCTTCTCAGCTTTAAATTATTACTACAACATACTCAGCGGTTTTGCACCAGAGGAAGTTTCTATTTCATGGGTAGAAAACCTTGTCTTTATTCTACCTGAGAAGAACCCTACTGAATTTGAGCGTCGTCTAAGTGAAGTAATGACCTGGGCTAATGATGCATATCAAAACCCAGAGTTCAAACCTAGTTTCTTATTTGATGTACGTCATGTAATCTCAATATTACTTGGTAAGGTTCGCTCACCACTTCAAAAGTTGTTTGATTCTTCACCTTTACTAAAAGACCAATTATCTAATGGTGGGCTTGGTGAATATCCTCATCCAGAAGCTATCAAGGTGAAAGATGAAAGTCATAGCACACATTACTAAAAGTATTTTTGGCTGCGCATTGTCATTTGAAGATATCCCGATGCCAAAGCCATTCTACCCTCCACAAAAAAGCAAGAAACATAATCCGCTTACACCAGCTTTACATCATCGTAATAAACACCGATATGTATCTGCCCGTAAGTTAAGTCGCAAATAAAAGGTGAATGGTCATGAATGACAACACATACTCTTTCTTATCTCGCTTTGCCACTGATATCCTTCTTATCCCTGTAGATGGTGGTACGTTCCCAGAACGTTCAACTAATAGTATTTTTGAAAATGAAAATACGAGAGAAGAATGGTTCGCACAAAACCAGGGTATATTAGATGATGGGTGTGAAATCATTATTAGTGTTAATGAAAATAAAATGCATGCTTTCAATTTTGATGGCGTATATCGTTTTCATTTTTACACCGAAGATGGCGTAACCAATATCAAACTGGTTACACCTGTTAATGTCGATACTTTACTCAGTACACATTTCCAGAAGTTCTTAACAGAAGTAAATGATTATTTTGTTGAGGATTAAAAGATGCCAATAAAACTTTTTCTACCATTTATTATTACGCCCGTACAGGAAGGTAATTTTTCCATTTATACGTTCACTGGCTTAAACTTACTTCATACTTTTATTGCCAATGATGACAAATGTGAAAATTTTAAATTAGGTATTGCTGAGTTTGAAGAAAAACTTAAAGATGTCGTATTTAAGACTGAAGACTTCGAGCGTTTTAGTAAACAAAGTAAAAAGGCAGGTTATTATCACGAGATAGAAATCAGTGGCTTAAATATCGATCCAAAAGCTACAGCTACCATGTCTGTCCGCATTCCTTATTTACATATGTTAAAAGTTCGCGACCTAGTGGTTGCTAAAGAGTTTAAAAACAATAATGCTTTTATAGCGGAAGCTATAAAAGAGAAGTTGGAAAAACTTGGGTGTGGGGTATGAATACTGGTCAGCTTTATGTAAAAAGACCAGGGGATATTGATTTTACCCCTATATCAGAAAGTGAGTTTATGAAACGTCACGACGATACACCTAACAACCCATGGACTGATACCTATGTCGGTCCCAAATACAGCATCAAAGACCCTTCACAAAATGAAGCAAAGGAACCAAATATGGAAAACACCGCATACAACTATCGCTTTGAATTTCAACGAAATATTAAGCGTAAGAAAAATCGTAAGTTAAATAAACTAGCGCGTAAAGCGCGGAAGAATACTTAATGGAACGCGAAAAAATACCTTATGTTAAAGGTTTCTCAGGTAAAGAAGTTCTTGAAGCTTACGCAAAAAGAAAAGAACAATCTTTGGTAAAAGAGCAGGTTGATAAACACGTTATTACCGAAATAGCCGAGGATATCGATAAAAACTTAAAACAGAAGTTAAAAGATTTCTTTAGTATTTGGGAAGGGAATTTGGATAAAGTCAAGAAAGAGGGGAAACCTCCTAAAGCTTTAAACCGCTCCAAAGCTCGTGGTAATAATCGCAAGATCAATAAACTAGCTCGCAAAGCGCGGAGAAAATAATGGATGCCAATAGAACACTTCCTATTTTAGAGAAAGAATGGGATAGTCTAGAAGATCTAATGCAAGACTTAGTTAATAACTTCTTCCCAGAAGCTGAAACTTTGGATTACCAGAATACACCTGTACCTGGTCTGCAAAAATACACATGGTCTGGTCACTTGGTACTTAAGTATTATGGCGAGTACTATAAGTTTGATTATACATGTATCGGTAATTGTGCATGGACTACTAACTTTGATCTTTACAAGTACAAGGTAGTAAGTGTTAATAAGGTAACGCGTAATCTGCGCGAGGTTAAAACATTTGTGCCAGAGTATGGTATTTTAGAAAATATAATTTGTTAAAAGGTCTAAAATGGAAACTATATACAAACATCTATCTCACAGTGTTGACGCTGCAGAGTTTAAAAGCCATACACCATATTTACAAGATGGTGTCATGCACTGTAACGTATGCGGTATTGGTTGTGAAATGTTTAAACCAGATCCTAACGAAGTCATATGGGATGATGAAGGGCCATGGTCAACTGAAGAGGAATTCTGCGAAGATCAAACCCGTGGTCATGTAAAGTACGTTCACATGCATGAGAACTTCTGTAAAAAGACTCGTGCACAACGTCGTAAGAAAAATCGTTTAGCCAAAGCAGCTCGTCGTAAAACACGTTAAGAAATAAGGTAATTTTAAAATAATGGAGTGGAACGGTGTCAAACCCAAAAGCAAAACCTATGCGCGGTACTAAATATCGTAGTAAAGAAAGTGGCTTGGCGATCAGTCGAGAACGTCTAGAAGTAGCTGAACGTACTTCGCGTGGTTTAAGAAAGAAGATCGCTTCCGAAGAACGTCGGTTAAAAGAATCTGGGTTAGATACCAGTGTTAAATTAGAGCAAATGCGACATTCGTATAAACAAGCTCTAATGGAAGAAGAATCATTACGTCGAGTTTATGAGTATCGCAAATTACGTGGAAATGGCAAATGAAAAAGCACAACCCAAAGCAAGAATTACAAGATCGTTTTTCTGATCGAGTTCCTCCTGCAAAACCAAAGACCGTTAAGCAAATTAAACCTGTTATCAACGTAGGTGCTTTTGGTTACCCAACAGATATCCCTTCTGCTAAACAAGTGTTTGATAAGTTAGCCAGAGGACCATCAGAAATTAAAGATTTCACACCTAAGCAACATCAGCAAGAGGTCATCGACCATATTCGTGATGTAGTCAAGAAGAACTTACAGGAAAGTAATTTCTTAGATGCGGTAGCGGTGGCAGCTGAAAGTGAGCAACGTGACATGCCAAAAGAAATCGTTGGCCGTGGCGATCTTTTAAACAAGATAGTTGGCGAACCATTATTCGATAATGATACTGTTTATCGACTCAGTTTAATTGATGGCATTGCTACTCAGGAAATTGTGGAAGGTGAGCAATGAAGTTTGTAAATGCAAAGGTTATGTTGGATGAAGAATTAACATTTGACAAGGCTAATGAAGCATTACTAGCTTTGGGTTATTGTTGGTTACATGGGTCAACTCTACCTTCACCTATGCCAACTAACGTTAACTGTATCGTGACGCATGTCGATGGACAGTTGAAGTATGCTGTGTTTTACCGCCGAAGTTTTGACTGGAAGACACATCCTGGATTTCCAGCTACTATCAAAGATGGCGTGATTGAACCACTTCCATGGGAGCGTGGAGATCCTGGGCGAGCACCTAACAGTTATGTCTTTAGTGATACACCACCAACTAAGGAAGAATGTCCTGATGGTTACATTACATCAGCCTGTGGCAAATTCTTCCAGAGTAGTAATGCTCTCCTGTATAACGGTGGCGTACGCATCGTTTTAAAACCCACGTTGTTTACTGAATGAGGGTGTGTGTATGATAGAAGTAAAAGTTAATCCTAAAGTACACATATTTGATATCTCCCCTTGCCCATTTACACCCAATTTAGTTTCTTTTAAAAAGGAAAAGAAAATGTATCGTGATTTAACAGTTCCAGACGTTATTCATCAAACACTGATGCGTACAGACTTCACAGTACCTTTGGTTGATTCTGCACCATCTCAGCCAGAGGTCATTGAGAATCGTGGTATCACCATGACCAAAGTAGGTGATACTATTAATCTTAATAGTGGTCGCTCTATCATGGTTTTTCGAGTACTGAAGAATGATGCGGCTTTTAAACATTTCATGACAGGTCGTTTTAGTGATTCATTCCCTATTCATTGTGAAATGGGTCAACCAAAGTACTCAGACCTTGTTAAAGGTAATGTCGCCTCTGTGAAGTCAAGCTTGAATCGTTTACTTACCGTTGAAGAATCACTGACTTGCTTAACTATTCATCGCATGACTTTACTGGATAATGGGTTGATTAGTTGTGTGGTCACATTTGTTAAAAACCATTATGGTAATTTACTTAAAGATAAACTGAAAGCTGGTGAACCGTTATTCATTGGTAGTCGTTGTTTACATAGTAGTGGCTTCGATGAAGTTTATACACTCGATGTTTTACGTGAAGTAAGTGATAAATATGCCGATGAGGTATAAGCGGCATAAATTAGAGGAGTATTAACTCCTCTTTTTTTTATTTTAATTAATCTTAAATATACATTATTAACTTGATATAACCCCTTGCTATTGGATGAGAAGATATGCAAACTAACAAACCACAAACTAACCCTATCCCTGTTTATAAGACCTTTGAAAAAAGTCACTTTGAAAAAATCATAAACGATTTTAACGATAGTTTTATTGGGCAGCCAGTTTCAAAACTCAAAGAAGTTTCAGATGAACTTTTAGGACACATCCAAGATTTAACTACTTTAATTAAGGCCGAACGCGAACTGGAACCAATAACTTTAACAATTGGTAGTAAAGAATACTTATTTACAAACATTGCTACAGCATTTGATTTTTGTAACAGTGTACAACAAAATTGTGAATCTAAGTGGTCGGTGCTCATTATTGAAGAAGAAGGAAATTGTGATACTAAACCTTGCATCATCGATACTGGCGAACATTATTACGAGTTGGATGAAGAAGGTAAGCTGTATAGAAATGGTGTTCTGGTCGCAACACATGTGAAAAGTATATTCCGAATCGGACAATCAGCCAACTGTCTTAGTTTTTCTACACCACCATCATGGGTAGATACTATACTTGGTAAGACGTGTAACAATGATAACTGGCTGTTGGAATTAATAAAAGAAGATACTGACCATGATCGTGACTATTTAAATCGTTGGACTACGGGACCAGCACTACCTATTAAGGTTGGAGAATCTGTTGTAGGTATGGCGTATTTTGATAATGGTAAAGATCAAGATTATTCAGTTACAATTACTGATCCTGATTTCTTAGGGCGTATCAGTGCGGTACAAGAGGTAGATGGGCGTATGCGGACACGTGATTCAGATCACTCGTATAAACGTGCTGGTGGTATGTTTGGTCGTCAATTTATTGGTCGTGGTCGAATCACCAGCAAAGGCAGACATATCCCACCAAAGCCAGTACCGATGACAACCCTATCCAAAGAAGAAATTGATACTTATCAATGTGACTTCTATATCAGACCTCGTAATAAAGGAGAAGGTGATGGGGACTAATCTTCACATTTATGTTGTTGACGGAAATGCAGAAGGTTATAATGAATTATCCGAGGATCGAGATGCCTTTGGTAATGATGACGCCGTTTCCATGACAGCTATAGAGATTGGTCTTTTCAATATAAGGACTGCCCTTTATGGCGTTGTTTTTATGCAGGAGGAAAACCCTGTACCAGATGGTATCTTTAAAGATGGTTTTGAGGCATTCTTAAAGTTTTTAAAAGACTCGCAGGAACGTTTACCAAAGTTGATAGAAGAATACATTATCGATATGTCCTATGGTGCTAATGAAATAACTGATGAGGCTGTTCCTGATCTAAAAGAACTGATCCATAAGTTAGAATCGATCGAATGTAGTTTTATTAACAAACAAGTATTTCTGGATACATTTTAGGAGATTATCCATGGGTTTGGATTTACACATTTGTGTCATCGATGGTGACCAAGATGCTTTTGAACAATACAAAAAAGACAAAGAAACACTCTGGTTTGATGACGACTTATACAAAACCAAAGTTAGTCTTTTCTCTTTAGGATATTATAAACCTTTCGCTAATGGTTTTTTAATCGATCATTACGATGAAGGGTTACTAGGTCCTGTTGATCAGGTATTGACTAAATTTGAAGAGCAAAAAGTAGATGCTGCAAATTTAGTTGACAAGGAATATGTAACCGATGAAGCGGAGATGCAATCGGTACAAGAACATTTTGATGATCTTATAACGGCATTAAAGAATGTTGATGTTAAGTACACTAACCGTCAAATTATTATGGTTTCATTTTAAGCGAGTAATGTAATGAATAAAGAAATTATTACACAAGCAGATCTTCAAGCTAAAGTTCTTGAATTAGTTGAAGGTCTGGCACCTGGCGATATGGCAGCTTTTGAACATCGTTTCACCGAGAAATACCCTGCTGGTTTAATTGTTGTGATGAATGGTCAGATGTATGATGTTGATCCGAAGCATGACGTAATTAAGATCATTTGGAAACATAAGATCGAAGAAGATATGAAAGCTTCTGGTTATAAACTACCAGCTAAGAAAGCTGTTGTTAGTTTTGAAGAAGCTGCAAAAATCTTGTGAGTAAAATAACGCTGGCTTTACCGCCAGCTTTTAAACCTTTTAAAGAAGCGAGAAACATTATGAATCGTGCAGAACTACGAGAGAAAGTAGAAGCTCTCATTCTTAATCATCCAGATTTTACTGGTAATTTTTCCCCAGAAGATATTCCAGCTACTCTGGCACAAGCTGTTCAAGATGAAGTAATCCATGAAGAAAACTTTATCACTTTCTTTGAACAAAACATGTCTATGTTTTTCTATGACGACGCTATAGCTAAACACATGATAACTAACTATCTAGTTATCATTAAAGGTATCTTAACAAACGAAACAAAAACATTCATTGATGGTACTGGTTATGGTTTCTTTATTACCGTAATGCATTTACCATTTTTGAAAAATTATCTAGAGTGGGGTACATCAATCCGTTATCCTTGGTTCTGTTGTGGCACAGGTGAGGAAGGTCCAAATAAACCTTTCACTCTTTGGAATGGGTTTACTGAGCAGGATATAACTGTTACCAATCGAGAAGATTTGGAAAATCTCTGGTGGGTGTTAATTGACATATGGTCAGAGTTTGTATATTTAGTAGAGGTTATCGATGAGTAATAAAAACCACACTATCATGGTAGTACCCCAATGGTTTCCTCTAGACCCTAATGCCATTCGTGCGTTAGGGTATGTGGGTGAGCAGTATAATCGTCATTGCAAATTGTTGTTCCAAACACAATACCTCTATGAGGATGTGACATTAGCTTTACAACAATTCTTTATGTTGGAAGGAATTTGTGCAGCTGAAATTAATACTATTCCTCATGACAACTATCATCATGTGGAAATGAGTAAAAAATTTCACAGTGTATTAACCATGCATGTACCTGACAAGCCTGGCTTCTTTACGGAGAAACTTCTTGTCAGAATGAAACAAAAGGTCAGAGTTTGAAAAACAACCTGACCATTTTCTATTAAGATTAACTTACAAAGGTAATAAAACAATGGGTATGTTTGACACAATTAATTTACTTGATGGTTTGAAAGCTAAATTAAGCCACGTCACTGGCAATGAGAGTGATGTCCAAACCAAAGATATGGATTTGGAATTAGTTGATTATGAATTAGGTGACGATCTATATCTTCGAGTACGTGAAGAAGGTGCGTTGGATCGTTGGGAAGGTCATGAATACCATGATAAAGTGAAAGCGGGCATTTTCACTGGCTTTGTTAGTTCATCCCTAGGTGCCCTTAACAGTGGTTATCTGACATTTGTTTTTATTAACAATAAACTTGTGATGATTCAGCATCAAATTTGCTGTAATAATTTTCTTAATGATGCCAGTGAGGTTACTTGGTTTATTGTAACAGATGATAATACAGTTTTACAATTCGATAATGTAGAACAGTACGCCTCGTACCAAGAAGCTGAGACAGTTTACAATTGTCTTTACTGTTATGAGGCTCATAACGATGAAAATGTCATTGGTGTTTATAAAGGTCTTAAAGATTTCTTAAATCGTCTATCTTTGGATCTGGACCTACCTAGCATTGTTACCCAACCAGAAATTAAAACCACACCTTTAGAAGGTCGTGAACAGTTGTTTAATAAAATGGATGCTATCCTGATCCGCGAAAGTTTAGAAGTAGCTGGTATTGAAATACCAGTAGGTACGAGTATTTACAATCGCGGTGATCTAGATGACATCCTTTGCACATTGACAAAAAAGTGAGAAAACAAACATGAAATTACTATATACAGCATTCGAAAAAAGTGCTGGTGTGGTCGCTTTACCTTTTTACGAAAAACTTGGGTGGCTTGAACTTCACTCGATGACGCGAGGTAACATTTGTCAATCTTCCAACTTATCAGAGCACCAAACTGAAGAATTACTCAACGGTAAAAAACTCCTTATCGTGGATTCGATGGACCGTGCTATTGGTTATGTAATCAACCCTAGCGTTAAACCACTTCATGCCAGTCCGCTACAATTCGGTTCTTTCGAATGGCACCCTAACCTAGCTTCAGACTACCCTCTGAAGAAAGGCGAGACTTATCTTCATCTAGATGAGACTTACGCAACTATTAAGCGACCAGTAGTTCTTGACGATACAGTAATTGGTAGTGCTACTGTAAAAAATATCCTGGATATCGCAGTTGGTTTTAGTGGTGTAATTCAAGTTGACGAAGAAACCAATAAAGCTATGCAAGATATGATTGATCGTGCAGATTCTTTTAGTGTTCGCAGTCAAGGTATTACTTTGAAACCTAAGCGTGATATAGACTTCGATCCAATGCAAGCTTATCGTGATGAGCGTGGTGTAGTTAGCTTTTCTTTAGAAGATGAACTTAAAAAGCATAAGGATGATTCGCCTCTACAGCTTTCTGAAGAAGCAAAAAAGGCGATTCGTGAAGCTAGTATCAAACCGTATCTAACTAGTGATAGTTTGGATAACCTACACTTGTATAACCTAAATTTAGCCTCTACATATCCAGCTATGTATCAAGTTGATATAGATGGCGGCTACATCGAAGTTACTCGTGCTCATCCAAACTTTTATTCAATTGTTAAGTTTACAGATGAAGTACCGACAGTTTTCTGCAAATATTGTCTATGTACTTTACCTAACCAGCCACCTGTTATTCTCTATTACCATGGTCCACATAGTGAATTACCTTTAGACTCAATCGTCTTTGATGAAGAAGATCGCATTGTGGATTTAATCTATGTAGATAACAAGCAAGGTCGTGGTATGTCTACACCATCTAACTGGTTTGAACATGGTGGTAAAAACGTATGTGTGGTTCAGGGTATCTTAACAATCGATGGTGAAGTTCAGCAAAAAGACTATGCGGTTAACTTTGGTACTTTCGATGTAGAGACTAAGAAAGTTCTATATACCGTTAAGGTTCAGCGCAAAGACTTACGTTAAAAACAACACAGGTATATCTTGTATGTATACCTGTTCAATTTGAGAGACAACATGAACACATTTGAAGAAACTTTCCAAAAAGTGACAGAGCCTTTAGCTCCTCTTGCTACCAAGTCAGTGGAAGAACTTGAAGAAGATGCCGAGCTGGGTCGTTTAGCTGAAGAAGCCTTAGCTAATGGTGGTAAAACAGTTACCGTTACTTTAGAAGAACTTTGTACTGAAACTATAGCCTTTTCAGCAGTAAAACAAACTGGTTCAGAAGTTGAATCATTCGCAGAAACAAAATTGAAGGAAATGAACATGTTAGAGCAACAAACACCTGCTATGGAATCTGAAGCAGCACTTGACGAAACCTTTGCACTTGCGGCAGATCCAGTAGTAGAAGGTGGTCGTGGCAAGGTAGCGGATTTTACCCATATTGATGATTCACCTTTTATTCAAGTAGATATCCCTGGTGCAGCAGAAGCAGCTTTGGTTGGCGGCCAAACGTTGAATACTCCTTTAGAATCAGAAACTGATTTTCTACTACAAGGTAAAAACGCTGAAGTCTTAAACCAATCCATTGAACAGTTGCAAGCTGGTCAGGTCATGGAGAAAGAATTAATTGAAGAGCCAGAAGAAGTTCTAGCTGCGATTGAAAAAGGTCGTGAAGAAATGAATGACCCTAATACAGAAGTTGAACGCACGGAAGTTAAAGTTGCACATATAGGTAGCCCTACTAATTTAGGTCTTGGTGCTGCTGCATTACTTGCTGCTGGTCTAGCTACACCTAAAGAAACTGCAACTGAAGATAATGGTTTGGTTGAACAACCAGTGCCAGGTAATCTCCCTGATCGTCCGTTTATGTCAAATGCTGAACGTAAGCGTCGTGCTGCTTTGGAGCACAATGCAAACATCAAACCTGGTAAATTTGTTATTGTACAAATGCGTCCTGAAGGTTTAAAGTTGCGTTTGGAAATTCTGCACCTGACTAACCGTGAAGTACAGCTTAGTAAGAAGTGTGGTAACTTCGCTATCTTTACTAAGAACACTGCAGTAAGTGCAAGTCGTATTAACTACCTACCAACTGCACAGCACATGAATCGTAGCATGATCAATCCGCAAGTATTGGATTGGATTCTAGATCAGTTAGATGAAAACACAGCATTTGAAATCCGTAATAATCGCATGACGGATAAAACACCTCGTAAGTTTGTTATCGAGAAAACTGAAGCCGAATGGAAATTCAAAGGTTTCAATGTCCGTAACAATAACTTGATTATTGCATAACACACTGAGGGTCTTCGGACCCTCTTTCTTTTTATTTGCTAAAATTTCTGGAGCTCTAAAATGGGTTGGTTATCTAATTTATTTAAACCTAAAGAATACAAAGTAGAACAAACTACCGCACCTGATGACACCATTCGTGGTTTATTTAAGTACAAGTGCATTATCTCTTGTGCCAACCTTGATGCACCTGTCTGGACCGAAGTAACTGTTAACGACGATAAAACCACCCCTATTTACAAATGTCCATGCGGTACAAAGATTGAACTTTTACCTGCACCAATTGTAGATAGTTTTGAATTTGGTGGTCGTAAAGTCACTACTGTACGTGGTAAGAGTAGCATTAAAGATTGTGTTGGTGGACATAGTGTTCGTTTAGGTGAAACTCTACATTACGAGATTACTCGTAATCGTCTAGGGGCATAGAGAGAGGGTCCTAGGACCCTCTTTTTTTATGCCGTCAGCTTATTTTTTTTTGGTTTTGAATAGCCAAATCACGCATCTTAAGTTGTTCGCGGATCTCATTCTCAAATTGACGTTTAGTCATATTTGCTGAAGGATATACGATAGATTTAAAATGCGAATAAGCTACCACACCACTATAAACTAACTTACGTTTAACAGGGTTGGTATTTAGATATTTCATTAACTCATTGAAATACATATCCACTTCAGTACGTGTTAACTTGATTGGGCTCATGTCTTCACGTTTATAAATGGTTAGATATTCACAGAGATAATCATGGAATACAGCTGCTTGGTAGTAAGTATCCCATACAGGGAAGAATGTTTGTAAAACCTTTGGTACTGTAGCACCATCTGTTAAATAACCACGTGGTACAAAGATGAATGCATCAATGTCACCATGACGAGTAAGGAAGTGCATATCAGCATCTGTATAAAACAGATCACAACCAAAAGCTTCCGAAGCCTCTTCATGTTTTACTAACTTCACCATCGGTGTTAAACGTTTGTCCATTAAGCTTTCCTTAAGTTCAGAGTATAACTTGTATCACGACCCATCTTAACGCCATTGGTAACTGGGAATGTGACATCTGCGGTTAACGTCAAATGATCTAAACGTATCGGAGACTTAACTGTAACTGGAGTTAATAAAACATCCGTCCAAGTTGTGAAGTTAAGGATACGCGATTTCACAATATCATTGTTAGGTGAAGGAGCATTAAAGTCCATGTTAGTACCCATCGATACAGCAGATCCACTGAACGAGATCGTGGCACGAGCATCACCGCTAGCGGCTTTGATACAGCGTACCTGACATTGTACAGTCTGACCTGGTAAAGCCGTTAATGCATCTGGTAAACCATCCACCACGTAACGAATTTCGTAATATGGTTTCTTAGTATCAACTACTTGGATTCCAAGTGTTGTGTAACTAATACTAGGTCCTGTGACTAATAGCTTAATGAACTGGGTTGGGTTAGCTACTTCTGGTGCTTTCAACTTAACTTCAACTACAGCCATACCACCGTACACAATTACTTGTGTTGGGAAAGTTAAGTATGGTCTATACAGTTCTGGTTTAACTAATGAAATTGTTAAACGTGTACCATCAACTAAGTTAGGTGTCTGGATGTGTAAGAAGAATGTCGATTCTTCGGTTGTCCAGTCTGTAGGAATAGCATTTATCATTGCAGCACTAGACCAATAAGCTGAAACAGGTTTGGGTTCAGACTTATCAGTAATCCAGAGTTCTGCTAGATTAGAATTGATTGAGCGTACATCAAGGAATTTGTACGGGATTTCTTTTTCTAACTTGTAAGGAATAGTTACCTTATAAGCCATGGTATTGTTATTAATTAGGATCGGATTTGCGCGATCGATAATAAAATCAACACCTTCAATTGCAGATCCTGGACCATTTGAAGTTACATTCAAAGTAGGTAAGGAAGAGTACAGTGTATTGATAACTGACATATTACCAACTACGTAAACTTCAGTACCTTCCACCACCGTACTGGTTCGGGTATAAGTACTACCATTCTTAGTAGCAAAGTACCAATCAACATATGGGTTAATTGGGACTGCTGTAACGTACCAAGAACTTTGTGCTATTACTGAGGTAGCGTCATTAGGATCCAAAACCTTGGAAACTTTAACACCCCATCGAACATCGAGTGGTTGTTGATCGGTTTGCACGAACTCTGCAACTGTTACCGTTGATTCATTGAAATTGGTTGGGAAAGTAAATGTTTGTAATGCTGGAAAACCACTTTTGATAGCACCATCATCATAATTACCATCTAAATGAACATAAAGAGTTTTAGGTTCTTTAAGTACACCAACTCGTTTGAACTTCACCTGGATCTTATTAACATACCCACCATTGTTCACAGTACCGATGTAATTGGTACCGAGTAATTCAGCTTTAATGTAACCATTAGCTGGGTCAAGTGCAGGTGTAACATTCACTACAACTGGTTGCAACCACATATACTGCGGAATACGAACAACTAATGGTTTCTTAAATAAAGTTACATTAGCTTCTGACAGATCCAATTGGAATGTAAATGTCCCAGTACGTACGTTAGTTAAATCAAATTCCTTAACAAGTATTTCGTTATCGGAATCAACCACCTGTACTTTAGCATTAGCTTCTACACGATTTGTTAAACTATCAATGCGTACAGTAATAGTCATAATGTCCGTGGAGAAATAGTCAGTCTTATTTGTACTGATTGCACCAGTAATAGCTTGCACTGAACTAACACGCTGGAATAAGTTTGTAAGTCTTGCTGGGATAGCACCACCCTCAGGTAAGTATTTATAACTACCTTTAGCCGAAGTACCACGATCCTGCAAGGTAATACCTTTAAACTGGTTCTTATTAGTACCAGCCCATTTAACTGCATCACCATCAGTGAATTTAAAGTCACCTACCTGACTAGCAAGGTCTGTCTTCATGTTATTTAAGAAGGTACTTAAATCAGTGAAAAGTTGATTATACTTATTCTCGGCAATCAAGAATAACTGCTGCTGCCAGTACTCAATGTGTGATAGATAAAGTTTGTCACCATCAATAAACTGATCTGCAATATAACCCATTTCTACTTCCGTATCCGATAAAGTACGTTTATCAAATGCGGGGTCAGTAACCATACGCTTAATGTTAGGGTGGACTTGTAATGGGTCATCCAAACAAGCCAACCAGTTCATCCATAATGGGACATCTTTATAAGTAATGCAGATTAAATCCCAAGCGTCCTGTTGTTCTTGGGTAGTACCATGTGAGTATTTACCTTTAACAACAACGCTAGTGATATCTTTATTACGCAACTGAATAATTGTTGCAATTTGTTTACCTGTGGTTCTTGAATTCTCAACGTCTTGTTGGAAATACATGTAGTCGATTACTGGTCGTAATGGTACTCCTGTTACGGAATCCAAAACGAGAGACTCTACTGTATAAAAACCACCTTCGGGTAAAGTAAACAAACTAGTGACGGCATGATTAACCGTCACTGGTACTGTAAAATCTACCCCTGCTTCTGATAAAGGTTTTAACATAACTTAATACTCTTAATACTTTCATATTAAAACTCAACGTAAGCACCATAAGCAGAAATCAATAAGTCAACTAACTTTTGGGAACGTTGGTTATTTAAATGCACAACACCCTTAGGGGTTACATGACCCGACTTACCATCTTTGGTAGGTTGGATACATGAATTCTTATTTAACGTAACTGGTAAATCATGACCAACGTATACACCAGGATTAAAACCATAGCTCAGATGTTTAATTCCAAAACTACTGACGTTCGGAGAAGTATTCTCTTTAACTAAACCGAGCTTATAATGGATATCAGTTAATTGACCATTTAATCCGTTAGGGTAACCACCGATACCTGGATGACCAATCTGATGAATACGTTTCTCAGGAGAATTGATAAGGAAAGAAGAAGCTCCTTTACCGCCCTGACCTGCTAAGAAACAACCATAACGACTAACATCGACATAAACCTTTTGTGTTTTGTGCTCAATGTAAACGGTATTACCACCATCCATACCGTCAGTTGGATACTTGATATCCACTTCACGTTCAAGGATGGTTGAGATACCTGCATCGCCGCCTTTGCCGCCATAACCAATAACAAAACCATTTACTTCTAAATGGAATTCTTGGAAAGGATGGAAACCTTTAAAGATAATAGGTGCATTCTCAGGTGTGTGTTCTAACTCTGATTTAGCACTTGCGATCAGAATAGAATTCTTAGGTACGATAACACTGATCTTAGGTAATTTGAAATGTCTTAGATCAGCTGATGGGTAGCGTTTCTTGTAGTCGGTAATCAAATCCCAGTTGATACCTGTATAACCTTGTAAACGATTGGTTAAGTAGATAATGTTAGGAAGTACATCACCTTCCCATACAGTGGCTGAGAAATTAGTTCTTGCATGATTTGCGAAAAGACGAATGTTAAGTAAGTCTTCTAGTTCACCAAACTGTAGCATGACTTTGAAGAAACGATCTTCTTCATTAAACGCCACTTCATTAATTACAACTTTCCCATTACCTTTTAGAACTCCAATATGGAATTCCCATTCTTCTAAAGCTAAACCGTAATTCGGATAAAATCTTAATTCAATTGGGTCTAACCCTGGGGCGATAACCCCAGAGTCAACCTTTTGTAAACCAAGATCCGTTAACCATAAAGTCTTGGATCTCATTTAATAAACTCCTAATCTTTATACTAAGGTTAATTGATATTCAGCTAAAACACCATCCACAGAAGCAAACATATTACACATCTTAGAAATTTCTGCTGATTCACAGTAGTAACGTTGTAAATCACCGCCTGCTGGTAAAGAGGTATCGCGATTTAACTTAGCTTTACCTAAACTTTCTATACGTAGATATAAGACATCTGGTTTAGTTGTTGTGGTATCAGGGCCAGCATTTTCACTTTCACCATTTACAAAGCGTATTTGTACTTGGCTATACTTCCATAACCCTGTCGTATTGGCTGATGATAGAACTTCTACCACGGCATTAAACTTACCAAACCATGTACGTTTGTTTTGAATAAAACCGTGGTAGATGGCATTGCGACCAAAAACGGAATATGGTACTAAAGAAGCGGCATAACAAACAGCGCCAGGGAACTGTACATAATCCATTGTTTGCGCAACAAAAGGTGAACCAAAATCGTTAATAGTACGTTCTTTCTCAAGCCAAGTGCTAGCTACCAGATCACCCATTCGGAATTCCATATACTGTCGTGCCGAGTTGGCTGGGTTTGTTTTACTGACCATGTAAGTATCACCGCCCTCAATAGTACCACTAAGTACGTTGAAAGTAGCACCCATATGAGTTTCCACCCATGGGTTATCGGTTAAAATAGAGATACCTGCAATAGTAGCTTTATAATTACATACCGCATTAACTGTAAATGGCGGTATTCCAACCTTCCCACTAAAACGAACACGATAGTTAACACGATCACCCTGACGTACAGGGTTTGTCGTAGTGGCATTAGTTAATGAAGTATCATTGGTAATAGCTAGACTTGCACTTGTTAAACCTTTAACGGTAATGTTGTAACTAGCAATTAAAAATGTACGCGCTGAATCATGATAAATTTCCAATCTACCAGTATAGCCACTTAATGATGGAAAGAAATCAGTCGTAACTACAAAGCGAACGTTACCATTGGCATCAACTGGCCTAGATTGATCTTTGGTTAGTGTAGCGGCACCATCTATATAAGTACCAGCATTTAACTTACCATCAGTGGTGATCATTCTAAAGTAAATAGTGTTAACGTTTGCCACTTTACCTACTGTACTTTTAATGTCAAAGTTATATCTACCTAACTGTTTAAAGTCATTGGTTGCAACTGCTGCATCAGTATAACCATCGGTTACTGTAACAGTATAGTCGGGATAGTTTGATGTATCCTCAACAGTTAAGTTAGCTGAACCAACAGCATTACCTTTATACTTTACATTGGATACCAGAATTTCATTAGGCATCTTTTATCTCCTTAAGGACCCATGTCAATGATCGCAACAGATAACGAAGGTGCGGTGGTATCAATACCCGCACGGAATGTTATTCGATTACTAGTTCTAGAAACAATATTTACCGATTGATTAGTCCAGAATTCAAAACCATTGGCGGAGTCATTTTGAATGCACACCATTGCCACGTAACGCCCATTCATTAAGTCAATAGCACCACCAGATTCTAAATAGAAATTCCAGTAGTTACCATACTTGGTAGTAAACTTGTAAGCTTCGTAACCTTTTAATTGTTGGGCATTAACAATACGTGGATAAGGTGTATTTGCATCAAATTGATTAAGTTCATTATAACGATTCGGTCTTAGAAAAAGAACGTCAACTTGATACGTTAAATCATTAGGATTACTTGGATCTGCTGGTGGCACGCTAGGCATGGCGGTATAATTTACAGCAAAAGCAGAAACCCAACCATAGTCTCTTAATAATGCCACAATTGGTGAGAAATGAAAATAGGTTTTAGTTAAACTTGCATCAGCTGTACCAAAAGCAAAGCAACATAATTGATCATGAGTTAATGTTGTAAGTGCGCCGTATTGAGCTGTGGCAATTGGGTTATTAACTACATCTAGAGTTAGCGATCTAAATGCAGAAGTATAGTCATTTGGATCAGGCAATGCCAAATCCCCACGCAAATAATAAAGACCAATCTGCCCATTAACATTTTGATATTTGTATCGCATGCGGACAGTTTGTTGATATTTACCAAATTGTTTGCGTTTTGCTGCAGTATCTAAGGCTTCTTTGCACCAGGATAAATATGTTAAACGACCCTGTGATTTTTCAACAAAAACAGTACCGTTACCACCCCCAGCTCGTTTACTTTCTCCGCTATATGACTGTAAAGACATTTGACCATTGGAAGGTTTATTAAAATTAGCTATTGAGATAAATGGCATGTAATAACGAGGTTCTGGATAATCTGGTGCAGTTGGCGCTGTATCAGTACCAATCGGCCAGTGTGGTCCATCATCCCAAAAACCGTAAGCGGACGATCTTTCAAAAGCATTCACATTACTTACGCCAGCAGGTAAAGGACTCTTTAAAAGAACGTAACTACCAGTGGTATTAACCTGGATATTTTCCCCAACTAAATAACCATACATTTCATCGGTTATCTGATTGGATGCCTGAATGGAACCTATTAATACTTGACCAGTTACATTACCACGAACAGATGGATGACGCTGACGAGGGATTTTAACACTAGCCCCAGCAGAAGGACTTATAACTGATACCTCAGGAGTCCAAGCGCCAACTATCCAGCTAGCACTGGAAGATGTATATGTAGCTTTTGGCACATCGGTATTATTAATCTTTAAAGTAAGTGGTAGTCTACCAGTAATATCACCAGCCTTAATACGGTCATCGGTATACTCAATCAATAATTCGTCGTTGTTGTAAATACCCATTGGTGTAAGATCTACTGCTAAACCAGCACTACGTCCAGCACGCAACTTAACAAAAGCACCTGTAACAGCTTTTTGCTTAATAGGGATACTAGCAACAAGACTTGTTTTGGCTGCATCATTATACACATTTAATGTTGCATTTAATTCAGTTGTATTTGGGTAGAAGTTAACGAAAATGAGTATGGTGCCGACACCGCTGGAATTGAGTGTTATTGTATTGGATGTTGGACCTGCACTATGTGCATCACCAGTAATTAAGAAACGCGCTGCATCAGTTCCTGTAAAGTCGTAATACAACTTAGGTACATCCGCACGCACAGGAGTTTGGTTGAACTGAATATTCATGTTCTTGTTAGGTAGTAGATCTTGAGCATTTGCTACACTAACACCGCCACGCCAATATGAGATATTGTACGTAGGTTTAATAGATGTGTCAGTTACAGTTAAATCCGCACCACCAATTTTGTTACCACGGAAATAAACTGAACTTACTATTTTTTCATCAGCCATGTTAAATACTCACAATTAATTTACCATCTTGACCATCTTGACCACTATCGGTAAGGGATTCACCACCTTTACCACCTAACATAGGGATCTTAGTCTTTTTAATTTTTAGATCTTTATCTTTGATAATGCCATGAGCATTAACCATGATCTTTGGATGTAGAACAATTAAAGGTCCTGGTGTACCGTAGATATTACTTCGATGCTGAATCTGAACTACAGCACGTCCACCACTGATACCCCCTTCCCCTCGATACCCGATATCGTCTTTATTACCGCCATGCCCACCTTTCCCAGCACTTGTACCATCTAGTAAAACATGAGCATCTGCCCCAGTACTTTCTGTAATAACGCGAGAAGGTTGTAAATGACCTTTCTCAATTACTTCTACAAAAGTAAAGTCGGTGATATGGTTATCATTAAAGACTTTCATTTTACATTGACGATCTTTAAATTCTTGGTAAGCGTGACTTGAAAGACGACCACCATAACCACCCTCAATGAAGATGATAGGTTTGACTTCGTCAGTCTCTGGTTGAACGTAACAAAGTGTGGCATCACCACCATTCTCACCAGATTGATTTTCACCTTTAACTAAGTTAACACCACTACCACCACCTGCACCTGATGTAATATCCAAAAAGATATCTTCATCAGGTTGTACTAGCATGAATGCTTTATTACTTTGATAGAAAACTTCACCACTAGGTACCGTGTAGTTAGCATTGAAAGCTAGCGGTATCTTTAAGACACTTTTATCCTCCATAGTAACTAACTGGTCATTAATGTAGAAGTACAATGCAGCTTCTTCCCATAAACTAGGAATCAATGAATAGACATCTAGATCTGGAATGGTACTATAGTCAAATTTAACACCTACAATAATCAAACCAGAGCTGACATCTAAATAGGGTGTGTGTGTTAAGCGACCCTGTGGTGTAGATAATGAGTACTTGTCATCCTTACCCGATAGATCGAAATTGTTAATACGCAAACCAAATTTATAACTACGCCCAGCATAAACCGCATTAGGGCTGATGGTGTAGATACCTTTGGGTTCTTTAAACTCTAAAGGTTCAAAAATATTTTTTTCTTCATCTTTTAAAACAAAAATAGAATCTACATTTAAGAATGCATTTTCTATTTCAAGGTTAGTACTAACATTCATTTTAGCATTTCCATTAATAACGTCATAAAAAGCCGACACATCCCGAAGGACATGTCGACTATAGGTTTAACCCGCAGTAAGGTCTGCTTTAATATCGAAGCGATAATAAGCAATACCAGTAGACTGCACTGTCATGTTGACCAGTGTACCCAATGCTGCAGGGAATGCATAAGGCGCAGCTGTTGTAAAGTCAGCACTATTCACTGTAGATCCAGTAAAGTTAACTTGTAAGACTGTACCACTTGCAATGTTGGTCGTTTTACAGATTAAATAAACCGTTTTACCTTCACCAATACTTGTGATTCGATCCGTACCACTCGCATTATTCGAATAGTAAATATCGAATGTAGGTGTTTTGGATGTATCCACAATAGTCAGGTTAGCTGTACCCATCACAGTCCATGTAGAAGCACCAGCACGCATTAACTCAGCTTGTAAAGTTAAGGTCTCGTTGTTCTCGGTTAACTCATCCGCAATAACAGAGAAGTTAAAATCGAGTGCAACAGTACCACTACCAACAGTCTGTTCAGTTGCACTAACAAATGAAATATCGCTAGCCTTAGCAACAGAGTTAGCTGCAATACTAACACGCCATTTATCACCCTGTACTGGGTTGTTCAAACCTAAACGGAACCATGCACCTGCACCTTCATTGATTGTACTGATCAAAGTACCACCAGCACTAGCTGGTGCTGTCCAGAAACCTAAGTTAGCACCTGGCGTTAAAGATGTATCTGCAATGGTTAATGTCCATGTACCACACACCTGACCAGTGGTTACGTTTGTAATACGTGCACTTACCGTCTGGTTACCTTCCGTTTCGCGGTCAGCTACGATCTGAATAGGCCATTGAATAACTTGTCCGAGAGTGTTATATACAATATCAGCTGTATTTAATGTAAAGTCGCTATTCAGTGTTGCTGTACCACCAGTGAAGCTGATACGATAAACATCACCAATCACACCATCAACAGGAGTGACACGTAATGAAGTAGCATTACCTTCATTGGCTTGACTGATTGTGGCACCAGCAGCATTATACCAACCACCATTTGTGTACGTTGTAGTCTTAGATGTATCCAAGAGTTTATACGCTGCATCTAGAGGGTATTTGATAGCACTAGTTAAGTTGTCGATAGTAACAACAAAGTTACGATCACCTTCAGTTGTACGATCAGCTTTAGTTGTGAAGTTCCAGCGCAATGTACCTGAAGTTGCCGTTAATGTTTTTTGCGAATCAAAGTCAGTTGATGTAAAATCAGCTGCAACGACATTACCTGTAGCTGTTACAAAGTTAGGTTTGAGAATATCACCAACTGTAGCATTGCTATAAGTGATATCTAGGTAGCCAGCCTGACCTTCACTAAAATTATTACTAGCTGGTGCCGCACCAGTTGTCAAGATTAGTTTAGCAGTCAGAATCATTGCTTTAGATGTATCTGTAACAATTACACTTGCATCACGTGGGATGTTCGTGTCGATTCGTGTGGCACGGATTGTTAATGTTTCATCACCTTCGGTTAAGCGGTCATTGTTTAAAGTGAAACGCTTACTTGCGAAGTTGTTACTCATGGTAAGTGTAGTACCAGTGACACTACCATCACTTAAACTTAAATCACCATCATTAACAAAACCAGTACCAACAGAAGGTAGAGTTAAACGGAACTGTGTTCCATCTGGCATGTTACTACCTTTCATGATGTAATAAACAGCCTGACCTTCATTGATACGTGTTACAGTTGTATTACCAGCACTGTCACTTGAGAAGTAACAGTTAAATTCTTCTGTCTTGGAAGTGTCATTAATAGTAATAGCACCAGTTTCAACAGAGATAACACGACCATCACTTAATGTCACTTTAGCTTGGACACGGAATGTTTCGGAATTCTCAGTAGTCTTATCTAACTTGGTAGTGATAGTATCAAAACCAGCACCAGCGTAGTTAGTGTTGACAATACGTCCGCTAGACTTATCAAAGTCTGCTGCTGTAGTACTAACATGGACAACTGACCAATCAATGTTTGAGTTGAGTGGCATATTAGTCCAGTTCATGTGAACATAAGCTGTAACACCTTCATTGATGTTATTGATTGCTGTTTGTACAGTACTAGACGTAGAAACCAAGACGTTTAGAATCGGAGTCAGCGATGTATCACGGATCACCATTGAGGTAGATGCAACGTTAGCCGTACCAGATCTTACAGTAACGGCAAATGTCTCATTACCCTCAGATAAGAAGTCGTTCTTAACAGTTAATGGAATAACCATTGAACCAGTTGATGAAACTGTAACTGATGTCGGTAAAGCTGCGGTGAAGTCGGCGTCAGTTGCAGTGCCAGTATAAATCAACCCTAAAGTTGAACCAGCAGCATAACCTTTAGTATCAATTGCCAAATAGAAAGTTTGACCTTCATTAGCCTCACTGATACTACCAATACCAGTTGCGGCACCACTACAACGAACTGTTACGATCGGTACGGATGTGTCACGAATCATACAGTCTGCAAATACACCAACCTCAGTTAAGGTACAAGTAAATTTACGATCCTTATCTGCTTTATAGTCTTTAAGGATTGTTGCAGCGATAACAGCTTGGTTATTGGTAATCGGTACACGTGTTGGTAAAGGAGCAGTAAACTCATTGTTGATATCAGCCTGAGTAATTGCACCATCCATCGCATAAGACAGATTCAGGTAAGTACCATTTTCTACGTTACGTGTATTAAGTGTGATGAAGATAGTCTGACCTTCGTTAAAACTATCCACATGGGTTAAACCACCATTGACAGCTGAGAACCAAACTGTACCTTCTGGAGCTTGTGATGTATCACGAACTACAATGGATAAGTTAGCTAGTACGGCACCTGTTGTACGCTTAACGGTAAGACCCATGATCTTATCACCATCTGTACGCGCATCAGAGCGTGGTGTGATGGCTGCAATAATCATGCCGCCACTTACTGTGGCAGTCGTTGGTCGTGCTGTAAAGTCATCTGGTAGCGTTGTACCACCATATTCTAAATTGACTACGGTACCATTAGGTAATGAAGTTGTTGCATAAAGATAGAATGTCTGACCTTCACTAACTTCAGTGATGCGGTTATTACCATTTGTGTCAATATAGAAACCAGCATTAAACTCAGCCTGGTAAGAAGTATCCATGATTGTAACTTCTGCACGAGCCATAGTCAAAGCTAAGTCAATACCACCATTAGGTAATAAAGCTGCAACAAATACCTCCATCCCTTCGGCACGTTCATCGTTCTTAGTTTCTAAACGAGTACGAATGATACCGTTGGTTGGGATGGTAATCGACGTTGGTAATGTATTGACAAAGTCATCCGCAGTAGCCTGACCAGCGTTGTAGTTTAACGTCAGTACTTCATTTGGCACTGGATTTGTAACCACAAGGTTCAGGTACATTACCGAACCTTCATTTACACGGTTGATACGGTTAAGACCTTGTGCATCAGCTGAGAAATAAAGATCGTAAACAGGAGTACGTGACGTATCCAACATTACCAAGTTAATTGCAGATGTTGCGAACTGTTCTGGTAAGACTGTGATGTCAACATTACCCGTGGTACGTTTGTTGGCTACCGTTTCGAGTTTGATCTGAGCTTTACCAAATGCATCTAAAGTTGCATTCCAAGAGATGTTACCATTCTTGATGTTATCTGCCGCAATACCAGTAAAGTTACCAGTCAACATAGTTCCTGGTGGAATGTTAACAGCAGCGATATCGATGGTGATGGTCTCACCCTCATTGAAACTAGTTTTGGAAGCTTGTAACAATAAAGTCTTTTCGACGATATCTACTGCATTACCCCAAGGATCATCAATACGTTGGTACAGGTTAGTCTGGCGCACAGGATTTGAGTATCCTTTGCCAACTGACATAGAAGTGCCAGCATTACCAAGACCACCAGCAGCTAACATGGTGTTAATGTGACGTTTCCATTTACCATAACGACGTAAGACCGCTTGGTCAGCATCTGAGTCGGTATAGATAAAGTCACCCTGCTGCAACTCAAGACCTTTACGAGTATCTTGAAAGTTAGTGATGATACCATTATAACCATTGTTGATGGTATTTAATAGATCTTGGAAGCGATTTAATGTATTGTCGTAGAAAGCTTGGAACTTAACACGATCTGCATCTGTCATCGTACCACGTACACGTTCAAGAGAGTCATTGAAAGGCGATAAGCCGTAAACTTCTAAAGCGTGATGTCTATGTCCTGCTGGAACAAACTGATCTGGTTTAAATAGAACGTTCTTCCAATAAACTACGGGACCTAAACCATCAGGGTACTTATCCATCATCATCTGTAATAGATAAGCTGGGGCTGTATATAGACCACCCACACATTGGTAGGTTAAAAGGATACCTTTAATAGATTCGTTTATAATTCGAATTAGGTAAGCATTATCTAAACCTGAACGTTTATGGACACGCTTACTAAAATACTCAACTTCATAGTCTACATCACGGACCAAAACGCGACCTGTGATTTTATCAACCATGCGAAACTTACTATTAAGATAAAACTGACCTAAGTCAGGAGCAAACAGTCGAGAATCAGGTGTCTCAAAATCATGTGACTCATCTGAGATGAGATTTGATGCTGCGACACCTGTAAAATCCTCTTCCGCTTCCGTTAACTCTAATAAGTTATAAGACATTTTCTAAACCTCAAGCTATGTCGATAAAGAATAAACCAGGAGCAGCAGGTTGAAGGTTATTTCCTGTTACATTACGTGGTGCTTCACCAACAACCGCAGTAAATTCTAAATCCCATTGATAAGTATTTGTAATAGATAGAATAATCATAGCTCCAGCAGCACCAGAACCAGCTAAACTTGGAGATGCACCGCCATCAGCATATTTCTTACCTTGGATGGTTTGACCAGCAGCACCAGGATGGTTTACTGGTACAATAGTTTCAGCGTTTAATCCACCAGCACCGATCACGTTATTGATTACTGTGAACAAACCCGTATACGTAGTTTGACCACCGACACCACCGACACCAAAGTGTTCGATACCATTAGCACCTTGGATGGAACTCTGACCACCACCACCCGCTTCTGCGCGTGCTACAACATCACCATTGGTATTGATACCATTACTAAGATCGGTATTAAGGATTAAGTAGGTATCGCTACCACGATTACCATACCCAGGCATCACACCAACTTTATCAGTAGGAATTACAATGCCACCACCTCCACCAGGACCTACTAATGTAATAACACGAGTCTCATTTGGCTTGATTGAGAAGTTATAACTACCAGCGCTTATAAAGCGACGTAATGGGTAAAGTAAGGTGGTGTTAAGTTTGGCAATATCCTTGATGGCTGTAGCTAAATTAATCTCTACAGCAGTAGTGCGAGACGATAAACCAGAGATACCTTCAGATAGGGTAGATAATACTGAGTTGATATTTTCATTCTCAATACGAATCTGACCAACTAAAGCTTCCATATCAGACACACGACGTAAGGAGTCTTCGATCTGAGTGCGTACACCTTCAACAACGTATTGAATGTTCTCAATTGAACTACCCAAATCGTTAACGTAAGTTAAAACGTTGGAGAACTCTTGACGAACATTCTGGAAAGAGTTATCAAGTCCACTTACACGTTGACTGATCTGACTAACACTGATGTTATTCTGTTCCAAACCTTGTTGAATAGCACCAACGTCACGGTCAATGACATTTAGATGTGTTTGGATGTCAGTGATAGCTGTTAAACCACTATATTTACCAATCAAGTATTTAACAATTGCTGGCGAAGTAAAACGGTTATTAACACCTAAGTCGGATTCTTCATATGTTGCCATAGAGAAGTTAGGGACGCTACCTAATCCAACCGCAGCTTTGGTGTGCGCATTACTCGGATTCGTCATGTGGGAGCGAATGAGAGCCATTGCTGCATCACTACTACCAGTACCACCACCCGTACCAGCTAATAATAAAGCAATACCATCATTTAAGGTTGATTGAATTTGACCAAAACCTGTAAAGTCATCTGATGTTTGCGGATGGTTTAATACAGGAAAGCCAGCAGGCACCCCTGCTAACTCACCCCATGTTGCAGTATTGACATTTGTCTTATTACGCGCGATTGTTTCTAATGTGTTTTGTACTGGTTGTAAGAAAGGACCACCTAATGCTTGTAGTACTAATGTAACCTGACCAGTAATGTTGCGATTTTTAAATTTGATACCACCATAGATGTATTTCTGAGTCATTTGAAATAGATCTGGGTATTCAAATATTAGCTCGTAGTCTACGCCACGAGTCATTGGTGTTGCTGTACCTACTTTTGTAATTACCAAGTTATCGGCAAAGAATGGAGCGTCTGCAGGAATAATGAACTTATCACCCATCTTGGATGTCATGTTCAGTGTACGAGTTTGAGTCACTCGGTTTGACGCTAAAGTACCAGTCAAATCCAGTGGTAAACGATAATTTGCCATTGAGTTAAACTCCAAGTATTAAATTACACAAATTGATATGATATCCTCAAAGATCCATATCATACTTCTTTTATAAAGGCATAGATTATGTATAGTTTAGTTACTGCTGTTCTTAAAGAACGTAACACTAATAAACCTTGGTCTGAAGTTGATTTGACCAATACAACCGTTTCTGAATTTTTCAAAAAATATATTAGTGGTTATGTAGTATTAACTAATAACTCACTACCTGGAGAGCATATCGTTGACTATGCTGCTTTCATTACTGGTCGTTTACCACAACCATTGATTGACATTAAATTCCCACAGTGGTTAGCATTAATTAATAATCGTGTTTTACCTACTATTAAAGAACCTACTTTTAGTTTTGGTGAAGCATGGTATTCCGATGCTAATAAAGCTGGCTGGGAAGTTAAACGTGCGCATCCAATTGCACCTTCTACTGAAAATTACACAGATGCTGATTTAACAGACGCTTTAATGCGTAAGCCATCCTTATCTATGTCAGTTTATGGTGAATACATTCTTGTTACACAAAATGGTTTACTTCACTTTAGCTATCCAACTGATCAAGGTTTGAAAGTTAAGGATCTTACCAAATCATTTTACAAGAGTAACAAGAATAATGTAGGTGTCTTTGGTTTTACTGACATTGGTAAATTAAAACAAATCCCTATTACCACAGATAATCTTCATGCTGTTGATGATGAAGACAATATGATGCGTGAATTCTACATTGATACCGAAATGGACTTAACAGGTAAAACTGTTTGGGTTAGTATTGGTGGTTATTTGCACACCGATATTAATGAGGTCTTTGCCGTTAATGAAAAGACTGGTCTGGTAGGTGTAAACTTAAAACGGGTTGATATCCCACGTCGCGTAGCTCATTCTTCACAGTTGATGGATCTTACAAGCCTTGGCATTCTTTTACCTGACTGGTCACCTACCTTATTCAACTTAGGTAGTTTGCGTACCCGTGAAGTAATGACCAAATACCTAACATTAAGTCAGTCATTTGTGATTGTTATCGATACGCAGAACATCAATATCGTGACTGAACAAGTGGAGTTCACTGGTATCATTGGAGTTTATAAAACACCTAACCGTCGCAACTATGCGATCATGAACCAAGATGGGTTATTCCAGTATTATGCCGCAGGTAAATTAGATGATGGAGGTATGAGTGTACTTATCCCACCAGAAGCTAAAAGTTATAGTACTTATGACACAGAGAACTGGTTACTAAGTCCATTGTACGGTAAAGATGATCGGTTACGTTACAGTGATCGTTACCCTTCATTACACATTAAACGTATCATCTCTACAAGTATGGTACGGTCATAAACAGAGGGAGCCTAGGCTCCCTCACATTATGCCGTTATTGCATTGTACCTGTAGTACCACCAGAGTCACCTGGATGTTTATGTGCTGTAACATTGATACCATTGTTTGTTAAAGTACCATCGACAGTTGTAGCACCTTGAATATCCATACTACCATTAAAGCTTGCTGATCCAGCACCACCACCATACCCAGCAGCAGCAATTGGACCAGCCAATCCGATAGCTGAAGAAGCAATGGTGTAATTAGTACTACCAGTCATACTAGCACTTACTGTATTGAGAGTATAGCTCGCGCTAATCTCTTCGGTCTTGGATGTCGCATTTACTGTAATGGAATTTGTAATCTCTTGTTTAAAATCAGTAGCAACGAGTTTAATCAATTCCTTAATGTTACATTCCATATTCAATGCATTTACTGTAAACTTACCATTCATGGATAATGTTGTATTTTCTTTATCCATTACAAGTTCTGTTTCAGCAGCATTGACTACAGTCCAGCGTTGCTCCGTTGATTCAAGTTTTAGATAGTTACCTACACTATCCTCAATCCTAAATACACCCTCTCTAGTCATGAGTTCAAACAGGTAAGTACAGGCTTCTCCATTAAGATCAGTAGTTGATAAACGAATCACACCATTTAATGAGTCAATCTCAAACCAATAAGTGTTCTCCATTGAGATCGGATCACCCTCATTAACGACAGTAGAGATACATGCCAATGAAAAGACGTCACCACGACGATAACGAATATCATCACCCATCTCCTCCCACCAGAATTCATCACTGTCCGAGTTACGCCATAGCATCACCTTTTCACCACGACGGATCAGACCTGGGAAAGGTCTATGAGTATTTCGTGATAACCACTCAGCACGGATAACATTACCTGTGTTAATATTTTGTGTATACTTACGACCTATGGCATCCTGACCTTCAGCTTTGATATTAGACTGGTTGGTTGTTACATCACCATCAGTAGCCTGCATTTGTTCACCAGGCCAGACTTCTAATTCTCTTGTACCGAACTCTATGTCCTCTGCCGCCGTACCAATAGAGTACAACGTGAACACAGACGCCGATACTGGTTTCTTCTCAGACATTTTGTTTCCTAGTGTAAAAGTTTCTATCATAATAAGTTTTATGGTATATTAAAACTATTTTTAGATATACATCATTAAAGTGATATTCTATCAATCATGACATTTAATGGAGAAGTCAAAATGTTTATTGGCAACGATGCTCGTACAATGCTTTTAATGGGTGTTAACAAAGTAGCAGATTTTGTATCTGCAACTATGGGACCTGGTGGTAAATGCATTAACATTCGCCGAGGCAATAACAATCATATCACTAAAGATGGTGTTACTGTTGCAAAATACTTTGATGTAAAAGACCCAGCAGAGAAGGTGGGTGTGGACTTTATTGTAGAAGCGGCACAGAAAACCGTGATGGCGGTTGGTGACGGCACTACCACAACAACAGTCATGGCTCGTACCATGATGTTAGATTCACATCAGCGTTTAGCATTTAAGAAACTGAACGCAAATCGTATCAGTAAGGAAATGGTTAAGTTTTCTGAAATTGCAATTAAACATATTGAAGCACAAAGTATCCGTGTTACTTTGGATGACGAAGCTGGTGAAAAGCTTTTAGTTCAGGTTGGTACTATCTCTGCTAATGGCGACCAGCAAATGGCCGAGATGTGTTTACAAGCAATTAAAGCAATTGGACCTGAACCTAACAACATCAACTTCACACCTGCTGAATTTGATGAAAAGGATACAATGCAAATCAAATCTGGCATGACTATCCCTGGTCGTGTTGGTGCTGAAATCCTAGGTGCATTCTCACGTCGTACACTTAAAGGTTTGGATGATAATGGTCGTGTTGGTGTTTTAATCGTACCATCATTAGATAGCGAACTAACTTTTACTCATGAGTTAAAAGGTTATCTTGAAACTTTAACACGTAAAGGTCACGGTCTCATCGTTATCTGCAAACAACCAGCAAATAACTTTAAGACTTTCATTGTTAATGGTAGTGAACGTTTCCAAACAGGTTACCTATCACCTTCATTACATGGTAATAAATACACTCAGTTATGTGAAGATTTAATCATCTTAACTGGTGCTACTGAGTTACCACGTGTTGATGAAGAGATTAACCCGATTCCTAAAATGTATTTGGGTTATTGTGAAACTGTAGAAATTAACCGTGATGGCATCACAGTTGTTAAACCGCAGCGTCAAGATACACCTGAACATGAAACTTTGATTGAAACAGTTAAGTCTTTGATTAAAGAAGAAACTAACAGTCAAAATCGTGCATTCTTAAAAGACCGTTTAGCACGTCTGACAAATGGTGTGGCAAACATTCGTGTAACTCACACCACTGAGTCCGACATGTATGAACGTCTTGATCGCTATGACGACTGTGTACGTGCGATGATCACTGCTTTAAACACTGGTATCGTTCGTGGTGGTGGTGCGGCTTATCTATCAGCAGCCTATCAGTTATTGCGTGAAGAAGTAGATCCATTGGATCAAGAACGTAAGATGGCACGTGATTTGGTTGAAGCGGCACTGATCACACCATTTAATGTTATCACTACAAATGCCCTTAACTACATCCCACGCATCAACGGTAAGTTATTGGTTAACGAAACTAATCTTACTATAGATGTTTGGTCAGGTGAATTTATTGATGCATTTGAAAATGGTATCTTTGATCCATTAGGCGTACAGGTTACATCTATTCGTTCTGCAATTGCTGCTACCTCAGTGTTCTTAAATACTGGTGGTATGTATCAAGGTAGTAACGACTTTATGTAATAAAGAAGAGAGCTTCGGCTCTCTTTTTTTATGCTGTTTGAATAGAATTAATTTCAGATATATATCATTAAAGTGATAAGGTAATAGTATCTTATTATAACTTTTTTAAGAGAGAAATTAAAATGCCTTTTATTGCTACTTTAACACCAGCTATTGCACGTTTACCTTTACCTGATCTTTGTGGTTCGCAAATTCAGATGACTTCTTACCAATTTGCCGAACTCATTAGTCGTCATGAAGCATGGGGTTTATACCAGCGTTGTTACCATACTGGTAATGCATTTGTCCCAAAGCGACTCCAGAATAACCCTTTAACGGGTGTTGTAATCCGCCCTAAAATGACAATGATTCATAAGGAATTAATGACCCTGGAAAACATTAATTACAAATGGGAGTATGTGATGAGTATGGGTTACGTCGGATCATGCGAAGATTGGGTTAACATCACATTTGTACGTGATGGAAAAGACTTCTTAGTTGAGTTCCACTAAAATAGATTGGGGGGAATTAGTTCCCCCTCTTCACACAAACATTTATCTACTCTTTAATATCGAACAATAGGATTATTTTCCATGAATTTATCAACTAAAGTAGCAAGCCCATTAGTTAACGTACAAGTAAAACGTCGCGCACATATCCCTACACATGGTTGGAATTTTGACAACAAACCAACGGCATACATCCCTACGCTTGAGGAACTGGTGTATGACATCTATGATAGTCAACGGGAAATCATTGGTGGAATGTTCCCAAAACGTTTCAATAGTAAGATCATGACACCAATCAAAAACATCGAACGTCTCTATCACATGAAACCTTCTTCTGTCGATTTTGATGGAATGACCCATCAACAGGCAAGTAAGTACTTCATGCATAAAGCATTGGAAGTGGGTATTCGAAATGAATTCTCGATCCCGTTTATCTTTGCTAAACAAATCCGTGTACGTAGTGCAGCTTTCAGTAGTGGCTATAGCCATATCTTCATTACTGAGAATGGTTTACGCTACCAGATCCAAGGAACAATCCATGAGTTTCATTACATGGCCAATAAGCGTGTACTAGCAAGTAATTTAAGTTATCATTTAAACTTAAAATATAACTGTAACTTACACATTGCGAATGATGAAGCCCAGCGCGTATTTGAAACCACTGGTAAATGGGTAGAGAACAATCGTCACTTGTTTGTCACAGCATGTGATTACTATCTTAACCCACAACGTACAGACATTGTAACGTTTATGCGGGCACAGGTAAAAGAACTTCGCAAAGAAGACACTGCCACTATCAACCAGTACATCTTCAGTACTGATGCGTTATTAGAAACCGACCCTAAGTTAGCTTATGAAATTGAACAAGCTAAACTTATTTACAGTGGTCGTTTAGAACAATGGGTTGGGGATTTCTCTGACGAACCCATTCTCTAAACTAACATAAATTAATACGGTCTACGGGCCGTATTTTTTTTTGTTCTTTTTTACACCGATCCTGTATTTTATAGTTTAAAAAATTGAGTTTTATGCAGCATGTATATTGATAAGTTAGTCTTAGTAAATGCTAAGCGTTTAATGGTTCGGGGTATTAAATATTTTTCCGCTACCTTTGATAGTTTATATCAAATCATCTTAGGTACAAATGGTTCTGGTAAGTCTTATATCCTATCGGAGTCTTCTCCTCTCCCAGCTTCACCTAAGATGTTTGCAAAAGGTGGTCGTAAAGAATTCCATTGTCGTCATAATGGTAGTAGTTTTGTTTTGATCAATGATTTTGAAACTGCTGCAGGCCGCCATAGCTTTATTGTTGATGGTGTAGATCTTAATGAGAACGGTACAAGTACTATCCAGCGTGAATTGGTAGCTAAGTACTTTAATAATCTCACTCCTGAGATTTTCAATGTATTAACTTTCCGTAAGTTTAGCCGTTTCACTGAAATGGATAGTACTAAACGTCGTCAATGGATGATGATGATGTCTGGTATTGATCTTGATTGGGCTATGGAAGTTTATCAAGCTTTACGAGTGCGTTCACGTGATGCTACAGGTCATGTAAAACGAGTACAGACCAAACTTGCTTCTGAAATACAAATGAGTATTGATGATTCTGACATTGAGAAAATGCAAAATCGTCTAACCAAGATGCAAGCTGACTTTAAAGAAGCATTACAATTATCTAAAAGTGGTGTACCTACACTTGAAGATATCGAACGTCTATTACAACCAAAGCTATTTCAGTTAGATGCCCTTAATAGTGATTTAAATCGCTATATGAGTACTTTAGAAAATGGCATGTGCAACTTTGGGGTGACAAGTAAAGATGGCGTTAGACGTTATCTCACGACCATTGAAGCTAACATAGCTAATCTAGATGCAACTTTGACCAGAACTTATGAAGATAAGTCTCGTGTTGATGGTGAGCTCATTAAGTTAAAGGAGTTGGGTGCGGAAGGTCTGAATGAGTATGAGGAAATCATCTCAAAATTAGAGGTGGAAGCTAACGCTAGTCTAGAAGCTATTCAAGCGACTGGTTTTGGTCTATGCACAGAACAAAGTGTTATCATTGGGATGAATGCATATATCGATAACCTTGTCAAACACACTACTGAAGTTTTATCTTCTATGTTTGATAATAGTAATGCTTTAATCACTTTGGAAAAGACTGATCTTTATCGTAATGAAGAAATGATGTTAATGCAAGCTATCAGTGAGTTACAAAAACGCATTGAAGCTTTAACTCATCGCATCAATCATTCTAAAGAAACTTCCGATGTTGAATGTCCATCTTGTTCTTTTGTCTTTAAACCTGGGTTCCGTGGTGATTTTGAAGTTGAAGCTCCTCGTGTCTTGGCTGAGATGGAAGTTGAACTTAAAACCAAACAAGAACGACTCAAAGAAGTGCATGTATATCTTAATGATGTTCAGGCGCATGTAACAGGTCTTCGTAATTTTGAGAAACTGCAATCGATGTATAGCGGTTATCAAGGTTTATGGGAAGAGATCGGAAACTTTGGTATAGAGACTAATAATCCTAAGTTAGCTTTAGCTATTTTGGATCGTTATGTTGGGTGGGTAACCTTGCATAGTCATTTAGGTGAGATTAATAAATCACTTGAAGAGAAGCGTCGTGTCTATGATCAGGCTAAACAAATCGACTCTAAGGACATGCAAAGTACACAAGATAAAGCTAATGAATTAGAAGCTATTATTGAGAGTACTTTAGCTGAACTCAGTCTTTTACGTAAGAAACATGAGGGTCTGTCTAACTTAGCTAAAACTTTGGAAGTGATTGATGAATGTATTCATGTTTCGGAAATACTCGTAGAAGAGATTGATTCGATCTTAGAGAACGAAGAAGATGCACAGGCTAACGTACTACTGGATAATGTATTACGTACGCTACAAGGGGAAATGGAGACGCTTGAGACACAGGTATCAACCATTCGTGTACAACGTGCCATTGTAGAGGATTTGAAACAGACTCTGGAACAAGCTAACTTTGAACAGGGTTTGTATAAGTTCTTGGCTGATGAGTTATCACCAACCGATGGTTTAATTGCTGACATTCTTCGTAAGTTCATTGAATCATTTACAGAGAACCAAAGCAATATCATCAGTAGTATCTGGTCTTACCCTCTTATTGTACTACCATGTATCTCTAACAAAGATGGATTGGATTACAAATTCCCGATACGCGTCTTCGGTAGTTCTTTACCGATTCCTGATATATCTGAAGGCTCGGATGCTCAGGTGGATGTAGTTGATTTTACCTTTGTGGTCATGTTCCGAAAACTTCTAGGGTTTGAAGACTTTCCTCTTTATTTAGATGAACCAATTTCCCGAATGGATGAAATACATCGCATCGAAATGATCCGTATCATCCAGTCCATGGTAGAATCTAACCAATGTTCACAAATGTTCTTTATCAGTCACTTTGCTGCACAGCATGGTTCGTTTGCAGATTCGCAAACAATGGTAATGGACAGTAGTAACATTGTAAACCTGCCTACTATTTTTAATAAACATTGTGTAATTAAATGAGGCTTTATGTGACGCTCTATTTAATCTAATTAGATGGAGCAAAACTTAACAAAAAAGGAGGGATACAGATGACAACTTTATTGCTATCTATATTCGCTTTAGTGTTTGGGTTTTGCGCAGGCTCGATGCGTTCTTTAGAAACTCCAGAAGTAAAACGTCTTAATAAATTATACTGGGATACCCAAACTTTATTAGACGAAACCAATGAAGACAAAAGGTTGCTAAAAAGCGAACTAACAAAGGTTAAACTAGAGCTCAAAAAGCTCCAGAAACAAATTCAAACGTGAGAGATTAATAATGTCGAATTTAACAAACTTAACTTGGGACAACATGGATCAATTTATCGATTCTTTACCTAAGGATGAGAATGGACATTTTCTACAAAACCCGAAAGCAAAACAACCTATCGCAGTAGAAATTAACCCACTTGACATTCCCACGGCAGATCTTGTCGCACCGCTCAAGAAGATACTACAACGCATTAGCGATTTTGCTAAGACTGCCATTGATGTACTGTTGGATGTTTTACCAACCCAAATGGTTGATACACTCATTGAAGATGGTTTTATCACCGACAAAGAACTTTGGTTAAGTAATGTCCATTTTGACCATGGTAACAAAAACATTTTAACCATGCGTTGCGATGGTGGTCATATTGAGATTCGTCTTAATCCGACCAATGACCCTAAAGAAAGTTTAATTAAAGTAAATCACAATAAGCTATATATCAAAGCTTTCCCTAAAACCATCTTTGAAAACACCAATGAAGGTCTGACTGTTACTAAAGATGGTAAGTCAATTAACTTTCCTAACCTTGTTGCAGAAGATACAAGTAAGCTTTTTCCAGAAGTGAAAAAAGCTGATCCAGAAATTCTTAATGAAGCTCAACGCTCTTTAGTTGATCTAACATTAAATAACCCAGACATACCAGAACAAAGTAAACAGGACCTCGTTGAAAAACTTGAAGGTACGCCATTAGCTGTACAGAAAACTACTGTAACTAATGAAACTCTTATGGAACGTGCTAAGGCTAATCTAGAAACTTTAGATACTGCAGAGGCTGAAAAAGAATTCGATGCCCAAATCGAAGGTATGAAGCGTAGCAAAGAGATTGTTAAAACAGGTATGGTTGAAACTATCAACTCACCTTTAACTAACCCAAACATGACACCTGCCCAATTAAAAGAATGGTCGGATGCCAATGTAGAGAAAGCCAAAAGTATCGTTGCTAAGATGGATGCACACCTTGAAGAAGGTGGTCGTGTAAATGTAGCAGATAAGTTCTTAATGAACTGTAAGGCTGACCTTAACCAGTTGATTCCATTTAAATACAGCCAACCATGGACGCTGTACTTAAACTCTTGTGCAAATCACTGGATGCCTGCTGAAATGTCACTAGAGCGCTCTAAGGCTGCTTGGGATCGCATAGGTGATGATTCCAAACGCTTAATGGCACGTGCTTACTTCACACATTTAAGCCGTTGTAACTTATTCCCTGAATCTGTCTTACTTAACTTATATCGTTTGATGACTAACCCAGAATGTCGCCAGTATATGTTACGTCAAGGTCAGGAATCTGTAACAGTTAAACATGCTTGGATGGAAATTGAAGACACCATTCAAACCAGTAAGACTTTAATCGCAGGCGTGAAACCTTCCAAAGCATTCCAAGTCGATGATGTGGTGTTCCGCGAACGTCATAAGGCTGTTATGGAAGCTGTTAAGATGACGCATGACTTTACAAGTAAAACTGATTCTGCAGAAGAACTAGCTGCATTTGTTAAAGCATTCATCGTACTCTACGGTTATGTAAACTGGATCATGCCAATGGTTGCGCATTATCAGGTTATTACTACACTTGAGTTAAATGAATGCTGTGATGAACTTAAACAAATTTTCAAGACACTTAACAAAGATGGTTTAGGTCAGTTAGAATTTGCTAAGTTCTTCATCGAGGGTGTTGTTGATGAGAACCCACATATCGCAACCGATGAATGGATTGACGATGTTCGTCGCACATTACGTTCATTGGTTAACTATGAAATTAGTTTAGTCGCGTCTATTCAAAGTTCTGAAAACGCCATTAGTGATGTTGGTTACATCTGTCACCATTACGTAGATGAACTGATGTTGTTAATCGATCCTAAACATCAACGCACACCTACCATGAAAGATAGCCAACGCGGTCAGGATTTTGTTCGCTCTTTAACTAGTGTTAAACCAGATATGCATCAAGCTTCTGGCTTAGGGGGAATCCAATGGTAATTACCGATCAAGTACAATTAGATACTTTGTTAAAACAAATGCATCTAACACCAAAAGCTTTACGTTTTAAGCGTATCTTCGTAGCTTTTACCCCACGTGATTTTAATGGTACCAACTATTATACACCTGCGGTAGAAGGTCGAGATGGCGAGTACGTTTTAACTGAAGAACATCAATAACAGGAAATAACGAACCATGAATATTACAGTGAGTCAAATCCTTGGTCTTGAACCAGATACTGCTGAAGGTATGCCAAATTTCACAATAGATGTTAACGCTGTTTTAAATCGTATTGTGGCATTTGAACAACGTACCAATGAAGTTCAAAATGTAACTCGTTTGAGTCAACACATTTATGGTGGTGTACAGAGCATACTCAATTACATCAGTGAGTACAAAGACACCATTGATGCATTTGTTCTCTTTTGTTCCACAGAAGCTATGCAGGTGAACATGCGAGATTTTGGTGTTATTACCAATTTCTTAAAGATGAATAAAATCCAGTACTTTATTGTTAGTACAACTAAAGGTAATGTTATTGAAGCAATTCACAAACACATCGTTGATGAAGAACTTCAAAAAGTCCCATTACTGTAAATAGGTGAGGAGGGTAACCTCCTCTCTTTATGCCGTACCTTAGAAATTACATGGTGGACGGTTTTATGTGTACTTACAGCAAAAAATAAAGGAAGTGCGATATGAAAATCAAAACACCTTATACTGTCTTACGAGACTTTGCTATTCACTTTGTAAAAGAAGTTTTAAAAATCGAAGACAAAAAAGAAGAGAGTAAAAACGATAGCCAATATCCAACTTTTGACTTTGTTAGTACTCTTGACATGACTTGCCCACGAAAGGGTGAGTTCTCAGTTAAAGTCCCATGGGATAAAAACCAGAAATATGTTTATGGTCGATGTCCACATTGTAGTAAAAGTTTTACATTGATTACCAGTAATCTGAATACTGTTAGTAATGACAAAACCCACCGCATTGATGCTGGGCATTTATATCAGGTCCGTTTCTTTGGAGTTAATGAATGAATACTCTAATTAATTTTTTAAAGCGGTTCATTAAACCAAATGAACCACAAGTATTTGTACCACCACACGTTAGTTTTAAAGTTACGTGCGCTACAACAAAAACAGATGCTTTTTGTGGTATGGATTTGAACAACCCAAACGGAACAAGTAAAGGTCAAGTCAAATGCCCATGCTGTAATCATGTTTATAAATTAACCATCAAACAGGATGATGATGACGGCACGGTTTATAAAGCTGGACGTAATCATGTTTTCACAATCACCGCAATCACTCGCGTCACCACAATGAGAATGTACTAATGAATCAAGGCACCTTACATCTTAATCTTTTAATTACACCTGACCACTTTGATGACATGGAAAATTCCAATCTTAAAAGTAGTCAGGTCTTTAAAGCTTTTGAAGAAAAGCATGGATTAGTAAACTTCTTATCGGAGACTAAATCCGATAACATGTTTATTAATAAAGTTATCAGTGGTACAAAGAGCATCCAAGCTTTACTTAAAAATATGGTGCCTTCTTCTTTAAAGATGCAGGTTAATTTACTTGGAGATACAAGTCTTTGGTTGAAACCTGATCTTTTAAATGATTGTTTACAGTTCCTTTTAAATTTATCAAAGTATGAAACTGTAAGCATTTACATCCACAAAGATGAAAAAGTTTTTAAATTAGAGGCAATCGGTTATACGGAGTTCTTAACTTTTAATGAAACGCATCGTTTACCTGAAGGTATGTTAAACCCTAATAATGTTTTAACCCATGAATTGCATCCAGCTTTATTAATCACGAGTATTGCTAAAGGTAAAAATTTAAGAAGCCATGCTTTTGTGGGCGAAACACTTCAGTTAAAGTATGTCAAACGTTATACCTTCATCAGTGATGAAAGTGGTAGTTATGAAAATAACCTTGCACGTAAAATTGTTGATACATTCAATGGTATCGGTATGCGTACCCAAATTAACGATGGTCCATTAGAGTTCTTGACCCTTACTAATTCGGCTGATTTATTCCTACGCACAAATAAGCGAAAAGAATTTACTGAAAATCAAATCGGTACGGATCAGGATGGTTGTTCTTTTACCAAAGAGTTATTGAAGCACGAATATATCGCAGTTAAAGAGGTAATCCCGCCTGTTGATGTAGATGATGACGAAATCATCGTTTACACTTTATTAGAGAAAGGTCGGAAATACCGTGACAACACAATAAGTCGTGAGTCAGTTACTGCTGGTGTATCTATTAATGATATTCTGTATAGTACCGAAACAGGGCTACTTTATAAGGTTATGGATTATGACTATACATCAGATATTTATGCACTAATGTCCGATGACTTCCACAGCCTTAAATTTAACCCTAAAGTAGATGCGCATTTCTACAAAGCTACACTAGAAGAACGCTTACGTTTTGAGGAAAAAATCAAATGAGTGATTTAAGAATTTCTGGGTTGCATTTCAAAGATGTGGATGGTACTCTTTTTCAAACCAACCCAGAACACTTTATGATGAGGGATATTGGAGAGCACCCAAGTTTTATTGATATACCTTTAAGTCAAAAATGGCGTTTTATACGTTATGAGGCTTTATTCAATGAAGATGGTTCTGAAAAGATAGATCCAGAAACAGGAGAGCAGTTTTACGTGGCTGTACCTTACAAACCTAAGTCAGACGGGGTAGCCATCATTACTATGCACCTCTGTCGGGAAAGTAACCGTGTCGTGACAGGGTCCGTATCTATGCCACAACATGTTACCTTCTCTGGCTTTAGTTGTGAAGCCTCATTTACCAATGGTCGATTTTAGCAGCATAAAGTGAGGGTCTTCGGACCCTCTTTCTTTTATGTTATAAAGTATTTGAATAGAAAAAATTTCAGATATATATCATTAAAGTGATAAGGTACTCATCTTATCTTTTACATTAACCGATCTATAGAGAATTAGATTATGTCGCGTGTTATTAAGCATCAATGTTTTGATGGTTTCCTTGTTCCTGAGAATCAAGTAGAGTTCTTGAAAAGTACTTTCACAAAAGCAGCTATGGTAGAGTATAATGGTAAAATGTATTTACTACCTTTACTTTCATCTTCGGATGCGGTACAATGGGCTACCAAGAACGGGATTATCTACTATCCAGAAACAAAGGCATTGAACAAATGAACTTAACAAACTTACATTACAACCCTACTTTAGTAGCGGAACTAATTAATAGCCATTTAGGTGATAATGTTGTTACAGCAGCTGAGATTGAAAATCAAATCTCAGAATACAAAACCCAGAAGTTTTGGAATGCAACTAATACTAAATCAGCTACATTCCATAGCAACCCAAGCTATGGAGTCAACGGACCGCGCTTTTTAAAATTAACACTACATCGTTATAGTGAGCGTACTGGTCAAAAGTTAAAACCTGCTTTCTTTCACTTTGAATAATTAAATGGAGGGTCTTAGGACCCTCTTCTTTATACCGAACTTTTTAATCAATAATTTAATTAGAGTATATTATCATGACTTTTCAAAATACTGCCGTTTGCTCACCATTCCATAAAGCGTTTAACTACATGATTGCACGTGTACCAATGTTTACAGGTACGTCGGAAACTGAAGTAATCATGGACTTAATGGGTGAGTCAGAAAACCTAAAGAAGAACCTAGGTGATACTGTCAAAGACATCTCTTCTTTAAAGTTAGAAGACGGTACCCTCAAGTTTAACTTTACTACTACTGAAGCTAAACAAAAACTTCATGTCTTTTTACGTAAAGAAAAGAACATGATTGTAACCGAAGAAGACGAGCAACTTCACTTAAAATGGGTGGGTGGTCCTGATAACATTACCAATCCCAAACTAACGGATAAAACCGAAAAAGACTTTCATTTAGCTGCAAGTGCTTTTGTATTCGCTGTCTTTGAAGTTCTTGGTGTAGAAACTATCTGGTCCACAAACTAACCAAACATTAATCAAATCGGAGTGTTACTAGACACTCCACCTTTTATTCCTTTCATGAGAGAAAATGAAAATGAAAACAGTAATTACTTTTCAAGATTTATACCACAACGCAGACAACTTTAAAGTAACGGGCCTTAAGGTTGATAACTTCGACAATCTGTTAAATGTGATGGTTAATGTTAACAGTAAAGCAAATGATGCCTGCGCTTTTTCTAGCGCAGAGCGTATTGGCGACATTCGTAAAATTGACGTTACCGACTCGCAGAGTAAAACGGGCAATAATGAATGCTGGGCTAACTTTGATGGGAAAATTGGCTTTGATAATAGCTTAAAAATGCGAGCTATAATTGAAGCTATCTTTAGTTATCTTAAAGAACAGTATCTATTACCTGTATCGGAACAAAAACTAACCAACATTACATTGGAAGTTGATCTTGAAAAAGAACTACCTCCGTTTGAACCAACGATATTTCAGCAAGCGTATTTAAATATCATTCAGCGTGATCCAGCAGTAGCGGAGTTAGATGATACATACATTATCACCGAGATAAATAAGCAAGGTAAATTAATGTCTGACGATTTAGGTGACGATGTACAGTATTTAAATACTGTAACTGTATTCCAAGACTATATGTCTTTTAATCTACATAATCACGATGCATTAGATCGCTTAGCAAAAGCATTAATGCAAGATGAGAAAGAGATTAAAGCTAAGGTGGTGGGTTTAAATGTAGAAATGCGTTTGGATGTTATACCCGATCCTTTCAATAGTGAAATGAACACAAGTGATAAAATCTTCCATCACACAGCTGCACTAACTTGCGCGGTTTTTGAATTACTTGGTGCTAAAGTAACTTGGTGCCACATTAAGAAATAGTAGAAACTAGAGTTTCTGCTTTAACAAATATATTGAGGGTAATATCATGGAATATGTACTAACGATTGAAGAAGTAGAAACTTTAGAACAAACTACTTTGGATGAGCTAGAAATCGAACTTTATTATCAGTTATTTCTGGAAAATCAAAAGGCTACTTTTGTAGCATAAAGGGCATAAAGAAAGAGGGGTTGCGACTCCTCTTTTTTTATTTACATATAGAATCTTTTTATAGAACACTATAACTGGGTATTTTGCAAAATGACAGAAGTTGCATCAGTCATAATTATTTATGCTAAAGAATCAAGCGAAGAGCTAAAAGGTTTCAGAGATCAGTTAAAAAAAGATCTTGCAAAAACGCGTTTAAGAAGTTATTACATCTACACCTGTTGGAAAATAAAAGGTGATTTGGAAGATTACAATCATAAGACTACTGGAAACTCACTGCACAGAACCAGTAAGCATTGTGGTTGTTACTTAACATGTCCAGTAATTGTGAACTATGATAACGTCTTAACTCACGAAGAAACAATGATGGCTATACGGAATCTGCGTTACGTGGATTTAGGTAGATTCTATCTTGTTAACATGAATAAGGATGGTACTTATACCATCGACTTATACCAAAATACCAATACCCACTTTGATCGTTTTGAGAATGTGGAATTACTAGACCCAAAGGAGAAAGTCTGTGTCTGAAGCTGTAATTGAAAATGTAAGTGATCCAATTCCAGAAGTTGATTTTGACTTTAAAGATCTGCATTATGTCCGTATTCACAATACACCAAAGTTCATCGTTGATGAATGGACGGAAGTACTTACAAAAGACCCTGAAAAACTGGGTAAGTATCTAATACCTTTTGGCTTACGTAAGTTAGAATTTACAAAAGATGAAATACGTGTAGTTGGGATGGCTTGGGCGCGGGATATTGAAGAACCGATCATTGCCCTCCATGGACCTAATGCAGATAAAATTGGATTCGTGATAGCTTGCCCTGCCGAAGGCGAATCGGTAACTCCTTTACGTTACTACCCTGTGTATGATAATCTCGAAGTTGAGAAACAATACGCTACCAAAGTACAGAACCAGGTTATGACCAGACCAACCACTGGTGTAGGTGCTGTCATCTATAAGGTAAATGAAGAAGGTGAGCGAGAGTTCCTATTAGGTCGTCGAGTTACTGGCCCTCAACACTACCTTAATCTATTTTCCAACTTTGGTGGCGCTGTTGATTTAGGTGAAACCAAAACAACGGCATTACGACGCGAGTTGTTAGAAGAATGTAATCTAGATATTGGTGACACAGTACCAGAGCATTTATGCGATAACGAAACCATTGCTAAATATCCAGCAGGTGACACCTACCATGCCTATTCACATACTTATATCGTTCAGGTATCTGGTGGGAATGATATTCGTTGTATGGAACCTTCGAAGGTACGTAACTTTGGTTGGTATAAAGAAAGTTATATCCGTGATAACATGGAAGAGTTAACAGATTTAGCAAAACAGTCTTTTAACTGTTTCTTTCAACGATTCAGTTTCTAATTCTTAAAACAGGAGGTCTTTGACCTCCTTTCTTTTATAACGACATTTTGGAGATAACAATGTCAACTTTAGTTTTACAAGATAATAATGTTCTCGCTGACAAACTAGATCATTTCTTTTTCCGAAACCACGTTCCTGGTCAGAAGTATTATGAACATTTTACTTTAGCTGGTAACTATGGTAGTTTACCGATTGTAATTACCGATGAAAAGGGTGAACGTTCTATCAAAAATAACGTTTGCGATTACAAGCTACATAATGTTAATCATACCTTCCCTGATGGTCGGGAAGAATATTTAGAATATTACCAACTTAACACTGGTGAAACATTCTACGTATTGGTAGATGAAACTTTCTTCACTCTTAATGAACTCCATGATAAGATACTCTATTTGTTTAATCTAGGGTTAATGGCTGCTAACCCAGAGCTACCAGAAGTAATGGATTTCGATGTACTTGAAAAAGCACGTTTGCGTAATCTGTTTAAGACATTTGAAACTGTAAACTGGTATTCTTTAAATACGCATCATTTTGATAACCTACTGCGTTTTAAAGAAAAGATCTTAGGTATGGATGCGTACACCACCAACTTTGATAATCTTGCAACAAATATCTGGCTTGATGATAAATCCATTTTACTACCACCCAACCATGCGATTAGCTTAAGTTTTCAAAAAGAAGATGCGTTAGCATGGAACTCACGATATAAGCCCAAGTTACTTGTTACTGAAAATGTAACAGTCTCATGGGCTTCTAATGATGAGAGTTTCGGTACAATTGTAATGAAACCTTGTGATGAGTTTGATGGTGATGATTTCTTCGTTAATCAAAGTACACGTTTCATGCGAGATCAACGTGCTTTCATCCAAGCCATAAGCGACGAACCTTTAGATGACAGTATCTTTAAGACAGATGTATCTTTCGTTAAGGCTGATGCTGATTATGGTGCGGTAAGTTACCTACGTGATTATGACTTAGTGGGTCGTTTAGTTATTGACATTAATGGGGATGGTACTATACAGTTAAATCCTCTAGCTAAAAGTGATGATACTAAACAAGGTTGCGGTGTTTATAAAAACAAACGCAATAGTTTTGGTAATACCGAATACTGCATTTGTTTTGGTGCTGATATAAACAGTCAAAAAATGGCTGATGCAATTAAGCACTTCTACCTTTGTTTAGGCTGGGATATTAAGGTTAGTAAAGTTAATATCTGTGGCCCTGGATATAACCATTTAGGTTTAAGTATTCGTGACATAGAGAAAGCATTCACTCAAATTGATGTCGACACAAAGACAATTATGCTGGGTGAGAAGCGTACTGAAAAATAAACCAAGAGAGCTTCGGCTCTCTTTTTTTGGTTTGTTTTTACACCATAATCACTGGTATGTACTTAACCATTAATTTTATTAGGATTCAACATGTCGGAATATAAGATCCCACTTTCTAGTGAGGATGTTTACCTGCTTGAAACGTTTGACAATGAACGTTACTTGCGTTCTTTTAACAAAGGCTTACGTGGGATATCTGTACCAGTAGGTATCTTTCACCATGCTTCTCACAATCAGGCTATCTATGATGTTGATCCGAAGGATACTTCGGAGATTTCTCATATGGCTAATTTCTTTCAAATGCGTGAAGGACGTTTTAAAGCTACTGTTCTCTATGTGGAATGGTGTAAAGTAGAGCGTCAGTATTTAGCAGCAGTAGAATGGTTGGATGATCGACCTTTACCTGAGTTACTACGAGTTACAGCAGTACTCAAAGGTAAACGTTGTATCCGTGCGTTACAATTCGGAGTAGAAACCAATGACGAGTCAATTTCTGTCAGTTAATTTAAGTGAAGATGAAGCAAAATATGTTCCACGTTTTATTGGGAACTGGGGAATGTTTTTACCTTATGGGGTAAAACAAGCTGTAGAAAAAATCTTAGGTGAGGGTGTGCGTGGTACGATTTTTATACGACGCCGAACAAGAGATGAATTAGTAGATCTCGTAATCACAAAATTAAAACAGAAGTTTTATAATGATGATTTCTGTCACACAAATTTAGATCTGCGTAACAAGATTTCAAATGGTATCCAGAAGGGTTACACTAATAGCTTTCATGTATCAGAGGACATGCTAGTTGAATTAGTCCTTCACTGGTAAAAATGAAATAAAAATCAGTTATACATTATAAACATGAGTAAGTTTGATAAACTACTCTTAACTAAGTATCAAGGAGACCGTTTGTGTCTAATAGCAACACTAAAACGAATAAAGCAAATCGTATCATCGTAATCAACGTAAAGAAAGGTGGGGAACTCTATCTGAATCGTGATGGATTTAGTCATGTTGATCGCGTAGTCTCAATCGAGAAGTTAGTAGATGGTTCATTAGATGTGGCTTTACTAGCTAAAGTAGATGACGTCTGGCGTTTCACAACCACCGAAACTCTTGATTTAGGAAGTGCTTTTAGTTGTCGTTTATCGGAAACTAAACATCGCTATTTCTACATCAATAAAGACTATGGGTTAACTTCCCTAAACAAAGAAACAAATGCTGCAATTTGCGCAGACAAAAACTTTGTTCGTATTAATTTAACCACATCTCTAACACTTAATGTTTATAAGCAAGTTATCAACGCACTTACATTAGGTCGTAACTTAGTTAATGTTACAAATAACACACCATTCAATATCCGCAATATGTCTGGTGAAAATGAAACACATTTAACCAACCATACTTTTGCATACTTATTAAATGTAGGTTTTAACAAAGCTAATAAATTTGAAGTACGTGAAGTGACATGTTTAACTCATCAAGAAGCTCGCTCAATCATGAGTCGTGGTCTAAATAGTGGCGAGTGTTTATTGCGTCAGTTGTTTGTTGAAAGTAACGCACTTATGGTTAACTTCAACAAGGCGTATTCTGAAGCTTACATGACTGGGTTATTGAGTCTCTTGAAAGAGAAAATCCCAATGATAGGTGTAGTGGTGAGTAAGAACCGCTATAATTTCAATATTAACGTAGATGAAGTATTCAATGAAAAACGACCTACAGAACTTGAAAAATCTGACAACTGTAGCGATCCAGTATTGGAAGTACAGACGCCTGAAGAAAAAGGTGGACAAGTTCTTAGCGAAGCAGAGAACGAAGGAGGAGTTGGTCAAGCTGATCCGCAACTTGCACCAGTCTAATCCAGGTTGGTATAAAAGTAGTAATGCAATTATTACCATAACAGTTGGTGGGGTAGAGGTGAAGTTACATCATCGAAATGGTCTTGTTATGATGCGAACTAAATTCGCTGATTACACTGTAGATGATGGGTGGATCGAAGGTGAAATTAGTTTGCCCAACTTTGGTTTCTCGACAGCTTATCAAAAATTTAAAGATCAGCTAGATGAAACTAAACCTAAGAAGAAACCTAACCCTTACTATCTGGATTGGTAACATGCAGCATCTTATTTATACAACGGCAGCAACTGTGTTTGTTGCCAAAGAACTAACACCCGAACAACAAGCCTTTTTAAAGCATGACTACCATGAAACTTATCATGGCAAACGACCCAGTGACCCTATCATCAGTGACAAGTATATCTTCCTGACTGGTACAGATTTCTTTATGGGGAGTGAAAATCTTGATCAGGTTGATAAGTTACAAAAGATTACCAACTTGCGTTCAGTTAACTTCATCGTAATTAAAGATGATGTTGATGTAGAACCTATTGGTAAACTGATTCGTTTGAAACTTAAAGAATGGAATAATCTATTCCTTAAGAATTCTTACAACGGTTCTTTAACAATGTCAACCAATGTGCAATGTTTTGAAGCCATGCTTTTGGAAGAGCATAAAGTACGCGGTATCAACCGCATGATTTTGGGTTTAGGAATTTAACATGAGGGTCTTCGGACCCTCTTTCTTTTATGCTGTAAGAGAACACACATGAAACAAACTCGTTTAAGTTTTATTCAACAATACCTTTTTGATGAAGAGATCAAAAAAGAAGTAACCCATGAAATTTTAGAACGTGGTCATCAACCAAACCTTCGTGTCAAATTTAATTTTGGTACTGGTGAAGGTAAGATTGAAGCAGTACCACAGTTACTAACCTGTAAAGACATTAACATTAAATGTATCTGGGTTTTAATTCGCGCCTTGGGTGATATTGAGTTACGTACAGTGACACCATTAGACCCCAATGACGAAGATGCATCTTTTGAAGCTACGCCATTAGGTATTCAACGCGCCATCTCTATCTGGATTCCTAAAGACCCTATGGGTAAAGTAGGATGGCGTGTTTATAACAGTGTGCCATCTCAGGATACAGGTGATGATTTCCTTTATGGAATGAAGACGTTTACACAGGAACGTAAACCAGCCAACTCTTTAAATTTTGAAGAACGTGAACGTCTAAAAGCTAAACGTTTAAAATAAACTTTTACATTATTTGTTGGTTCTATGAGTAATTAAACTCAAGCTGAGATAGAATATGAAATTCCAAGAAATGGTTTTCAAAAATAAAGGTTGGATGAAAACTGAGGGTAAAGCTAAAGCTAATATCATAACAGTTTTGCGATCAGATATGTTGCGTAAAAGTAACTACTGCATGGGGTTTTACACCGACATTGTCGATGCTTTAGATGTACTGGATTTTAGACGTACTAGTACCAGCATAGATTTGGATGAAGTCAGTTGCAAAATGATTGTGCAAAATTATGATCCTGAGTTAGTCAGGATATTAGAAGAGCGCATGAAGTTCGGTGACAGACCCACGATCTTTGTTGGGGAGAACTCACCAATAGCTTACATTAACATGTGCAGCTTTACCGAACATGTGGTTAGTAAATATAAGATTACTGACTATGCCATTGTACGTATAGGTCCTTTCTCCAAAAACTTAGAAATTACTGTCTATGGTAAAGATGGTAAAAGTACAGATTTTTATTACAACGCCTCAACTAAAACTTTTAAGGAAGTTACAAATGTCGACATTTAATAAACCAATCGTTAATGCTAATTTAGCAACTTACCAACGTATTTACGCCGTATCTGCTAAAGAGCACACCGATGCCCGTCTACTTAAAGACTGGTGGGAGAAAGCTGGTTTATCATCAGAAGTAGACGTCGACTTTATTGGTCCGCATACGCTACACAACAAACCTGCAACCGCATTAAACATAGGTCAACGTTTCCGTGAAGTTGGTAACATTTTATTTGTTGTCATTGACGGTGGTAAAAGCGTCTTAGACTTTATCGCGTGTATTAAAGATTACCAAGCCGCATTCATGCGTTACCATGTGGTTAAACTTGAAAATGGTAAATTCATCGACATGAATATGCCTGATGTAGAGTTCTCATTCCACTACGAACCACTACCAGTAAATGAGGATCCAAACGTGATCGAGCAAAAAGAGCATTATGTTGACCCATTAAAAACTATGACTTGGAATGATGCCAAGAATAAGTTAATTTTAACTGGTGGTCCAGTACGTCGTTTATCTATGGGTCCATTGGCGTTTGTAGGCTTTAATCAAGGTAAAGTTCTTGAAGCTGATAAGTTCTGGGTACCTGCAAATAAATTGGCAGCTGAGCGAAATGGCGGCACCTTAAAGGTACTTCCTTATTACACCATGTGTGATGGGGAAAGTGTCGATATGGCATGGCGCCCATCTATGCAAGATGAACTGGCAACTGACTGGGTTGATGCCAATCTTTTCTTAACGCTAATGGCTTTTGAAGAAGAGAACTTCGGGAAGTATAAGGCTACCTATATGCTACAACCTGGTTCTATTAATACCAGTGGTACAGTTATGTTTAGTCTTTACGATTTCTTATCTAAAAAGAAAACATCTGATGTATTAATTGTAACTAGCGACAGAACTTGTGCTAATCTTTTAGCTACTTTAATGTCTGACATGAAAGCTAAGTTATATAGTACCAGTGGTGATGTCGTTGCCAATACCATCATTCAACATGGAAAGGTTAATATCAATCCAGAATTAATTAATGTTGATTACCTATACCCAACCATTCAGGCAGAAGGGGAAATTGGTTTTGGTAATTACGATATATTAGTTCGAAGTATCAAACGTGCTATGATCGAAAACCCTGATCTTAGCGTGGTAGTTGATCTTAAAGGTTTAACGGAAGAAACTGATTTGATCGGTCTGCTAGGTCACCAGAAAGTAAATGAACTTGCGGTTGATCTAGCTAACAAACTACGTGAAACTTTAGGTGAGTTTGCTCAGGATTACCCAAATAACTGGGCAATCGTGGACATCGACTTCGAAGCTCATTCTGAGTAACAATCAGTATAAGTATGGGGTATAATCCCCATACATCTTTTTTTATTTACAATGTAAGAGATATTCCCAAATGACACACGTAACATCTGCAAAATCACCAATTGACGAACGTATTCTTAAAGTAGGTCAAGGCTGGCATGGTAGTCTAGGTCAGAGTTTTGAAATTCTCGCTCTTGAAGTACTACCATATCGCAATGCAACAAACAACAATACGCGTGTGACTTATAAGGCTTCCGATGAAGATGAGCCTAAACAGTGTAGCTTCTTAGACTTCATCACAAATGTTACTGGACCCACCTATGAAGATAAAGCACCACCAGCTGGATTACACGAATACCATCTTACAGATCCTAAACGTACTATCGCTGTAGGTCAACGCTACCAGCATTATAAAGGTAATGTTTACAACATTGTAGACGTATCACTAGACGCTAATGTTGGATCAGACAACTTTAATCTGGCACGCATCTCTTATCGCTCGGTAGATCCTAGTGACAATTTCACATGGAACTTATCCGTAGAAGAGTTCTTGAAATTTGTAGGCGATGTACCACGCTTTACTTTAGTTCAGCGTACTGGTCGTGATAAGCGCGATGTACAGCTAGATCGTAGTCTTAAATATTACTGGAGAATCTCTGCATGAGTTTCATTTATTTTGTTGGCATTGCCATGATTATCTTTGTTGCACTTAATGGTTGGATGATTAAGTGCGACATTAAAGTGGTTACTGAAGCCACTAAAACTCGAAGTAAAGCTCAGCTAGATCGAATGACCTTTATTGGTTCAACTAAGGAAATCTCTTATAAGTACATCTTATTAAGTGCTTTCTTCTTATTCATAGTTGTCATTGATTACAAGTATGGTGAGGGTGATTTACTTGCTGGACAAAACTTCTTTTATACTATCATCTTAGGTGCCGTGTACAGCATTACCAATTCAGTTTGGCTTGTTCGTAGTAAACTACATCTTAATGATTACATTGCTTACAATAAGCTATTATTAAAATTAGCTTTGGTTGATTTAACAGCCATCACTATTTACTTAATAGCTCTTTTACTAGGTATAGCATTATAATGTTTACTACAGTACCATTAACAATAGATACAACGAACTTCAAAGATAGCTGTTATGGTAAGGGTACCTCTTCTAAAGTGGAAACTGTAACAGCATTTCGATCTCGTGAAGCAGCTCTTTATAATGAGTATTTACGTAAGAGACGTGAAGGTGAAAAACCTACACCACTCTATAACACAATTGGGGTAACTAACCTAACAATCGTCGACGACCATCTGGTTATTAAAGAAAAGACGTTGTTAGAAATTTGGGGTAGTTTGGAATATATTGGTCAGGATGCTTATGCACGTTTCTACCTTCAACATACATTGAATGGTAAAATGCGCGGTTTCAAAAAGTACGGCCCTGATCTTTATTTAAGACCTATCCTTATTACCACATCTGACAACGTTAAGCATGCCCGTGATATCTTGGGTATAGCTGGCTTCCAATTGTTAAGTCGCAATAACGTACAACACAACCAGCTAAAACCAATTATGGTTCGGGGTATTAAATATGCTAAAGAAGTTCTATGATTGGCTTCGTGCCAGCAAGGAGAGTGCGGAACATTGCACTATCTTGCATATAAAAAATTGGAATCAATCTGAAGTCACAGACGAACGTTTATTTGAACGAGCTTCTAAGATTATGGGTTTATTAGGTGTACGGATTTCAGAGGATAATTACTACCGTCTTAATTATCATGATATCGTTGAAACCCCTGTAAAGGAAATAGCACGTGACACTTTACAAGCCTACCAGTACGAAACTGATAAGCATGCAATTGTTGTTCATAGTGGCGATGATGGTAGTCTCTGGAATGCGAGTAAATCATTGGTACAATATTTACTCAAGTGTTACGGTTACAAAACAGTCACTGTTATCGGTTATTGCACTGGTCATGAAGGCGGTAGCGCGCACACGTATCGTTATCAAGGCGGTAAGGTAGAAGCCATTAAACGTATTGATGCTAAGGATTTTATGAGTAATCGTGAATTCCTATTAACAGGTAAATAATTTAATTGAACAGGAGAGTCCACCATGGGCCAATTTGTAGTAGCAATGCTTATAGGTGGATTCTTCTCCACACTGGTTCTTTGTTTGCAACATCTCTTTATTGTTGCTGAAGAAAACAATAAACCTAAAATCGAAATAGAAGCCCCGTATCATTACGAGGTATACCTTCCTTACTGTGCTAGTTTATTCAGAGATCCTAAAAACCATCCATGGTTGTTCACTGACAAAATTATGCAGGGTATTATTAATTATTTCCGTAGTGAGCTAACTTACTACAAAGATGATTTTAATGTTGATGAGAGTATTGAGCTCTCTTACATACTTTATGAAAAGACATCTGCCATTGAACGTTTTATCCGCCAAACCAAACGGGGTAAATTCGATGAGAAGACTTACAACGAGATTCTCGATGTTAAGTTTAAAGATTCACATGAAGAAAAACTCTTCCTTTTGACTTCGGTTATTAAGGAAGCTCACAATTCCTTAATCGACGATTTATTTGCGGGTAAACTAAAATGTTTGAACTAAGTCCACTTGCTTTAGTTATAATCACTTCCATCTCTATTTTCTTTTCGGTGATGACGATTAAACTAAAGAAAAACTATAACACCATCTGGGATATTGAACGCCAGAACCAGATGCGCATCGTTGCCAAGTTAGAAAAAGTCGAGGCTAAGCATGATCGTGCATCCAAGATGGTCGGTCGACTTAAAGGTCAATTACGTAAAACACAGAGTAGTTTACAATTAGCTCGTGAAGGTTTACATGAAAAGACTATCGATGAACAAGCTAATTTGATTATCCAAAACAGTCATCGTCGTGCCTTAATGCAACTCGATCTTATCGGTCGAATCGGTACTATTCAAAATGATGTATGGAAAACACACAATCAAACGGTTTATAAGAATTTAGTTAAAAGTAGCCTTAGAGCAATGATCGGTGCTTTATCTAAACACAATATCCCTGGTCATAAAGTCGAAGAAACTAATAACGCCTTTAAAGTTTTGGAAGATGTTGAGAAACTTCTAGATAAGGAAGGCGGGATTGTTATTGAGACTATTGTAGCTGAAATTCATGATGCCGCTCTTCGTTACATTAATGAGCGTGAGAAGGCTATGAAGGACTTAGCTAACCCAGATCCTTCATTTGTTATGGATGAAGATATTCTAAGTGCTGAAATATTCAAACCTTTAATAGAACCGATCATCACGAAATATTTCCCTGACAAGTTGCGTTTTGGTGCAATGTATGATGGTGTATGTTACGCTATTACAGAACCTTTAAAACACATCACGTATTACTTTAACAGCGGCTCTGTTGAAGAAGATATTTCATCAACTGGCTGGGCTAATAAAGCATTTGATCTCGAAGGTAAAGGTAAAGAGTTCGTGCACATTATCGTACCTTTACAATCTATGTTTGCTTTAAATGTTATCAATCGCAAAAACATTGCCTTTCCAACGGATTGGAAATAGTATGGTTGATGAGAACCGAAAGTAAAAGGAAAAATGATGACTGCGATACGCAAGCTTGACGAAGTTGACGAGTTACTTTGTTGTGATTTTAATGACGTTTGTGAGGGTGACGTAACACACTCGGTAGATGAGGGTGATGATACAGTTAAGAAGTATTATTGCTGTGAACATGCCGACTTGATACGTGAACGCATTTTTAAAAAATAGGGGCATAAAGTACAGTAGGTCATTAGACCTACTGTACCTATTTTTATGCTCTTAATTTTTTTTTGCTTTGAAACAAAAGTTAAATTAAGAAAGTGTCTAAACGTTCTTTTTGGCGAAGATAATTTAATACATACTATTTAGATTGATTATAGTACGGATCTAACGAACCTTTAGTCGAGTCTAAACGTGACCATTCATTTTCCCAGAGGTTATCAACAAACTCTTCTTCTTCCTTAGTCATGTCGTTACCATCAATAGCAGTATCTACATCAACTGGGAATGGGAAGCTTGGTAATTCTGGTAAGTCTTTTGGATATTCTAGATCAACCTTAACAAAAGGATGTGGGTTACCAGACTCAGATAAGAAGACATCGATTTCAAACTTCAAATCAGTTTCTGGAATTGGGTAAATGTAACGTGTCTTTTTATAACCATGATGGCCAGTGGTCTTAACGATGAAGTCGAAAAACTCTTTATTAACTTCTGTTTCGGCTTCGATCATGCCTTCGCCAGACTTGTGTGGAATTTTACAGCAGATACTATGAACTTTGCCATCTTCTACACGTGCCCTGAAACGAGCTCCATCAACTTGACCTTTTAGGTCTAGTTTCCATTGTTCTTGTTGAATTGCTGTTAAGCCTTCTAATGAAGAAAAGTCAGATAGCTTAACGTAGAAGGTCAGTTCACGCTCTAAACCTACACCGAAATTTTCAGTACCTAGTACATAGCGTGGACCTAGTAAACGTTCAATAATACTCATTGGGTTATTCCTAGGGAAAATAATTTAATGCTTTAGCCATACTATTAACCAACACCGAGTGTAAAAACATGACTGAAATCATCAATCCAGAAGCGTCTGAAAAGGCGTTAGAATCTACTCAAGAAAAGGTAGTACAACTCACATCTAAAGAACTAGCTAACTTTGAACACTGGGATGGTATCACCAGTGCAGAATTAGAAGAACGCATTGCACGTATGGACTTCATCGTGGACAACTGGGGTTTACTTGATTCTTATGCTGGTTTAACCTTACCTAAAGGTTGGAAACTAGTTACTACATCTTTACGCGGCTCTACATTAGGTACTGTACTTATTGCTAGTGATGATCCTAATAAAACCCGTCGTTTAAACCGTACCATTAAAACATTTGTTTCCAATCATGGTTTACGCCTTGCCCAAGCGGATACCTTTATTGAAACATTGTATTATGCTAAGTTTCTTTTACTTCCTTTATTATCCGTTGTACTTGCAGACAAAAACCTATATCGCGCTTATCGTAATTATAGTCGTCAGTATACAATGAATGAATATGTAAACTGGATTCATGAACATGAGTTGCATAATAGCCAATTCAATGTTAAGTTAACGCCTACTGAACGTGTTCAGATTTCTGAACTTTTAGATCGCATGGCTCGTGCCGATACCAAGTTGCGTGATGTGCGTGCTGCTGCTCGTCTTAAGTATCAAGATCGACAAGCTAAAAATGGAACAACAGCATAAATGAGGGAGCCTAAGCTCCCTCTCTTTATGGCGCTGGCGTAATTAAATTCGCCCCGCGCATGACAATGATAGCTTTATTCAAGGTATCTCGTAACTGAGCATTTTCTTTCTCTAAACGAACAACCTTCTCGATGTTAGTTTCGGTATTAGCCATCTTGTTTTGACGAGCTATCTCCAAAGCCTCCATATCAGAAACGGATAGACCATCTGTAGAAGGTCCTGCATGAATAGCTACTTGGACGTTATCAACACCTGTATTAGCTTTACATGTTTCTTCTAGCGCTTGTAAAAGAAGAGAGTAATCCATGTCTTCACGGAAAATACCCATGTTAATACTAACAATCATTGGTCGATAAAGTACAATATCAGTACTAGGGAAAGTTTCAACAAAAGTAGATGGAATATAAAGTACTTGACCATCTTCGGACTTTAATGTTAGAATACGTGCACCAGCTTTGATTTCATCATCGAAGTTAAAGGTGTTACCTGTACCTGGGATGAGTTCACCATTTTTGATGTACGGTTCGTAATAAGCTTTATAAACATCCACACCTATCTTGGTAATGTCCTCAAACATACGGACTGCGATTAACCAATAAGGTAGGGATGCTTTAACCGAATATGGCAGCTTTACTTTCCAAATACCGACCGTGTTGCATGGTGGGATTATGTTAGCCATTTATTAAATACCTGCTAGATAGCTCATGCGTGATAAGATCATCCACTGATAACCCTCAGCAACAAAAGCAATAAAGATACGGTTGTTGTAAGTTTGTTTAGCAAAACCAGCTGGGATTGCATTGTTGGCATTTACGCGATAAGCAATATCCATAGCTTGGTTTAGCTTGGTAATGAAATCTTGTGTCTTGGGCATAAGACGAGAGAAATCAGCTTGCTCAGTGGATGCATGCATGTAGTCTGGAAAAATATTGGTCAGTTGGAAATTCTGATCTTTATTATTTGGACTACCCATAGTGGCTGCTATCATACCACGATAGAGTAAGGAGGTAGACGAGCAGTTATTGCGTACGAACGTTGGATAGTCTTCTGTATTAGCAAAGCCAGATGGTGCAAACTTTTGCATCTTATCTTGTAGCTTACCAGTTGGTACTGAAGAACTGAATAACCCAATATCCTGTGCGATAGGTGCGACCGCCATTGAATCCCACATAGGGACGATAGCAAAGTCGGTTTCGTCGTACAATTCAGGATAAACTTTCGACCAATTCGTTTTAGTTGAATTTTGTGCTAAGTAATCTCGAATCGCAGCCTTTTGGTTGTTGTAATCTAACCCACGCTTACCCCACGTCACCAATGTGAAGTAGTGAGTCATAGACACGCCTTCTTGAGAAAGGTCATACCACTTAAGAGGTACGGTTAATGTCTTTGTCTCAGGGTCAGAGAGGTTAGCATCAATCTTGTTTTCTTTAGCTTCATTAATTAACTTATTGATCGTTTCAATGTTATTACGTTGGCGAACAATAGTACTAACTGTAGTAAAGTCTGACTGTACTAAATCAATTGGATCTGCTGGTGGAATGACAATGGTCTCCCACTCGTCATATTCATTCTGGAATGTTGGATCTGATAACCAGAGCTTAACACTTACAGGATAACCACCATCAGTATAATCAAATGAGATCCATTCAGGCATGTAACGACTAGTGTTAGGTAGATTTGAAATCGTACCCATCCCCGTCCAAATTGCGTCAGTGAACTCAGATGCTAGTTGTGACCAGAATTGATCACGACGTTCATCGGTAGGGATCTGTCCACTAAGATGGCGTTCTACGATCCATTGTCCAATACTTAATACATAGTTCTGCCATGTTTCTGTTGGGTTGGAATTAAACTGGTTTCCGAATTCATCTTTGTAGGAAAAGCAGACAATAGTCGGGTAAGAATATGTTCCGTTATTCGCATACTCGCGAAGGTCACGAGAATAAGTTCGAGCTTCGGTTGATAATTCACCAAATTTAGAAACGTAAAATGCGCGGTTATCTTCAAGATTAGGGATTCGCAAGAACCCCTTTAAAGTTCTATTACTCATGTGGAGGCCTCTATTTAGTTCATACAATCACACAAGGGGGACATCATGCTAAAACTAATACCACTGATAATAAAATTTGCACCGATTCTCTGGGCGTTTATTAAAGAAGTGGTACTCAAGAGAGAGGATAAACGATACTTCATCAGAAATAAGTTTCAAGTTTTTGTTACCATTCTGGTGATGTCATGTACACTAATGCTTTATGTCCTTCACGAGGGATATAACGCGCACGCTGCAGCGTCATTGAAGAAGAGCGGTGAAATTGTTGAATTGCTGAAAGTCATCGACCGTAAGTCAAAAGCCAATAAAGAATTACGCCTTAAAAATTGCCCAGCTAATCCAACTGAACAAATGATTCAGGATATTGTTGATGACGAAATCATCGAGAAGATCGAATCAAGTAACAACGTACATCTAAATCAAAAATAACACTCCAAGGGGATTATCTGATACCTTACTTGGAAATTTTTTAAATGCAAGAATTGTTAAAAGCCTTACCAGAATTTCAGGATGAAGTTGATGGTATGGTATTTTATATCGATGGGGGGCAACGTACAGTCCTAGGTCAGGTGAAAGCGACTTTTGGATTGCACGGTTACTTTTATTCGGATGAAGTAGCAAAGAAAGGACATGGTGCAAAAGACTTTATTCCAACGCCTACAGCTTACGTGGAAAAGGCGAAGGTTAAGGCTGAAGATAAGTGTACGGTTGTGAAGTACTATGATGCGTTTGGACCATCGCCTGGTGGTACATCTGCTACAGCCGAGATGGATGCTCTTATTGAAGCACTTACGATTATTTTAGAATCAAAGATATATGAGCGTGCTAAACGCGTTCATATTTACTCAGACTCGCAACTAACAGTTTATGGGACTAACGACTGGCTTAGCGGTTGGAAGCGCCGCAACTGGATGAGTAGCACTGGTACACCTGTAGCCAATAGAAAATTGTGGGAGAAGATTGATGTATTGTGGCAAGAAGTCACTGCAAAGATCGATATTACTTTCCAATGGGTCAAAGGGCATGCAGATAATCATGGCAACATCATTGCGGATTACATGGCGACTACTGGATTGTTCCACATTGAGGAACGGAAAGATACGCTGGTAAACCCAGAAGACTATTACGTTAGCGATTCATCAACGAGCAAGTTATTACTAGACAGTAAACTTTACCATCTATACGAGATTAACACCAAGATAGATGGCATGTCGCAGTATTTAACGTTCTCACATCCATCACAAGGTTTTGACGTTAAAGAAGACGTTGGTAAAAGTGTTCGTGATTTTGGTATTGGTATTGTACGTTTGAAGAAACCTGAATCCGTTTTGGACGAAATTATTAAAGCGTGTAGTCATTTCAACGAACGTGTGGCTGATGTCCCTATCATCGTAAATTTACAGAACATTTTAAAACCACATATCTGTAAAGAAATTTTAGAAGGTTCTGTGAGTCGTTATAATGTTAACGCCGAAAGCCAAGTAAAGGCGATTACAGGTGAGAATCTTTTAACGATTGCTAATCCTTCTCGTCTCTCTTATAAATTAAAACCGATTTATTTTGAAGTCGCTGACGTACTTGATGATTATTTACAAGGCGATGAGTTTATTGGTGTGACTGATGTTACTGATCGTTTCTACGAAACTGTGGAAAAGAAAGGTGTCAAGTCATTAAAATTTAAATTAGGAACAGAATCCTTCATTCAAGTACCCGCAGAGATTATCACACCTAAAGGTAAGAAGACTGCCAAGGTTACCATTACATTCGGTAATGACACACCTCAACGTCGTACTTTTAATGCTATTGCTGGCTCTGAACCTAAGATCAGTGTTGTAACTTGGGAAGAGAGTGAACGAATCTATCGTTACGCTTTAGTAGTGGAGACTACTGAGGGTGTTGGTATTTGGTGTGGATGCTTCGATAATAGTGAATTTATCTACTAAGGTGGATAAGGAGCAATCAGATGAAACTAATCAGTTTCTTTTCATTTATCTTATCGTTGATTCAGGTCCGATTTGGCTGTTTCAAACGGAAGGCGCGTAAGTGTTTTAAGCGGAATTTCATCCGCTCCCTACCTCGAATCATTAAGAAACAAACTCTCTTAGTTACTTTGTACTTGAAGGGTCGAAATGAAAAGATCTTTGATGACATTAACATGACTGAGCTAAATAAATACTTGGTTATTGCTAATGATCCGAAAGTACTGGATTATTTAGTTACATTAAATTCTAAACATGATCTTTATCGATTTGATTTTAATTTACTGCTTGCTAAACATAACTGTGTTTTGGATACTAAGATTGATGGAACGGTAGTGACACAAATTAGCTTGGACATCATTGAAGGAATACCTCCATGTTTACGTTACAGTAAGAATGAGATGGTACAAGACATAAGTGGGTTACTTTTTAAGTTACCACTAAACAGTCTTTATTCATGCAGAATTGCTAATGCTTAAATAGTTTTCTTTGGACAGGGTTCTTAGTGAGCCCTGTTCTTATGACCTTATCTTATTAATGTAACTTGAGTGAGTAATTAACATGGTTGAAATGACTGCTCCACTAGAATACTCTACCGTTAACCGTTGTGTCTATGGTGGAACCTTTGGTGATTTTAAATGGCCTTACAATGTACCAGATTCAGCTTTTGGTCCTTGGTCTCCTTTATGTACTAGCGAGATCTTAAACCCAACAGCACCTTGTCAACCTGTAGCACCTGGTAAACCAACTAACTTTAAAGAACTGGCTTTTCTTTTCTCTAATGTTTTATTATCGGTTTCTACCCTCGACCCAGAAATTCCACCAGAAGGTAATTCAGGTGATCCTGATTGGATGGACCCACGTCTAGTGATTATTACTGAATGGTTAAAGTTGGATTGGGTTAAAACATTGGACGACTTTAGTAGCGCTCTTAATGAAGGTATCGGACATTACCTTTATGCCATCCTACATGAAGCTGTATCGCGTCAGAACTACGTTTATTTTAATGGGTATCCAGAACTACAAGATGCATTAAAATTCGTCCATGAGGCGTTAAAAGAAGGTTCGTGGGCTGCATTAACTGATCGCATTAAGAAGATCGCTAAATTGATCGTCACTCATGGTAAAAACAAAGAGTTTTTAACATTACAGTTAAATGTTCACATTACAAGTGATTTAGATAATCGTTGGGTTGCGGAAAATAATTTATTAGCTACTAAGGCTAAAGATCTCTCTTTGGTTAGAGCTTTAGATTTGGTTGGATTGAATCTAACATTAACCGAAACTTTAAAGCAATACTCAACTACGCCGAGTGTTTTACAGTTCTTTATTTCAAAATCCAACTGCTTAAATTCAACCAATTACACATTACAGTATGGTGGTAATAACTATACCGTACGTAACACTACTGACTTTGCTAATTTAGCCAAGAAAGTATTTGGGACATAAGTAAGGGAGCCTAGGCTCCCTCTTTTATGCCGTTAAACACCAGCCATTTCAACAACATCATTTAATTGACTTGATAAAGCGACATTGGTTTCGTCTAGGTATGTTGCAAAAGCTGCGATCATACCAATTTCTTCTGCTAAGTTGTAAAGATAGCTAGAAATAGAAGCAACAACATTCTGGTCAAGTTCAACTTCATCGCCTTTGCGTTTAACTACCATAATTACACGAGAGATAATTTCATTTAGTTCATTCACTTCTTTAGAAGCTACTTCAACTTTAATTCCTGCTGCACGCTCAGAGATCTTTTTGAAGTATTCCTGACATTCAATGAAGTCTTTCATGCTATCATACTGTTTAGCCATTGTGGTACGAGCTAAAGCCGTGTTATTACGTTTGATGACACCTGGGTATTTCTTATTCATCTGAGAAATAGCATACTTGTTAGTAGAAAGACGATCAACAGCTGATGATGCCGAAGCACTACCAAGTACAGTTACATCTTCTAACAACATACCGAAGTATTCTTTACAACCTGGGATGGTTTGATTAACCACGTTATTGACTACATCAGTCATCATGTCAAGATAACCTAAATAGTCTTTTACTTTGGCATCTGTGTGCGGAATAGAAGCGATTACATAGCCACGAGTTACACCAAAGTTTAACTTAGCTGCACGATCAAGATTAGCATACACAGGACGATACACAAACTTACCAAAAGAAGGAATCATTGATAACTTCTTAACAGCAGAATCACGCACTAAGTAAACGAAGTTCATAAATGGATCTAAAACTTTACGTGCAAAAGATGCTGCTGATTCAGTAGCTAGTGAGTTACTATAACCTTGTAACATAGTTGCCTGAAATTTTAAAGATTCTGAATCGGAACCTTTTAATAGTGGGTTTTCAATTTTCATTTTAACGTTACCTTGGTAAAAGAGAAAAAGATCAGTCTCATAAAATTACATATCAAGACAATAGTTTGATCTAACATATCTTTTACATATAACCAAACAAAGGAAAACTCATGGCAGGTTTTTTATCAGCTGTGTCCGCAGAACAAGCACCAGTAGTACGTCCACGCCCACAACTAGGTATGGGTTTAGATATTATTCATGGTGAGATGGCACGTGGCATGAAAGGGGATATCATCATTAACGGTGGTATGCCTAACTTAGCAGGTGGTACTGGTATTGGTAACGTTGGTAAGACAGCGTTAGCTTTAGCCATCTGGGCTACTATCACTCATCGTTATACGAACTCAACATCACGCATCATGGACAGCGAGAATACTTTAACCTTATCTCGTTTACAGAACGTGTATATTCATCATGGTGCACCTTTCGGAATTACTTACGACGATTGGATGGACTTTGTAAACGATGCAACTCGTTTCAATTTCTCAGATCGTTCTGTTATTTCATGTAGTGAACATCATAACAGTATTCGTAAAGCTGTTAAAGAACGTTTAGCTGATAAGAAAGCTTTAGTAGAAACACCATTCCGCGACCGTGATGGTAAGCCAATGAAGTACTATGATCCTCACGTAGAGATCAATGACTCATTCTCAGCTTATACGCCAGATCAAGTAGAAACTACCCGTGACAAGAATGAAGCGGGTGATTCTGGTCGTAACATGGAAGCAATGTCAAACGCTCGTATTAAAACACAAATGCTCTCAGAGCTTTTGGTTGATACGGCTAAAGGTGGTGTATATTATTACATGACTGCTCACTTAGGTGAACAACATACTTTAGATCAATACAAACCACCTAAAGAAAAACTATCAGCTCTTAAAGCTGGTTTGAAAATGAAAGATGTACCAGAGAAGATTACTTTCTACCCTGGCATCTTCTGGTGGGGTTACTCTTCTCGTCCATTATTGGATGCCAATGGTAAACCTTTCTTCCCTGACCCTGAGAACGATTTCCAAAATGAGAAGAAATCAGTTGACTTACAAGAAGTGCTACTGGTTCCTTTACGTAATAAGTCTGGTACAACAGGTGATTTCCGTTCACTAATCTTGTCTCAGACGCGTGGGATTATCCCGTCTCTAACTGATTTCTGGAACTGTATGCAACACAACCGTTTCGGTATCATGGGTAAAGATGGTAACCCGAACAACTTGATTCATTTCTACATGGAACTTTATCCAGATTGTCCATTAACTCGTCAGAAAGTAGAACATAAGGCAGATGAAGACCACCGTCTTATGAATGCCATTATTCACACATCAATGATGTTAGATGTATTCAAGTACTGGCCACATATCCCTAGCCATTGGAAGTGTACTCCTGCAGAGTTGTATGCCGACCTTAAAGCTAAAGGTTATGATTGGAACGAATTATTGGACTGCCGCACTTACTGGACGTATGATCATTACACTAACCCTGTACATGGTATTAGTATCATTGATCTTCTCCGTATGCGTGTCGGCGAATACCATCCTTGGTGGATGGAGGATAAACCTAATGCTGAAACAGAAACAGGCGAAGCTGCTTGATAAGATATTTCAGTTAGTAGGTAATGCAAAAGGTCTTAAGGTAGCTGAGGAACTTCTTCAGCTCCTTTTAACTGGAGATGCTACTACGCGTCTTCAGTTAAACCAATTCATTACTTATTATCTCGGTTCAAATGTGTATGTAATTAAATATCTAAATGTGAAAAATGACGATACTTGGTTGATTAACTTTGAATCAAACGTTTTAGAAGAGCTACTTAAAAAATTCGATGAGGTTAAATCATGGAAGCTAATATGAAGGCAGCGGTTGCAGAAGCAATTAGCTGGCTTGATGACATTGATTTATCTGGTCGCTCCACAGGGTTCTTTAAAGAGTCAGTAGAGAATATGACTCCTGAAGAATTTGAAGCCTGGATTATCAAATTAGAAAATGAACAGGATTATGTTTCTGTTATCATGCAATTTAATGATAATAAATCCATCACCTACGAAAACAATATTAAGGTTGCCAAGAAACGTGGCGTACCCATCTTTCAACGACACTGGTATGTAGATCCGTCAACTGGACAAGAAGTTTTATGCCCTGTTGTACGTCCTGTATATATGTTACCTGTACGTCGTCAGATTGAGACCATCGAATACAAAATCAGTTACTCTTCTTCAAACATGAAGATTGATGCCAATACTGGTCAGGTAATCGGTGACGACCAAGCATCTCGTATTTCTTATCCTGAGTTAATGGTTGTTTATTCTAAAGAATTAAATTACTCATTAATTGAATTTATGAAGTATCGTGGTGGTGACGTTAAAGGACGTGTTGAGTTCAATAACTTATTACGCAATACTGGCGATGTTTCAATGGATAACTTACTGCGTACAAAGACCACAGTTAAGTCATCTGAAACTTTACAGGTTTATTTCTTAGCCATGCACTGGCAAACAAACATTACGGATTAACTCACATGCCAATACAACCAACTGAAGGACGAAATATCGTTAACTTCGCGCGCAAGATCATAGCTGAAAAATTAATTTTTGAACGTCGTGCTTGGGATAACATGATTGGGAATAAGCTACATGAAGATGTACGTGTTCTCGGTCAACAGATGCTAGCCAATTATCGTACATTGATGATTGGTGTTACTTCAATGGACTTACTCTTTGTAGATGCCGCGTCTGTTAATAGTGACGTGGTCAATATGACAGAAGGTATGCTGTCTATTGTAAATTCACTTACGCGGTATCTATTGGTTGAGTTTACAATGGAAGAGATTAATGAGCTTCTTTTATCCATTGCTAAATCCATTATCCAATGGAATCTTAGCAATAATGGGAAGATCGTTAAAAACTTCAATAACAATGACATTATTGAACTGACTAATATTAACGATGAATTAAAAGAAGCTATTGATTTACTCGCTGGTGTTTTATCCAACGATTTAAATTATGTAACTTTGATTTTATTGTCCGATTTACATCACATGACATACGTTGCGAGCGCTGACCAATGTTACGAAATATTGTCATCGACATAGACGTTTTACTTGATACACGGGCTGGTACGTTACGACGTATCATCCCCAAAGATGAAGTTGAACGCGTTATTAATTCTAAAGCCTATCGTGAAAGAACACATGAACGTATGTGGGAGCTTTGCTCTATTACACAACAACAGTGGGAAGATGGTTGGGCTTTGCGAGATGAAAAAACTCTGGCTGCTTCTTTACCGACTCTAGCCATGGTTGATATGCCACGTTTTCTAGCCGACCTAAATAGTGTTGTAGCTGGTAATAACCCTGGTTTATCTGATGCTCGTTTCCTTATTAATTTATACCCTTATAAGGTCAGTGAAAAAGCTAAGCGATTAATCGAGGTTGCCGCTAAGCATAACTTTTCAACTACATGCGAAGTTATGTGTGTGTCTCTTGATAACAGTCGTTTATCTCCTGCGCAATGTAAGGAACGTAATATCATCTTTATGATGCTTTACGACATCACCAAGTATAACCAAGACTGCTTCCCTGATGATGCAGGTTGGTCTATGCAAAACTTACCGACACCTAACGAAGAGTTAGTTATCGTTACACCAAGGATTAATCGTGACTACTTTAATAAAAATGAAGAATTGGCGAAGCTTGGGGTTGAATTACCTAAGGGGGTTGATTCTTTTACGATAAGCATGGAGTTATTCCAATTGATTTATGGATTGGAATTTGTTAACCCTAGCTACACGTGCGAGGTAACACAAGAGGTCCGTGAACGTATTTCAAAAGGAATGCAGAATGCACGTGGCACTAATAACACTGATAATGTCGATACCACTATTACTGATGATGTCGATACCGATGATTATGATATACCTGAACCTATCCGATAAGAAAGTAAAAGGGGAACAATGACTAAGTTATCTATCCTGATTATCGTTTTATTAATTCTGATAATCATCGCTCTACTTCTTAACCAACGTTTTGACTTCACTGGTCGCTTTAAAGAGTCTCGTCGTTTACAAAAGACCTATGATTCAATTCACGAGAAGTATAAAAAGCTACTTGATGAATGAATCAGGGGCATAATAGAGGAGCCTAGGCTCCTCTAAATATTTAATCTTTCTTATGGAATACATCTTCAAATTCGATGTGTTCATTACCGATACGCATGTGTTGATCTGTAGCTTTATTATCTGGGCGTAGACGACGATCATCTCCAACTGTACGTTCACCACGTTCACCTTTGGCAAAATGACCTGTAGGATCTCCACCGCGCTCAATAAGGGCTTCAAATACAGCTGTAACCAATGCACCAGTGTCGCCAGCACTTTCTTTAGCTGCTAATGCTTTCTCAGATTCCTGTACGTCGCGATCTAAACCATCAAGTACAGTTGTAATTGCGTAAACTTGTTTTGATGAACCGTCTAAGTTTGGAAATTCATCCGAGTCTTTGTCCTTAGCTAGTTTGTCAAGTAGAGCTGTCCGTAGTGATCGACTACTTCTACGGATAGCACGGTTTTCGCGTTTCTGTTCGGCTGTTTGTTCATCTTCGGACATATCGTCCCAATCTTTAGTTGCCATTTGTTCCACCATCGATTTAAAAGAAATTTAGATATACATTATCTAAGGGATATTCATACCATGATACTAAACATGAACAAACGTATTGAAATAACTTTACAGAACTTACAAATTTTGGAGAAAAATTGTGAGAGTTCAAAGACAGGTTTTAAACCAACACCAGTTGTTTGTATGTATCTGATTGATTGTCTATTACCCGTAATAGATATTTACCCAATTAAGGTATTACACCGACTACCTTTTAAAACTACATTCGAAACATCAAGTGAATTGTTTGAGTTCCTTGATACTACGATCGGGAGAATGAAACGTGCAGAATACTTTGCATTAACAAAAGATGAAATTGATGACTTAAAGGATACTTTAAACATATCCTTATTCGATTTCATGTTTAAAGAAAATTTCAACTACCAAAGTCAGTTAGAACATTTCTTAATTGACCTAAAAACTCATTTAAACGAGATCCATGGATTAATGAACGACCCTCGACGTAATCATGCTAAGATTTCTTATATTGATCGCACGCTCGTGGTACCATTACATCAAATAGCTTCTTTATTAGAGGCTTTATGCGCAGGTATTACTGATGTCTAAACTAGAAGAGAAAATGCGGCTTCCAGATCGTGGAGAGAGTCAAGGTAAAAACACCTTAGCTCGCTTATGGTCTCGCATCATGGTGAAAATAAAACTCACACCGAGCAAGATTGAAGAGAACAATCGTGCATATGTAAGAAACCCACTGAATCAGATCCCTGATGATAGTGGTAAACGTTCCAGTGCTGCTGGTAATATACGAAAGGAGATCGAACGCAACACTTTAACGTGGCGTGGTTTTGAAAAGCTCATTCGTTGGGCACGACCTGCATCTGCTAAAGTTGTAGCTATCATCACATGGAAGGATGGGACTACTACGGTTGATAGCATTAATATTCGTATTGATGATTACGACCCTAAGCATGATCATGAAGATAAACCTATCAGTGAATACACCAATGATGAGTTACTAGCCGAATTAGAAGCTCGTGGTGTTGATTATGTAATTCCTGGTCACACTGAACAAGAAGAAAAAGAAGACTAGCATAACCAGCATACCTGACCGTTTGGTTGGGTATGCTTCTTTATGCCGATCCTATGGTTTTCTTTTTTGCTCAGGAATATAAAAATGTTTTTACCTCCAAAGCAAGCTAAAGTAGATATGTCAGGTGGTGCATTTGCTAGTACGCGCATTAATGGCGCTAGTAAAGGTTTACAAAAATTAAATCCTGCCTCTACTATCGGCTTATCAGGAATCAATTCGGTTCTACCAATTGAAAAGGACAGTTTCGTTGGTGGTTTCTTAGATGGTTTCAGTTCAGCATTCACAAATCCAATTACTACAACCAACGGCAGACAGAAGTTAGCTGCCGTCGACCCTTTTGCTAAAGTAGTTAATAGTCCACAAAACCAATTATCATCTATCTTATCAAATTACTTTGGTAAGCCAGGTGCTGTCATAGGTGGTATCATTGAAAATGAACCTTTACGTAAAGTTACAAGTGAATTCATTCGTACAGGTAAAGTAGATAGTGAAACATCTAAAGCTTTTCTGAAAAACTTTAGTGGTAACATCTTAGCTGGTGTCACTGAAGCCTCTGCACCATTCATGAAAGATATTCAGGATCAGATTGGTCTAACTGGTGTGGATAGTAAACAACTAATCTCATCAATGATGGGTATCGATGGAGCGCCGCGTATTGAGGATGTCCTCAGTCAAAACCCTACCATCTCTATGATCGTTAAAGGTAAAGAATACTTTGCTAATGCAGACTTTAGTTCTACTAATGGTATCTTTAAAGTTATTGACAACTTAACGTCTAATACAGCTTTAAGCTCCTTATTCGATCTTAAAACTGAGTTTGCAATCTTTAATGTAATCACCAAAAGTTTGATGGTATTTGATGCGCCTGATCTTTTTAGTAAGGTGGGTGATTGGTTCCGTAATGATGACAATACCTCGGCTTCTAATAACCGTGAGATTGATTACTATCTGGATAACTTAGATAATGCTGTAGAGAATTCGTCAATGACTTTCTTAGAAGGTCTATTAACAAGAGTACCGCCTAGTAAGATTCTTGATACTAATCGTAACTTTGTGGCAGACTTCTTGGAATCATTTACTTTAAAGTATGATAAAGAACCAACAGCTGCTATTGGTATTCGTTTAAACGCCATCATGACACAGATCGATCCTAACTGGGCAAAGGCTCAATTGATCCCAGGTAAAGGCACCTATGTCTCTGATCTTAAACCTTTTAAATTAATGAGTGATGATGCTTGTCGTGTTTTCCAATTAGCTGGTTTATATCAAACCGAATTAGTAATTGCCAATTATTATTCGATCAAACCTATTAAGGACTACATGAAAAGTTTATATCCTTTTGCCATGATTTAATTTGGTCAAAAAATACACAAGTGGCAGTTATATAGAGTGCTAATCCTGGGTAATGCATAATAGGTAAGAATATGCCGTCCAAAAAACTGAAAGGAGAATATCATGGCTGTCACTAATGAAGAAATGCGGATGATTGAACACCTTACTAAGTTTCTCATGCAAGAAGAGAATGATCGAGCTTTAGATAATTTAAAATGTTTGCGTCGCAACTTCTTTGTTGAAACTGGTGATATCTGCACTGGTGAACCATTATCAATTTTACTTAATAATGGTTTAGCTTATCGTGTAGAACATTTACATGATTACAATGTACCAGACTACGGTATTACTCAACGTGGTATGTTGGTATTTGAACATTACAAACATTTAACGTCATAAAAGTTGAGGGTCTTCGGACCCTCTTTTATGCTGTTTGAATAGAATTAATTTCAGATATATATCATTAAAGTGATAAGGTAATAGTATCTTATTAACCCATTTTATTTCATCTATAGAGAATTAGATTATGAAAACTTTAAACACTGTCATGTTACAGAACGAAACGCATCACACACCAACACCTACTAAAAATGGCAAGTATATCGTGTGTGGAAACCTTCCATATGGTAGTTGTAACAGTTCAACTGGCGAATTGGTAGTACCTGAAAATATGGTACCGTATCTTTTAGCTAATGATTTAGAAGATACATTTGTTAATATTTTGGAAGATTTTCATAATGGTACGACCGAAACCATTAACTTAGCTCTTTTTAATGCGGCATTAATTACCGTAGCAATAGTGCGGTTAAAGCGAAGTAATGCTGGTAACGTAGTTTTCGATATTAAAAATCGTTTTACGCATTGCATTGGCTTATACGGGTTTCCTTCAGAAGAAGAAACATTACCTGAACCACAAACACGCAATAAACCGTCATATACCTGTTTTAAAGACTTTGTTGAATATGGTGGCTATGTTGGTGTGGTTAAAGAGGCTTTGCGTTATAATCGCATTATTTTAGAGGGTGGGCTTACTGCAGAGTTTAAACTTAATCTGAATATTGACTTACCGTTAAATCGACTTGCCGATATACAATCTGCAGGCGAATATTTAACCGTCATTAAAGATGGTGGTACTATTCACTGTCAATGGTTACTTGAAAACTGTTGGTGGGATGTGGAGCTCGCCAAAATCTGTGAAGCTACTGGTTTTACCTTGTTTGATTTATATAAAATCAAACTAAAAACTGAGCGAGCTTTAAATGATAGTGGTGAAGACATAAATACTTATCCAAGTAACTCTTATGGAATTACTCGCTTATATAAAAGTCACAATTTAAAAGGTAATAGTATTGTAGCTTTTTAAACAAGGTAGGGTCTTCGGACCCTCTTCAATCTAGAGAGAAATAGATTATGACCAATGCCAAAATAGCAATTGAAAAGAAGTTACTTAAAATTAAATCATCTGACATCTGGGTTTCTGACAAGTCACTACTAGATGAGATCAAATTCATTAATAAAGGGTTGGCTGCAACTACTTTATTCAAGGACATCACCATTGATGCTAAGATAAAGAAGAAGGCTACGGATATGTTTGATAATGAGAAATTATTGGATTTCTCACACATGCCGTTTGACGATGTTTCTATTTTGGCTGACCTGAACTTTACGGATGCCGAAGGTCTGGAGCAAACTTTACCTAATGGTGTTCTTACCAGATACATGCGTTCAAAAGAACGTAAACATATAGTGTTCATTACACTCTATGTTCTATTAGCAAATAGTAAAAACTGGGCCATAGCCAATATTAAAGCAATTGATACAACCAATGGTCATTTTGACTTAGTTGGATATGACAAGCGTCACAAGGAACACATTAAGTCCACTCGTGATGTAGATGGTCATATACTAGAAATGGGATCTGCTCTCATGTCTATGCTGGCATTGTTAAGTTACGAGCCAATTAAGGTTGAGAAAGAATTAACGTTCAGTGAGCGGAAACATGTACCATCCTCTATAACGGATAAGTACATTGAATACACACTGGACTTGAGTCGTCCAACCCGACGTAGATTTGTAAAATCACCACACAAAGGAGGATCACATGCTTCTCCTTGTGAACATAAACGCATTGGTCATTGGCGCACGTATAAGTCTGGAAAGGTTGTACGAGTCGCAGGATCAATTGTAAACAAAGGTAGTAAAACTGGGGTAGTTGAAAAAGATTACTCTTTAGGCAAAGCTAGTTAATTTTAAACCCATAGGAAAAACCCACATGAAATTAATTCCATCATTCCATCTTGTAAAAGCTCTTTCTGTCGATTCACCTGAATGGGATCAAAAGCATTGGGAGGATAGTCTCCCGCTGACCATTGAAAACTTTGCTCAGTTTACCCACGACACCAATGAGCGCTCACCAGAATTATTGGTGAAAAGTTTGGAAGAAGCAAACGTTCTCATAAATAACCAAATCTTCTTTCAACCACTTAACTTCAGTGTCAAAATTGAGGAAGAAGAACCAGCGAAAGAAAAAACCTCAACTGGTGTTGGTTTCGATGCTATTCGAGATAATCGTAATAATGCCGTTGCTAACCGTGAAGTAAATACTAATTATCAAATCTCTTTAGCTCATAATGGGAAAGGTCCTTTTGATGTCAGTTACACTGACGTCATTGATCCAGATACTGTAGTGTTGGCAGTTATCCAAACTCGCCCATTAAGTGGTCGTAACCGAATGGGATGGCGTTTACCAGCAGCCAGTTTTGATTTTATTCGACGTCACATGGAAACCATTTCCATTTTGGATATACCTGCTACTGGGTATGAGTTATGTGACACGTATGTACTTTGTACATATCGTGAGATTCATTTACTTAAAGAATACTTGATTAAATATGAAGATTTGATCAAGCAATTAGTACGATAAAACTGCAATACCTTAGGGAGGTAATTTCACCTCCCTTTCTTTTTAACGACTCTGTGAGAGAAAACACATGTCTTTATTTTTAAATATCTTTTCTGAAGAACGAATGATCAAACATCTGGTAGCTTTATCAGATTTCTATAAAATTTTACCATTGATCGATAGCTACGAAGTGAGTGAAGGATCTTTGGCGAGTATGTATTTGCGAAAGCGAGAAATGCATGGGGTTGTAAACCAATGGCCCTTTAACGTAGTGAAGTTAGTGTCATCTAAAAATTATGATATTGGTAAATATAAAACCCAAATTGAAAATTTCCATAGCCAGCAAGATGTTCGTACTTTCATGGAATTATTTGCGCAATACCAATTTAGTTGTCAAGAACTAAATAAATTGCAGAAAAATCAACTTTATTTTGAAGGTCAAAAACTTGATAAACAGCAATGGTGGTCGGGTTGGAAAGGTATTGTGGACAAAAACTTAGACATGAAACTGTATGAAAATACAATCGCAGTAAAGAATGCCGAGTCTACACTTAATGAAGTAATTAAACAATTGGATATAGTTCTGATGCGTGTATATTCAAAAGCTACAGCTGTTACAATCAATGACGAAACGCCAGCTTTCTTTAAGTGGTAAGTAAAATAGCGTCATAAGAGAGGAGCCTAGGCTCCTCTTTCTTTATGCCCTTTTCAGGTACTTTCTTTTTTTTTTGCTTACGAAACGACTCGCGTATTCATCGGTGCAGTTTCTGAAGATAAAGCCGCTAGAGCTTTAACAAAACGTGCAGGTTGTGAATCAGCAACAGCCATCGACAAGTTAGATGTGGACCAGAAAGAATCCATCTGTGCAAGTCGTAAGTTCATGTTCTTAGCAAAACGTCGAGTCGGTACAGTTAACTCAGCCATACCTGTGGAAGATAATACTGAGATGTAATCATTAAACGCATTATCATCATCAAAGATACCTTTTAAAGGAGCTGACCAACGGAACCCTGTATCAATTGGGGCATGGTAAAGACGGTTCATATCTTTGATACCTAATGATACATCAATACCTAATGCCTCATTACTACGGTTAAATCCTAAATTACCCACACCGTGCGTAACCGATAAACTCTCAACCATAGCCAAGCGTTTAATGGTACGACCAATAGAGTAAACTTCACAAAGGAATGGAGCACCCCAAGATTGACGACCATGCGAGATAGGTAAAGCTAATGCCAGTAACATTGATAGTGGGAACATCAAGTTCATGAAACGTGATAGCTTATTACCATACGGTGAACGTAAAGGGATGTTGTATTGTTCAGTTGGTAGAGATGCAGATGAAGCTTGCCAGTGATCTGGGATATCTACATAAGACGAACCAGCCAATGAGATTAGACCTGCTAAATCCACACCTGCTGCTAAACCTAATGCAAAATCTTTTACACCTGATAACACGCTATCAACACCAGGAATACCTGTAGCACCATTTGAGAACGAGAAACGCTTCGAAGCCATACTAGCTGACATACCGTTAATGTCAGATGACAGTTGTGGCTCACCAGCTTGGTTATTAAACGCGGCAGAGATTGGTCCAGTGGCATCGACCTTAAACCCGATGTATTCATAACCACGGTTAAAGTTAGATTGCATTGTGGTAACTAAACTACGAATCCAACCTTCTTTCTTAACCAAAGTACCTTCCTGACCCTTAACAAAATAATCCCACATAGGGACATAAGTCTGATCAGCATAAGTGGTAGCAGTAGTCTCCTGTTGCGCATTTACAGAACCATCGGCATTCATGGTAGCTTGCTGCTCATTAGCTTGGTCTGCGGTTTGTGTACCGCCTGCTAATGCTGTTGCAGTCTCTTTCTCCATTTCTGCTTTTACGGATGTACTGAAAGTATCTTCAGTAAACTGTGGTTCTGGTTTACCATTTGGACCTGAGGTTTGCTGGTTCATCATATCTTCAAAATAACTATTCTGAGTTAGACGAATCTTTTCCTCATACATCAAACGGTTTGCTGTTTGTTGCAATTGCTGCGCCGAAGTTGGTTTACTTAAACGGTCAACGATTAAGTTACGTCGCTGCATTGCTAAGATCTGTACACGGTTAGCAATGTAGTACGCATCAACACCACCATTTTTACGGAAGATACGTGGTGCAGCTTGGTGCGCCATCTCCAATAAAGCAGCATTGTTTTCCAAAGACATTGGATCTTCTAATTCGGCTTCCAATTCCAATTGTGACGTTGGGATCTTTTGGATTAACCCCATTGATACAGCGATGTTATTTGCAATGAAGTTTACGCGGTTCCAATACGTGTGCATTGCTGGACGTAAGTAGTAATACTTAGAGTGTGATCGCCCCATAAGGAACTTAAACATTGCGCCAATCAAAACAAACGGAAGTAAACGTAAACCAACGATAGCACCTACTACCTGACCTGCATAAAATGTTAAAGGTACGCGACCAGTACGTGCTAGTAATGAAGCTTCAATATCGTTAAAGCCAGAGAAGAATGAAATAGAACCAGTGTATTCTGGATAACCTGCACGAATATGAATCATCTGCATGTTATCGTCTATGGCAGTGGAATAATATCGTCCCATGCCACGAGGTGCATCACCACTGGTGTTTTCAACATTAATACCTGAGACACGAGGATCTGCATTACGACAGATAGCAGGAGGTTGGTTAATTACCCAGTTACCACCTAGACGTGTATCTGTGAATTTATAATCCGCAGAAGATGTCTGTGTCAGTTTGATATAACGTTGGTCTGCAATTTCATCGGAGAGCATAAAAGATTTCTTAACCCAATCAGAGTCAAGAATCAATGATCCCTTTCCGTCATCAACGAATGGAGCTACACGTGGATTTGCCATGACTAAACTCCTATTCTAAAACAAAGGGGGTTATATTTCAAACCCCCCATTTATTACTTACGTGCAGAGATAGGGAATTGGTCGGATAAAGAAGGTGGTTTATTAGCACCTCGAATATCTTTCATTGTACCTACCAATGACGATACAGCATTTGCAATCAATTCAACCTGTGCATTGTGACTACGACCTAAATTACCAATAGCACCAACAGTTTTATCACCCAAAGCATTTGAATCACTACGTTGACCAGTAATTGCATCACGGATCTCAGTGAGTAATTTAGTTTGCGTGCGAGCTTCTTGTAAATGTTGACTTGCAATTTCACTATCCTTACCATTAATAACGGCTTCGGAACTTTGTTGTTGAGCATTTTGGTATTTGGCCGTTCTAGTTGGAGTAGCTGGTTCTGGTAAACGACTTTGATTAGCGTCTACTTGCTCAGTACGAGAACGAGCAGCTTGTTGTTGAGCTACTTGTGTACTTGAAGCAGTAGCAGATACAGCTGGTGCTGTAGAAGAACTACTATCAGCGGCACCTTTAGGCCAAGCTACAGAGATGATACTATCGATTGGGAAGTTAGAGTATTTTACTTCTCCAGGCTTACCCTGATTACCACCTAGACCTCTGATATAATTACCTTGTACACCTGCTGCGAAGAACACATGTGAAGGAGCAACTACAACGATTGCACCATATGGGATATTTTGCTTGGATAAGCTCTTACCCCAATTGACGTAACCACCTTTAGCAGATAGAGGATTTTGTTGGTTATAGGCTGTACCTGAATTTTTCAAACACCAACTAGCAAAAGCAGCACACCAACTTTGTGCGTTAGCTTTATAGTTAGGGAAACCAAGATCAGCAAAGTACTGGTTAGCACGTGCCAAGTCTTTATTCTCCCCTACGCCTCTCTGAAGCTCTTGTAGGGCTACTTGCATCCAAGGTGGTGTTGCACCATTACTTGGGCCAGTAGCATCCGATGTAGGAGCTTTGGTTGAGTTTGGAGCTTTAGACGAAGATGGTTCTGGTTTCCTAGAAAGATTGGCATCTGTCATCATCTGGTGAGTTTTGGTATTCTGGATATTAGGGACCACCATACCTGTACCAGCACTAGCTAAGTTAGGGCTGGTTGATGTTGGTCGGGCTAATGTCGGAGGAATTACCGTAGAAACTTTCTGACTACCTGTAGAGCCACCACCTCCACCTCCACCGCTACCACCAGCTGGAGCTGTTTTCGCGACTACTGCTGGAGCAGCTACATCAGTTTTGAGTTCCCCACCTTGTAATTTAGTAAGATACTTTTGGAACTTACTCTTACGATCTGATAAACCGTTACTTCCACCATTTACATATTTGGTAACAGTTGTCATATCACCGCGTTGAGCTGCTTGACTGATCTTACCATTCTTCTTCCAGAACCAAATAGCTGCTTTTGCACCAATGTCTGGGCGAGCGACTAAGTCTGGGTTACGTAAAGCATCGATACCTGTATCTTTGGCGAATTGAGCGTAGTTTGATTTACCAGTTAACTGGATAAAACCACGTCCACGATATTTCCAACCATCGCCAGGTTGATCGTTACCCATACGTCCGCCATAGACGGCATTTGCTACTGCTTGAGGACCACCTTTGGCAACTTGTTCAGCATAAGCTGCATTACCAAAACGATTAGGCCATGTCTTACGCAAAGCGGAAGCGCTATAACGTAGGTTTTCTTCAGTATGTCTAAAGTTACCAGACTCGTGTGCAGTAGTTGCTAATAATGCTGCGATCTCTGTTGGATTTGTAATACCTGCTTCTTTAGCTGCTGCAAGAATATGCTTCTCGCCATCACCAAGATTGGATTCAAATCCTAAAGCGTTCTTCGCACTATCCCAGGCACCGCCGATCATATCACCAGCGCCTTCAACTGCACCTACAGCAGCATCACCTATGGATGAACTGCCTGCGATCATATCCATAACTTTAGATGCATTTTCAGATAGACCTTTCCAGATCTCTGACATCTTGTTTGATAATTTATCGCTAGCGCTTGTCAACCAACTTTCTAACCCACCCCAAAGACCTTTGATATTCTCACTAGCTTTAGAGAACCAACCACCAAATACCTCATCGGTTTTAGTAGCTAGTAAACGAGTTACTTTAAGTGTCTCGTTACCCATGTCGCTAATTGCGGTCTTGGTGTTATCTAACCAACTAAACCCACCAGCTTTCTCTTCCTTAGTTTTATCTTCAGCAGTCTTAGCATCTTCTCCATCCTTAGGTAAAGCTTTTGTAACTTTATCATCAGGCATGTCATTAATAAACTTAAGCGCTTTGATGTAGCGTTTCTCCACATCGTCCATGGTTAATGGAACTTCAGCAGGATCAGCAAACGGGGAAGCGGAAACTAAATATGGGTTATTTTGTTTGTTAGTAAAGTTTACACCTTTTAAGAGAGTCAACTTATCTGTCTTATTAAGTTCATCATCAATCTGTGAGATATCAGTTTTCTTAAGTAAGAGATGAGTTTGTTTCACGTAAGATAAATAAACTGGTTTAAAGCGTTTAATCCACCATGCAACAAAACGCTGGATATGTTCTTGATTCTTAGTGTCGTTTGGATCAACACCAAATAACTCAAATACCTGATCTTCAGGGAAAGATTCCTTAATGGTAGGTTGTCCCTCGCCACTAACACTTACGTACTTACTCATCAAGTTTTCAAGATCTAATAACTTCGAAGTACTTTCTTGGTCATCAAAATCAAAACCATACTGCGCCATACGGAAACGCATTAATGGATTCTGCTTGTTCTTGTAGTTATCCCACAACTTACCACCGATCCAGATAGCAGCACCGATAGCCAAACCTGCAGGGCCTGTTAAGAATCTAGCAACTTTTAAAGCTCCAAGACCCACACGACCAATACCAGTTGCTATTCGTGCAGCCGTACCTAAACGACCAGCAGCAGCTCCAGGATTAAGAGCCCAACCCAAACCTTTACCAACAGCTTTGATACCTTTACCAGCCATACCAACTAAACCAGGTACGCGTCTTGATAAAGCACCACCTACTCGACCTAACATCCCTCCAGCTCGTCCAGCATCGCGCACACCAGATCCTACAGCAGAACCTGCACCGCGAGCAAAGCGCGCAGCCAACCCAGGTCTAGCGGCATTTAAACGAGAAGCGCGACGCATATTCAAGATCTTACTACCAGCTGCACCAGCTGCAGCAGTCATTGCCACATCACCCGCTATACCACCAGTTGCATCATTAATACCTGAGATGGTACTCATGATACCGCCAGAGTTTTCGACTTGTGTAGCTTCGATCATTTTTTGTTCGTCTGGAGTAGGTGCCATTTCAGCTGGTTCTTCTTCTAGACCTCCAGCATCGCTGATGTACTGATGTGCACCATAGATACCGCCTGCAGCTAAAGCAGCCCCAGCTAGTTTAGTCATTAAACCAAGCTTACCTCGACCACCTACACCACCTCCTAGAATACCGCCAGCAGCCCCAGCCATCTTCGACATCAATACAGCATTTCGAATAGCCTTAAACATCCCACCAAATTTAACCATCATCTTGGTGAACATACCACCAAACATCACGCCCAAACCTGAAAGTAGTTTACCTAAGAATCCTTTATCTTTACCATCACCTTTGTTTTCAACTTTTACATTGATATCACCTTTCTTATTACGTTCAGCTTCTTCTCGCTTAGCTTGAAGCCATTGCCAAGAACCACGACGTAGCGTTGAAAGTTTGTCTCCAATAGGCGATAGCTTACTAGCAATACTGTTCTTGATTTTGCTACCAAAACCACCTAAGACTTTAGCTAACCCTTTACCACCAGGTACACCATTAGCTTTGTAGTATTTAGTTGCAATAACCTTTCCAGCACTAGAGTAAATACCGTTTTGAAGTTCATCTTCACTAAGGATGATGTCACCACGGAAGTTAAATACAGGACCATTGATTTCCGATGGTGTCTGAATTACTTTACCGTCTTTGTCACGATATGCGCCAGATTTAAATTGATCAGCAGTCATGATACGTTTTAACTTACCATCAAACATGATAAGTACGTCCATGGCTTTTGTACCGTCAGTCGTTTCTTTTTCACGACCGATTCCTAGTATACTTTTAAACCGCTCAAACATACCAGGTTTACCTTGACGTACGTGTGCTTTCATTGGTCCAGCTTTCTTACGAGCTGTCATGATCTCACGGCCATCTTCAGTTAATAAACCATTTGTGATTTGTTCAGTGGTAAGTAAGATACGCCCTGCAACTGACAAGACTGTCGAAAGAATCATACTCGGTTTAGTGATGAGGTTACCTATCGTGTCGCGATAAGCATGATCAATAAAACCTTGCTTGGTTAATACTTTCTTAAGGTCGCCGTCTTGAAGAATATAAACGTCACATGGTTCTTCACCATCCGCCATATTCTTAGCCGCTTCTTCATCAGTTTCACCTACTTTATCTTTGCCACGGAACATAGCCATAAACTTAGATGAGAACTTACTGAAGGTTTTAGTTACCTTATTAGCAATACGATCTTTCTGATAGTCTAAACGTTCATCAAGAGTCATACCTTTCCAATCTTTAAAAGGTGTACCATCTTCATTGAAGAAACCGAATTCCAATTCGTCCTGTCTAACTACTACAGATTTACTGTTAGCACTATAAACAGAACCTTTAATATCAGAAAGTTTCTTAATGACATCACCAGATTTAACTAAGCGTAAGGCACCTTCTTCGAGTTCAGTCATGGAGAAAGCTTTAGTTAACTCGCGCTCTCCTTTGACCATACGCATTACGTAAACATCATTACTTTGTTTCTTTTCAGCAAACTTAAGTACACGATCAAGAACCTTGTCTCGCATCTGACCATATTTGTGTTTAACGAAATTCTCAATCTTAGTTACAGCTTTGTTACGCCAGTGTTTAAGTTTAGAGATTTTTAAACGATAACCATCATTATCAAAGATACCTTCTGATAATTCATCTAATGTTAAGACAGTTTCACCTTGAAGGTTAACTACCTCGCCACAAATATCATTGTGACTCTTTAATACATCACCTGTTTCTTTATCCAGATATTGCGCTGTTAGGAAACCAGATGCTTTCATGACAGTAACTAAGTTACCGTTAACAACAATGCACACATCTACTGGTTGATCATCCCAAAGTTTTTCTTTGAGACCTAATACAAACTGTGCAGCTTTGGTGTTCTTAATGGCCCGACCCATCATCGTAGTACGTTTTAAGTATTGACGATAACCAGCTTCTAAACCAGGTAACTTAACTGGATTACCACGCGAATCAAATACACCCTCAAGCATATCTGCCATAGTAGCAATTGTAGTGAAGTTCCCTAAATCATCAACAAGAACGATATCGTCCATGATGTCTGATGGTTTACTAATGATAGAACCACTTGAACGGTTACGGAAACGTGCTACTGCAAAATCACCTTTAGTGATAAAAGGAGAGTTCTGTCCTTCCAAGTAAAGCGAGATCAATTTGGAATCATCAACCTTTCCTTCCTGGATAGCTTTATCAATAGCAGCTCTTGTACGATCAAAGTCCAAGTGACGAGTTGTGTTGGCACGTTTAACTGCATCTCTGGCACGTGTACTGTAGTCACTAGCTTTGTTCTTAATAGTTTCCATGTCAAGGTTTTTAACAGCTTCCTTGGCGTTACCAAAACGTTCTGCAATCTTAGCACGACGAATTAATTCATCGCGATCACCAATGATGGCACTAACATCATTCAACTGGTTACGCCAACCACCAGTTCTGACAGGACCCATAAAGTCTGGTGTAGGACCAAACTCAGTACGATAGCCATCTTTGTGTAGGTGTTTATTTTTAAAGTCTTTAAACTTCTCACGAGCCGTATTAAAACGATCACGGTTTTTGTTTAACTGGTTGACTTTGAAATCTTCAGCTTGTTTCTTAAGCGCATCGAAATCCATGTTCTTAAGATTATTGATAGCATCTACTTGTTCAGGAGATGTGAAACCCATGTACTTGTAATAAGCTCGGTTGATATTACCGTTCTTAATCACTGGAGCACTAAGTTTCATGATACCGCCTAATAACCCTTTGTTATTCTTGGTACCATTACTATCAATTACAGCTTCATCGCCATGCGTGACACCAACAACTTTATCAGGAGAACCTTTTGTGAAACCACCCGTAGCATAACCACGAATACGGTTAGGGTTCATGTTACTGAGGTTACCTTTGTTCCAGATATTGTAACGTTCTGGATCCATCTTATTATTGAAGTTACGAACAGCCTTACGATCTGTATCAGGAACAGTTTTGTCTGGATCCTGACCAGGTAATGCTTCAGTGGTACCATCGTATTTCAAATTGGATTTCTGTTGGTAATTTCGCATACCACCAGATAGGACCATATTGATGATACCATCATTATCCATGTTAACATTACCTTGAGCATCGTACTTACCCAATCCTGAATTAACTAAGAAGTTATGTCCATAATCAGAAGTAAGTTTTGCAATGCGAGCATTGTCAACTGGATGACGAGCACGAGCTTGAGAGTCTGCATTACCTAGAGCTTTAGCTTTAACGCGATACTCTGGGTTTTCACGCATGACCTGCAATTCAAGTCCGATACCTTCTTTCATGATGACACTAGCTTTGATTGGATCAAAACCAGCAAGGTCAGGAATCTTGTTCTCTAACTCACGACGCACTTCTTGAGAGGTGCCTTTTGGCAAACCCTCACCACGGAATAAAGAAACTGCAAAAGATTCCTTTCCTTTTGAATGGTTTTCAATTAACCAACGACGAATGGTTTCACGAGCTTTGGGTGTAAGTGTTGACTTTGGATCAAGTTTATTAATCCAGTTATCAATACCGTCATGGTAGTTTTTGATACGGGTATCGTTTACAGCTTCGTTATCAAACTCTGTCTGTAATTCTTTAACACCACGTAGACGGTTAAAACGATAATCGAATTTTAAGTCTTCGATATCCTTTGGATCTTTTTGGGTACGGATACCTTCTAAAGTTTTCCAGATACGACCAAACCAAGCAGGGTAAGTCTCAAGGAATGTGTTCTTGAGTTTACGATCCATGAAAGCGGCTTCATCTTCCTTATGGGTTAATGAATTTGCTACACGACTAGTCTGACGTTGAGCCAAACCATCATAACCAAACTTAGTTAAGAAGTTATCAATCTTACCGTAACCAGAGCGACCACCTAACATCATGTTTGCATAAGCACCAGAGTTAGCGATCAAAGCTTCTGTAAAGTCTAAACCACCAGTATACTTACCATTCTTTTCAATGAACTTACTTAAGTACTTACCACCACGTTTGGACATCTCAGAACGTAATAGACCAGCACCCATTGACATAGCTAAATCTTCAAAGCTCATGTCAACGTCACGCATCATCTCTTTACCATCGACGTACATACCTGCTTTATCGCGGAATGACATACCCATGGTAGCAATGTTACGTTTAGTTTGTTCCATGAAAGAACGCATTACGCCACCGATCTTGTTACTAGCCCAATCCGATGCAGCATTAACCATCTTATCACGTAAGACGCGCTTAGCATTCTCTTGTGATGTGATCTTAACGTAATCTGGTAACCCAGTGTTCTTTGTAATTGCAGTTAAACCCTCTTTGATCTCGGCACGCATTAACGCACCTTGTTCGAGAGATTTACGTTGTGTTATTAAGTTACGAATACTTAACTCGATTGATTTCTTCTTGTAGTTAAAATCAATTTGATCTTGGTAATCTAGACGACGATAACTAGTCTCTAAAATTCGACTTAATAAGGATACCGTTGCCGTTTGCTGGCGCACTGTAGTATTCTTGTAAATCTGATCATTTTCACTCTGATCATCTTTTAAGTCTTCTTCAGCTGTACCCGCTTTCAGCATCTCTGTGCGTTCACGAGGAGTTAATTGACCACCTCGCATAGCGTCTTGCAAACTACCACCAAATGTTCCCATCTGGCGATTAATTTCGGCTTCTTCTGGATTGTAATCAGAACTGTAATTATCATCACGTTGCTCAGCCCAATCAACAATTTTACCTAATTTAAAACGACGTAATAGATTACCATCTACACGAATTGCACGCTTTAAAACACCGCGAGATTTCTCCCATTCCTTCATGAGAGAGTCATTGTATAGATCACTACCAGCGTCGATAATTGATTCGGCAGTATTAACAGTGGTGTGGTATTTTTGTGGTAATGCATCTTTCAAATATTGGCGACGAGCCTGAGAACCAAAGGCATCCTCACGCAAAGCTGATCCAAATTTTCTCAGTCTTCCACGAGGGGTGCGATCATCTCCTTCGTCACCACCAGTACCGTCAAGATCATCAAAATCGAAATCATCGAAATTGAAATTCAGATCATCGCCACCATCACCATGTTTATCATTAATAGCCATTTTAGACCTCATTCAAACATTCAATTTTGGAGATAACAATGGAACGTATAGACGCTCCCATTAATTTATTTTACGTTAATTTAACGCCAGATATTGTTAGACGCATGAAGCCTGTAACAACACTGGATTCTTTTATTGGTGGAACACGAGAGTTTCACCCTGATGGTTTGTTCTCAACTGAGATTTTTGGACGCCTAGGTACACAAGAACGCGATACTCGTTTTTCGTATGTTGAGCTTGGTACGACCATCTTTCACCCTTTTGTTTATAAGGCCTTATGTAGCCTGGCTGCTCTATATAAAGGCATCCTTGAGGGTACGACTTATGCTATTTTTGATGAAGAATTAAAGGACTTTGTTAAGGCTGATCCAATTGTCGGTCGTACAGGTTTCCAGTTCTTTTTCGAACATTGGCGAGAGATCAAACCTAAGCAAACAGGCTCTGATTCACGTGCTGCTAAAATTGAATACATCAAACATCATGATGTCATTGAAACTCGTCAGATTTTGGTTCTACCTGCAGCTAAACGTGATATTGAATTTGATGACAAGGGTCGTCCAATTGATCATGAGATTAACGATTTGTATCGTAAGATCATCCAGGTTTCAAATACATTTACAGGTAAAGAAAACCTAGACCCAATTTACAACAAATCTCGTTTGTCATTGCAGCAAGGTTTCAATGAAATCTATGAATACTTTAACACGTTAGTTGGTAAAGGTAAGAAATCCTTCATCCAAGCTAAGTGGGCACGACGTGCTGTCGATTACGGTATGCGAGATGTACTGTCTGCACCTATCGTATCTTCACCTATCCTTGGCGGTTATGCTGATGTAAAACCTAACGATACTTTAGTAGGTTTATTCCCTACCATGGCAGCTACGATGCCTAAGGTACAATATGAGATCACATCTAAGTGGTTAGCTGATCGCTTCCCTGATGATGGTACTACGGCAATGTTAGTTAACCCACAATCGCTTCGTAGTGAGAGTAAGAAAATCTCTTCACGTACATTCGATCGTTGGAGAACTACAGAAGGTATCGAAAAACTTATTCGCGGTTTTGCTAACCGTGAGGTACGTAATAAACCTATCATGGTGGAAGGTTATTATCTAGCACTTATTTATCGCGATGATAAATGTGTTAAAGTCTTTGACTCACTGGATGATTTACCTGAGGGCTTTGATAAGGAGTTTGTTAAACCTATCACTTATAGTGAGTTCTTCTATTACTTCTGTGCTAAGATGTGGGATTCCACACCTATGTACGTTACCCGTTATCCAATTACTGGTGACGGTTCAATTTATCCGTCAATGGTTTATGTTAAGACTACCTTACCTGCTCAGGAATTGGTCTGCCTAAACGATGTCTGGGAATTTAATGCGGACTCCTATCGCTTTAAACAGTTCCCTACACTTGGCGAGGTATCATGGGTTGAGACCATGGCACCTAATCCACGTATGTTGGGTGGACTTGGTGGTGACCATGATGGTGATACTGCATCTGGTAATGCTATCTTCTCTAAAGAAGGTAAAGAAGAGATTGAAAAATTCTTCTCTACTCGTGAAGCTTACATCGGACCTGGTGGTAAATTACGCAACTCACCTTTCACTGAAACAATTGAACGTGTTCTATTTGCTTTAACTGGAATTTGATAAATGATTGAGTTTAATAAATATTATCGTTTAAACGCGATTTTAAAGAAAGCTCAAATGAAAAGCGCACCAATCATCGGCTTAGCCGAGATTGGTCTGCCATTCAAGACTGCGTTACATTACGCAGTTCTTGAGGCTGGCGTTATGGGTATCCAACCTACTAACGTCGTTTTTCGTGGGCTAGATAAAGGTACTAACATCTCGGTTGGGTTTGGTTTACCTGACCTGACCTTAGTACCAGGTAAAGCTATTCAGAAGTCTGTACGCTTTAATGAAGTTGTCAGTAAGTATATGCGTACGGTTCCTAAATGGAGCCGTAATGATCAAGAGCCGAGTGTTGCTAAACAAAAACAAAACGTTCTTGTTTTTAACTACGGTATTTATTCACAAATGATCAATATGCAGACTGAATCACTTGCAGATTATCATTACTTTATTGGTTTCTGGAATAACATCTTTAAAAATATCAAAGAAGAGATTGCAAATACTCGCTTTGTTAAGAATAAGAAGATTGTTGATACATTCCTACGACACCACTTCTTAATGGTTGAGTCACCTACAGTTATCCCTAGTCTTAAAATGTGCCAGGGTTATTCTTTACGTGATGAAGATACAGCTAAAGTAAATGCTTTAGGTAGTCCTGATCGTTGGTTCATTGCTGAACTATGGAAGTGGCTTGGTGGGTCGGGTGAGACTATCTTCTCCAACCTTAGTGATGTTGAACTGAAACAAATCAATATCATGTTCACTCGTGCTGGTAGTGCTACATTACTTAACCTTTACGTTCTTAAGTACATGGCGTCAGATCGCGTAGGTGTTAAAGGTAAAGCTGATGTAGATATTCTGTTTGAAGGTCAAGCTGTTTCGGTAATGACTACAGAGAACCTACAGAAGAGTTTGTTGTTATTCTTAATCAGCTTCCAAACCAAAGTTGATAGTGGCATTGTTACAGAAGTTAACACTGAAGAAGATTTGGTTGAGGATTCTGATAAAAATGATTCTAACATAGATGATGATGAACTTGATGCCCCAACTGAAGCAGATGCAACTAATCGTTTCTTAGAAGATAGTAACGACCTTGATGCTGAAGAAGAATTAGGAAAAGCCGTTCTTAAAAAACTACGTAAGAAAAATGGACGTGATCAGGTTGAAACCCCTAACGTAGTTAGTAATGAGCTTGAAGATATCTTTACTGATGATAATGGTCAGGATGATTCAGCTTACATTGATGAGACTCTAGAAGCACTAGATAAAATCAATGAAGAGTTACAAGCAGATAGTGCAGAACCTGAACATGAAGAAACACTAGAACCTACCTTCAGTCAAGAGCCAGAAACTCAAGTTGAAGATGGTAAACCAGTTGAAGGGATTAAAACATTCAGCGACAGTGAATACACTTCTTACGAAGGTAAACCACAAACACCTGAAGAAGCCTTCATGGCACTTGTTAGAGCATCTGCAGAAGAAGGTAACTTAAGTGCAGCTGAGGTTCGTCGCTTCGAAGCCATTGCTGCCAAATACCGCACCACAATTAAGAACCCGTATGGTGGTGAGGGTACATTAGCTGATGCTGCATTTATCAAACCTGAGGACTTGTTAATCCCTGAGGATAATAAGTTAACAGATAAGATTCCTGGCGTATTTAATGATAGTTATCTTAGTTCATCTCATGACAAGATGCATCGTCATTACAACCAAAACATTTTAACTAAAGATATCCTATCCAACTCCATCGCTTTAATGCGTGCTGGATATGCTATTGATGGTTATGATGTACAAAAACACGATGACATTGTTGATAGCTACGAAATCCATACAGTTCGATTAGTACCGATTCGTGGTAAACCTAGTACAATTAAATTCCGTGTACCAAAGGTAACTCCAGGTGGTACGTTTAAAGCAGGTGGTAATATCAACCGTATGCGTGTGCAGCGTGCAGATATTCCGATTCGCAAAGTTAAGCCAGGTGATGTAGCTTTAACCTCGTACCATTCTAAGATGTGGGTTCGTCGTAGTCCTTTAGTTGCGTTCAACTTTGATAAGTGGATTGAAAAGACACTCACTAATGCGGCTACCAATCCAGAAAAACTCCTGATCACAAATGTAAGTTATGGTAATTGTTACGATAGTACCATTGATGCACCTTTAACATACACAGCCATCTCACGTTTCTTTGCCTCCTTTGTGATTGGTAAATATCAATTCATGTGGGATGTTAAGAAGAATGATCAATTCTTCGGTGCTGAAGTAATGAAGGTTGCTAAGAAGTATGGTCATCAACAAGTACTTTGTGGTAAAGGTGAGAATAGTTTCATTTGGATGGATTACGAAGGTAACCTTTTTGAAGCACCACTTGAAGATCGTGCGAAGGCTATTCCAATTGGCACCATTCCTGATTTGATCGGTGTGGATCCATTTAAGATCCCTGTACAATCCGCCGATCTTAAAATCTTTAGTAAATCCATTCCTATCGGTATCGCTTTAGCTTATTGGATTGGTTTAGGTAATTTACTAAAAACTATCGGTGCTAAATATCGTCGTGTCTATGGACGTGAGTTACTTAATCTTAAACCGAATGAATTCTACGTCGCGTTTAAAAATGAGAAACTCGTATTTGATCGCAATGATAAAGTTACATCACTGATCATGTCAGGGTGGAATGAGTATCATGCATTCATTAAGTTCTATTCTCCTTACGACTTTGACAAACAAGAAACCTTTGGTCGTTTCTTCTACGAGACTAAGATCGAAGGTCGTTATGAAAATGAATTAACCATTATTCGTCAGTTATGGATTGATCCAATTACTGAGGGTGAGTTAGTTCGTTTAAATGAACCTACCGATATGGTAAACTTGTTCATCTCAGCTGTTAAGAAATTAACCTACGACAAACATCCAGATCCGATGGACGGTATGTTCCAACGTGACCGTGGTTATGAACGTATCTCTGGATTCGTTTACGATAACATGGTTCGTTCTGTACGTGGACATCGTAACCGACGCTTCATGAAAGATGCTGCGATTGACATGCCACCTGACGCAGTATGGTACGACATCCTTAAAGATCAGACGACTGGGATTGCAGAAGCTTCCAACCCGATCCATTCATTAAAGGAACAGGAAGTAGTGGTGTTCCGTGGTGCTGGTGGTCGTAGTTCACAAAGCATGATGGCGGAAGATCGTAAGGCGCATCGTAGTAACGTAGGACGTGACTCAGAAGCCACTGTCGATAGTGGTGATGTAGCAACCGTTCTGTACACTACAGCGAACCCTAACTACGATTCTGTACGTGGTACAATTCGCTATACCGAGAATCCTAATGATAACGTAGCTCGTGCTTTTGGTACGTCTCAATTATTAGCTGCAGCAGCTGAATACGACGATCCCAACCGCAGAAACTTCGTGTCTATTCAAAACTCACGTACAACTAACTCTGCTGGTTCTACGCCTTTACCTGTACGTACTGGTTATGAACGCGTACTAGCTTATCGCACAGACGACTTATACGCTACCGTATCACGTTTACCAGGTAAAGTAATTGCTAAGACTAATAAAGTCATTGTAGTTGAATATGAGGACGGTACTCAGCAAGAGATCGAAATCGGTTTACGCTACGGTGAATGGTCTGGTAAGACAATGCCGCATGAAGTTATTACTGATTTAAAACTTGGTGATACTTTTGCAAAAGACATGCCTATTGCGTGGGGTAAGAACTTCTTTGTTAAAGATGACTTGACTGGTGGTTTACTTTATAAACCAGGTATTTTGGCTCGTGTTATTCTTATTGATGATGAGGATACATGGGAGGACTCTAGCGCCATTCATGTTAACTTTGCTAAGAAGCTAACTACTGAACGTGTAGACAAGCGGGATATCGTCGTAGATGCTAATCAGGAGATTCGTAACTTACTACCGATTGGTACTGAGGTAAATACTGAGAGCATTTTATGTACTATCTTCAACGCAACGGAAGGTAACAAAGAACTCTTTAACCAAGAGTCCCTTGATTCTCTGAAAGACTTTACGTCAAACTCACCACAGGCTAAGTCCAATGGTGTGATTACAGATATTGAGGCGTATTACACTGGTCAGGTCGAAGACATGTCTGAAACATTACAAGACATTGTCGAAGCATCTAACACAAGACTTTATAAGCTTAATAAGGCTTTGAAGAAACCAGCATTAGATGGTCGTGTTGATGTGGGTACTCGATTCAGCGGTAGTGTTTTGAATCAGGATATGGTTTTAACTCGTATTCGGATCTTAACTAATGAAGGTATGGATATTGGTTCTAAATTAGTATTTTGTCATCAGATGAAATCAGTTGTTGGTCGTAAGATCGTAACACGTTTAGAAACAGAAGCTGGTGAACCAATTGATGCGAAGTTCTCCAATACATCCTTCAGTAACCGTATCGTTGACTCAGGTAACCAGGTCGGTACAACTGGTGTACTTTGTGTGGCTGCTACTAAAGCTGTGATTGCTGCCTACCGAGGTACGAAGAAATAAAATACCGAATGAGGTGTGGGTAAAACCATACCTCATTTCTTTTATAACGTAAGGAAATTCGACATGCAAGATCCAAATACCCCTATCCCTACTGTGGAAAGTCAACTTGAAAGTACTGCGACAATTGCCAATGCCATCCTATTAACAAAGTTAATCTTCATGGGTGTGTCGGGTCGTGAAATCTCTAACTTAGAACATCTTGACACTAACGTCGATGATCTAATCGCAGCCAACATCAACAAACAAATTGCAAGTAAATAAGGAGAAGACAGTCATGATGAATCTTACGACTGTTAATACCGCTGCCGATTTAGCAGCTGTGCTAACTACTCAAGGTATCCAGGTTGCTCCTAAAGCTGGTACTCCTTTAGCTAAATTAACCCAAACTATCTTGGGTGCTGGTTTAGGTATGTTAACTGGTGTGACTGCCGAAGAACCTGAAAATAAGGTTATCGATCCGAGCTGGGCTACTTTAATGGTAGAACACTCACGCGTTACTTTACCTGATGGTACACCTAACGAATTCCAAGCACATTTAACTTTACTCGTTGATGAAATTCGTAACTCAGTTTCTGGTACAATTGATTTCTCTCGTAATGTAGTTAACCCAATCATTAAAGATGTATGTGATAAAATCTCTGCAGCTATGGATTTAGCTAGTCAAGGTGGTTCACTTGCACAAACCAGAGACGGTGCACGATTTGCATTAAGTAACGGTAGCATGGTAGTTAACATTACCGAAGAAGGCCCTGATAGCATTTACCTAGATTCTGTGACTGAACAAGAAGCTGATGCTCGTTTACGTACACCGTATCAAAATATCACTTCACCTGTTTTATTCCCAGAGATGTCCTCAGTTGAATTGATGGAACATCTGGAAAGTAATGCAAAGACAGATTTCCAGCGTGACGTTATTGAAAAAATTAAGAGCATGGACAATGGCTACGATGAACTACTTGCTATTTATCATAACTCTTACTGCTTCCGTCCAGGTCGTGTAAATGCCACAGATATCCGTAGCTTAACCAATGACATGTCTTTACGTCCTTTGGTTATTTTGGCTATTGGTACTATCTTCATTGATAACATTCCTGAAGGTACTACTGGTTCTGCAACCAATATTGAAAATGCAATGGGTGCGTGGATTACTCAGCTCAAGAACATCATTGCGATTAATATTGAAGTTTACAAGCAAGCTTTAAGTCAAAAGTCGATTGTGTTGGCAAGTTACAATCATAACTTTGAAACCAATATTACAGTTAACAAAGAAAACTATCGCTCTTACCTAGAAGAAGGCGGTAGTACTGAAGCGTTGATCGGTGCGACTTTCGATGATCGTAACTACGATTTCGATAACTTACTTCAACGTCAACAAGATTATGAATCAATTTATGAGCGTCGTTTAGCTGAAGCTGTAAGTTTTAACGAAGCTAATCGTCTGACTATCTTCAAAAACGTTTTACGTCAAGAAGTATACGATCATATCTTTAACTGTCCAGAAGATGCAATTCGCCCTGTAGCACCAAGTGAAGCTCGTGCAGAATTGGATAACTGGATGAAGAAGATCTATATCGATGCTCTTGATCGCCCACATGAGACGGTACGTTCCGTTGTCTGTAATACTTTATTCTTAGGTACTGATGCCGAGGAAATCCTCGTCAACATCGATCACCTCTGCGATAAAGATGACAACTTATCTATTCGTGATGCAAGTGCTTTGGTAATCCTAGATTACTTAACTAAGTTCATGGTTTCGCAAATGGATGTAAAACGTACTGTTTAACAACATAAGGAAAACCCATGAGCACATCCTTCGAACAGTACCTTAACAAAGAGTTTCAGAAAACGTTTATTCGTGATCCAGACTCTATAAAAACTAAGTTGTTTGAAGTAGGTGAAGGTTTTAACACACGTGTAGTTTCCAAAGAAAGTTGTTTTATCATGATCCCTAAGCGTTGGGCTTATAATAATTTAGCTAAGGTTGGTGACGAAATTTACGTGACTTGTATCTTTACAATTGTGTTCCCAGAATCTGGTGTGTTTGGTATCGTTAACCAAGTTAACCTTATCAAAATTACACCAGATATTATCTCGATCGTTAAGGTCAATGATGATGAATACTTTAAGTTTAGTTTCAACGAGGGCAGTACAATCTGGCCTCAGTTGATGCTGAATGTTGATGATACATTAGCCTACCCTATCTTTGACGAAATCGTAGCACGTGGTAATGAACCATGCTACTTACTTTATGACGACGGTTGTAAGATCCTCAAGTCTGCTGGTAAAACCGCTGGTATTAACTTATCACCTAACAACATTATCTTTGAAATGACTTATGCGACCATTTCACGAGATGCCACAAATCGTAAACTACTATACCGTTTAATGGTGAACAGTCAAAATTACCAATCGCTACACTCACCAGCGGTTATCGGTTTGCGTAATGTACAATTAGGTCCTACCAATTTCGTTACTCGTACCGCGGGTAGTTATTTTGAAACTGGTATTGAAAGTGGTTTAGTAAATCCATCTATGCACAAAGAAGGTGTAGAGGAAATCTTGAGAGGTTGATATGTCTTTCTCCTTAACCTGTACCACGTTACAAGGTACGAATAAGACAGGGTTATTGAAGGCGGATGCGGCTGGTTACTATGAGATGTGTATTGGTGCATTTGATGTACCAAACTCTCGTGGTGACATTTATGTTGCAGAATATGCCACTCGTCTATTTGAGAATAGTGAGTTGGCAGTACGCCGTGGTACTAGTGGTTACATGCGTGGCGAATACGGACATCCAAAAAAAGAACCTGGTATGTCCATTCGTGAATACATTGCACGTAACCATGAAATTGATGAACGTATGGTTTCGCATTATTTCAAACGTATTTGGATTGATGACAAGAACATAACTGATCGTGATGGTAATACCATCATTGCTGTTATGGCTCTTCTTAAACCTACGGGTCCATATGGTGACGTTCTAGCCAAGCAAATCGAGAGTGATGAAAATGTAGCATTCTCTATTCGTTGCTTCTGTGAGGACGTTTTAAACCGTCGTGGGACTATGGATCGTCGTATCCGTAATATCATCACTTGGGATTATGTAAATGAACCAGGTTTACATCCCGCTAACAAGTACAATTCCCCTGCTTGTGAATCATTCCAAAATGTTTTAACTAATGAGCGTATTTCTTTATCCATGATTAATGATATCATGGAAGATGTACGTAATAATCCAGTAGCAATGGAAAGTGAAACTATCCATCGTTTAGAAGATACACTAAATGGTTTCCGTAAAGGTAACGTTAGTAGCTCTGAATTAAACCAAGTATTTAAGTCTACACCTAAATCACTTCGTTGGTAAGGTCATAAACGAGAGGGCATCAAGCCCTCTCTTTATGCCGTTGAATTCAAATTTTTTCAGATATATAATATTAAAGTGATAAGGTAATAGTATCTTATTAAAATACTTTCATGAGAGAAAATGAAAATGAAAATGAAAACACCTCGCACTATCGCATTTAATGGCAAGCCAGCAATTCTTATTACTGCCAAAGAGCGCAAAGAAGCTTATGAGTTGGGTTTAACAGGGTTTCTAAACTATAACGGTAACTATTACTTAAAGATGGCTGATATTCCGTCGGAAACGAAAGCATGGGCTATTAGCCGCGGTATCATCACTGAGTAAAACACCAAGGGTCTTATGACCCTCTTTAAATATTTAATCAATCTAGAGAGAAATAGATTATGTTTACCAAAGAAGATTTTGTAGTACTAGCTGAACAAGCAAAAGAAATCATGACTTTGTTAGGTCTTGATATTGAAGACAAAGGCATTCCTGAATTAGAAAAAGCAGGTGCAGAAGTTTTTGGCGATGTGGCTGTTATGGCTGGTTATTCACCAGACTTACACAAAGTATTTGTTAACACTCGATACGAAGCAGAATTTAATGCACGTCCAAGTACTCTTTACGAAATATTAATACATGAGTTAACTCACGCGTACCAACCTAAAAATACTCTAGTTAATGTAAGTACGGATGTATTTTCAGATGAGTATTGGAACCAAGAATTTGAAAGAGAGGCTACCAGTGTGTCGTTAATCTGGATATCTCTTTTTGGTGAGCTCAAAGACGTACTTGCTACAGAAGATAAAACTTATCGTGACGTTTATCTAGAAGCTATAGAAACTCAAGACAAGGATACTCTTCTCACTAAATACACCACAATCGTACGTGGTATATTCAATAGTAAACTTGAAACAGGTGTTTAATGGAACCTACTAAACTAGAAATCGCCAATGGTGTACTAGAGCATTGAGATGCAGATCTAATAAACTATAATTTAAATGATATCAAAGATTTTATTAAGCCTAATCTGGAAGGTAAACCGCTAACCAGTAAAGAAGCTTTTGTAATTCTTGATAAGATCAATGACTTAAAACGAACTGTCTCTCTTATGGCTCATGCCTTAAGAACGAAGGAAGAACACAGTTAAATATTAATTTACAGTGGGTGGTTTTGTATGTGATCTTAATAGGTCAGGGCTGTCCATTGTATCCCAACAAGTCTAGGTTGAATATGCGTAGAGTATCGTAGCGTATAAGTGTAATCTTTTACCGCAGTACTAGCTGGCATATTCTTCCTTAAGGCTAAGAACTTTTCCATACTACTGTATTATCAGTAAAAATTAACCTCTTTGATAGGAGATATCAAATGAACCTTTCCGTTTTAGCTTCAGGTCAGCATTTCCAACGTAAGGATGTTGAACTTATCGAAATGGGTACGATGATTTTTGACATTAATCGTTTAATTACAGCCTTGGGTCTGATCAGACATGCGATAAAGTTACCCAAGAATAAAGTTTTAAATCTACCTAAAGATAAAGGGTTACTAGAAAGTAGTAAGTCGCACATTAGAGATTTGGATGTTACCAATTGGGTTAGTGCCGACGTTGGTATTTGGTACGAAATTGAAGAAAAGAGTAGTCGTACCATCTCTTACATTTTCTTCATTAATGACGAAGACTATATCCAGATTACACTATTGCCTGAGTTGGATGAAGTTACCGTTAAAAGCAACCTAAACCCTATTGTACTTTCCGAGAATACTCCGCTCTTAATGCAATTTATAGCAATGGAGGAAATTGGTAAGTTATCCGAAACACTCAACTCCATTAATTATTTAATCGGAGAAAAATACGAAGATTTAAGACGTTATGTAAAAATAGGTACCCATGGTACAACAGACCTTAATAACGTTTTTCAGTCTGAACTAACTACTTGGGGTATTTTGGAGAATAATACTACATTTTCATTAGTTAGTACGGTGAAGAATGTTTCCGTCATTTGTACAAAAGCCGCAGCCTCTTTTGATCCTAAAATCATAACAGTTGATTTTAATAAGTTGACTAGTGCCGAAGTAGAAAAAATATATTTTGAAACCAAAGCACTTAGAACCAAAGTAGAAAATAAAGACTGGCAAATTGAAGGTGAAGAGTTGTCATCACCACCAGACGTCATCACCATTGAACCTACTACTGATCGTCAAGCATTGTTGCAACTTATCAACAATCTCAAGGATCATTTGGGTGAAATGACCGATAGTGATTTAGCAACATATGGTGGGTCAACTATTCTTGTAAATGATGTCGTTGGTATCTTTGCCGAGATTCGTGCGATTGAAAAGCGTAATCATGCCAATCAAAAATTTACGGAAGGTCGTAACTATCGTTTAACACGCGGTTTAGATGAACGTGAAGCTAGCTTTGAAACCGACGATCTTGAAGACTTAACTGAATACCTTCATGGTAATCATGAACGTCGTGAATCGCGCTACCAACATAGACATCAGCATCTCGAACGTCGTCGCCGTTAAGAAAAAGTTTACGCAGCACACCGTTATTTGAAGTATGCCATAGGAGAATATACAATGGCTTCAACAGAAGATGAAAAATTACGCGCAGCAATTGCTCGCCGAACCAATGCCATAAAGGATATTTTAGAAGATCCAGACATTGGTAGTCTCAGTCGTTCATTCCAGGTTTTGGACATTGTGAATGAACTAGGTGAAGATATCATGATGCTTGCGCGTGATATCATGGACTCTCGTTTGGAGTCTATGGATCGCGATTATGGTCGTTATGAAGATCGTCGTCGAGGTGATGACCGTTACGAAAGTCGCGGTCGTGGTCGCGATGGGCGTGACGATCGTGGTCGTGGTAGTTGGCATGATCGCCGACGATAATAACATTGACCTCTTAGTTTAAAGGGGTCTCTTTCTTAAGTGCTATGTTACCTTTCATTAAATCAAGAAGGAATGTGTCATGTTTAAAGATAAAGATGTTTTAACGGGCTTGGCTGATAAAGATGTTGCCTTACTTATGCTCTTGGGGTGCGGTTCGATTCTTACGCGTACTCAGGGTTTAATTGGCGAATACATTATTTATGGCCAGTTGCCAAATCACAAGAATGTACGCATTGTTAAATTGCGTTCAGATGTCGATATCGAAGAAGTAAACGATTCAGTGGGTAGTATACAGAACTTACCTGCGGAAGTAGGTGAAAACTTCTTAAAGCTCCATTTCAATCTGGTCTTAACCGATCACACTGTTTTGGATGTAATCAGAACCAACCAAACCATCGAGGTGGTTATTGGTCACACACTACTCGATCAGATGTACATGATCGGTCTTTACCCATCTCCGATTACAGGAACTTTCAAGAGCATTTAACATGAATACTTACTACGATGGCAACCACAACATTTATGGCACCAATGGCGGTGCTTACAAATTACTGGCACTGAATTTATGTACACAGATTACCTTTCTTGACATAAACTTCGGCACTCAAGTGTTTGGTAAATTACCGAGCGGTAAATGGTTACGTGTTACCCAGGTTTTCGATGGTGACCGTGATCGCATTAAAGATAACATGGGTAACTTCTGGTCTGGTACTGGATTACCTGAATTAGGTCAGCCATTCCTTCTGCGAGAATTAAACTTAAAACTTGCAGATGAAGATCATGTAACGGATGTTTATGCCAATGATAATGGTGTGGCAGTATTTGTCAAAAATGGTAAACAAATGCTTTCCGTACCTGAACTAATCATCATTGAAGTTTTGAACATCCATCCCGATAAGCTCAAATTGGATGAAGTTCCAAAAGCTTATTAAACCTTTCAACCAAACTTTCGAGAGAGAAATCGGAATGATAAAACTTAGCCAACAACAACTCATCGGTAAAACCTATTCTAGTCTAACTATTCGTAAATTCCTACACACAGACAGTCGTAACCATGACTGGTATGAATGTAAGTGTATTTGCGGTAGTGTAATCGAAGCAATAGGTGTTGCCGTACGTAACAATCGTGTACGTAGTTGTGGGTGCGCTAATGGTTATTCTGACCTGTTGGGTCGTAAGTTTGGTTACTTAACACTGGTCCAAGCAATTGATGCTAAAAGACCTGACCGCTACTTGGCTCGATGTATCTGCAAAACTGAATTTGAGGTTCAGGGTTCGCATGTTAAGAAAGGATACATCAAGTCTTGTGGCTGTCGCCGTGATACTAGTTTGGGTAATCGTGGTTTAGATAATCAATTAGTCAATTTTAGTGGCTTTGAAGACGTTATCAAATCGCGGTTAGCTTGTGCAATTTTTAAAGCCTTGCGTCTAAGTAAAGGATTAAAGATCCAACTAGTAAATATAGAGGGTGTAAGTAACAAGGATTATTCTTCAATCGAGGTGGGTGATAAACAACCTACCACTAAAGAAGAAAATCTTATTCTCGACTTTTACGGGGTTAGTCGTGAAACCTATGAAGAAAACGTAACCCATTACAACGACATTGTTAAGAAACGTATTATCCAAATTGGTATGGATAGTCGTATGACTATGCCTGAACTTGTAGATCGTGTTCTACTGAATACGCTCCTCGGCAAAGAAACAATTGCATATTAAACCACACACACAGAAATGTGTGGTTAACTCTTTCTAATAAAGGATGAAATCATGTTACACTTTAAAATGACTGCGCACGACCTTAAAGTTATACCACGTCTAAGTTGTCGTGTTAGCGATCAAAGTTACATGAACCGCAAGTTAAAGCGAGATAAAAAGACTGGGGTACGTCTTCTTGCACATCTTGCTAAATTAACAATCAAACATTGGTTAAAATAATCCCTACACCTTAGATGTGTATGGGGGATAAAAGGAAAAATTATGAGTAATCGTACTAAGACGCTCCCTAACCATCGTACAGGTGTTCGGGAAGTAATGTTGGATGCAACTGGTAAAACGTTACCAGTGATTTCTGCCACACGCGTTAGCTACACTGATGACCGCGTTACTTCGTATCAACGTCCAGAGGCTAGCGGTTTTGTAGTACGTTGTGAATCTAAAGACGGTAAACCAGCGATCACTATCAATCGTTATCTACCACATTTAGACACGATCAGTCCTGTTACAGACGACATTGAGTTAGCCAAAAAGATCTACGACAGTTTAGACGAAGATCTAATTGCATGGTTAAAAGATGTCGATACTAAAAAGCAGTCGAACTTACTCCCAGCTGGTTTTGGTTGGGATGGAATTATGACCCAAACTGAGTATTCAAAGTATGAACGAGTACGTGACTTGTTCATTGCTAATAATCAGTGGTCTGAGGAAGAACAAAAATGGTTTGATGACATAGTTTATCAAGCTGTTAAAACTAGCACTTGTTACTTAAAATTGGACTGGGAAGATAGTTTTAAACTTACTAAGAAAATCCCCGTCTATCGTTATTTACCTGACACAACTAAAGTGTATCTGGTTACTTTTGATAAAGATGGTAATCGTTCACTGAAGTTTGTACGTCGACCAATCATTGTTGGTGGTAATAAGAACGTTACAGAGACTGTTACTGTACCTGCAGGAACTGTCAGAGCAATTTTACTGCGCACCAATGTGATGGTTGATGATCACACTTATGGAGTCTCAATTGACCTCTATCGCGCATAACAACGACGAATTGGATTGCATCCGTAACGGGATGATTGTTGAAGGTAACGGTCACCGAGCTGTCGCATTCTCGGTGAATCCTAAAACAATGGAAATCAAAATTCGTAATATGATCTCGCAGAAGAATACCGAAAAACATTACGGTTGGAATGCTGGAGTTCAAAGCATCAGAAATGATGATTATGTAGCATTATCCTCTTGGTCAGCAAAGTCTAAAAGGATACAAGTGTATCGCAAAACATCAAAAGGACTGGTACCAACTCGAAACTATGGTGGAAGTTATAACTCTCGCCTTATTGCCAAGTTACCAGAATCCATTATCAAATTTTTAGAACCTCGTGGTGGCGGACCTAGTTTCCTACCTACAGGACCATGGAGGATTAATTACGACATGTTTAAGACATTACCACGGGAACAAATAGAAAGGTTCCTTATCATTAGCAAAATGCATCCTGATTGGATCGAATATTTAACTAATGAAGCTCTCAAAGTTCCAGAGCAGCATTTAATCACGGACTGGAATTCCAAACATGTGAAGTCTTTACCTAAGACATTGCAAGCACATGAGGAGTATTGGACTAAAACTAAGGAGTCTGACTCTGAAGTCTATGTCTACAATTCTATGGTGTGGCTACTACTATTCAAGGATGGTAGTAGCAGAATTATTGAACCTGATCCAACGTCAGGTCATCATTATGTCGGACCAAGTCGACGTATCATTGAGACTTTCAAGTCTTTACCACGGACGATGCCGAAAGACGTAGTTAGAGCAATCCAATTTAACATTGGAGCATACGAGAAAGACGAACGCTCTTACGGTGTTCGTTGGTACTTGTACAAAAACTAAATTAAAAGATTTTTCAGTTATACACTATTAACGTGATATACCATCACTTTAATTAAATCAACCATATGTCAGGAGAAACGACATGTCAGAAGTATCAGCATTAGAAGCATTATTAGTTCCACGTGTTAAGAAAGATGAGCACGGTGATCGTTTATTAGATCGCCGCGATTATGAAGAAACCCTACCTGAAGATTTGGACATGGGTACCATTAAACGTGTAGAACATCATAATGCGCTTTATCGTGCTGCTTCCACTCGCGCCTTAGGTGGCGTCGCTATGGAAGACTTACTTGCAGATCCTAAAAAGGACAAAGTAAATACCCGTGCCGAATACGGTACGCAATCAGAAATTCGTAACTCAATTCGCCGTACGCATGTAGTTGGTAAAGGCGATAAGCGAACTGAATATTTTGGCCACAGTACTGTGGTAGTATCGAATGGTAATGAACCAGATTTACTTGAAGCTATTGAAACCATTGCCAATAAAGGCAAGGATATCTTTGGCTCTAAGTAAGTTGGGTTTTAAAAAGAGGGCTTAGGCTCTCTTTTTTTTGCTTAAAATTTATAAAGGTTAAGGCTATGATCAAACAGATTTATCAACGTACACGGCACGTTACTTCCAATGATGCCCTGTTTAACTCAGTTGCTGCTGAGATGTTAGCATTCTTCAATGATGCCAAATTGTTAATTGATGATTACTTTGCACCTCATGAGAGTTATGAGTATAACGGTAATGGTTTTAAAACTTTAACTCCTGATTGCGAACCAGTGCAATTAATTGAAGTTAATAAACTCATCATTAAAGATGGTGTTACTGTAGGTATTGTTATTTTACGTGGCACTAACCATCGCCCTAACCACACTATCGACTTCTTACAAGATGTATTGGAACGTGAGTATGAATTACGTTTTAAAACTTTTGCTGGTTGTTTAAATACAGTTGAGTCTGCAGGCATTGCATTCACTCAACGTGGTAATGGTGGTATTATGATTAACAGTGCCAATGTTAGTACATTATGCACTTCTATCCTTAAGCGTCATTGGGACGAGTTTAAGTCTAATTGCGCATTTGATGCAGCGGCTTTGGCAAACCCTATTAAAGTTAATCATTACTCTAAACGTCGTGAAGAGATTGCTCTAATCTAAAAGCGGCATAAAGTGAGGGACCGTGAGGTCCCTCGATTATGCCCGCGCTTATGGAATAGCGTTAGCAGTTTGCTTACGAAGCTGGTCATTGAAACCAGTATCTTTAGCAGCAACGTTAGCATCAATTTGTTGCCAAGAAGCTTGTTTCTTAAGAGAAGAAGCACCAAACAATGAGAATGTTTCCAAGATGGTTTGAGCAAATTGAACAACACCTTCATTGATTTCTTGCATACAAGTAAATTCAACGTTGAATTCGACCAACTCACCTGCACGAGTTAAGTCACGACCACCTTCAACAGGAGCACTGTTTTTAGGGAACATGTTAAAGCATAACCATGCCTTATCAATTTCACGCCAGTTCTTTGTTGGTTCAAAGAAAAGCATGGTTGCAGTGTAGTAGTCAGGGAGCATGTCTGGAGGAGACACACCTTTAGTGATGATGTTAGGAGTCTTCGATTGTGGATCCATACCGAAGTCTGTACGCCACCAGTCAAAGTAAGTACCAATTGGTCGACCTTCACGTTCAACATATGCGAACGATGGAGCAGACTGTGCATACTTCATGTTCGACATTACTTCGAACACGTTACCATCACTTAAATCAGTACCAACGAACTCTGACTCCAAAGTCTGGTTAAGACCATCGAACGAACGATAACCAGTTTCAAGTAAAGCTTTAAGAATCGCGATACATTCTTGTCCACCAGCAACGTCAAGGAAGCCACGAGGTGCTTCTACTAAGACAGGAACTGTTTGACGACGCAAGTACGGAGTGTAGTTAATGAAGTTGGCTAAGTCAAGAGTAAAACCGCTCATGCCACCGTACATTGGGTTCAATGCAGTGTTGAGACGACCTTGACCATAACCTTTATCACTCATCTTAACTGTAGTACCAGGGATGCGTTGCTTTGTAGCCATCTCTTTATCCTCAATAAGATTTTATAAGGTTAGAAAAAGTGTGGGCGTACCCACACTCTTTTTTTTGTTGTAATTAAACAACGCCAGCTGTTTCGAGATCACTACGACGGTGCGAGTAGATATCGAAAATAGCTACAGTCTTAGGAGTGTTAGTGTACAAATGTACCTTACCACGCCAGATGTAACCAGCTTCACGATCGGCATCCAAGATTTCTGATTCAACAACGTAAGTTACGCTATCGCCGAAACGATTTTCAAGTTCAGCCAGCATTAAGCGGTCAGACTCTTGAATCATTTGCTCATCATCAAGATCATCACGACCAGTTAAGTATTTCCAAACGTTACACCATGCACGTTGACAGAACAAGATCGCCATCATGGTATTGATACCATTTGCAGGTGCTGTGTCATTTGGATACACAGTTTGTTGCGCAGGCCAGAACAAACCTTTCGTATCAGCGAACTGAACGTAGTTAATACCAGCATCCCAGAACTTGTTAAGTTGTGGAAGTTTGCGGTAAGTGTTCTTAGCAGTAGCAAACATCGTTACTGTGTTGTTTGGCCAAGTTGTAGGGCGTTGACCTTCAACCCACGATGGACCACCAGCGAACTTAGAGTACTGATTAGCGCGGTCAAACGTAAATGGAAGGATACCATCATACGCATCTTCGTTAATGTAGCTCTCACCATGTCCGAAGATACCACCAAACATAGTTGCAGTTGAGTGATAAGCAGAGGACGGGAACAAGTTGTAACGAGCACGTAACTGGTTACCACGAGCAAGTTCAGTAGAGTCATCATTGATGTCACACCAGTCCCAACCACCTAACAACTCGCTAGAATCGGTAGGAGTACTTGATACATCACCATCCAAGTAGAGTGGTTCAATATCGCGACCAGGTACAGAAACGAAGTCATCGATCACAGATTGAGTACCTGTGTAGACAGCGATGTCTGAACGTAAGCCAAGCATGTCAACCATGGCTAACTTAGTATTCATAGACCAGCCAGAATCCCAAAGAGCTGAGATAGGGTAGCGGAACATGTTACCAAGTTGATACATTTGATCAGGATTTGAGAAGATCGTGCGTGCAGCTAAATCAAACTGGCGTAAGTTAACAAGATCAGCTGGAGAACCATCAGCCTTGTACCATAAACCATCACTACCACCTGTAGCATAAACTACAGCATTGTTAGCTAATGAAACGCCACCGTAAAGATGTGAACTACGAGCATCAACAGCGAAATAAGGAACGTTATTGATATCGTGACCTGTTAAGAAGTTTAACAAGTGCGAGTTCTTTGGATCAGCAAATGCCAAGGTTTCAGTACGGCCAAATTCTTCAGCGATAGAGTCATAAGCTTTCTCACCAACCACTGTAACGTCACCGCTAGCAGTTGTGTAAGTATAGCCATTAGTGACCATATTGAGAATCTGTGAAATGTTCGCTGAATAAACCTGACTACGACCGAATGGACCGTATTCATTTGGATATTGAGGATCGTTGATTAATTGATAAGCTTTGATGAAACGCTTACTAATTGATGAAGCTTTGTTATTAACTGGGTAAACCGTACCTTCTTTGAAAGTAAGGTCGTTAGCATTTTCACCTTGCATACCTGGTTGTAATACAGGAGTACTGTTTGCGTTTGGACGCTCCCAGCAAGCTAAACGATAATAGAAAGCTTTGTTATTTTCTACAGCTACTGTGTCGATTGGGTTGGAATCAACTGAAGTTGGAGTACCGTATGAGATACCAACGTTGTTACCATAACGACCAAAGCTGTCGACTTCTAAGTCATGAATTGGGTAAAGTTTTGAACGAGTCGTAACTTTTGTGCCATTGGCTAAAGTTACTTCACCGATAGTACGTCCATTAACTACAGTCGAACCATCGCGATAGTTTTCAATGATATTACCTTTACCGAATTCACGGTTGTCAGGTTGATACATTGAAACGCCAGTATGGGTGATCAAGCGTGTACCGATAATTGTTTCTTGTACGACTGGTACGCCGTTTTCAACAATGATCGAACCATCTGTTGCACGCTCGTAAACAGGGATGTCTGCTACAATCACTTCCAAAGAAAGACGTAACATTGCTGTACGGGCATTAGCTGGCTTCGCACGAATAGCCAAGAACATGTTACCGTTTCCAGCAAACATTTCAGCCATAAAGTTTGAGTGGTTCCAATACGGACCATTACGGTCAAACGTTTCAGCACCAAAAGCTTTAACCGCATTAGAGGTAATCCATTGCGGTTCGCTACGTCCACGAGCACCTAAGATAACCTGTAGAGGGCAGTGCATAGGGATCTGTTCAGCTGTACGCTGTACTCCCCGCTCACCAACACTCTTAGGGCCACGAAGGTAAACATATGGCGTAGCTTTAGTAATTAAATCAACCATTTTACTACTCCGATAGTAGTTAATATAAAGCTATTTCTATGTAACTGCGGCATTACATCATATTAATGATCGCGCCATAACATAAAGTTTTACAGGATACACCTATATGATCATCACACCTTACCAAACAAGAGCTTGTGTAGGCTATGTTCCATCACTTCCAAAACTCAGTGAAAGTCTTAAAAAAGCTTATTTACTCGGTGGTGGTTTTAAGTTTTTAAATTACGATACACAGAACAATTGTAGTGCTGCTATTTTACAACCTGACTGTCCAGGACAGATTAAACCATTCGGTCACCCTATCTTTGTTAAGGGTGTTAATGGCGATGACAACATTTGGATTGCAGATGGTCGTACTATGTTCTCTGTTGATCCGCTATCTCAGGAAGTCAAACCTAAATTAATCATGAACGCTGCTTTAACATGGTTAGAGACTCGTTTACGTTTACAATTACTTTGGGATTCGCCAAACTTCCCTATCGTACAATCATGCATGGATTACCCAATCATGTTATACGGTAAAGTAATGTCAGAAGCTTTAGCTCGTAAATACGGTTTAAACCCTGCTAGTATTGCGCGCTGCGACATGTTGTTTGCTTATGCATTCTGGTGCTTCTCACACACAGAAGAACAATACAATCAAGCTAGTAAAGAAAGTCTAGCTCATTTACTTGCTATGACGATTCGTTCTAGTGGACCTGACATTAATAATGTCATTATGGAACTTCCTTATTTCCATTCTTTAAATGATGTTGTTACCGCATTACAGGATGACCAAGTTGTTGGTACTCCTAAAATGACTTCTATCACGGTTGTTACACTGTTTGAAATCGCTGGTTCTTTCTGGCACATTACAGCAGCAGCACCAGCTAGTGAAATTATCTGTTGTGCCTTAGAACACCCACCAACTTGGATGGCTTGTGTCTTCCTTTCTTTATCTAACCATTCCATCAAAAACAACATTGGTAGTGTAGCACAACGCTATAAACGACTAATGAACCCAGACCAATTTGTTAACAGTATTGTCCATCTAATCGGGGATAAGTAATCATGTATGATGCTATCGTGGACCATGCGATTAATAATGTTTGGTGCGCGCCATTGCAAGATTACGAACACACCATCATGCCTGCACGGTTAACACCTGCGGGCGGGTGGTTAAGTTATGCCAATGTAATCTGGAATGAAACGTTACCTCTACCGCATTATAAAGATATTCGCAATACAAAACGCTACCATGTTTATCAGATCGGTAAATACCCAGACTTCTTGTTAGGTATTCGTGATCTACCAAACCGCTGGATTAATTTAAATGAAATCATGGAACTGACGGATTGCTTCGTTAATTGTTTCATTGATAACGGCATGACTCTAAAGTCTAGTGAATGTTGGTTACGGTTAACCAAACCTAACAATAACATTTTATTAGCAGTACAAATCGATCATACTTATAATCTAGGTTCTAATTGGATAGAAGATGCTGTAACAGGTGAATTTAGTCTTAAGCCAGTACGACTTGATTATAAAACACTAGCTATTCGCTTTTATAGTAATGCTAGACTTGATACACCAGTACAGCGTAATCAAGTAAAGTCACCAAACAAGCAGGTTGAATCGTATACCAAGTATTGTACATCTGTTGCCGACGTCAATGGTGTATTACTCGATATCGTAAATGTTAATCGTCCTAAATTTGGATGGTTGCGAGTTGACGGTCATGTGGTTTCACCTGAATGGTTGAAAGCCAATCCTTTCTTAGCTGTTAATAAAACAGTCTATGCTTATCATGATGATACCATCATTGGTAAATATTGGTTTAAACTTTCTGATCTTAAATCTTTCCGTAGTAAGAAAGATATCAACATTGACAAGTACATTATGTTTTATGGTCGTGAACTACGCGATACCATTTATCATAATGACGTTGAGTTCTTTGTTGGTATTAAGCGTGCAGACCAATTCAAAGGTGTTTACATCCCACGCTTTAAGAAGTACACAGTTGGTAATATAGCACATGCAATTCATGCACTGGATACTAACGTTGTTGCAGATCTCATCGAAAATAATCCTGACTTCTTAGTAGGTAATGAAGATGATATCTGGATTCAGGCTGTAGTACGACAAGGTGGTATGGTTCGTGGTTTAACTTACGAAAGTAACCGCATTGAATCCTTGTATCATTTAACCAATGATCAAATCATAGATGCTTTACAAGATTTAAATTCAGTAATGCCAGAGTGGCGTGCTGATAATCTTGAAAATAGCTGGTACATGCAATTAATGAATGCGCCAACTAAAGGTGATATCACACCTGAGCTTGTTGTTAAAGCCTATGGTTACAATGCCTTAGTCAAATACATGCAACCAAATGCTAATATTGGTCTGGCAATGCCACAACCTTATATCGGAACAACGGTACAAGTCTCAGAAGCACTAACACGTCTCAATAACATGGCTGATCTTTACTTGCCTTTGGATATTGTCCAGTATAACAAGAAAGGTGAGATCTTAGATAACACTCGGCGTCTATTCCCAGAGTCTGGAGATGTGTTTTTTCAACCAGTTGCAACTCAGTTGGTTGAAAAAGCCGAGATATTCGTTAACAACTATAAAGAGAATCAGGTTTTTCGTTTAACTGATTATCTTGGTAACACTGTAAGTCATATCGACATCGATCGTTTTGGTTTTGGTTGCTATGTCTGTCCATTAGTTGATGGTAAGCCTAACTTTAAATGGTTAAACGTTAACGATTCCGATTTCTACAGCTATGTCAAAGGTACCGCAACTGAATTACCTAAGATTATCTGGGATGTTACTGGTTTAGAGAGTGCTGGTTTAGTTGGTATGGTGCGCATTAACAACGAAGTAGCTTACCAAACTGGCTCTTTAGCCGATATCACTACTGGTGATCGTGGTTATTCGGTTATTACTGTTGAAAATCAGGATAATGGTAACCCTACCATGGTGGCAGGGCAAATTGACCTTTGGGTGAATGGTCAAACATTGTTTAGAAATTTAGATTATTTTGTCAAATGGCCTAATATTTATATCTGTAAACAAATCCTGGATCGAAACGCTATTTATACGGTTCGAATTAGTGGTTTACCAAACCCTATTACTAATGATGCGTGGATTGGTGAGGAATTTGGTTTTGTTAAAGACGGTGTGATTGGTGTAGGGAAACCTTACCAGGCTCGTCATGACAAAAACCTTCGCATTAATGCTGGCGGGCAAGTGAAATTACAAAGTGAGATTCGTACAGCGGAATTAATGGAATCTAACCCTCTACTCGTAGATGGTATTCCTTACGCATGTACTCCTCATGTAACGTCAATTGAGTTTTTCACTGGTCACTCTACTCTAACCGAGAAAAAGAAAGCTATGGAACTAGATGCGCGCGTAAACGCATATCTAGATCAACGTTTAACTAAATACGAAGCTAAGAATCCTCTTCTAGCTCGTGGTGAGCGTTGGAATGTAGTTAGTATCTTCTTTAATGAACTCTTAACGCGTTTATTAAATGGGTGGTTGGAAACTGAGTTGCGGTCTGGTTATAGTACTGCAGACATTACTAATTGGGTTAGTCCTTATCAGCATCTTTTGGAATTGGACATTACAAAATCACCTTTCTTTAATGAAGAGTACGTTTCGCCTGTGGCACACTGTAATGAATTTGCCGTAGCTGTTAAAGTTGAGCATATTACATTCCTTCGCTACGTTAATGATAATTATCTTAATGGTCGTGTACAGTTAGAAAAATATCTGTATGTAACTATCGACTAGGAGTCCTGAAATGGCAGATAAAATTAAGGTGGTTCCAATACCACCTATTGATTATTGGAAAGCGATTCATTATAAGGAACTTTATAAGGGACCTTATGAGATTGCAGACCCAAATGACCCTAACGTTGAACGTCGTATCCCACGTG